>Ga0308157_10000582_pt1 | contig 112105 bp, 78 predicted proteins | sample PhyBR1_FD_201035 | JGI IMG/M metagenome (GOLD analysis project Ga0308157, IMG submission 201035) | Phyllosphere microbial communities from UC Gill Tract Community Farm, Albany, California, United States - DLSLB.R1 | ecosystem: Host-associated > Plants > Phyllosphere > Unclassified | place...
GCAAAATCTTTAATGGCAGCTGTTGTTTTAAGCACTTCAATCTTCACTACAACTGTAATGGCTACCGAAAAACAACCTGTTAAAATCTCTGCACCAAAAAACTTCAACAAAGTGGTGGTAAGCGGAAGTGTAGAAGTAACTCTAATCCAAAACGGAACCGAAGGAATCAGCTATGCGGATGACAATACCGGGAAAGTAAAAGTGATTCAGGACGGGTCGGCTTTAAAAATTACTTCTGCAGATAACCAAGTGGCTAAAGTTATCGTTTATGTAAAAAGCATTTACCGGGTAATGGCTGGCGATAATGCTGTTGTAAAAACTGAAGGCAAACTAACTGTAACAACCCTTCAGGTATTGCTAAGCGGAAATGCAGTGGCTAAAATTAACTCAAAAACCGAAAGCCTTTACACTGTTATCTCAGACCAGTCAGATTTAAAGTTAAGCGGTACAACCGAAAGCCATAGCCTGGTAATGGGAAGCACACCAAAATTAAACTTAGATCGTTTTGCTGCCTTAAAAACAGAAATGAACACACCAGAAGTTACCGTAAGAACTGCATCTTTAGCAAAATAAGTACAACAAAAATTTATTAACAAAAAAAGCGGCTTTGGCCGCTTTTTTTGTTAATTCCAATTATTATGGATTGATCTTGAGGCTTTTACCTGCAACATCTTCCCACCGGTAAAAATGAAAAGTTTTATCATTACTCATCGCTACCAGTAAACCATGTTTAAAATCGGCATTTAAAGGTACCGACACGACATCAATTCCATCGGTCTGGTTAGCCATGTACTTTATGGTTGCGATTGAGGCGTGTTGATTTGGAGCACCGGCTTTACCTTCCCTGCTGTAAACTTTTAGTTGTCTGGCACCCTGATCAGAAACCAATATATAACCTTTGGTTCCGGAAGTTTTATAAATGGCTATGCCTTCGTTATCTACGGCAAAATCACCCTGACCGAACAATGCAAGTTCTTTATTTCCTTTAGCCGGATCTGCATAATACTTGCGCACACCAAATTGCTCATCGCAATAGTACACGTAGCCTAATTCGTTATCAACAGCAATGGCTTCGATTTCTTTTTTGCCACTGTAGCAGCCAAATTTCCTCACCAAGCTGGCTTTAACATGTCCATGTCCATCATCGCTTAATAAGTATTGCCAAAGGTAACCTTCTTTTGGTCCGGTTTTACGGCCAACAATTGCATATATTTTCCCATCCGGGTCAGTATACATTGAAATACCCATTAAATCGCGGACTTCAGTTCCTGTTTCACCGAGAAAAACCGGAATCCCACCGTTATCAACCGGCTTCATATCCGGGAGGGAATAAACCCTGAGTTTATGGCTCAATCTTTCAGTTGTTACGGCAATATCCGTTTTTTTTCCCCCCAGATTTAATCCGTAAGCAATATCAACGTTATCAGGCCTTTGCAAGCCTTTAACCGTTTTCGATTGGATGATTTTTCCTTTCAGGTCAAAAACATACAACCCTCCGTTTGCATCTTTATCGGTACCGATGACCAAAGATTGTGAGGCATCTGCAGGATTAACCCAAATGGCCGGATCATCGGTGTCAAAATCAACCGGTTCAGAAACATATAACGGTTTTATAGCAGTGTTGTCTGCTTTTTGTGCAATCCCATTACAAGAAAAGCTGAGTGTTAAAATTGCAATTGCTGCAACGGACGTAGTTATTTTATTCTTCATTTTAAATTTTAGTACCGTAAGCACCCACAAATGTAGCTGGAGCCGGTGAAATATAAGTAAGACCATTTTTCATGACGATGCCAGCAGCATGGTGGCGGGTAAAATTAGTGATGCCTTTGCCCAACGCGGGTGAATTTCCCTGTAAGTGAAAATCCCAGGTCGTATTAAAGTCTGCATTGTTAACTGCGGTAGTTACCGGATAATTAACAAATTTCGGGTCATTAGCGCCAGCAGCAGTACCAATTACGTCGTTTTTGCCGCCAATGATATCTCCACCAGGCTGAAACTGATTGACCGTAGCCTGATCGTACCCGTAATACCAGTTGTTGCTGTAGGCAGAACGAGCGTCCTCTGGTTTTTTAGGATCTCTTTTTATTCCAAAACGGGTATTGGCGAAGAGATTATTAAATAAATCGGCACGCACGGTACTTTCCAGCCAAACTGAACCGCCCTTTGCTGTTGGCCGCCTCCACCCGGTATTGACCATCGTATTGTTATAGGCGATAATATAAGTTTGTGGTATTTTATCACCAGTATTTGATAGTTTAAGTGCATTGGTATTGGTGCTGTAAACCAGGTTGTAGGCGATATCGGCCAGACAACCAGACTTAAAGTTCATGGCCTCGCCGCCAGTTACCCCAGTTGTGTAAAACACATTGTTGGCAAAAATTATTCTTCCGCCTTCAATATAGGTGCAGTCTTCCTGAAGGTTCCTGAATACGCTGTTTTGTACCACTAGCCTGCCCTTTGCATTGGCAAACCAGAGTGCCGGCAGGTTTTCGCCTGCTACAGCTTTATAAAGTCCCATTTTAACTGAAGTTGAAGCATCGGATGTGGTCGCCCCGCCATATTCGATAATGGCATGATCTAAAACCAGCTCTTCGCAACTTGGCGCAGCCAATATGCCTCCCCAAAGTTTGCCGAATTTCTTTTGGGTCGTTTTATAAAAATCATTAACAGTAAATTTAATTGGATTTTCAGCTGTCCCTAGGGCATATAAATTACCTTTTACAATAATTTCGGGTTTGGCAACAGTATCCATTAAAACAGTAACACCTTCTTCAATGGTAAGTGATTTCCCCTCTGGAATAATGATATCGCCTTTAATTACCTGGATGCTTCCCTTTGCCCAAATACCAGAAACTTCTCCAATGGCTGAACCATCCACCGCAGTTGCATCTACATCAATATTAGCCTTTTCGCATCCTGTCATGGCTAACAGGGCAACAATAAGTAGTTTAAAAATCTGATTCGATTTCATATTTTGTCTTTTTAAATTCAATTAATTAAATTTATAACGGAACCCAACCAGATAATTCTGGCCATAGTAATCGCTTCTGATCAGGGTGTTACCGTCCTTCACCAGGTCCTCGTTGATTTTGCTATTCTCCGGGTTGACGCCTTTGATAAATAATTTTGCAGGTGTATTTAAGATGTTATTGGCTTTTAGAAAAACACCAATACCACCTTTAAATCTTTTCTCAACCGAAGCATCCATCTGGATGAAACCTTTCTGCCACAAATCATTATTGAGGAATTGTGAAACCGTATTGATCCGCGAGCCTGTATAGGCGGCTGCAAGCTGTGCATCCCAACCTTTTTTGGCATCTTTAAATAATAAAGATAAGTTGGCAATGTGCTCCGACTGGCCGTAAAGCGGGCGTTTTTGATCTACCGAAAGTGCCTGAATATCGCCAGTTGCCGGATTAATGGTCCGTGTTGTTTTTGGCGTTACAATACGTGAATGTGTGTAGGTATAATTTGCCTTAATTCCTATTTTACTGAAATATTTGATATAATCTATTTCTGCGCCATAATTATTTGCTGTACCGAAATTGCCTGGTGTGTAGTAAATATCCTGTCCGCGAACGGCATCAGCCTGGAAAGTATATTCGATGGGATTTTTGATGCGTTTATAAAACGCACCAATTAACAGCTGCTCAGCTGCTCCCGGAAAAAGTTCGTAGCGCAAATCAAAGTTATCGGCAAGAGCACGTTGTAAATTTGGATTTCCGCGCTCCTGAAACTCTTCATTAACTACTTTACCTGGTACAATTTCGTAAAAACCCGGGCGGTTTAAGGCCTTGTAGTAGGATGCATGTAACTGTGCCTTTTCAGTTAAGAAATACTTGGCTGTTAAGCTCGGTAAAATGTCTGTATATACCTGGTTTCCTTTCGGATAGGTTTCTCCCGCCGGAAAAAGCAAATGATATCCCTGGTTGGTATGTTCTACTCGGGCGCCTCCGATTAACTCCAGCTTCGCTGAGCTGTATTTAAACATGCCATAACCAGCAGCGATTTTTTCTGACGCATCATAAGTAAGCGAGTTGGCTACTGCACCTGTAGGATTACTCACCACAAGGTTTAAATCGGTATAACTTTGAAAATCTACACCATAAAGCTTCCTGGCATCGCCGGCACTTGGTGCCAGGTTATAATTATTAAAGAAACTGCTTCTTTGTTTATCGCGGTATAAGCCACCCGCCATGAGATCGAGCTTATTCTCGCCAAGGGTAAAACGGTAGGTAAGGTCCAGATAACCAGCCAAATCCTCATCTGTATTTCGTTCCCAACGGCGGGTTACCGGATTGGTATTGACTAAGCTGGTACGTGTACGCTGGAAATTTTGCTCTGTTCCGTTTAAGCTAATGCTGGTATTTTCAGGCACATCGTTCTTGGCCGATGAATAAACTGCCGACCATTGTACCTTAAATTTATCATCAAAAAACTTATGATCACCGTGCAGGGTGCTGTTATAAATTTGTTGTACAGTCAAACGGCTACGGGTATCGTAAACCAGCTCTGCATTGCCCGCCGCAGGGTTGTACACCCCATTATAAGTTGTACTCACCGCGTCTCTAAGTTGCTGATTTTTTAAATTAACGTACACATTATAAACACTTATCTGATGGTTCCGGTTAAAGAAATAATCAACCTTTGCGTGTAAGCCCGTACGCTGCTGCTCTTCAGAAAACTCACGGTAGCTTTTGCTGGTAATTACGGCATAAGCATCGGTGCCAGCCACTGCATTATTGTAAAAAGTACTATTACTACCGCGGTAAGTATGCTGATAACTCCCAGCCAAAACTACCCCCAGCTTATTGTCTAAAAACCTTTGGCTTAAAGATAAACTGCCAGTCAAATTAGGTGCTGGGCTCTTGTATTTATAATCCAGCGTTCCTTTAGTGAAATCGTTTTGGGTAGCGTTATAATTTTTTCCATTTAGCTCGGAAGGTGACTTATACCGGATGTCAGAAGAATTGTAGCTGGCAAATTTGCGGTCGATAAACAATTGGCTGTAGCCTGTTGAAAGGTTTGCATTTACCTGAAATTTACCGGGTGCATTTTTCATCACCATGTTAATGGCACCGCCAATGGCATCGCCTTCGAGGTTTGGGGTAAGGGTTTTGAAAATTTCCAGGCGGTCCAGTAAGTCAGCCGGGAATAAATCAAGCGGTACGTAACGGTATTTATTATCTGGACTTGGAATTTTTACACCATTAACAAGCGTGTAGTTGTATCTTTTATCCATCCCCCTTAAGATGGCATATTGTCCGTCACCATTGCTGTTACGTTCAATGGAAACGCCAGAAACACGCTGGGTAATGTTGGCTACCGTTAAATCTGGGGAAATTTCGATGGCCCTCCCTGATACAATGTTCATAATTTGGGTTGAATTTTTCTCCAAACGGCGTGCTCCCTGATCTGTTGAAGCCACTGCATTGGTTTTAATGGTTACATCATCGAGGCTTTTTGAATCACTTTCCATATAAAATTTTAAGTGCTCGTTGTCTTCTTTCTCAACCATAATGGTTTTGGTGATGGTTTTGTAAGTAATGTAACTTACACTGATCTTTTCAGCACCAGCTGATATCCCTTTGAACTCAAAGGTACCATCAAGCCCGGTATTGGTTACCCGTTTAGAATTTTCGAGTATTACGGTTGCGCCCACTACAGCCTCGCCGGTTTGCTTATCGTAAACGTGCCCTTTTATTTTTGTAGCGTTGGCCGTGCCAGCACAAAAAACAAGAAAAAACAGAATTTGTAAAAGTTTGTTCATTTTGTTTGGTAATGTCTTTTTTTATCGACGGGCAAAGATGTATACCTCAAATTACACCCGGAAATTATCGGGGTTACATAAAGGCAACACCGTTACAAAGGCCATATACCAAAAAGCAACACAAAATCGTAAAAAACTAATAATGAACAACTTAAACAAGACAACAAGCACCATTATGCTTTTATTACCGTTACATTAAAAAATTGTTAAGCAGGCTAAAGCCTTCTAAAAAGGGAATTTCTACCTGTCGAATGTAACGGTTAAAGCGCCTGTATGAAAGCTGATAAGTTATCGCCCTGAGCCAAGTTTAGTTTCTTCCTTAGCCTATATCTTGAGACCCTCAGGCTATCGGTGGAGATCCCCAGTAAAGTCGCAATATCAGCGGAGTCAAGATTCATTTTAAGTAAAGCAATTAAACGCATATCAGCTGAAGTCAGTTCGCTACTGAACTTTTTAAGCTGCTCGAGAAACTGGTGGTGCACCTGTTCAAATGCTTGTGTAAATTCTTTCCAGTTACGTTCGTGATTAAAACTTTGATTGATCTCTGTCAGGATTTGATTCATCTGCCTTTTTTGATCCCGCTTATCGTCCTTTACCATAGCCTGCAGCGTATTGCGGAGGTTTTCGAGAAACTGGTTGTGTTTAATCAGGTTTAAAGTATGGGTGGAAAGCTCTCGGCTCTTTATTTCGAGCTGCTGCTTGAGTTGTTGCTCTTCGAGCTGCAGGTTTTTAAGCTCCAGACTGGTTAAATCGTATTGAATATCCTTTTGTCTGGCCAGCATTTGCTGATCTTTTAATTTTAAGCGCTGCCTGCTAAAAATTACAAAACCTAAAACAACGGTTAAGACCACCACGATGGTAGCCGAAAATGCAATAACCCGGTTGATCTTTTTATCGTTTTGCAAGCTGTTAATTTCATCAGATTTTTTATTGATATCGTACAGCACCTGCAGAAAAGCCACCTGACGGGCACCATCTTGCGAATATAAGTCGATAGTGTATTTGTAACCCAGCTTAACGTAATAATAGGCACTGTCCATTTGGTTCATTAACTCGTATGCCTTACCCAAATCCCTGCAACAGGATGCCTGCTGATAGACATTACCCAGTTTGTCGGCAAGTTTCATTGCTTTTTGTGTTTCTAAAACACTTGCCTGGTACTTACCTGTTTTACGCAAAATATCGCCCAGGTTATTAATTACCTCAATACTGCCCAGCTCGTTATGATCTTTTTGATATAAATTCAGTGATTTTTTGAAATGCTGGTAGGCCAGGTCATACTTCTCCAAATCCTCATAAATACTGCCCAAATTTTCGTAAATCTTGGCAGCCCCACTAATATCATTTGTTTGTTCGCTAGCCTTTAAAGCCAGGTTCTGGTAGTAAAAAGCACTGTCGTAACGGGTACGTTTTTCGTAAAGCTGGCCAATTTGACCAAAAATGCCCACCTGTCCCTTTACATGGTGCTCTCTTCTATATATGCTCAAAGCCAGCGAATAATTTTTCATCGCTTTATCTGGCTGCTTAAGGTAATAGTATAATATGCCAATATCACTCAGGTTCGCCGCGAGTAACAAAGGCTTATCGTTACCGTTAAATATTTTTTCGGCTTTTAAGAAAAAGTCTAGCGCTTGCCTGAAATGGCCCTGCCGGTAACAGACCTTACCCATTTGCTGTAAACATTTTCCCTCTAAAATTGCGTCACCGTTCTCGATGGACCGGGCATATATCTTCTTCAGTTCGATAAGCGATTCAATTGGTTTTTTTGCTTGGAGATTAAAAAACAAGCCCAGTTCTTTATCCTGCGCGCTCACAGCGAAACAACATAACTGAAAAAATATGACAAATACACAAACGTTTTTCACCATGCTGAAAGGTATTTTTTCAGCAAAGAAAAACCCTAAAGGTTAAGTTAATGTTAAGAAAAGGGATACGAAGGAAAAATATTACAGAATTAAGCGATGTTGCCCTTTTTGCATAGTTAATCCAACATTTCCAGCTGCCTGCCAACCTCTGCATATTCCATTGTGTATTTTTTTATTTTCCCGTCTTTGCCAATAATCAAATGCGATGGAAATGCCTTGATACCAAGCGAATCAACCATATAATCATCAGCATTGGCTACAGTTTCGTATTTGAAAGTGGTGTTCTTTAGAAATTTATTTAAAGGTTTGGCCTTATCCGATGCAAGACTAATAAAGAGCATATCTTTACGCCCCTTGTATTTATCAACGATCTTATTAACCTCAGGCATTTCTTGTACGCAGGCAACGCAGCCAATAAACCAGAATTTCATCACCAGGATTTTACCCTTTGTATTTTCCTGATTGTATCTGTGCCCTTTTAAATCAACAAATTCAAATTTTGGCGCAGCCCTCCCAGTAAGGGAAAGTTGAAAAAGCCCCTGATTAGCCTTATCAATCAGATAATATTTTGGTGAATCTTCGATAAGCACCTTAATTTTATATAGCTGATATGAATTTTCACCCTGATCGGTTTTCAATCTCAAAGGCAAATAAGCCCCGGAGTGTACCTCTTCTAAAAATGCTTTCTTGCCAATGCTCACTCCCTGGGTGTCGAACGCACTATAATCGGAGTCAAAATTAACGTACTCCGTAATGTAGTTGGTCAATTGCTCACTTCCTTGCAAGATCGTAACAGGATCGACAAGGGGCTCAAAATCCTTTTGAGTCTTACATCCCAATATTACAATTGCGTACAGGCAATAAAACACTGATTTTATAATCAATTTCATCTGATAAGCTGATTGGAGTGATTTTTTTTGTTTTAAAAAATTAGAATTGCGACTTAGAGTCGAATTTCAGCATTATTTAAAATCCGGTACCGGAAATATATAACCTCCAAACAAAATATAAGCCCATAACAAGGTCCAGAATATATTGAATAGCTGTGCCACAATAAAAGTCATTGCAGGTCGCCCGCCTTGTAACTTAACCAGCGATGAAAAATTAGCTTCCATACCAATGGAAATAAAAGCTACAGCAAACCAAACTGTGCGTAAACCATTTAACGTAGGCGCTACACTCTTTGCTGTTGCTGGTGATAATAGAAAAGAAAATATAAGCGAGGCTCCAATAAACCCAAGTACAAACTTCGGAAAACGTTCCCACACGATTTTAATCCCAGGGCTTTCGGCCTTAATCTGCACATTACCGGCCCCTTCTTTAGGCTTTTTATAGGCCCACCATATGGCAATAAAAAATGCAGCCACGCCTATAAATACATTTTGGGAGAATTTAGCAATCACTCCTGCTTTGACCGCTATTGGGCCGACCAAATCTCCAGCCGCAGTAACCGTCGCTGTGGTATCGAGCGTTCCCCCGAGCCATGCCCCTCCTATTACATCGGGGATATGAAAATATTTTACCGCCCATGGCTGGATCACCATCATCGGGATCGCCATAATAAGTACTAGTGTAGTTACATATGATAATTTACGTTTATCACCATTAATTGCTCCCGCTGCAACAATAGCAGCTGAAACGCCGCAAATGGATACTGCAGAGGCCAATATGATTCCAAATTCATCATCTACTTTTAACCTGCGGCTTAGCCACAAAGAGAAAAACCACACTGCGCTCACCACAATAATGGCCTGTACAATGCCCGGTAGGCCAGCTTTAATTAAATCGGCTGATAAAATGGTGGTACCCAAAATTACCAGGCCTGTTTTGATGTAAAATTCCGAACGCACCGCTTCCTTTAACCACAACGGCAGCTTAATCAGGTTCCCCATTAATATCCCAATAAGCAGGGCAAATACCACATATTCTAAACCATAATAGGATACAGTTTTGTTCCCTCCTATAATAAATGAAAGTATTGCTAAAAAATAAATGAGTATAAAACCCGCAGCAAACCTGGCTATATTACCACCCGAAAGTGCAATAGCAGTACCTGCTAATGCCAGAAATACCACGCCCGTTTCGATGATCAGCAGTAAATTTCCTGGCGATAATATTTTACCAAATAAATCATCAGTACTGGCCCATTTAAATACAGGTAAGGCGACGGCTGTGCCTGTGCTGGTTAAATAAAGTACAACGGCAATGATAACCGAGCCTAAAATTACAGCCCACCAATCTTCGGTTGGTGCTTTAAAAAATGTTTTCTTCTCTGGCGTAATATCCGCATCTGTTAAAGCTCCGGTGGCAATTGAAGCGCTGTTTTCTGTCGACATAAATAGGTTTACGGTAAAATATCTGATTAAAATTTTAAATATATGATTTATAGTCTCTTTTATGGCGACCGGCTTTGCAAATTTCTTAATACATCCGCAATCTCATATATTTTCTCTGATGCCTGGCTTGAATTATTCGGCTTCCAATCATAGTAATTACCAGCCTGAATGACTTGATTTTGAAGTTAAGGGAAACGAAGGCGAGGCGAAGAAAAAAATAAAGGTTTTCCTCCACTAATCTCCCTGATACCTTAAGAGCTTCCTCATTTGATAAAAAATTCTTTCGATCAACCTTAAATCCTGTGTTACAATTTCGGCATTGCCTTTAAGTTCTTTATCGAAAACAAGGTTTTTGTGATAGGAGGTTTTCAACCCTTTGGGTAATGTAACATCTACATAATAATTTCCTTTATCATCAGGTGCAAAGGCTATATTTTGTACCCTTCCCTCTACAATGCCATATTCCTGGTAACGGTAATTATCTAATTTGATTAAAACCTTTTCGCCAGGACTGATTTTACCGGAATTACCGGCCGGAACTGACATCCGGCCAACCAGGGCCTGCTTATTATCGGGCAATACTGACAAAACTGCATCTCCCCTTTTAATAAACTGATTTTCGCCCCAAAACTGCTGAAAACTTACTACACCATCGGTGGATGAAACCAGCAGATAATCCTGCTCCCACTGACGCAGCGATTTTCTTAACTGCTCAAACAACTGCTGGGTTTGCGAAGCATAATTAATTTTATCTTTTTCTGCATTAATCGTCGAACCACTTTTGGTTTTACTCAGATTTGCAATGCCCTCTTCAGTTTGAGATACTGAAATATTTATACTTTCCAGGCTTTGCTGCGCCTGTAAAAATTTAATTTTTTCGGTTTCGAGTTCGTTTGCCGAAATAACGTTCAGGCCAAAAAGTTTCTGCGAACGCTGATAACTTTTCTTTACCAGTTCATATTTGGCAAGCTCGAGCTCTTTTTGCTGTTTTAAATTGGTAATTCTATTCCTATAAGCTGATATATTTTGATCGGCCGCTATATTCTCGGGCGCATAGGGCCGCAAGCGGTTAAACAATTGCTCATCCTGAAAGGCTTTGGCAAAAGCATTGTAATCGGCCTGAAGTTCACCTAATTTCAATTTCGAGATTTTACGAATTGGAAACAATGATAGCTGGTCCTGCGAAATGGAATCTGCTATTTTTTTAAGTTCGAGCAAATCGATATAGTTTGCGGTAGACTGCAAAACCAACAGCACCTGCCCTTTCTTGACTTTTTGGTGATTACTGATAAATATCTTCTCAATTTTAGAATCAATTCTGGCCTGCAGTTTTTCGGGCGGGTTTTGAGAAGTAACCACAATTGGGGCCGGCACGAACTCCGGATATTTAATGAAATAACTCATCAGAAATCCCATTAAAATTGCACCCAAAATAATGGCGTTACCCCAGCGGAACATCCAATGAGGTGGCTGCGATAGTACATCCTGCACACTCTCTGAACGCAGCTCTATGTTATCCAATATATCTTTTTTAATTTCCAAGTTCGAGCTGGTTTTTAATTAGCCTGTAATATTCTCCTTTTTTTGCCACCAGTTGTTCGTGACTACCTTCCTCAACAACCCTTCCCTTATCAAGCACAACAATTTTATCGGCATGTTTTACCGTTGATAAGCGGTGGGCAATGACAATTGCGGTTTTTCCTTTAAAAAATTGTTCGAGGTTTTCGATAATGATCTTTTCATTATTGGCATCGAGTGCACTGGTTGCCTCATCGAAGAAAATAAATTCGGGCGATTTGTAAACGGCCCTTGCAATAAACAATCTCTGTTTCTGACCGCCACTGATTCCTAAGCCCTCGTTACCGATTTTGGTATTATAGCTTAAAGGCAGACCTTCAATAAAATCTTTAATATTGGCAATTTCAATTGCCTTTCTTAGTTTCTGCTTATCAACCGCTTCTTCGCCAATGGCAATGTTATTGGCAATGGTATCGTTAAACACATACCCCTCTTGCATTACCACTCCACAGTGATCGCGCCACAGTCTCGAAGAAATGTTCTTCATGTCGGTATTGCCGATTTTAACCTCGCCGTTATTCGGATCGTAAAACTTCATTAACAATTTTAACAGCGTAGTTTTTCCACTACCACTGGCGCCCACAATGGCTGTTGTTTTCTGGTACGGAATGGTAAGGTTTAAATTCTCGAACACAAAAGCATCAGAACCGGTATAGCGGAAAGATATGTTATTAAGGACGATGTCGTTTTGTGGAATTTCGGTCACGTAACGTTCTTCGTGCTTGTCTTCATCCTCCTTTTCGTGAATTTCACCTAATCTTTCCAAAGAAATTTTGGCGTCCTGGCTTTGTTTAATAAAATCAATCAATTGCATCAGCGGGCTGTTCAGCTGTCCGATAATGTACTGTACCGAGAGCATCATTCCCAGGGTCAGGTTTCCACTTAATACTAATTTTGCAGCCAGAAAACTGACCAGAATATCTTTCATCTGGTTGATAAAATTCCCACCTACTGATTGCCATTGCTCAAGAGAAAGCGACTTGATCTGCACCTTAAACAATTTTACCTGCAAAAACTCCCAACCCCAGCGTTTTTGCCTTTCGGCATTGTGCATTTTTATTTCCTGCATGCCGTTAATGAGCTCAATTACTTTGCTTTGTTCCTGCGAAACCTGCGAAAACCGTTTGTAATCCAGTTCTTTCCTTTTCTTCAAAAAAAAACTGATCCAAACTACATACACAATTGCACCGGTTAAATAAACCAAAAACAAGCGGTAGTCATAGCACAACAATACAATACTAAAAATAACCAGATTAACCAGCGAGAACAGTGTATTGAGCGATGAATTGGTTAGGAGTTGTTCTATGCGGTGGTGGTCGTTAATGCGCTGCATAATATCCCCTGTCATTCTGGTATCAAAGAAACTGATAGGAAGTTTCATCAGCTTGATAAAAAAATCGGAGATAATGGAAATGTTTATCCGGGTAGAGAGGTGCAATAAAATCCAGCTGCGAATTACTTCAATTCCCGTCTTACCGACGAAGAGCATTACTTGCGCCAGCAAAATCAGGTAAATAAAATTGAGGTCCTGGTTCTGGATCCCTACATCTACGATGCTCTGGGTAAGAAAGGGAAAAACCAGCGACAATAAACTGCCAGCAAACAAGCCTATGGCCAGTTGAAAAATCAACGATTTGTATTTAAAGAGATATTTGGAAAGGAAAGAAAAACTGGTTTTCTTTTCATCTACACTAAATTCGTCTTTAAAAAATTCGGGACTGGTTTCTAAAACAAGGGCGATTCCTTCTTCAGTGTCTTCCCGTGCATTTTCGCCTATCCAGCTTTTAATAAATTCTGACTTACTGTAAGTAATCAACCCATGGGCTGGATCGGAAACGTAAACCTTTCCCGATTTATCAATTTTATAAACTACAACATAGTGGTTTTTGTTCCAGTGTACCAGGCAAGGTAAAGGAACTTCGGCTGTTAAAGTATTAAAATCGATCTGTACCCCTAAAGTCCTGAACCCTAAATTTTCTGCAGCGTTGCTTAAGCCCAGCAAACCACTTCCCTCTCGCGTGGTTTCAGCAAGATCGCGAATCTGCTGCAAAGGGATATTCCGTCCATAGTATTTACTTATAATACGTAGGCAGGTTGGTCCACAGTCTTTAGAATCAGGTTGTTTATAAAAGGGAAAAGATTTCATGCTAAATGGACCAGGCTTTTTTAAACTCCCGCATTAATTTCGTTTTGTTAATCTCGTTTCCAGCAGCAGAGACTGTAATCCCGGAATCACTTAAATTAAGGTAACCAGGTTCATCATCCCACTTAGATATAAATGGATTATAGCGGCATTCAGTTTCATGATACCACTCTCCATCACCCTTTAGGGGAACCCTGCTGTCTACACACATGTATCTGAATTCGCAATCCCGACATACCAGCGTATTGTTTTTTTTGATGTTTCCCAGCTCCAGAAATGCACTTGAAGAGATGATATTCAAAAATTGCGGTTTGGTAATGGATTTTATATTGCCATAACTTACCGAATTGTTTAAGCCGTTTTTAATATCCCCAGTCGCATCAATGTATATCTTTCCAAAATAATAAGAGTGATAATTGTAAGCTTCAAAAAAATGTTCACCATTAATGTCCAGTTTATCAACCGTCAATTTGCTTTTGTAATCAGCAAAGCTTTCTTCAAAGAAATTATAGTAAATGTTGCTGATCAACTTTGTTTTCTCTGTGATACTTGTACTGAAAAAATTAACTGAAAAAACTAACTGATGGAAGCTAAAAGCCTCACAATATTCTTCAAAAAGTTCAGCATTAAAATTTTCAATATATAAATAGATGCCATCTATCTCGAGTGAATTTATTTTTTCCACAATCTTTAGCAGATTAGCATCCAATTCAGGTGCTATTATCGAAATATTCATCAGATATTCTTCACCAATAAAATCAAAGAAATTGTGCTCGATATTCGAATGAACAACCAGGTTACTAAACCGATTAGGCGTATGTAAACTCCTGTCTAATGGGGCAAACCTTTTCCGTTGGTCTGGATTTGAAAGTTCAAATATGATTTCTTCTTGCAGCAAAAAATTTATCAACTCCAGCCTTTCCTCAGCATCTTTAATTTTTAGAAACTGAACAAAGTCGTTGGTGTTTAAAATCGTGTAGTACTCGTTGGGAATAAAAAAATAATCTTTTCTGAGTATATCATAAATAATTGTCCTATTATAACCTTTAACGGGAATACACAACTGGTTTCTCAAAAATAGTCGGTTCATATTGGTGATTTATAGAAAAGATCCAGCTGCAGGTTACTGGTGTTAAATATTTTTGAGCACCTGGTTTTAATCAAATATTTTGGCTTATCCTTTTTCAGCAAGGATTTTAAGTGTACAGGTGCGGTTCCTTCTTGAATTTCAAGTTTTATTTCGTTCATGTTATAGCGCTAATGCAAGCTCCTTTTCAAGATTATAATTGCAGGGGTTAGATACCATACCAAACTGACCTATCGGGTTGAGATCTAAAAAATAGTACCTCTGATCTTCTTTCGCATAAATTATATCGAACGAAGCGCAGTTGAGTCCAATACCATCTAGTAACTTTTTTATTTTACGCTCATAGCCTTTCGGGAGCTGGTATGGATTTAACCGATTGGGTTTCACCTGGTCGTAGTTTCTAAAATCCACATTAGTGTTCGAGTTGTTCTGAGAAAAAATAGCCATCGCATAAAAATTACCATTAAGGTAAAAGACCCTGATCTCGTAGGCTTTAATAATATTTTTCTGAAAAAACGTAGGAACGAATTTATCTGGTAAATTACTGATGTCCTCTAAAGTAATTTCGGCTGTGTAGGATAAATGCGCGAAATCGTCCGCATCAACTATGTTAAATGGGATGCTTAGGGGTTTTGAGATCAGTTTTTTTTCCTGGTGGTAAAAATCCAATAACGTATTTTTACAACTTGTGACCAGAAAATTAGGTGCTAGAACATCAAATTTTTCACATAGATCCATCAGGTAAAGCTTGTTGATATCCCGTGTCCTAAAGTTATTAACGCCCGGTTTTTTATCCAGTACATAATAGAAATACTGTACTAAAGTTGCAATTTCAGTAGGCAGATAGTCTTTTAACAACTCACTGCTGAAGTTTTTCAACAAATAAACCCCTCCTCTGCGGTACCATATTTTTGTAATTTGAGTACTGTTAACCGTTTTGCCATCAATTTTTACAGTAAAACCGTCTTTGGTAAGCGCTATGATTTCTACATCAGAATTTTCATTCAACCGAATGAATGGCTTCTTCATGTTTATTAACCAATTGATTACCTTACTGGTTGAATAATCATCATTGATGGAGAAAATTAATATCATAATTACAGCTGGTTATTAGCTATTGTTTTCGGTTTAATTTTGATTAAAATGGAGGACATGAATCCTCCATTTTAGATTGAGAAACCTGAAAGTTACCAGGTATTTGTAGTTTGGCTTATTACCGTGCCTTCATCGTTGGTCATTGTAGTTACACTATCACGACAACCAGAGCTTCCGGTATAAGTAGAACATGAACTAAAAGTCCTTGCTAACTTCCCACCATTGATTTGAGCATTTTTTAAATCAATTTTTTTTGCAAATAATTCTTTGTTGATTTTCATAAGTCTAATTATTAATTTTCTTTTAAGTTGTCTATGACTTACAAACGTAATCTGTGCACGCGCTGATAGGTTCTCCGCAATCGTTTTTAGTTACGTATTGCGTATCGGTACATCCACCGCCACTGGTAGCAGTTACGGTTGTAGTGCTGCATTCGGCTAGCCTGCCACCATTGATTTGACATTTTTTTAAGTCAATCCTTTTTTCGAATAAACTTGTGTTTTTCATAATAAATGAAGTTTTAAAATTTGATAAATATTTCGTCATCTCACCCTGACGATTTGGGTTCATATTTGAGTTGTAATTAATCGTTTTTCAACCAGAAGAAAACCATTTGAGTTATTCTTATTAAATAAAATTAGCGCGAAGTGATAATTCCCACAAGTGAGAGTTTATATTTGATACCTGAATGCCAATATTCGTTGTGTTTGCACTGATATTTGTTAAAAACGCTCATTTACAGGCTCAATTTCAAATATGAAGCTATATGCTACGGATATGGAACCGAACCAAGTGAATATGCATTAACTGTTTTTGAACAGAAAGCTTTAGTTATATTTAAAGTCCAGGGTAACGCAAAAAAACCGAATAAATAATTGTCTCCATACTTATGCTTTTTCAATTGGTACAAACATTTAAATCCATAACCATTAAATCCATTCTGCCTGTTGCTTTATATTTATTACTCTTGTTTACCAGTGCTTGCAAACAGGAAAAGAAGCTGCAAAATCAAGCTAATAACCCAGCGCAAAAGCATAGTCAGACCGACTATCTTGAGCAGATTATAGCGATGGATACCCTGCCGCCGAACGAGTATAAAAAAATGGTTTATAGGGAAGATAGCCTTTTAAGTCTTTCGCAAAACAAAACCAATTCTCCATTTGGCTATTATTTCAGGGCAAGGAGACTAACCCTGGAAAAGCGGCCCGACAGCGCCAGAACTATTTACAAATTTATGGACAGCAAAGGCAAAAAACCTGAAATAGATCTGTTAATGGATTACAGCATTTTAAGCAGTCAAACCAATGGTGGCGCGGCGGTAAGTGCTATGTTGGTGAAGCAAACTTTGGCCAAAATAGAAAAAGCAGAACAGTTAAAGAGCAGAAGCACTTACCTGTTTTACGATTTGCTCGCTAAAGTTTATTACCAAAACGATAACCCAAAAGAAGCATTGAGTTATGCAACCCGTTATTATAATACCCATCCATATAAAGCACACCGGGTAATTCAGCAAAGGTATTTCGACATTTCATTCCTGCTGGTCACGAAAATGGGCGACTACAGCAAAATGATATTTTATAATAACAAAGCACGTGCGCTAGCTAAAAGTATTAACGATAGTCTCGCCCTAGCCCGCACGTACGATAACGAAGCGCAAATTTATGACCGTCAGGGCCAGTTTGCCAAGTCGCTTGCCTGCAGTAAAATATATTTTCATTACCTGAAAAAAACCAATAACCTGAACGATTTTGCTTTCAACAACCTGGCTACCAGTTTTGAGCATAACCAAATGCCCGATTCGGCCATTTACTATTACCGCCAGGGGATTGCCTTCGAAAAAAAGAACCCTTCAGGAAGAAGAAAAAACATGTTTTATAACGGACTCATTAGCGCTTATAAAAACAAAGGAGCCTATGCCGAAGCGTTAGAAGCCGCCGATTCTGCTTATAATATGGAAATTCGTGATATCGCGGCTGTAGACGCTGTAAAAATTGCCGAGTTGCATGAAAAATATCAAGCTGAAAAAAAGGACCGGAACATCACCGAACTGAACAGCAGGAACGAACTCTACCAAAAAATCATCACCCAGCAAAGGTGGACCTTAGCTTTAGCCTTTTTTGTGTTCTTGGGTGTGCTTTCTTTTCTTTTTATCATTTACAGGCAACAAAGATTAAAGGGAAGAAATACCCTGCTGGCCTCAGAAAATAAACGATTAAATATTGAGCAGAAGTTACTGCAGGTGCAGCTTAACCCACATTTCATTTTTAACGCTATCGCTAATCTGCAAGGGCTCATATCTTCCGGCGATTCAAAAGAAGCGGTACGATATCTAAGTACTTTTTCTAAATTATTGCGCAATGTACTGGAACAGAATACGAAAGAGTTTATTGAGCTAGATGAAGAAATAGCCTCATTGCATAATTACCTGCAACTGCAACAAATGCGTTTTGCGGGCCTGTTCGATTATCAGATCTCGGTTAACCAACTTGAGGCTGAAAACATCCTGATCCCACCCATGCTGATACAGCCTTTTGTAGAAAATGCTATCGAACATGGCTTCAGAAATATTGCTTATCATGGCCGTTTAGCCATTACCTTTCAAACTGTAAATAATCAATTGCTGATTACCATAGACGATAATGGATGTGGCGTAAGTGCAAAGGCTGCCGTACAAACCAAAAAATCGCTGGCTCAGGTTATCTTAAAAGAAAGGCTAGATGTACTTTTCAACTCAGCAAATCAGCAGGCAGGTTTCCAACTGGAAGATAAAAGCGATAATGGAGGCCGGGGTGTAATGGTAAAAATTAATATTCCGCTGGTTAAAGATTAAACATATGAAAATCTACATATTAGAAGATGAAGCGCATATTATGCAGCATATTTTGCAGATTGTGAAAAAGCTCGGTGCTTTCCAGATTGTTGGCCATTCAGGTGAAGTGGTCAGGGCAGCAACCGAAATCCCGCTATTAAAGCCTGAGCTAGTCCTGGCCGATATCAGGTTAAAAGATGGAGACAGTTTCAGTTTGTTCAATGAAATTGGCATGGAAGAGTTTCAAGTTATCTTCCTTACCGCCTATGATCAATACGCGATACAGGCACTGAATATGGGGGCTTTCGCTTATTTGTTGAAACCTGTGGATGAAGTTTCGCTCGGTGAGGTACTCAGCAAATACCTGCGCCAGCGCGAGCAGGAGCAGTTTAACAGGCAACAACTGGAAATAGCACGTGACCATTACCTGGCCCAGGGTATTAAAGGTATTAAACGGATTGCCTTAAAAAGTCTCGAGTATATTGAGATAGTAGAACTGGATGATATTATCTATTGCAAAAGCGATAAGGGATACACCACTTTTTGCCTAAAAAACAAACGTGAAATAGTAGTCTCAAAAGGCCTCAAAGAATATGAAAATATGCTGACCTTTTCGGGTTTTCTCCGCTGCCATCAATCGTACCTGATTAATTTCCAATATGTAAAAAAATATTTCCGCGAGGGGGTTTTACAAATGGAAACTGGCGAAAAAATACCGGTTTCAAGCCGAAAGAAAGAAGAAGTTTACCGATACCTGCAAAACATTGCTTAGCAGGAATTAAGTTTTTGATATTTAGCGCTCAGGCGTTCTCCCCAAAAAGGAGAGCGCTTTTTTATTTCTGATGTTCCAAAATACTTATTACCGACAAGTTATTCCTCCACTTTATAACTCCATTCTTTTCTAAAAAGGTTTCCCTGACCGTCAAAACCTTCAACCACAATCCGGTGCTTGCCTGTTAAATCGCCATTAAAATAACCAAAGCTCATTTTGCCATTTTTATCGGGAATTAGGTTTGGTGCCCAGTATAATGTTGTTCTCAAATCCTCTTCCTTACTTTGCTTTTTCAAGGGATACTTTACCTCGTAAAATGCCTTGCTCATGGTATAGCCCTCCTGTTTCAAATAAGCTGTACCCGGAGGTGTTCCTTTTCTAAAATTCTGATACAGGATGTTTTTATCTTTCATCGAAATAGTCATCAAGGATGGATGTGGCGGAGTGCCGAGCAAATACACCTGTATTTTTTCTATCTCCTTAACGGGCAATGCTGAAAGATCAAAATATTCATCTACCGGAAAGCCGTTTATGCTGACTCCTATTGACATCATTTTAATTGTATTCATTCCCTTAATGTAGAGTGGGTACATCGGTTTCATCACCCCATAGTCGTTCATAGCAACCACACCATTCCCGCCCAGGTGCCGGGCCAGGTAATCCATAATATTTTCAACATGCACCAGGTCTTTTGGTAAAATTACCTGAAAAATATGCCCGGAATTAATTGGTTCTCCTGAGTCGTTGTAGTCTAACTTTTTACTTCCTTTTATTTCTACTTCTTTCAGTTTAATCCCTTCTTGTTTAAGGTATTTTTGGGCATTTTTCTGCATTACCTCTTTTGAAGAAAAAGATAAAGTATCGCTGAGATAGTTTTTGACAAAGCTATTTGGCAAAATGGGCATAGCTGGCAGGGAATCGAGTTTAACTGTTAGCCACTTTGATTGATCACTTTTTGCCTGAACGATGAAATTCCCCAGTCCGGCATATTCCAAATCAAAAGAAAATCTCCCTTCGTTGTCGGTAAACGCCTGCTCTACCCCCATCTCTTTACCGGTACGCATTAAGGTAACCTTTGCATCCTTTATAACACCCTTACTATACGCTACCCTACCACTAATCCTCATCGTTTTTTCGGGGCTATATTTTTTTTGCCAACTTATTTTTCGCCAGCCCTGCGTTAACATCAGGTTATCTAAATGCATTCTTGTCGAATCAGAGCTATCCATAAAATAGCGGTTTGGATTTTCGATATGGCCTTTAAGATCCTGCGAAAGCAATAAATCGGTTAATATATGGGGCTCATTATCCAGGTCAGGCACACTTACATCAGTATTGGTTACGGAAACTGAAAATGAACCATTTACAGCAGGCTTACCGTTAATTCCCGTTTTTAATTCAATCTTGGTTTCGCCTCGTTTTTGGTATTGAGTAGTAAGCCCGTTTTGTTTTATAACATCGTTATTTCTCCCCTGGCCAATAAAGGCGAGCCGCTCGCAAACAGGCTGCCCATTAGACGCAAGCAAAGAAATTTGCACAATGCCCTGTGGTAATTTCGCAGTTTCGATCTTCATTCTGGCCGTCTGGCTATCCATAGTAAAAGGAATACTCAGCAATTCAATTCCGTTTTTATGTACGCTTAACTTTAATTCTCCTTTAGCAACCAAATCTTTAGTGCACATAGATTTAATAACCAGCTCACTGGTATCACGCTGGGAAACACTAAGTGCATAACCACTGCTTTGCGCTCTAAGTAATTCAATCTCCCGCACGGCTCCGTTAACTGTAATAATGGCTTTATAAGCTATTCCTTCTTCCGGGGTAAGGAAAAAAGAGCCCATTCCGAGATAGCTACCTTCAATCAGGCACATTTCAGTTCCTTTGCTGTTTAGCACTTTTCCAGATATGTTTATTCCGCGGCCACTGTTACTTACCGCTTTATATGCGATCCTTGAAGGTAACCCAAGTAAAAGGTTTCCTCCTTCGGGTAGGAAGCGGATATCCAGGTCTTGTATCGTTGTTATCTGATTTTTTATTTGCTCAATATCACCTATTTTAACTACCTGATCAAAAAATGAGGCAGGACTGGCATTATCCATAACCCTTGTGTAGGCGCGTAGGCGGTAGAGGCCTTTGCTGTTTTTAATATCAACAGGAGCATTACCAAAAGATATCCCATTTAGTACCGGAAGCGTAAGCCGGTTAATGAGTGAATCTTTTGCATCAATCAGTTCTACGTAAAGTATTCCACTGGCTTTTGAAGGCAGGTTCGCTTCATCAACCACATAAGCCTTAAACCAAATGGTATCGCCAGGTAGGTAAAAAGATTTGTCCCTATGCAAATGAACCCGTTCCTGAATATTGATACTGGACTGCTGTGCAGAAAGGTTTTGTGCCTGAACACTTTGAAAAAAGCAAGCCAGAATGCAAAAAAACAACAGGTAATTAATGACGCAGAATTTTGTAGGCATGGCTGAGAGAATTAATTTTTTAGTTTTTTTCGAATTTATAAAATAAAAGTTGTCATTTTTTTTCAAAAAAATGCGCAAACGATTGACTTAATTGAACAATGGAACTGGTTACTGCAACAAACGTTTTTATCCAAGACAAAAACACAGAACCCGCCTTTTCTAACCTTTAAAAAATGTTAAATCTAAACCAAACAGCTTGTAGCTAACTTATTTTATAGTTATTATTGCTAACCGCAAGGGCGGCACACCAATAAACCAAATCTAAACAAACGTATGAAACGCTTCAAGCATACTTTATGCTTCCTGGCATTAATTTGCCTATCCTCTCTCACCGCTTTTTCGCAAGAAGGCGTAATTGACAGCTCACATGTAGTAACTTTACGAATTGACCCGCAAAGTGCACGCGGGGCTGCCGTTTCGCAGATTTTCGACGAAGTTAAATTTGTTCCGCTTGAAACCACCAAAGCAAGTTTGTTCGGAAACATTTCTGAACTTAAAATTGCAGGCAACAAATTTTTAATTTACGATTACGATACTAAGGCCGTTTTAGTTTTTACCGACGAAGGAAAATACCTGACCAAAATTGATGCAGCCAAACTACAAACAGAAAAGACCGATAAGGAAAAAGCAGTGACGCATGGTTTTACCTTGGTAAAGGAAGAGAATACAGAATACATAGCTGTTTATACGCCAAACAATGTGCAGTATTTTACCCTGGAGGGTAACTTTGTAAAAAAAACCAAAAACTTCAATTACTATTCACCCAAGTTATCTTTTGCAAACAGCGATGTGGTAATCAGGCCTTATACCTATATCAAAAAAGGTAAAGACAGTACCCGGTATTCGGTTGTTACCATCGACAAAAAAAAGAAAGACACGGTGGGCTACTTTAAAATCGACGATAAGTTTTTCGAAAGAGACGATTGGTACGGTGATAATCCGATAACCAAATACAGTGATATGGAAGCTTTTTACACTAACTATTACGATTACCGGCTATATAAGCTCACGGCAAAAAAAATGGAACTGGCTTATAAATTTATTCTTCCGGCCATAAATACATTGCCTAAAGATTTTATTACCAATCCCATATATATTAAAAAGAGGTTCGAATATTTCGAAAAAAACAAGAAAATGATTCATGGCATTGGCAGCAGTTATTTAATTGGCGATCAGCTTTATCTGAAACTATCAAACATTTTTTGGGATAAAGACCAGAAGAAAAGCCTGATTTATAACACCAAAACAACTGAGCTATTATCTTTCCAGGATTTAGAGCCAGATAGTCTTTCAAGTTTCCTACCGGTAACCGATTCGGGCTTTGCCTACGATTTCGAAAACCGCGGATTCTTAGCCTATGAAGATAAGAAGTTCTATACGAGCTATTCTGCGTTGGCTATGTTTACCTTTAAAGAGCGTAGTGCCGGTAAAACCAGGCAATACCCGCCCCTACTTGAAAATTATTTTAAAACCGGCGACCGAAAAAGCAATCCTGTAATTATTATTTTAAAACCGAAGCAAATCTAAATTATGCGCGCTCATTTTTTATTCCTTTTAAGCATTTTTTGCTTAGGGACAGGCTATACTTTTGCCCAAACTACAACACCACCAGCGATCGGTACAGTTAAAGGAATAGTACGGGATACGGTACATAACTATGTGCTTAAGGCGGCTACAGTTTCTATCTACAAAGCCGATAATACCGTAATCAATTACCAGTTAAGCAACAATTATGGCGAGTTCAAATTCAGCAACCTGCCGATCGATAAACCACTTCGGCTGGATATCAGCAATGTAGGTTACCAGACCATCCAAAAGAATATTATTATTCCCAAGGGGCAAACCCAACTCGACCTGAAAAACGTTATCATCAATCCGCAGGATGTTAATTTGCAAGAGGTAACCGTTACTGTGCCGCCGATCTCTTACAATAATGATACGCTAGAAATTAATGCCATTGCTTTTAAGCTCGATACCAATGCAACCGTTGAAGATCTATTAAAAAAAGTACCTAACATTACCGTGTGGGGCGATGGTATCATTACCGTTAACGGCCGGGAAGTGAAGCAACTTACTGTTAACGGGAAACAATTTTTTGGTGGCGATAATAAAATCGCCTTACAAAACATTCCCAAAAATGCTTTGGAAAAAATACAGATTTTCAATACGGCAGACAGAGATAAGCCACTAGACAGCAACCTGGTGGCCAACCTAAAACTAAAAAAGGGCAAAGACCGGTCCTACTTCGGGAAAATAAGCGCCGGCTATGGGACAGACAAGCATTACCAGTTTGACGGCAATCTAAACTTTAGTACACCAAAACTCCAGCTTTCTGTGATCGGGGCATCAAACGATATCAATAAAATTCCCAATGATATTAATACACTAATTAGAAACAGTACCTATAAAGGTGTTGGTACCTCAGTTGAATACCAATCGGATTTCAGGCAAACCGGGCTAAACAAAGGCAATGTAGCCGGCGCGCAAATGACCTACAATTTTAAGCCTGACAGTAAAGACTGGAACAATAAAAGTTCGGTAACGGCCGATTACTATTTTAAAAACCTCGAATCATCAAACATGGGCGATGCGCAAACCATCACCACCATTGCCGATAATAACCAGCTTTACGCGAACAGTAATACCACCTCATCCAATATCAGCGACAGGCACCGCTTTAATTCAGTCTATAATTATTACCAAAAAAGCCACCGCCTGGATTTGAGCGAGTCATTCAATACAGAAAAAGGAGATAATAGCAACTCCAGCATCAGAAGTGCTCAGAATAATGCCCGGCAACTTACCAGTACCAACAACAGCATAGGGCAAAACAACTACACCAACACCGATTTTACTTTCAGGGCAGGTTACAACTATCAGAATTACAATAACTGGAAACAACGTTTTAAAGCACTTAATGCTAGCTATGATGTCAGCATGAACAATCGCAATAACGACAGAACAGAAATGACGGCGTTCAGGGATTTATTGAATAGTACCAATAACCGTGATTTTAACCGCAAATACCAGACCGATAGCAAGAATTTATCACAAACCATGACCTTGGGTTTGCCCAATCTAAAATCAATCTTTTTTGGCAATGCTAACCTTAGTGGTTTTGATGCTGAAATTACCGGTAAACTAGCGTTGACCAATAACCAGGAGCACAATTTTATTGAAGATTTTGTGAATGGCCGTTATCAGCAAAATAGTTACCTTTCTAATAACCTAAAAACCAATGTTACCGATTTTACACCCGGAATTTCTTTAAGCAAAACATTTTCCAAAAACCTAAGTAACCGTTATTATAAATCGCTAAGCATCAAAATCACTGCCGCACAGCAAGTCATCAACCAAAACAATACCTCCGACCGCTCTTTTCAAAACCTAAGCCGGACATACCGTAATTTTGTACCAGTAATTTCAGTAAATGCCTCCAACTTTCAAACCGGCACCTATCAGGAGAGCTTAAACCTCAGCTATCGTACTCAGGTAAAGATTCCTACCATTTACCAACTTGCCCCCTTAACAGACAGTACAAATTTATATAACCTGCAAAGGGGTAACCTGAACCTGAAAGAAGAATTAAACCGTTCTATCAATTTAAGCTTTAACCACTATGATATGAAAAATAAAAACACCTTAAATTTCGGTGTTTATGGCTCGGCAGGTATAGTTGATAATGCAATTGTGGATAGTACTTTCATTGATCAACAAAACAGAAGAACCGTATATTTAACCAATGCAAATGGCAATCGTTACGCCAATTTGAATGGAAATATCCGTAAATCATTTAAATTAAAAACCAGTGAATTGCAACTGGGCTTTAACACCTCCCTTAACTTTAGCAAAAACCCAACCTATACCAATACTTTGTTTAATTTTTCGAACAACTTTTCGACTAACAACAGCCTGCAAACCAGTTATACCTATAAAGATAAATTAGGGCTCGAAGCCTCACAAGGCATTGCTACCAGTGTTGCTAAACAAAGTGCATTAGCTACCGCCTATAAAAACATCACACTAACTACTTCTTTTAGTGGGAATTACAACTTTACCAAAAAATTCTCCCTCAGCAGTAACATCAATTTCAATAACAACAATCCATCGGTTGGGGAAACCATTAATTTTGCAATCTGGAATGCGAATGCCACGTACCGTTTTACCAAAGGCAATAATGCGGAAGTGAAATTTTCTGCACTTGATTTATTGCGCCAAAACAAAAGTGTATTTAACTATGCTAGCGTAAACAGCTTCACGACAAGTACAAAAAATGTACTGCAACAATATTTTATGGTAACGCTTTCGTATTATCCGAGAAAATTTGGTGCCAACGCCCCTAAAAGGTAAAGTGTTAAAATTTAGCGTTCAGGCGTTCTCCCCGAAAAGGAGAGCGCTTTTTTATTTTCTATTATCTATTTTTGGCTACAATATCTTTCGTTAAAAGAAAATGATTATAAAAAGTTCTTCTCAGCTGCGCACTGTTTTTCTGGTAATGGTAACCATTACCTTTTCTCTCTTTTCTGCTTTTGCCCAAACCGGCAAAACCACTGATAAGAACCCCGAGACTGCTTTCCTGGCCGACTCTGCTGTGCTGACCAAAAGTGATTATCTTTTTCATCTGGAGAAGGTATTTGAAGTTGTAAATAAAGTTCCGGTCACCGTTAATTCGTTTACAAAACTTAAACCTATTGACCGTCACCTGACCCAGGATGAAGGAGCCCTGGCACTTTTAAAAAGCAGGTTAACCAACTCAGACCGGAATTTAAACCTGCAGAACCTGCAAATGGACGAAACCCTGCTGGAAGAACTTCAAAGCAATAACCGCGATTGCCTGGCAGATTTAGAAGATTACGAAAAAGAGCTCCGTAAGCTAAAAACAGAAATACTTAACCTGCGCAAAGATTCTGTACTGGTAAAAATATTTACTACACCTGCCTTGCACGAAATGTTTAAAGTGCAGTTTGCAGAACTTAAGAAAAAGCGGGTGATAATGGATAGCCTGATTAAAAATGCTTCTTTAACCATTAACAACCACCAGGCACGTACCTCTGCTAATCTGATTAACATTAAAGAACTGATGTATCTTACCGATAGCCAGCTTAGTGCCGTTAGCATTAAAGCATTTGGGAAAGAAAGGCGCTATTTATGGGAATCGGTAAATAAACGCGCCAATAAAGGCATGGGCTTTAGGAAGTTTATGAACAGCGAGCAGCAAATATCTGCTTATTATTTCCTTTACACCCGAAGTAGCCGCGCGCTGCTCTTGTTCACCTGTCTGGTTTTCTTTTTTTGGGTATTTTTTAATTTCCGGAGCTTAAAACGACGCGACAGACTGGAAGCGGTAGATGATTTCAATTTTTCAATGCTCTCACCCAAACCTTATCTGGTTACTTTAATTATGCTTTTTGCATTGGCTCCGGTGTTCGACCTGCGTGCACCGGCATTGTACATTGAATCGGTACATATCCTGCTGGCCATTTGCCTTACCTTTTTATTCCGCAAAAAACTACCCAAAAAGTTATTTTTTCAGTGGTGTATATTTGTATTGTTTCTTTTTGCGCCTGTGATTCTCCGTATTCTGGGTATGCCGCCCCGTTACCAGCGTTGGCTGCTTTTAGCGCTAAGCCTTAGCGCTACTACTTACGGCATTATTGTTTGGCGGACTCTTACAGAAGAGTATAAAAAGTATAAATTACTGGTTTCAACAGGCATTATTTATGTCATATTTGCCTTTATTGCTACTTTCTGCAATCTCTTTGGTCGTTTTACACTAACCCAGATTTTTTACAATACCGGTGTAAGTGCTTTCCTGAATGCTACATCGCTGATGGTGCTCGCTAAAATGTTTGTGGAAGCATTTTTACTGCAGATGAAAAGTAGCAGGATTAGAAAAGGCTACCCTGAGTTTTTTGACTGGTTACCAGTTACAACAGGTTTAAAACGTATCGCTGCAACAGTTACCATTATTATCTGGGCAGTTATTTTTACCACGAACTTAAATATTTTCAACAGCATTTATTCTGCCATTACTGAAGAGCTTACCCAAAAGAGAGTTGTGGGGAGCTTCTCCTTTACTTTAGGTGGTGTTGTACTTTTCCTGGCCATTATCTGGCTGGCCAACTTTTTACAAAAATACATTGCCTATTTCTTTGGCGATGTAGGTGATGATGCGCTGGATGATAACAAAGGCGAACGCTCTAAACTATTGGTTACCCGCCTGGTTTTACTCATCAGTGGTTTCCTAATTGCGGTTGCGGCCTCTGGTTTACCGATTGATAAAATAACAGTGATACTGGGTGCGTTAGGTGTGGGTATCGGCCTGGGTTTACAAAATATTGTAAGCAATTTTGTCTCGGGTATCATCCTGATTTTTGATAAAACCATCCGCATTGGCGACGTGGTTGAGTTGAGCAATAAAAAAGGAAGGGTAAAAGAAATTGGTGTGCGTTCGAGCACCTTATTGAGTGACGAAGGCGCCGAAATCATTATTCCAAATGGTTCAATCCTTTCCAACAACATCATCAACTGGACTTTAAGCAATAACCAGATGCGTGTCGATATTGTACTTTCAATTGCTAAACCTTTCAATTCCTCAGAAATAACCAGCCTGATCCGCAATGTGATTATCGAAAATTCCAATGTTTTTGTGAATAAAGAACCTGTGATTATGATCAGTCCGGTAAGCAGAGCCAGCAGCGATGTGCGGATATTCTTCTGGTGTAAAGATATCTCGCAGGCCGAAATGACCAAAAGCATGGTTAACGCACATATTTTTGAAGCGTTTGAGGAGAAAGGAATTGAAATTTTATAAGCCAATTCAAATTAGCCGAAAGAGCTTTCTATAATCTCTTTCGGCTAATTTGTATCTAAGGTTTCATTACAACCAAAGTTTTCCCCTTTTCTACAATATAGGTAGCCAGCTCTACAGCTTTATCTTTGCCTACATTTTTAGCCTGGTGATTTTTCCCTGCCGGAATAAAAAGGACATCGCCGGCCTTGAGTATCACTGGCTTTTCTCCCTCAATCTGATATTCAAATGTGCCCTTAAGCACATAAATTACTTCTTCTCCAGGATGCGAATGCATGCCGAATTGAATGCCTGGCTCAAAAGCAATGCTTGCCTGTATCGTTTCGTATCCCGGAATGTTAATATCGTGCCTTTGAAGGTTGGTTCGTGTAACGCCTGTTTTTTGAGCAAAAGTAGTTAGCGGAGCTAAAAAAGCAGTTAATGCAAAAACCAAAGTGGTGCTTACAATGATTGTTTGATATTTTTTCATGGTCTTAATTGGTGAAGAGACAATTTAATTTGCCGTCCTTTTAATAATTTAAAGGTAGTCACGCTATTAAAATAATGGAATTTCATTAGGGCTCAGTTTGGCAAATAACCTGCTGAACCAGGCATTTTTAGCCTTCACCCCGAAACCGGGTTTAGTGCATAATGAGAAAATAATTTATTAATTCAATTCAGAATTTGTGAAAAAACAAAAAATTATAATACCTTTGACCCCGCAGGGGGTGAGAGCCCTGCATCAATCATAGATTGAGAGCGTTAATTTAGATAAAAAGGTACAACAGCGATTGTTGTACCTTTTTTTATTGACCTATTTTTTTTTTAAATATGGGATACCTTTATGCATTAAGGTTTCACGCCCTCAGCATTCGTTACTTTTAGGGTGCTTCCGTCCTTAGCCTTGATCATCACCTGATCGAAAGTCCAGTTTTGGGCATACTCGATGTTGCCCGCAGTAGCCGCATCAATAGTTAAATTTTTAAAGCTGAAATTTTTTAATATGGTTTCACTAAAACCAGTTGCATTTATTGCTTTTTTTACATCTTTTGCCTTTACGTTGTAAACATTGATATGAGTGATTTGTGGTATGCCTTTGCTTGCCGGCTCAACATGGGTTAAAAGCTTAGTCCAGTGCGAAGGGATCGAGTCGGGATTATATCCGGCAGGCAGAGTTGAATAGCTGTAAGCCGGGTTCCAGTTCGGATTAACCTGAATTACATTACCTCCCCCCTCCATGGTGATGTTGCCGAAATAAATATCCTCTATGGTACCGCCCCGGGTTTTGGCAGATTTGATGTTCAATGCATTGCCCGTACCATAACCTATCAAACCGGTAGCCCAAACGTGGCGAATACTTCCTGAAGTTTCGCTACCCAAAGTAAGCAAACCAGCTCCTTTTCTGGCAATGCAATTGCGGATAACCACATACTCTGTAGGGCGGTTTACCCGAAGGCCATCCCAATCGCGACCAGCTTTAAGGCAAAAGTTATCGTCGTTACAATCAATATCACAATTTTGAATTAGTGTCCAGAGCGATGAATCTACATCAATACCATCGGTGCTGGGGCCGTGCCCGTCTACATTGTTTCTGATCGTGATTCGATCAATGGTTACGTAGCTCGAGTAAAGAATTTGTACTGTCCAGAAGCCTGCCTGTTGCAAGTTTACATCTTTGACCATTATATCACTAGCGGATTCGATCAGTACCGTCCGGGGACGTTTTGCATCGTAATCCACAATCCAGCGCAAGCCTTTGGCGTCATAATCTTTTCTTAAGTTCCAGTAGTAATCCCAAAAAGGTTTACCCTGGGCATTAATCATTCCTGAACCGGAAATAGCTGCTTTATTTTGCTTGAGGATATTAATTAGCGCTGCCGGCCATTTCATTTCAATGCCTGCCACGCGGGTATCAATTTCGGGGTAGTCTTTAATATCCTGGCTCCCCAATAGTTCAACCCCCTTTCCTACTTCGAAATTCACACCTGTTTTGATGAAGAGAGAGCCTGTTAAATATTTGCCCGGCTGAAAAGAAACCGTACCTCCTCCTTTTCCAGCACAATCATCAATTGCTTGTTGAATTGCTTTTGTCGCCAGGGTTTTGCCATCATTTACAGCTCCATACTGATTGACCAGATATTTTTTTTGCCTGAAACCAAATTTCCTGGCACCAGCTTTATTTACCCAATCGGGTGTTTTAAATTGTGCAGAAACTATGCTGGTAAAAAATATAAAGGCGGTGAATAATAATATAGAGATGCTTTTCATAAAAGGGGATATATTTGGTTAACTATACTGCCTAAATACAATCTGGCTGGTTATTTTGCGGTCAATATATACAATATGAATGGCGCAACTATCCTGTTGCATCCTGTAGCTCATTTTCCCTTAGTTTATGATCTAACCTTTTAGCTTATGCGACACATTCAATTAATGTATAGTCTTGCGGGTTTTCCAACTTGCAGGACTATCCTATTTGAGTATCCGGTCAATCAGCTGATGAAGTTGTGCTGCTGTGAGTGGTTTTGATTCATACAAATCAGGTTTTTGGCTCCAGGCCAACTCCATAGCAAAATAATCAGGCGACTGATGCTGTTCACCTCTTATTTTAGCCAGCTCATCTGCCGCAAAAGCCTGCCAGCGCTGAAGGTATAAAGTTTTAAGCAAGCCTGCCCATTCCTTGTGGGCATAATCGCGCAGGTCAGTTTTCGGATTATTATCAGGTCCCCAGTAAGTAATCTGTGTTTTTGCGTTTTTTAAAGCATTGGCTTTATCTGCCGGTGTTTGGCCAAAAGCAACGGCTTGCTGCAACCACCGGTGTAAAGAAAAATACTTACTGGCACTTAAAAGCGAATCCTGTTGTAAAATCAGTTGCTGAAATTTGGCACTTTCATTTTTAAAGGCATCGGCATCTTTGGCATTAATCGCTGCCTGCATTTTTTGATACACAATATCGCCTTTGTTGGCCAGCACTTGTCTCACAAAATCAATTTTGTCGGTTTGGTAAGTTTCCACCAGCTTAAAGTCATCGCCTGCAGCTACAAACAGCTTAACAGCTTCGGCAAAGCGCACCGGATCATAGTTTCTTTTCCGGGTTCCCCATGATGACACTGTTTTAATAGCCACTCCAGGTCTCGCACAAAAAATCGATTCGGAAGGGCCTTCCTGGTATATTTCGGGACTGCTATAAGCCGTTTCCAATAAAAGTTGCCAGGCCTCATTAAGTTTAGCATTACTTTTTCCATAACGGTAACCCTGGTAGCCTTTTATCCATTCATTTACCTTTAGCGGATCCTGGTGCCAGCCCAGTTCCAACATTAGATCGTAGGCAACCGGATTATTATTTATTCCTTCGGGTATAATACCCACACCAGCTAAAAACTGGCCATACACACTTCCTTTTGCTCTGCTAACCTCATCAGAAAACCGTTGAAGTTTGCCGTAAAGGCCATTCTTTTCGCCAAAATTGCTCACATTACTCCACACAAAAGGAGTACCATCATAAGCTTTTCGTTTCTCCCAGTTATTGGTGTTTTCGCCAAACAGTTCAATTACCAGCGTTTTCTTTTTGTCAAGTCCATTCAGCAAGGCAGCTGAGGGATTAGATTGCCAGCCCTGCAATACCCAGGTGCTGCCTGGAAAATGTTGCTGCATGCGCTTTTGTACGGTCATGGCTGCTGAAGTAACGTCTACTCCCTTGGAATTTCCCCCCTCATGAAAAGGGTCGCCACCAAAAAAATGGAGGTCTGCCCCGTATAATTTCTTCATTTCGGCATAATAAATATCAGCAATCTGCTCAAAAGCAGGATCAGCAGGCATTAAAAAATCGGGGCGGGTAAAGCCTCCTGCCCATTTACCCTGATCGGCTACGGTAACCTTCATTTTATTTTTCAGACTGGTAGGTACCATGCCATAAAAGCCCTGCATAACCGGCTCGATCTTTAAATCTTTCATGCGTTTAATGATCTGTTGCGCTAACCTGACTTGCTGGTTAATCAATGTTTGACTAACCGGTCCGCCCCAGCCCTCCAAATTCCCCATTAACCACCAGGCATCAAACGCGGGACCGGGTATAAATGCACGGGTTTCTTCGTCGGTATAGCCAACTTTCTTTAACGTATTCTGCCACACCGCCTCCATACCAACAGGGGCCAGGATGAGATTTACGCCATTTAGAGCCATCCAGTCTAGCTCCCGTTCCCAGTCTTTCCACTGGTAAAAGCTCATCGAATAGCTGATGGTGCAATAGTTAAGCGCATAACGATAGGGATAAGGAGAAATAATCCTCTCTTTACCATCAACTTTTGGTAAGGTTTTTAATGGTTCAAGATTATCGCCAAGATGTGATAAGCTCCTTTTGCAATAATATTTCAGGTACCAGCCTAAGCCTTCAGCAGCGGCATTGGCATTAGATGCCGCAATTTTAACTTTGTTGTTTTCGGTTGAAAGTTCGAAAACATCTTTCCCATCCTGATCCGAAATACTACTGAATGTGAGGGATGGGACCAACCAGGGTGTTCTTCTGGCAGCAATGTCTTTTACGGATTGGTATACCTGAGCGTTGGCGTAACCAATGTAAACCAGGCTGATGCACAACAGGATATATTTTTTGCCTTTTAAACAGTTCATTTTATATGATACTAAATATTTAACGAAAGCCACTTTTACAGTTTCTTTCTAATTTCAAAACTGGGTTATTTAATTTTAAGGTATTTAGGCTATATGCTAATATAAGAAATAAAGGCAGGCCTGAATGTGCCTGCCTTAACGAGCGTTAATGAAATTAATTTGTATTACCAGCCTTCTGTCTGTTTAAAGCCGGGGTTTTTACCATTCAGCTTATCAATTTCACTTTGTGGTATGGGCAGAAAATAATGTTTTGTTTTATCGAAAACACGTTTTTGTGCTTCGAAGTATGTAAACGTGGTATCGGTGGCATTCGTTGATGAAATGCTGTAATTTACGCCATAAACAGGCCTGTTATCGACCACTTCGGCAATTTTCCATCTTCGCACATCCCAAAAACGGAGGCCTTCAAAAGCCAGCTCAACACGCCGCTCGTGCCTGATTACTTCGCGCATCTGGTCTTTGGTTAAGCCGGCAGGGATATCGGGCATACCGGCACGCCTGCGGATTGGATTAATAGCACTATATACATTTGCATCTGCCCCGGCCACTTCGTTTTGTGCTTCTGCATAATTTAACATCAACTCGGCTGTTCTGAAAATCGCAAATGATTTGTTTACTCCACCTGAACTGTTTGATAAGTTAAGGCTCTCAGTCATGTATTTTCTCCACCAGTAATTGGTTCCTGGTTCGTTGGCATTGTCCTTGTCATTACTGTAAATATTTATTTTTCTATTTTTCCAGGTTGCACCCGGATAAAGTACCGTAACATAAAATCTGGGATCCCGGTCTTTATAGGGGTGTTTAGGATCCCAGCCTGAAGCTGCATCCTGAATGGGCAGACCATTTTTCATTTCAAAGGCATCTACAAAATCCTGTATTGGGCCGCAATTGGTCCACCCGCTATAGCCCAGGGGCTGCATCACCTGATCAATGCCAGAGCCTGCTCCTGTTCCGATATTCCGCCCCCAGATACATTCGGTATTGGCATATTTCAGAAAAGCATCTGCATATTTAGGTTCCAAAGTATAACCCTGAGCCAGCGCAGCATCTACGGCCTCTTTTGCCAGCGCAGCTGCCTTTTGCCATCTCGCTGCATCGTTAGCCGGGTTAAACAGCGTGCTGGCATAATACAAAAACAACCTTGATTTTATCGCCTGACAAATTGTTTTGGTTGCTCTGCCCCACAATCCCGCATCATGTTTAACGGGTAGATTTTGCATGGCTGCATTTAAATCACTTTCGATAAAACTTACGACTTCAGCGTACTCACTCCGTTTTAAGAATACCGCCTCACCATCTGTTGCAGGTGAAAGTGGTTTATCCATTATCGGAATCTTCCCCCAACCCCTGAAGAGTACAAAGTGATAAAAAGCGCGTAGCATTAAGGCTTCGCCCTTTAACCGGGTTTTCCTGGTCGGAACGTTGGGATCTTCCGGGATCTGATCGAAATTGGTTAGAAAAAGATTACAGGCCCTGATTTTAGCATAGGCATTTGTCCAGTCGTCACCAAGGGGCGAAAAATTACTGGGATTCCAAGCGCCTGTATTAAACAAAATGGCCCCATTTGCCCAACGTTGTTTAGCTTCATCGGTCATAGCAGCTGTTACATAGGAGTTTCCCGCTCCGTAATTCCATGATGGGATAGCGGTATAAATATTATTCAGGAAGCCTTCGGCATTATTGATATCGCCAAATACCTCCGTTTCATTAATATAATCACTCGGCACCCGGTCTAAAAAACTTTTTTTACAAGCACTTAGTCCAAAAAGGAACAATAATACCAGTAAAGCATAACTATATTTTTTCATTGTTAAAGATTTTAAGTCAGTGATTAAAAATTCATCGATACTCCCACATTGTACACTTTCATCGTAGGGTACAATGCCGTTCCGTTTGCCGTTTGCTCCGGATCGTAATCCTTGTAAGGCAGTTTATCCCAGGTAGCCAGGTTTAATCCGTTAGCAAATATCCGCAGCGAGCTGATTTTTATTTTAGCCAGCGTTCGGGCTGGGAAAGTATAACCGAGTTCGACGTTTTTAAGTTTGAGATAATCAGAGCTGTAGATAAAGAAGGTACTCAGCTGAGAATTATTTTGTCCTCCGGCCAAGCTATAATGTACCGTTGGGTAAGATGCGGTAGCTGCAGTAGCTGCTGTCCAAACATCGTCCAATCTTTGTGGCCCCAGATATGGCACATTGGTTTTACCGCTTAAAGCCCCCTGCATTAAAACACTTAAATCAATTCCTTTCCAGCTCGCCCCCAGAGAAGCACCAAAAGTATTATTCGGAAAGTTGCTTACCTGGATCGCTACCCGGTCGTTCTCATTGATGATGCGGTCTCCATTCATGTCGCGGTAGCGGATATCGCCCGGAATAACCCTTCCGGCAAAACTCTGTTTGGGTGATGCATCTATTTCGGCCTGATCTTTAAATAAACCTTCGGCAATATAGCCCAACTGATAACCTACCGGCAAACCTGTTAAAGCCTGGTATGGGTAGGCTAAATTGGGTTCGTCGCGGGCAAGGATTTTATTTTTGTTGTAAGTCCAGTTGATGTAACCAAAAATATTCACCTGGTTTATATTGGTATTGAAATTTAAAGACGCCTCAAAACCCTGGTTTAACACTTTACCTACATTAATAGCCGAAAGACCGGCAATGCCCAGGTAAGTCGGGATAGTTTGTGGTGTAGTCAAAATGTTGTTCCTGTTCTCCCTAAATACATCTACATCCAGTTTCAGGGCATTGTTAAAGAAACCTGCCTCTAAACCGATATTGGATTTTTGGGCTTTCTCCCAGGTGATATTCGGGTTACCTGTACGGTTTACATTGTATCCACCTGCTGTAGTTGGCGAGGTTCCAAAGTCAAAGCCGCCACCCCTGCTGTAATCAGAAATAAAGAGCCATCTTGAACCGCCAATATTATCATTACCCACATAACCAAAGGAGCCGCGTAGTTTCAGGTAATTCATGGTTTTGATGTCGTACCAGGATTCAGCAGAAATTACCCAACCTGCTGAAACGGCAGGAAAAAAGCCGTAGCGCTTTCCTTTGGGAAAATTTTCTGAACCATTATAGCCCATGTTAAATTCGGCAAAATATCTCGCATCATAGTTATAAGCTGCCCTGCCCACAAAACCTTCGTAAGCCCTGGGCAAATCGCCGGTAACAGAAGTATAATTACGATTAAATAAAGCCAGGCCTGAAAAGGTATGTTTACCAAAACTCCTGTCATAATTTAGCTGCAGGTTATAATAGTAATAACGGGTAGCTGAGGTGCCCGATGATTTTGAAAGTGAGGTTTGCTGGGTAAAAGGTGTATAGGTTTCTGCTCCGCTTACGGGGTCTTTACGGTAGCGGAAAGCGGTAAATTGCTGGTTCTGACCATAATTAATAGCTCCGTAGTTTTCGAAAGTATACAAACCTTTAGCATTCAATCCTTTGGTAATGAAATCGAGTTTATGGTTAATTTCGATGGTACCATTGGTACTGTTCCAGAAATTATCGTAATAACCGCTTTCTTTAATCGCCCCAAGCGGGTTCCACACATCCGGTGCGGTAATCCGCCCTGCGCCATAAGTCCCATTGGGGTTAAAAACAGGCGTTGTATAATTTTGCATCAGGTTTACCCAGCTGAAAACTGTGCCATAACCAGGTCCCGGACCAGTACGCTGCTCAATTCTGGAAGCAAGGTCAAGGCGCACATTCATCATATCCGTTGCGGTTATATCAATGTTCGATCTGAAATTATAGCGGTCGTATTTTTGCGTTATACTATATTTATTGTCGTTGGCGCCTTTAAAAAGCGTACCCTGATTGAGGTAGCCTAAAGACACAAAGTATTTTACACTGCTGTTACCGCCACTCATGTTGGCATTGTATTGTTGCTGGGGGGTATTGGGTTCGAAAATCACATCGTACCAGTTTACATCAGGGTAGGTGTAGGGATCAGCCTTGCTTCTAAAAAGTTCGATTTCTTTGTCAGTCCAGATGGGATTACTTCCGTCGTTAGCGGAGCCTTGATTATCTAAAATGGCTTTTTGTAAACTGCTAAAACGTTCAGGCAGGCGTTGCGGGGTTTGTATGCCATACTGCCCGTTAAACTGAATATTGGTTTTGCCAATCTTTCCGCGTTTGGTAGTAACTAAAATAACACCATTAGCACCCTGTATACCGTATAAAGAAGTTGCCGCAGCATCTTTTAGTATACTGATTGAGGCCACCTCGTTTACATCAATATCGCCAAAATTGGCATCGCCGCGGGGTAAACCATCAATTACAATTAACGGGCTTCTGCTTGCCCCGTAGGTGCCAATACCACGGATGTAAATGGCAGATCCGTCTGAGCCTGGTGTACCCGACGACTGAATGGTGGTTAAACCCGGCAACCGGCCAGCCAGGGCATTACTTAAGTTAGAAACAGGACTTTGCTTCAATTCACGGGTTTGAACGGTTGATATGGCCGCGGTTACGCTTACTTTTTTCTGCGTTTGTCCAAAACCCGAAACCACCACTTCGTTCAGGCTCCCTGCTTCAGCAATTAGCTGGATCAGCATTTCGGCTTTGAGGTTGGCTTTTATTTCCTGAGTTTGATAACTCACAAATGATACCTGCAAAATGGCTCCATCCTGCACATTTTTGAGGACAAATTCGCCATCATCCCCACTCACTACCGCAGTCGGGCTTCCCTTTATTTTAATGGTTGCTCCAGGCAAACCCTGACCGGCTTCATCTACCACCCGCCCCCTTACATCGGCAAACTGACGGTTAAAAGCGGGGTATTTCGGCTCGTTCCTGTCTTTAATTACAATGGTTGAAGCCTCAATGGTATAAGTTAAAGACAGGCCACTAAAACATTTATCCAAAACGCTTGCCAAAGATGCTTCTTTAACATTAATGCTGATGTTGTTTATCTTTTTTATCCGGTTGGCATTATAAAAGATATCTAGTCCGCTTTGCTGGCTGATTTTGTCCAATACTTCTTCTAGGGAAATATTTTTTTCTGCGAGGGTAATCTTGTTCTGTGCATAGCCATTTGCACACACCTGAAAAACCAGGCTAAAAAGAAGTAAAACGGTAAGTTTCATGGTTAGCAGAACTTTATTTTTCGCAAAGGATTTCCAGTACGATTTAAGATCGTAAAATTTCATACATTTGAATAGTTTAGGTTGTTAAATGCTCCGTTTCCGGACCACTGTGTTTGGTTGATATATGCTAAAAAATATTTAGAGCAGACAAACTGAATGATAACCGGAAGTGTCTTCAGCACTTCCGGCTTTTTTACAGTTTATCCATATTGTAAATTATGGCATAACTGTAATCCTCCTTTCTTTTACTTTAAAGTTTACATCATTTGTGCGTGTTAATATCCTGAGCACATCTTTTAAGGTCTTCGACCTTGATATCCGGCCACTAAAACTCAAATTTTCAACGGGTTGTGCATAATCAACTTCAATATCGTACCAGCGTGACAGTTTGCGCATTACACTCTTCAGTTCTTCATCTTTAAAAATAAAGCGGCCGTTTTTCCAGTCCACCTGCGCAGCTGCATCTACCGGTTTTACCAGCCAGTCGTTATTGTTCAATACCGACTGTTCTCCTGGTTTAAGGTACTTCGCCTGAGTTTTATCCTTTGAGGCCTTTACTTTCACACTGCCCTCCAGCAAAGTCGTTTTCACCTCATCCTCGTCTGTATAGGCATTGATGTTGAAATGAGTACCCAAAACTTCGACTTCCTGCTTGCTGGTTACTACAATAAATGGTTTGGCTTTTAAGTGCGCCACTTCAAAGTAACCTTCGCCGGTTAACTCAACCCTGCGCTCACTTCCATTAAAATGTAGCGGGTAACGTAAAGATGATGCAGCATTAAGCCAAACAACGGTACCATCATCTAATATAATTTTGTATTGCCCCCCTCTTGGCGTTTCGATGGTGTTCAATATATTTTGGGTTTGATTATTGGAAGGATTGGATTCCAGCTGAACATACTCTAGGGTTCCGTTACCTTTCTTTTTAATCTGAATGCCATTTTGCACGGCTATTGCGCCATTAGAAACATGATCCAGTATTACCTTTTTACCATCAGCGAGGGTTAAGATAGCTTTATTGCCGCCGGGTTCAATTAATGCTGCGTAATCAACAGCTTTAGTTACGGCAATTTTATTGGTTTTAAAAAGTATAATGCCTATACTGAAAATAACCAGTAGTAAGGCCGCTGCACTGTACCACCATAATGTTAGCCGCTTATTGCGCCTGGTGGTTACAGTAGTATTTTCATCTGTTTTGATCTGACTGGTAATCTGTTTGAATAATGTCTCCCCGATGATTTTTTCATTTTCAAAATCTGCAGCATCTGCGTCTTCCCCTCCTCCTAGTCTCAGATAGTAGGCTTCGACCAAAAGTTTTTCACTTTCAGTAGCCTGTTCATTGATGTATTTGTCTATGAGGATTAAAAACTGTTCTTTTTCCATGTCTCGAAATAATAAGTACCCAAAACAGCTCTGTACCCTACACTAAATAAGGCATTAACACTAAAAAAAACATAAAACACTGTAAAACAGCACTATAAAATTACAACAAATGATAAGACGCAATGATGACCAGGCACATTTCCAGGCTTAAACCTTCCCGGATGAGCTTGAGAGATTTAGACATTTTTTTCTCAACGGTCTTCTCTGAAATCGCGAGTTTACCGGCAATTTGCTTGTAAGTCATTTCTTCTTCACGGCTCATCAGGAAAATTGTTCTACAATCGGCCGGGAGGCTATCGATTAATTCTTGTATCTGGTTTTGCTGTTCTTTAAAAAGCAGGGGCTGCTCTATAATAATTTCGGTAGTAATTTTCGCGAGTCTTTTGTAAAACTCCTGATCGGTTTTCTGTGCCCTGATGGCTTTTAACACTGTAAAGCGTACCGATTGGTGGAGATAAGCTTTCAATGTTACGATATTCAGGTCTTTTTTACGCTGCCATAAGCTTACAAACACTTCTTGTACGGCATCCAATGCACCTTCTTCGTTCTGTAAAATGGTAAAAGCTGTGTAATAGAGCTGCTTCCAGTAACCCTTGTAAATTTCATTAAATGCAAGTTCATCACCACATTTTAATCTGGATATCAACTCATCTTGATATGGTAGGGGATAGATTGGCATTTGGTATTCTTGAACTAAATTAGTAAAAATTACAAATAAACATAACCCAAATGTTACACCGCAGTTTATTCGTTTTACCAATCAGTGTGTAGCACATTAATTGGATCGTTTTCAACTGATGATTATTTAAAAGATCAGGTGTGCTCTGCTGTCTCATTTTAGCAGTTGATTTTCTGTCTATTTTTAACTGAAATAAAAATCATTGGTTACTTTTGAGGGAGCTGACGAAATTTTCCTGCAAAATCTTTGAATAACCAATTATGATGAACATTATCCTTGCTTCAACTTCTACCTTATTCGGAGGCGAATACCTGGCTTATTTGAAAAAAGAAATCGTTGACCTGTACCGGGGAATCGATGAGATTATTTTTATTCCTTTTGCCCGGCCTGGTGGTATTTCTCACGAAGAATACACCCAAAAAGCAGGCGATTTTTTTGCAAGTATCAACATTACAGTTCGCGGACTGCACGAATTTGCCGACCAGACGGTCGCAATTAATTCGGCTAAAGGATTTTTTACAGGAGGAGGCAACACCTTTCTACTGGTGAAAACCTTACACGAAAATGGCCTGATGCAGGTTCTAAAAGCGAATGTAGAAGGTGGCAAAGCCTATCTCGGCTGCAGCGCGGGGAGCAACATCGGCGGGTTGAACATGAAAACCACTAACGATATGCCCATTGTTTATCCGGCTTCATTCGAATGTATGGGATTGGTTCCTTTTAACCTCAACCCACATTATCTCGATCCAGACCCAACGCTCAAGCACAATGGCGAAACCAGGGAAACACGTATTAAAGAGTTTTTAACTCAAAACAACATCAAGGTAGTTGGGCTCAGAGAAGGGAATTGGATCAGAAGAAAAGGCGATAAGATTACTGTTGAAGGCTCCCAGCTTACCCGCATTTTTGAACCAGGCAAAGCACCTTACGAACTGCCGGAAGGAAGTTTGTTATAAGCTACCGTTCTGTTGTGCACAGCCCACCGAATGGGCTTAGGATTTACTCAGACGGACTAACTATAGAATTAGATCAGGATTGACCTTTAGAAAATGTATAGGTGAGCATTCCTGGGACATTCTCATGGGTATTTTCATAATCCTTAGAAGTTAGCTTAAAACCTAACCTTTCGAGCAGTTTTACAGAAGGAGGATTATCACTCGATGGACAGGCGATGATAGTTTCCACTTCCATTACTTCAAGCGCATATTTAAGCACGTGCAGAACGGTTTCAATCATAATGCCTTTACCCTGAAAAGCAGGTAGCAGCTCGTACCCCATTTCGATAGTCTTATTTTCGCTTCTGAAATCCCAAAGGCAAACCGCTCCAATCATCGGGCCGGTCTCCTCTTCAGCAATAACCCAATATATTGATTCGTTGTTATTAACCAGATTGTCGATTTTGTTGATGTAGGCAACAGCTTCATCCAGGCTCCGATAAGGCGCTTTTCCGGTTAATATCGCTACTTCTTCGTCCGAACGCAGTTCGTAAATTACGGCTGCATCTGTTGGTAAGAGCCTGCGAAGTGTAAATCTTTCAGTTTTTAAAATGGGGAAGGTGGAAAAGTCAAATGGTTTCATTACTTGCATGAGTTTAGCGGTGAGCTGAATTTAAAGTTATTAATAATACGGAACAAAAAAATCAAAATCGATAGCCGCCCTGAGTAATGCCAGCACGAACCAGGCATTAACCGCGATGTGGTCAGGTGACGAAAACACTGACCGGACGCAGGAATTGAACGATTGAGTCATAAAAAAAGCCAATGCCTTTTGTGCAGGCATTGGCTTTCTTGCTAAAACTCAGAGCTACTATTTTTTTACTTCAACAGGTATCTGATACAATTTTTGATGAATCTGTTTCATCTCTGCTTCCGGGAACTTAACCACCTTACGGTCGTAAGTCATAAAGCCGTTGGTTTCTACTTCCACATCGGTAGTTTGTGTGTAAACCCCTGCCGATAAACCGACTTTAATTAGCTCGCCCAAGCGATTGACAAATTCTGAGTATTTCTTAAACAGGTCGGTTTTGTTTTTGAAACTCTGGTAACCCCAGTTGTTTTTTTGTTGCCAAACGTGGCCATCAACTGGTAGGCCCAAACCTCCAAACTCTCCCAACACCAACACATAGTCTTTTCCAAAATAATCAGGACTTGGCATAGCGGGATGCGGGTAATTGTGCAAATCGATAATATCTCCAACAGGGAAAAAATTCCCCCCACTGGCTGTATTTACCAAACGCGAAGGATCTTTTTCTTTGGTCCATTTGGCAATTTCTACGGTTTTAAACTGTCCCCAGGCCTCATTAAATGGCGTCCACACCACAATAGATGGTACATTATGCAGTTTTTCCATGATGGCGTTCCACTCTGTTTTGTAGTAAGCTTCCGATTCCGGGCTTCGTTTCTGATCGGTTTGATGATCTAAAACTCCCGGACGATTTTCCCATCTGTTGCCCAAGTCGCCACTCGGCATATCCTGCCAAACCAGCATACCAGCTTTGTCGCAGTAGTAGTACCAGCGCGCAGGTTCTACCTTAATGTGCTTCCTGATCATGTTAAAACCCATTTCTTTGGTTTTGTCTACATCAAATTTCAGGGCTTTATCGGTTGGCGCGGTATATAAGCCGTCAGGCCACCACCCCTGATCTAAGGGGCCATACTGAAACAGGAAAGCATTGTTTAAAAGCATCCGCTCAATCCCGCCGGCATCTTTAGCCATCGAAATTTTACGCATGGCGAAATAACTTTTTACCTCGTCAACTTTTTTATTTTTGGAAAGCAGTTCGATTTTCAGGTCGTACAAAAACGGACTATCTGGACTCCATAATTTTGGATTTTCGATCTTTAAACTCACGGTCCCTTTGGCATCGGTAATTTGTTCAGCTACTTTATTGTTGCCATCCCAGGCCGAAATTTTAACCTGATCGCCGGCATTTGCATTTTCAACAAAAGAACTAACTTCAACAGATTGCTGATCGAGATCGGGTGTAATTTTGATGTGGTCTACATGTACCTTGTTAACTGCTTCTATCCATACTGTTTGCCAAATTCCAGTAACAGGGGTATACCAGATGCCCTCGGGCCTTTTCACCTGTTTTCCTCTTGGCTGTGGTCCTTCATCAGTCGGGTCCCATACTTCAACAGTTAGGTTCTGGTTCCCGCTTTTGGTTAAGAAAGGCGTAATGTTAAAGCTAAAAGGGTCAAAACCACCTTCATGTTTACCTACCTCTTTGCCATTAATGCTTACCGTTGCGCGCCAGTCAACAGCACCAAAATGCAACAGAATGTCCTTTCCTTTCATGGTTGATGGAATGGTAAAAGATGTTTTGTACCATAACAGGCTATCTTTGCCAACAGTTTTACCTACCCCTGAAAGTGATGCTTCAACAGCAAAAGGAACCAGGATTTTGCCTTGGTTAATGACCGGGCGCTGCGATTTTTCAGCAATGGCATAATCCCATAATCCGTTCAGGTTTTTCCAGTTTCCGCTACGTTCAAACTGCGGACGCGGATATTCGGGAAGAACAGCCGAGGGATTAACTTCTTCTGCCCAGGGCGTTGATATTTTTCCCTTAACAGCCGACCATGGTTTGCTGGCCTGCTGTGCAGAAAGTGAGAGCGAAAGCCCCAACAGTGTAAATAAAATAGACGTTTTTTTCATTTTTGGTTTCAATTGGTGTTTATTACAGTCAAAACAATATGGATTCTCAGCCCTGTATGATCTGTTTATTTGTTATTTAATTTTTTAATCAGGTTTACTTCATCCAGGCGGTAAGGTGTACCATCCGGCTGAAAAATTTCATGAAACCATTCCACCGGATCAGAACCATCAGCCAGTGGTGTATCCCAGGCATATTTGGTATTGGTTTTACCGGCTGCGAAACCCCAGTTAATGGCGCCGACATTTTCCGCTTTTAACATGGGTAAAATGTTAGCAAAACGGCTGTTGCGCGGACGAGCCATGTATTCGGTACAAATTAAGGGCCTTCCGCTTGCCTTTAACAGGTCAATAGTACGCTGGTGCCAATCTGGTGCCTCATAGTTGTGGTAAGTAACAATATCTGAATTGGCCAGCTGTATTTCGTTCAACTTTTCGAAACCCCAGCTCCAAAGTCCGATACTGATGGGCTGATCGGGGTTCACGGCACGTGCCCAGCTAATGGTTTGGGTAAGCAGTGGAATAGTTGCCTCCAGTTTACCGCTATTTCCGGGTTCGTTGTATAAATCCCACAACAAAATGCGTTTATCGTGCGCAAAACGGGTTAGCACATCTTTTACATATTTTTCTAGCAATGGGAAATTGGCTTCCTCTTTAAAAGCCGGGTCTCCCGGATCCTGCAACCAGCCAGAGTTATGAACGCCTGTTTTGGGCTCAGGTTGTTTACCAACGTTAGAAGTCTTGTTCCAGCAATCATCGAAAAACACAAACATGGGTTGAATGCCGTGCTTGTGCGTGATGGTTAAAAACTGATCCATGCGCTTTTTAAATCCTTCAGGATCCTGGCTCCAGGCCTTACTGTGCAAAAATACACGCAGGGTATTGAAGCCTATGCTTTCAGCCCAGCCCAGCTCTTTGTCAATTATCTCAGGCGAAAAGGTATCGGCCTGCCACATTTCGAGCTGATTAATGGCATTGGCCGGGATGTAGTTTGCTCCGGTAAGCCATTTGTGCTCCTTATACCAGGCATTGGCTTTCTCAACCGACCATACTTTCCCAGGTTCGGCAGCTTTTTTGTTTTGCTGCGCATAGCCCGTGCTTAAACCAAGCACAAAGGCAAACACAAGAACATAGTTTTTTAGTTTCATTGGTATTTTATCTGATTATTTTACTTTTTAATTGAAGGTGCAGTAAGCCGCGTTCCTGTTTTCAAAGGGATATCAAAATTGGGTGTCCCATCGGCATTCCAGGTGAATTGCTGTGCCCTTGGCGAACGGAACCCTCCACAGCCCTGCCCGGGCTTATCATTGGCATGGTACAAAATCCAGTCTTGCCCGCCATCGGGCGATTTGAAAAAAGAGTTGTGCCCAGGTGCATATACACCATTTTCTACCGACCGTTCAAATACTGGTTTCTCCGATTTTTTCCAGGAAGCAGGATCGAGCAAATTGCTTTTCGCTGACGCGGTGAGCATGCCTAACGCATAAAAATCTGTCCAGCAGCCACTGGCCGAATAAATGATAAACAGGTTATCGCCATGTGGCAAGAATTGCGGGCCTTCGTTCACATCTACGTGCTCGCCGCCACCTAAATCACCATTTTTTTCCCAGCTGAATTTGGGGGACGATATTTTAACCCGTGGTCCAGCTACTGTCCACGGATTTTTCAGTTTGGCTATAAAAATTTCCTGTTTGCCATTGGTATCACCTTCCCATCCCGACCAGATCATATACAACTGGCCTTTAAAATCGATTACATCGCCATCTATTGCCCATTTATCAGTGGCATCAGCTACTTTTCCTTTAAAAATCCACTCACCCTGCATCGGGTTGGGTGAAGCATTTTCGAGCACATACATCCGGTGGTTATCGTTTTTACCATCATCTGCGGCAAAGTAGGCATACCATTTCCCCCTCAAAAACATCACTTCGGGTGCCCAGATTTCTTTGCTGTAAGAGGTTCCCGATGGTGCTTTCCAAATGGTTTTCCGTTCAGCATTTTTTAACCCCTCAATGCTTTTGCTTTTCCACAAATCGATGCGGTTGCCCGAGGTATGGGTATAATAGTAATAGCCATCCTTGTAAAAACTATACGGATCGGCCCCTGCAGGTAACAGCGGATTGGAAAAATCTTGTGCCTGAGTGATCAGCGCGGCTAAAAGACTTGCAAAAACTAAGTAATACTTTTTAATCATACCTTTTATCTGGTTGGACATTTCCACTTCAACTCCCCATTGCTAAAAAAGCAAATTTCTTTTTACCGAATGCCTTTTATTGTTTCAATTTTTCTACAAAACCGATCATTTTAATGTCCGTCTTGTACGCTTAGCCGGCTAAAAGTTTCGGGATCGATCTGCATTATTATATTTCCGTTTTTGCCTTTTACAAACCTGGCCGCAACCATCACTGTTGCCCGCGGCGATACCTTTTCATCGGAATAATGCACATGGAATACGTACCGGAAATGATCTTCGGCATCGACCAGAAAATCGCCATGTCCGGTGCCGTTTTGTTTAATATTTGTTTTGCTGATGATGGGATTTCCACTGTATTTTGTCCATGGGCCAACAGGCGATTTTGAAGTGGCATAACCAACTGCATAATCAGGATTTCGAAAATCGTTGGCTGAATAAAACAGGTAGTAAAGATTATTCTTTTTCAATACCGTTGGTCCTTCTGTAACCGGCCAATCGCTTTTGGCTGTATTTTCCCAGCTTGCTGTTCCTGAAATACATGCTTTTAAGGTACCAGGGATAATATCCGAAAAGTCGGCTTTTATTTCAGCTACAAAAATCCGGTTACCCCGATCCAAGCGCACATGATAGAGATAATTTTTGCCATCGCTATCGGTGAACAAAAAAGGATCTATCTGTTTTCCATTACCTGAAATTTCTTTTAACACCACCTGCTTAAATGGCCCTAAAGGGCTATCACTTTGGGCAATGGCAATCTGCTCATCGGCAGTATAGGCCATGTAATAGGTTTGTTTCCGTTTAAAAACCTGCGGTGCCCAAAAACCTCTACTTCCAAAAGCATCTCCCTTTTTTAAAGCATAGCCGTTTTTACTTCCAACCGGGCCGCTCCAGTTTTTTAGATCAGTTGAGCGGTACACCAAAAAGCCGTCATCACCACTGGTACCGTAAAGATAATAACTTCCCTTATCAAAAAACACTGTTGGATCGGCCAGATAAATGGGCTTCCCCTCTATTGGTTTTTGCCTGGCCCGGGCCAGCTGCACACCCACCGAAAGGCACAACAAAAAAAGTATGGAGCGGTATATCAAAATGGTTAAATTGGTTTAACTAAGATAATAAATAAAGGCAGGCATAGGACTTCAATCCATACGCCTGCTGATTGTTATTAATAGGTAATTTTGGTTACCGGTGTAAAAATCATATCATCTACGCCTGCAATTTTCACTCCTATCCTGGCAAAAACATAATTTTGGGCAGGCACAATTGCGGGTATGGATACGCTCATATTCAGATTATTTACATCGGCGAGGGCTGCACCGGTCAAATCCTGCAGGGCAATGTTATTTCCTCCATCTACAAACTGTGTTTTGTTAAGGTAAAGAGATACTCTTTCAATATCTTTTGCATTAACATCAGTAATAATCTTTTCCAGTTTACAAAAGCCGTTTACTTTCCCTGCAGCTGTTGTCAGGGTAGCACCACGAATCATATAATAAGGCATTACCTCAATATCCATCGTTTTACTCCCGCTAATGTTTACTGCAATGGAATCTTGCTTGCCGGCAGTATTCTTTTTCCATAAAAATGGTCCTTGGTTAACAGAGAAAACAAGCTTATAGTTGCCATCGAATAGTTTGGCTGAGTAACTTCCCTCCTGGTTTACGTTTACGTTGAGTGCGGAATAATTACCAAAGCCTGACTGCCAGAGTTCAAAATTTACCTGCCCATACTGCACATTGATGGGCTCGCCTTTATATACAATCCTGCCTGTAAAATCGGCCTCTGGTGCATCGTAATTATCTTTTTTACAAGCAGAAAATAATACGGCTATAATTGCCCCAATTATGAAATAAAATCTATTTTTCATATCTGTATCTGGTTATTGATTAGGGTTTCTGATGATTTTTGGGTTACCGTTTAACACCTCCTGGGCTATTGAAGAATAATAGTTACCAATGCGAAAACGGTGGGCTGCAGTAACGCGGCTGGGCTTAATGACTTTGAAAACATACTTCAGGTGATTGGCATTGCCCGGGTTGTAATATTTATAAGGCCACAAGCCAAATACCTGCGTGCTGGTGCGTGTTGCACTACCAATATTGGTGGCATTGATAAAATCAGCGGCCGACATGTTGCTGCCATTCCATACTTTATCTGCTAATCGCCAGCGTTTCATATCCCAAAGCTGCTGCCCTTCAAAAGCAAATTCTACTTTGCGCTCATGTACAATCCTATCGAAAGTGATCTGGGCAGGAGTTAAAGCTGTGGTTAAACCTGCGCGGTCTCTTACCGGTTTGATATAGCCTGCGGCTGCACCAAAATCGCCCAATTCAAAAGCTGCTTCCGCTGCATTTAGCAACACTTCGGCATAGCGGTAACGAATCCACCACACATCGCTACGGGTACCAATCTGCCCCGATCCTGTTGCAGGATCCAGATATTTACGCACATAAAATCCCGATTGGGCGCTGAATTCCAGGCCATCAACAGGGCCGTCTTTCCCAACCACCTGTACAGATGCCGGATTATCCGGTAAAACTTTATCCTTCATCTGACCAAAATTATCTCCGGTAATGATTGTTCCGTTTGCTAACTGATAACCTGCCCAAATATCAACTGTTTTGCCTTTAAACTGCGTTCCGGGAAGGATTACCGTACCTGCCAAACGCGCATCCCGACCTGCAAAAATATCGGTGATATTGGTATAATAAACCGGATTTCCGCCAGCATCAACCGAAGCTAGTGAAGCATAGGTATTGTCGAGTTTTTCGAAAGACTGAACCAGGTTTAACGATGGGTTTAACCTGCCACCCTGTGCTTCTTCTGCTGAGGAACGGGGCTGATTATCAATGGTGAAGCCATGCACTTTATTGGTTTTCAATTTGAAATCCTTTGCAAATATTACCTCAGGGTTACTTCCTTTATCGGTAAAGAGTGCGGCGAAGTTATCGGATAGGTTCGGGTTCTTCTGGTAAAGCGAATACTTGCCTCCGTCGATAATTTGTTTGGCTGCATTTAATGCCTTGGTAAAATAACCGTTGGCCAGGGCAGCAGGAATACCAACTTCGCCACCCGGTAAGCTTAACTGCGAATTGCTGTATTTGGCAATAGAACCGGCATATAGGGCCGCCCTGGTTTCCATGGCCAGTGCTGCAGCTTTGGTAGCCCTGCTTTTTACGGCTGCATCATCGGGTAGGGTCGTTTTAACGGCTTCGAGTTCAGCAATTACAAAATCATAAATTTCGGTTTCTTTTGCCCTTGCATATTGCAGGTAGCTGGGATCACCGCTATAATCGTAATCTAATGGTACAGTAATTAATGGTACACCGCCCATGCGTTTCACCATTTCGAAGTACACCCCTGCCCTGATAAAACGTGCTTCGGCCAGGAAACGATCACGGTCTGCCGGTTTCAAAGCGGTAGATTCCTGCCCACGTTTAATAAACATGTTTAAATCTCTGATGAAACCATAAACCCCCATGTCCCAATATCTCCAGGCATCGTAACCATATTCTAAATTCTGGTGACGGAAATAATCGCCCCCTGCCGAGGCAAAACCTTCGTCGAAATCGGCAAAAAGCCACCACGACTCTATGCGTTGAAAATCAGGGTACCGATCGTACAAATCGCCCACTACGGTCAGCACCAGATTGGGATCTTTCCAAACCGCATCAATGGGCAAGGTACTGGTGGGTTGCTTATCTAAAAATTCTGAATCTTTTTTGCATGACTGCCCAAAGCTTAAACAGGCTATGGCTGCAAATGCATATATATATTTTTTCATCTGACTGGTCTTTTTCATGTTACAACGTTAATTTAATACCGATATTAAAAAACTTGTTTTGTGGGTATTGCAATCCATTATCATCAGCGATTTCAGGGTCTACGCCATAATCCTTCAGGTTATCAATAGAGAATAGATTGTATCCGTTTACATATACCCTCGCATTCTGGATCTTGATTTTTTCAGCCCATCTTTTTGGCAGGGTATAACCCAGTTCCAATGTACGCGCTCTTAAATAGCGTACATTGTGCAGCCAGAAAGTAGAGTTGCGGTTATTGTTACTATGATCACGATCATTAAAACGAAGCGCGGGATATTTACCGGCTACCCAGGGGCTGTTCAGGTTAAAAGGATCGGTACGGTGCCAGCTGTCATCAGCAAAGTTCTGCAATAAAGCCCCACCGTTTTGAAACGCCCAGCGCTGCTCCCAGTTTTGGTTCCATGAATACATGGCACCACCTGAAAAATCGGCTGTAAAATCGAAGTTCTTGTAAGAGCCACCCAGGGTAAAACCAAAACCAATGTTGGGCTGTCCGGTGGTGGTATAACCGATTGGCCTTTCGTCAAGTCCATCAATAATTCCGTCGCCATTCTGATCTTTATAAATCAAATCGCCCGGCAATAAAGAACGGTTGCCTTTTCCATCAATATTCACTTTGTAGTTATTGATCTCATCAAAGCTCTGGAACTGTCCGGTTACTTCATAGCCCCAGAAAATGTTGGTATAGCGTTGGTTAGCACTGTTCCTGTAGTTATCCCATGAGTTTCCATAACGTGGTTTATATTGTTCCAGGAACTTTCTTCTGCTGATGGAGAAGTTACCACCAACATTGTAATTAAACTCGCCTATTTTATCGCGGTAGTTTAAAGAAAATTCACCTCCATACTGCGCATCACTTTCCAGATTTTCCTGAGCTAACGGATAGCCCAGTTCGATAGGAACCACCACATCATTTTTAACCGCCATTAAGCCTGTGCGCTTTCTGTAAAAGTAATCTGCCGTTCCGGACAGATTACCGCCGAATAGGGTGAAATCCAAGCCGATATCGGTAATTTTACTCTTAAACCAAGTCAAATTATTGATAATCGGCCCTTTATCTCTTGAAGTGGTAATGGTTTTTCCATCCAGGATTGCTGTGCCCTGATTGTAGTTATAACCTGGGATATAAGCGAAAGGATCTATCCCTAGATCGTCATCTCCCAACACCCCATAAGATGCACGGAGTTTCAAATCTGTCAGAATATTGCTTTCACCCAAAAGCGATTTCATAAAAGCTTCCTGAGTAATTCTCCATCCAATCGATGCGGAAGGAAAATAACCTACACGTCTGTCTGGCGCAAACTTCCATGAAGCATCCCTGCGACCTGAAAGCTCGAGGTAATATTTATTGTCGTAATTGTAGTTTAACCTGGCTACATAACCAATACGTGCCTGCTCCTCCTGTATATCGGCAAAATCCTGTCCGTCCATATCGGCAAACTGCAATACCGGTAAAATATTGGTCTGCGGTACCGCGTGCTGGAAGGTGTAGGTTCTGAAACGGTCTAAGCGCTCAGCCACCAACACCCCTCCAACGGTATGCTTGCCAAAAGTACGGTTATAGTTAGCCTGCACCTGATAAGTATTGGTGTAGATTTTCTCATTCCTGCGCTCACGGTAAGGATTTGAACTACCCACCTTTTCTTCGTAAGCACCCGTTTCAGGGTGATAAGTATAAACATTATAGGTATACTCGTGCCCATTGATGATATTATCAGCAATGTAATAAGAGTATAAACCTTTTATTTCGAGTCCTTTTATCGGGGTATCATAAGTGGCCGACAAATTGGTTTGCAATACACGCCAGTCTGATTTCCAGTAGCCCGTTAAAGCTTTGCTCTGTACAGCAAACTGTTCGGTATTATGCCCAATATCGTTCGGGTAATTCGGATTACCATTGGCGTAAGCCAGCTCGGTTGGGCGGTTACGCAATAAGGCAAAACGCGCAGCCCAGTAATCATCTCCACCGGGAACACCTGGCTGGTCGCGACTTTCAATACGGCCGTTAATTAACATCCCTACCTTAAAACGATTGGTAATTTTAGCTTCTATGTTACTCTGGATATTAGTGCGGTTAAATTCGAATTCACGCGAAGTTCCATATACCCCTTTCTGATCTAAACGGGTAGCCGAAAAGTAATAGTTTACTTTATCACTTCCACCTGAGGCACTTAAATTAACCGAAGTTTGTGGCGCATTGGGTGCTATAATAATATCTTTCCAATTCTGACTTTGGTAACCATACTCGGTACCGGCTTTCCATTTATCGAGCTCAGCCTGAGTAATGTTGGTTGATCCGTTCTGGTTCATTTCGGCGGTTGCCTTACCGAGCATCCACTGATAAGCATCGGTAGTTTCCGGGAAACGGACCCAATTTTGCCATCCGGTGTAGGCATCAACACTAAAAGTGTTGCGCGTATCGTTTTTACCTCTTTTGGTGGTTACTAAAACTACCCCATTGGCTGCCCGGCTACCATAAATCGCTGCCGATGCATCTTTTAACACACTAATCGATTCGATATCATTTGGCGAAATGTTATTGAACTGACCTGCATCCTGTTGAATCCCGTCAATTACATATAAGGGATTACCCATGTTACGAATCTGGATATTTGCAGATGCCCCCGGTCTTCCGTCCGGCATCCGGAAAGATACCCCGGGCAATTTACCCGCAAGACCGGTACTTACGGTAGAACCGCCATGTACTTTTTCGAGGTCTTTACTGCTGATAGAGGAAATCGCACCGGTAATGGCTTCTTTCTTCTGCGTATTGTAACCCACTACAATTACTTCCGAAAGGTCGTTATCGGATGGTTTAAGCTTAACATTAATCAGTGAGCGGCCTGCAATTGCAACTTCCTGGTTTACATAACCCACATAAATAAAAATCAGGGTTGCATTTTTATCGGCTACCTGGATTTTATATTTTCCATCGCCATCAGTGGTAGCGCCAGTATTGGTGCCTTTAACTTTTATACTTGCGCCAATAATGGTTTCGCCCTTTTCGTCGGTTACAGTACCGGTAACAGTAACTTTCTCCTGGGCCCGGAGCTGCAATGAAAATAAAATCAGGGCAAATGAGGCGAAAATAACTGCGTGCACTTTACTTTTCAAAAATAACTTTTGCAAGTACCAATCGCGGCAGACTATGCTGCCAGAAGAGAGTAGACTTCTTTTCATAAAGGTTTAGTAATTTGGTTAGTTTGTGATAAAAGTGCTTTGCACGGTTTATCTGATTCAAAGATTGGCTTTTTACCTACTGAGCGGGCTGCCACTTTGTATCAATCTTTCTTCAATTTGTCTCGTTTTATCGATTTAGTAAGCCGGCATGTAAAAGTCAAACGGTTTATCGCGGTCGCAAACCAGTGTGCCATCCTTAAATTCAAGTTCGGCCACGTGTATCGATGTACGCTTGTTCGAATAAGAAAATGCGCCGTCGGCATCAGGTGTACCTTCAAAATGTACTTTTCGGCCAGGGTGTGTAAAATAAAAGATATAAGCCTTATTCCCTATCACCTGTACATCGGCATGTGCCCCGGTAGGCGTATCTTCTGGCCTGCGGCCTGGCACATCGAGCACCAAACCTTGTTTTTCCCAGCTTTTCCCATCTTGTGAACGGTAAACCCGCTGGCCATGCCATTCGTCGGTAAACATCCAGTACCAATTGTTAAAAAAGAAGGCCTTTGCACCTTCATGCGGTGCGCCGCCAATGGCAGGCTCGGTTTGAGCGGTCCAATGTTGCAAATCGTTGCTTTCGGCAGTCATGGTAATACTGCCCTTTGAGCTGTCTTTATACCACATGTGCCATTTCCCGTCAGGCATTTTTAACAAGGTAGGGTCGATAACATGTTCCGAATTCAGGGAAATAAAGCCTTTATATTGCCATTTCCAGAGATTTTTGCTGGTATAGTGCGCAATTTTTGCTGTACCTCCCCAATGATTTCGTACCCCTTCAATATAAGCCAGGTACATATGATAAATGCCTTTTTCGTAAATCACATCTGGTGCCCAAAAGGTGTTTACACCAGGCTCGAAATCCAGATCGAGCGCACCTTTATATACAAAGGTTTGTCCGTTATCTTTTGAAATGGCTACACCGATATTGGTGCCATAGCAGTAGGCCACATCACTGGTTTGGACATTGGCTCTGCGCTGCGTGTATAACATCCACCAGCTTTTTTTGGCATGGTTGTATACCATTACCGGATCGGCTGCACCATCGTAAATTGGATCACGGTATAAAGGCGACGGCGCAATGCGCATTTTTTGCGCCCTGGCTGCAAACGATAAAATGAGCAGGATAAATAAGCCTGAAGTTTTAATATTTTTCAATTTGAAATGAATTTGGTTAGCGGCATGCAAATAATGGCATTTGCTCCACTGGGCAAAACCGATCTGTCTCAATCTTTCTACTTATTTGCTCAAATTCAATTTTGGTTAAAATCCAGGCATATCTTTGATATATTTGATCCTACTGACCAAAATTCACTTGAAAAAACTTTTCATCCTTTTTCTGTTCCTGTTTACGGCCCATGTATTGCTGGCCCAGCCCTACTATTTCAGACGGTACCAGGTAGAAAACGGTTTATCGAACAATACGGCATTTTGCAGTGTGCAGGATGCCAACGGATTTATGTGGTTTGGGACAAAAGACGGGCTGAACCGTTTTGATGGTTATAGTTTTAAAACCTACAGGCATGATGCTGACCAGCCCGGCAGTTTAGGTAACGACCTGATCTATGCCCTGCACCATGATGGTAAAACACTCTGGGTGGGTACCAACGATGGCGTCTACCAATACAATCCGCTCACAGAACGTTTTACTTCGGTAACAACCACCAAAGGCATGCGCATTATTGATTTGGGTAGCGATAACCGGGGAAATTTATGGGTCCTCTCCTCTTTTAAAATCTATCTCTACCATAAAAAAAATAAAACCACCACTGCTTTTACCACCAATGCCCCTTTTGATGCTTCATCTGTTGCTGTACTTAAAAATGGGAGTATCTGGATCAGTACCGGCCGTGGAACGGTTGAGCTGTACAACCCACAAAGCAACAACTTTAAAAGTTTTAACATTAACGGTAAAGATAAAAAGCCAGAATATGGATGGGTAGCCAGAATTGCCGAAACCACCAAAGGTGAGTTGCTAATTGGAACCACTAACCAGGGTATTAAACTCTTTAATCCGCTTACCCTGCAATCGAAAGATTTGGTGAGGTTGAACAGTGATAAAACGCCCATATTTGTACGCGACATTAAACAGGTAGCCAGCCACGAATTCTGGATTGGCACCGAATCGGGCATTTACGTTTATAACGACGAAACCGGCCAGATCAGCCACATTACCAAACAGTACAATAACGATTATTCATTAAGCGATAATGCCATTTACACCATTTGCGCCGACAGAGAAGGCGGTGTATGGACAGGCTCCTATTTTGGCGGCGTTAACTACTATTCAAGCCATACCTCGTTCTTTACCAAGTATTTTCCACAGGAAGGCCGCAACTCCATCAGCGGGAGCGATGTGAGGGAAATTACCAAAGACAGGGCCGGCAATTTCTGGATCGGAACGGAAGATGCGGGTTTAAATAAACTTGATGCCCAAACCGGCACCTTTAAACATTTTCTGCCCGATGGAAAAAAAGGCAGCATTGCTTATTCTAATATACATGGCTTGCTGGTAGATGGTGATAAACTATGGGTAGGTACTTTTGAACATGGCCTTGACCTTTTTAACCTGAAAAGTGAAAAGGTCATTAAACACTACCAGGCTGGTGCAGGCAATGCCCTGCGTACCAACTTTATCGTTACTTTTTGCCGTACGCGTAGCGGAGAGATTATTGTAGCCACCATTAACGGCATTTATCGCTATAACCGCAAAAAAGATGATTTTGAACCTATACCCGGATTACCCTTTATCTTTTACGATTCAGTTATCGAAGATTACAAAGGTAACATCTGGGCAGGCAGTTTTAACGATGGCGTGTATTGTTTTAATTTATCAAAACCTGGTTTTAAAAATTACCGCAATAAACCAGCCACCCCCGGTAGTTTGAGCCACAATACCATTAACAGTGTTTTTGAAGATAGCCGTAAAAATATCTGGATTACTACAGATGGCGGCGGGCTTTGCAAGTTCGATGCCCAAAAGCAGCAGTTTAAACGCTATGGCAGTAAAAATGGTTTCCCGAGTAATTACCTTTTCCGCATTGCAGAAGATGCCAGCCAGCAATTCTGGATCAGCAGTACAAGGGGGCTGATCCACTTCGATCCGGCTACGGGACTGACTAAAATCTATACCAAAGCAAACGGTCTGCTTACCGACCAGTTTAATTATAATTCGGCCTATAATGATACCGATGGCAGGCTCTATTTTGGGAGTGTAAAAGGTTTGGTGAGCTTTAACCCGGCCAATTTTAGAAGCACTTCTTACGAAACACCTGTTTTTTTAACAGGCTTTCAGGTAAACAGTACCGAAATTGATGTGAGCGGTGCCGACTCGGTATTGAATAAATCTATTGTGTACACGGATACAATAGATCTCAATTATGACCAGTCTTCATTCAGTATCGATTTTGCGGCATTAAGCTACCTTTCGCCGGCCATGACCGAGTATGCTTATAAAATGACCGGGCTTTACAAGGAATGGGAATATTTAAAAACCAACAGGAAAGTTTACTTTACTAAACTGGCCCCAGGTAAGTACACATTTGAGGTAAAAGCCATGGTCGAGGGCAGCAACAAATGGAGCAACAAAAATGTAAAACTCCTCATCAGAATCAGGCCGCCTTTTTACCTGAGTCCGCTTGCTTATTTTATTTACCTGGTTAGTTCCGCAGCAATTATTTTTTATCTGGTACGCCGTTACCACCTTAAAATTGCGCTCAAGAACAGCCGTCGCATGGAAGTTTTTGAGCATGAAAAGCAGAAGGAGGTGTATCAGGCCAAAATCGAATTTTTCACCAATGTAGCACACGAGATCCGCACACCGCTTACGCTGATTATCGGCCCGATGGAGAAGCTCATCAAACAAGCACATGTGGTACCCAGTATTGAAAAGAACCTCAAAATAATGGGCCGCAACACAGACAGGTTGCTTAAATTAACCAACCAGCTACTGGATTTCAGGAAAACAGAAACCAGTGATTTCTCGCTTAATTTTGTAAAGGCCGATATCCAGGAAATTTTAAAAGATGTTTTTCTACAGTTTCAGCCTGCAGCAGAGCAGGAGAATGTCAATTACCGCATTAACCTGCCTGATACACCGCTGCATGCTTATATCGATGTAGAGGCTTTTTATAAAATTATCAGCAACCTGCTGGATAATGCCATTAAATACAGTAACACTACGGTTGAACTGGTTTTAGAAAAGCCCGAAAACGATGATCAATTTAAAGTACTGGTTAAAAACGACGGAAACCGGATTGGCATAGAACTTAAAGACAAAATATTTGAACCCTTTTTCAGGGCGAAAGAAACCGAAATTAAAGCGGGTACTGGCATTGGGCTTTCCATATCCAAATCGCTGGCACAGCTGCACAGCGGCGAACTTTATGTAGATTTTAATCACCCTGATTTTAATATATTTGTATTGGCGCTCCCCATCCATCAACTCATTGAATTTAACCTGAACGGAAAATGGAAGAAACTGTAACCGCGCCAGCCCTGAAAGATGTGGAGAAATCAGTGGTATTGCTGGTTGATGATAATGAAGATATCCTCGATTTCATTTCTGATGACCTGGAAGAAAAGTATCAGGTGCTAAAGGCGCGTAATGGCCTGGAAGCACTTGAAATTTTACAACACGAAATTGTACAGCTCATTATCAGTGATGTAATGATGCCCGAAATGGATGGCTTTGAGCTTTGCGCCAAAATTAAATCTACCCTCGAATTTAGCCATATCCCGGTAATCCTCCTCACCGCTAAAAATACACTGCAATCTAAAATTGAAGGGCTGGAACTTGGTGCCGATGTTTATGTAGAAAAACCCTTTTCGCCAGAATTTTTGCAGGTACAGATTTCAAGCCTGATTAAAAACCGGAACAAAATCAAGGAATACTTTTCCAGCTCGCCGCTTTTGCACATTAAAAGCATCGCCTATTCTAAGGCCGACGAACTTTTTTTAGAAAAGCTACAGGATACCATTAATAAAAATATTCATACCCAGGAACTGGATGTAGAACACCTGGCCGAGAAAATGAACATGAGCCGGCCTACCTTATACCGCAAAATTAAATCGATTTCGAACCTGAGCCCTAACGAGCTGATTAATCTGGCCAGGTTAAAAAGGTCTGCAGAGCTATTAAACGAAGGAAATTTAAAAATATACGAGATTTCGGAAATGGTAGGTTACAGTTCGCAATCACACTTTGGACGTAACTTTTCCAAGCAATTTGGCATGTCGCCAACGGACTACCTGAACAGTAAGTTAGCAGAGAAAAAGAAATCTTAATCCCGTCATTATCAATTTGTTTTGTGGTTCTTTTTACGTAAATTGTTCTAACCAAAATATAGAAGTTATGAACATGCTTAAGAAAATCCAAAACTGGGGTGACCACCACCACCCAAAATGGTTAGACTATTTCAGAATTTTACTCGGACTGGTTTTAATTTGGAAAGGTGTAGATTTTTACATCAACATGCAGGCCTTTAGCAATCTGATGCGCGGTGCCTTTTTAGGTACGGCCATTAGCATCAGTTTACTGGCGCATTTAATTATCCTGATGCACATCATCGGCGGTATGGCCATTGCTTTAGGTACATATACCCGCTTATTTTGTCTCTTAAATTTACCTATTCTTATTGGTGCGGTATTTTTCATCAATATTTCAGCTGGTATATTTAAACCTTATTCCGAATTTTGGTTTTCATCAGCCGTACTCTTCGGGTTGGTGTGTTTTTTAATCGAAGGAAATGGAATTTTATCGGTCGACAGGCAGAAAACCTATCCAAGCAAGGCCGTTTAGCAGGAAAATATTTACCGCAATGGGCTCAAAACTGCCCATTTTGGCCTGTTAATTCACTTTTTCAAAAAAAATATTGCAGCTAACTAAATGATTAGCAGAACTTAAAAAATTAATAGGAATAATAAATTATAAAAGGTTTGCAGATTAGCTTCAACTTCGTACTTTTGCAGCGGAGAGCTGGCAGAGTGGTCGAATGCGGCAGTCTTGAAAACTGTTGACTGTAACAGGTCCGGGGGTTCGAATCCCTCGCTCTCCGCGGAACTAGGTTCAAAAAATAGAGAAAGCCTTTTATCATATGATAAAGGGCTTTTTATATTTTAAGCATATCCAAAATAGGCATAAAATAGCATACTTCAGGTGAGCAATTTGGTGACACTTGAAAAAAGCTACAATGCCCCCAGAACATCTGTAAAAACATAACATACGATATGCTATAATTTTATACATCTTGATTTTTAATGCCAAGAAAGCTAGTTTGTTTAACACTTAGGTGCACAACTGAAAGATACCGAACTTCCCTTAAACATTTCGTTAACTTTCTAAAGGGAGAATACACAGTTGATGACGTGGAATTAAAAATAACTTACGGGTTCATATACTATTTAGTACCATCGAAATCCTGTTTTAAAAATGCGCCTTAAGTGACAATTGTACCAGTAGGTGCCTTACTTCAAAGATAAAATTACAGGGGAAAAACATTCAGATTATTTTATTCGGGATTTCATATTGAGTACCATTTCGCAATAATGGCTATGTATATTTCTTATCCTCAGATAATGACCGGCTTACATCGGAGCCGCTGGTTAGTAATCATTCCAAAACCTTCGCTAACTTTATCCTAAGCATATCTGCATTGACACCTTTAGCTACAATTGTTCCCTTATCGTCAATCAAGAAATTATTTGGGATGTCAATGATATTAAAACGACCTGTATTTTCACTGGTTCCCATTGCCTTAAGATCCGATACATGCTGCCAAATCAGCCCATCTTTGCGAACCGCAGCTAACCATGCATTTTTGTTCTCATCAATTGAAACTCCTACGATGTTTAGTCCTTTAGGGTGATATTTGGCATATATTTTCAGCAGTTCGGGGTTATTAGCCCGGCATGGCACACACCAGGAAGCCCAGAATTCTACCAAGGTATATCTCGCATGCGTTAAATTTAGTTTGAACGGATTTCCATACAAATCTATTCCCTTAGGTTCTGGCAATTTTTGTCCGAGGCTAGTGCTTTCCAATGACTTTAACCTGGAACGAGCGTTAATTGCATATTCTGAAGAAGCCGCCTTATCTTTTAAATGTTTGAGAATACTTTGATATTCCTGAAAATGCTGATCTAAATCGTTAACTTTTGAAATCAGGTATGGCGTTATTACAGAGCCTAAATTCTTTCTCATTAGTCCGCGGTATTCTGTTATCATAAGCGGTAACAGCTCTACTTTCCATAAATCAATCAGAGAATCATTTAAAGCACCGTACACTTCCATATTTTTACTTTCTAAAGCCAGATCTCGTTTTTGACTTAGCTGCCTCTCCCTGATATCCTTTAACTTAAAATACCTTCGCTGAATCGCTAATATATCCTCATATACCCTGCTATCATAGCTCCTGGAATCTAATTTTAAAATAAGCTTATTGAATACCCTACTTGGCATCGAATCAACATCATTTAGCTCTTTTGGCAATTCTAGTCTTAAGGTGTAGTTGACCTCTTGCTTTGGATCAATGTATATCGTTTTTGAAATTATCCTTGAAAAAGATAATTTAACCACTTTTCCTAAACGGCTGCTAGTATTTACCTGTTCACTAGCTAGGGGTGGGGTTTGCAGTTGGATATCATAAAATCCAGCTTCCGCATTTTTAATTCTCACCTTAAACCTATGATTTTCAGCATTCACGATAAGCCTAACTGCTTTCCCTGTAACCACCACTACCGCATTATTGTCAGATGGGAAATTGCCGGAAATCGTAACATCCTTTTCAACCTTACAGCCATTTAGCATTACGAGAATAATAAACAAAAGGGTATTTCTCATCATATTTCAATTATAATTCTAGTGCTAAACCTGTTTTGCTAAATATACCAATTACAGCGGATAATGTTGTTGATCACAGAGTTAAGTTAATACCCGGGTAGCCAACAATTTTAGAGCAGCACTTCATAATTCGGCAGTGGTTTTACTTCAATAGCTGATTTGCTGTGGGCAGCCATTTTTGATAAAACTGTGATACGGTTTTTATTTCATCACCATTTGGTTTATGGCTAAAATGCTCATCATTTCGTTCGCTCCAATCGGATTCCCATTTGGCCATGGCCTTGTAAAAATCATTTGCAGTATTACTGGGTCTGTTAAACCGGTGATTGATTTTCTCTTCTTTATAACGGTCTTTCTCTTCCTTTTGAAGCTCCAGATTTAAGAACTCGATGAACTTTTGCCACCTCGCTTTATAAAAATCTTTACCATACCATTCCACTGCCTTTGCCGAGTAATCATATTGGATGGCATTTTCGTTATAGGGGCCCCAAATACTAATCAAAGCCCTTGCATTTTTCTCATAAAGATCACTTTCAGCTTTAGTTTCCCTATTAACCGGGCATCTGCAATCCATTTACCCAGCAAGAATTCCCGGCGTGTGCCCAGGCTAGCTTACTGCTCATAAGAATTAACAAATTAGCAGGCTTTTGTAGGCGTATTGGCATATCTTAAGCAAACATCACTTATTTATTTTTATTTGTTATAGTAAACTGGAGAAAAAGTACCAGAAACTTCAGTATATGTTAGTAGTGAGCGGTATAAATAACCGCTACAGTGAGGGTCTGACCTTGAAAAGTATTCACCCAAAATAAATATTGTATACACATACTATTTCAACCTATCCACTTGTGAATATTAGGCTAAATATTGATATTTTCAGTTTTTATATCAAAAAACACTAAATTATAATTACCTTCAGTTTTGCAATATGTACATACAAAGTATTTGCTCCAGTTTATACGCATCTCCACAGGGTTATGGTATTATAAACTAAAAAAAACAGCAGTTAAAAATGTAAAACCAGATGAAGAAGAGAAAATTGTACCTGAATAAATTGTTTCCCCTTGTTTTGTTGTGCCTGACCGGCATGGCAAGGACACAAACAACCCTGTGGCAAATCGGCAATGCAGATCATAAACCAACGGAATTTGCGCTGGCTCCATCGGGTTATAAACATTTTCTGGAGAAAGACTTTGGATGGGAAGATAAGTTTTACCTCATCGGTGTTTCAAAGCCGGAGCAGGACTGGGCTTATATTTTACCCGGTCCAAAAGATACCTGGGGTGGTACCGGCGGCACCTCTGGCTTACGCACCCACAATGCCAATATTTTATTTGGGCTGCAGCAGAAACCTACTGGATCGGGTTGGAAATTTGTAGTCGACCTGATTGGTTACCAGGGAGAACTTCCTCCATTATTTAAGGTTACCATTAATGGAATACCTCATGTAAAGCAATTACCCAAACAGGCAGCCAACAAAGCTTTTGAAGGAGACTTAACAACAGCACATGAATATAAAATCGAAATTCCACTTAAGGCAAATCAATTGCGTAAAGGTGGTAACGAGATTTTGATGACTACACTGGAAGGCTCGTGGATGGTATTTGATCAGGTAAGGCTGGAAGGACCTGCTTCGGCCAGATTGATCACCAATAAAAACGTATTTCTACGCAGTGTAAAGCCAGCTGATTATCAACTTGAAGCACAAGGGAGCAAAATCCAGCCTTTATTGGTGGATGCACAGCTTATTTCTGGCAAACCTGTACTAACAGTAAAGCTTGATGATGTTGAAGTATTCCGTGAGCGGCTGGATAGTGCCAGATACCAGTTCGAAGTACCTATGCCTGCTGTTACAGTAGCTAAGACAAGTAAGTATGAGATTTACAGCGATGGGGTATTACTGGAAAGCGGCATGGTAAAACGTTCAGCACAGCGTGTTTTTACACCAGCAGATTATGTAGATACCCGAATAGGGACTGCCCATTCACGCTGGATGATTGCACCAGGTCCATGGATGCCCTTTAGCATGGTAAAACTAAGTCCCGATAACCAGAATAACGGCTGGCAGGCAGGTTATGAACCAAGTTTCGAGAGTGTTGGTGTATTTAGCCATATTCACGAATGGACAATGGCTGGTTTAGGTATGCTGCCGGTAAACGGGCCTCTGAAAATTAAAACAGGTGATGAACGCAGTTCCGGAGAAGGCTACCGCTCGCAAATTGATAAGACAACAGAAGAGGCCCCATTGGGTTATTATAAAGTAATGTTAAGCGACTATCAGGTTAAAGCTGAGTTAACTGCCACTACCCGATGTGGTTTCCAACGTTACACTTATCCAAAAGCTACTGATTCGAGGGTGATGATCGATTTACAAATTCCTTCGGAGTACGCTTATATACTGAAAGATGTGACTTTGAAAAAAGTAAGCGACAAGCGGATTGAAGGAGTATCGAGGCAATTTACACCTGGTGCTTGGTCGGGTGATGTAAACCAGGATTACCAATTGCATTTTGTTATTGAATTTGATCAGCCAATCCAAAAATTTGGAACCTGGCAGAATGATGCGCTTGGCATTAAAGACTTAGTAAACACCGGAGAGGTAAAAGATGCCGGCGCTTACGTAGAGTTCGACACCAGAATAAACCAGGTTGTGCAGGTGCGTACGGGCATTTCGATGGTGAGTATTGAAAATGCTTCAGACAACCTGAAAAAGGAGGTTGCCGAGCCCTATGGATGGGATTTTGAAAAAGTAAGGAACGGACAACGGGATACCTGGAATAAGCTGATTGGCCGGGTGGCGGTTCAATCAAATGACAGAAGAGAGAAAATCCGTTTTTATACCAACATGTACCGTGCGCTGGCCAGCCGCAATACCTGGAGCGACCTGGATGGCAGCTGGGTAGATGCCTTTCAAAAAGTGCAGAAGCTTAAAGACCCCAATTCGCTGGCTCTGGGTTGCGATGCATTCTGGAATACCTTCTGGAACCTGAACCAGTTCTGGAACCTGGTGACACCAGAGTGGTCTTCTAAATGGGTAAAATCGCAGCTGGCCATGTATGACACCAACGGCTGGCTGGCCAAAGGTCCGGCAGGCATGAATTATGTACCGGTAATGGTTGCCGAACATGAGATTCCCTTAATGGTAAGTGCTTACCAAATGGGAATCCGTGATTTTGATGCCAATAAAGCGTTCGAAGCGATGAAGAAAATGCAAACCACCCCATCGCAGAAAGTAGGGTTGGGCTACGCAGGCAACCGCGATTTGGTTCCTTACTTAAAGTACCATTATGTACCTTATGACCTTGGCCGTTTTTCTAACACGCTGGAATACGCTTATGACGACTGGACAGTTTCGCAGTTTGCAAAAGCTTTGGGCAAAAAAGAAGATGAAAAAGAATTTGCCCTCCGGGGGAATTACTGGCGTAATGCCATTGACAAAGAAACCGGTTATGCACGGATGCGTAAATCGGATGGTAATTGGGAACCGAATTTCGATCCTTTTAAATCGGGTGCTAACCACCACTATGTAGAAGGTAACGCCTGGCAGCTGACTTATTTTGTACCACAGGATGTACCAGGACTGGCGAAGGAGATTGGTACGGATAAATTTGTAGAACGCCTTTCATGGGGCTTTACAGAAAGCAACAAATTGCGCTTCAATGCCCCTGGCGACCAGTACTGGGATTACCCCGTGATTCAGGGTAACCAGCAGTCGATGCATTTTGCCTTTTTGTTTAATTGGGTGCAAAAACCCTGGCTAACACAACAATGGAGCAGGGCCATTTTAGACCGCTATTACGGCAGTGATTTAGCCAATGCTTACCTCGGTGATGAAGACCAGGGCCAAATGAGTGCTTGGTTTGTAATGGCAGCTTTAGGCCTATTCCAAACAGACGGGGGCTGCAGTACGGAACCCGTTTATGAAATTGCCAGCCCTATTTTCCCATCGGTAACTATCAATCTTGAAGGGCAGTATGGCCGTGGAAAATCCTTTACTATTGAAGCGCCCAATGTGTCGCGCGACAATAAATATGTACAAAAGGCTATCCTGAACGGAAAACCATTGCAATCTTTTAAATTTCCGGCAAGGGAGTTATTAAAGGGCGGAAAACTAACCCTGGAAATGGGGCCAAAGCCGAATAAGAGCTGGGGGATATAAATCTCAGGTCATCAGTATTTAGGGTACTCCTATCCCAAATAAAATAAAGCCTGCGGTCTTCATTAAGATCTCAGGCTTTATTTTTAATCCAACCTCTTTTAACTTGTAAAGTGGCAGGGCAAGTACTTTGGTTTTTTAATATTTTGAACGGAAATCGAACCAGAGTGTACCCTTAATTTTTTCGCCATTGGCATGGTTGAGTTCACTTTCCGGTCCCATAACTTTTGCCGCCTGAAACTTGGTACCAATAGGACTAATGGCATTTAAAAAACCAATGTTTCCTTCAGGAAAAGCAGGTTCTACATTATTATTAGCGAGTGCAGCGGCCTCTCTGGCAGGCTTAAACATTTGCAGGTAAGTATTTTTATTGGCCGAATACACCGTAAACGGTGCTTCCGTATTTTCGATGGTTACCCAGTTTACTTCGGCGTGGTAACCCTTAAATTCGGGATATTTCCAGCTTTCACCGGTAATGGTATTGTTGTAAGCCTTATGCCACACCCCAAATTGCTGACCTTTTAAGCGGTTTTTCCAAACCCGGTATGGGCCACGCCCCAACCATTTCATTCCGGTAACTTTTTCTTCGGGGTAGTTAAACGTAATGCCCATAAAGCTTACATCGCCACGCTGGCTATATGCATAATCCAGTTTAACCGGCTGACCGGGGGTAAAAGTCCATTTTACATGTAAGGAATCAATGCCTGCATAGTCAGCTTCAACTATATACTGTCCCTTAACTGCCTGATGAGTAAACTGTTTTAATTGGGTGCTTACCCCTGCCAACACCGGACCACCTGACAAAGAAATTGCTCCGGTTGGTTTCACCACTTGTTGAATATAACCGGTTATTTTATCAAAATCGTAACCGATACCATCACAGTTGATGCTAAGTGTTGCATCCGTTTGGGTTAATCCGATTTTTGATTTGGCTGTAATACTGTTGGTTTTAGGAGCAAAAATAGCCGGAGCAGCTATGGCCCAGCTCCAGGTAAAGAGTTCTTTTTGATCAGGACCATAAGCTGTAAGGTACAAAGCATCATTTTTTGCCCAGCTTGTGGGTAATGGCAGGCTCAACATGCCCCTTTCAGCAGGTTTAAGATCGATTGGTTTTAGTACGCCTGCCGCAATTACCGTAGCCGCTGTTGTTTTAGCAATTGCTGGCGGAAACTTAACCAGTTTCCATTTAAACGTGCATTGATTGAGGTTGGTGAATGAATAACGGTTTTCGACCGGTATTTTACCATCGAAACCAGCAGCAACAGGCTGTGGGTTAATATATACCGGCGACCAGATTTCTTTAATCGTATAATAGCTACCTTCTTTTTCACGATGAGGGCCTACAATACCATCTGGGGCATGGTTACCATCGCTATCATAACTATTATTTTTATCGGTACGGATGATCGATTCATCTAGAAAGGCCCAGATAAAGCCGCCAGCTCCATGTGGATGTTTTAATATTTGTGCCCAGAAATCATCGAGTGCAGCTCCGGCGCCGCCATCATACAAAGCGTGCATAAACTCAGTGGGAAAAAAGACTTCCCGGCCACCGGCGACCCTGTCAACCATCCCCTTATAATCTGGGTAATGTTTGGTATCGGTTCCATTAAATTTTTCCCAGGGATGGATTACGGTGCGGTTTTGCGGATCGTACAGCGCGTATTGATCATCAAGATCACGGTTAAATCCCCCCTCATTGCCATTGGCCCAAAACAGGATTGAAGGATGGTTTACATCATGTACGACTAATTCTTTAACCAGCTTTTTTCCAATTTCAGTTTCGTAATTGGCCTGCCATCCGGTAAGTTCATCTATCACGTAGAGTCCCAATGAATCGCAAACTTCCAGAAAATCGCGGTCAGGCGGGTAGTGCGACATCCGCACTGCATTCATGTTCATGTCCTTCATCAGCTGTACATCCAACACATGAACTCCGTGGCTAAGTGTGCGGCCTGTTTCAGGCCAAAAACTGTGGCGGTTACTCCCTTTCAATAAAACCCGCGCTCCATTAACATATAAGCCATCTTCTCTACGCAACGCTACTGTGCGAAAGCCAAACTTTTGTTTAACCTGATGAACAATGCCACCCTCATTTTTTATGCTGATTACCACTTCATACCGGTTTGGAAATTCGGCACTCCATAAACGGGGTTTGTTAAAACCGGATTTCAATGTATAGTGATCGTTAATCTGGCCTGCTTTAGCCGTAAAAGGCTTACCCAGTTTTTCGCCATTTAATTTTTGTACCTGAGCTTCAATCTGTTCGCCTGTTTGTAAATTTGGCGCATATACATCCAACTGAAAACTACCATCGGCTTCTGCATTTACAGCCACCCTTTCAATAAAAGTTTGTGGTACAATTTCAAGGTACACCGGCCGGTAAATCCCTCCGAAAATCCAAAAATCACCACTCCGCTCGGCCTTATTTACCGATGGATTGGCTGATTGTTTATCGACAGTGACTTCGAGCAGGTTTTGGGCATTGGCTTTTACCAAATCAGTTATGTCGTATTTAAAGCAATAGAAACTTCCCTGATGTACCGGGCCAGCCTGTTTACCATTAATCATTACTTTGGTATCGGTCATCGATCCTTCAAAAACAATGAATATTTTTTTACCGTTTACATTACCCGTAAAAAACTCATGTTTATATAAGCCCTGCTCTTTATTTTTGATTTTATCGTGGCCATAATTATAGGCACCAAAGCCCTGTTGTTCCCAGTTAGAAGGTACTGCAATTTTAGTCCAAACCCCGCTTCTTCTGCCTTCGGTGCAATAAAAATCCCAGTTTACGGTGTGGTCTTTATCTGTTCCGGAAAGGTATTTGATAATCGTTTGTTGCGCAAATGCACTGAAACCCATCAGGGCAGCTAATAGTGACAGGGTTAATTTTTTCATTGTGTTTAATTCAGCCTTAATTGGTGAGATGAACTAAAACTACGGAATTATTCCTGCCTCTTCTGTAAAATCCTTGTCCCACAGTCTGATGGTTAATCCTCGCCAATTCACTTTACCGGGATTTGATGGTACCCATCTGATTTTACAGGGCTTAATGGCTAAAATGAAACATTATTTCAGTTGCTTCAGTTTAAAAAGCCATTTTATTTCGCTAGACTGGAAAAGAGCTTTAAGTTGTTGATTTAAAACCATTACCCCAAATCAGATGTTTTTGTGGTAAACGATTTAAACAAAATTATGACCAGCGAAACCATGATACAGGTTGGCAGGGAACTTATCGGCAGGCAGCTCACAATTGCCTTTGCAGAGAGTGCTACCGCAGGATGGCTAACTTCCGAGTTCTCACTTATTGATCACGCAGGCAAATTCCTTAAAGGAGGGGTGGTTTGCTATGACGCTTGCGTAAAGCAGGAGCTATTAAAAGTTGAAGAAGACCTGATCAAAAAGTTCACGCCTGAATCGATGGAGGTAACCAAAGCCATTGCCCATGGGCTGGCGGATGTAATTGCATCGGATATCCAGATTGGTGTTACAGGGCTTACCGCCAGCGGTGGAAGTGAAACTGCCGAAAAACCGGTGGGTACCATGTTTATATACGGTTGCCGCAATGCAGAAATGATATTTACTGAAAGACTGAACCTTAATGGTAGCAGAGAAGATATCGTTTCAGGAACAGTGCAACGATGTGCCGAATTGCTGGCAGACTATCTGCAACAAGTTTAACTGCCAAACCCAATTACAACATGAAAAAATCCGCAAACCGCAGGTGGCTGTACCGCAACAGCCTTTCTGTATTTTTCATTTCACTATTTATTTTTACCCTCATTGCCCAGGCACTTACCGGCTGGCACGAACATAATAGTGAACTTACTGACCTTAACCAGAAAACGCTGTCTTTTAACAGTTATTTGTGTAGCGGTCATTTTATTTCTGCTACTTTCGAAAACTTTGAGAGCGAGTTTTTACAAATGATGTTATACGTGCTCCTAACCATTTCATTGCGGCAGGTGGGTTCGGCTGAATCGAAAAAAATAGATGTCGCTGAAGAGGTAGACCGCGAACCGGTAGCGGCTAAAAATGCACCCTGGGCCGTAAAAAAAGGTGGCTGGATCTTAAAACTTTACTCCCATTCCCTATCCATCGCTTTCGGATTGCTTTTTTTAGTAAGCTGGGTGCTACACTTTTATGGGAGCTGGAAAGATTACAACCAGGAACAGCTGATCAAGGGAAAGCCTCTCGACTCGGCATTAGCCTATCTCGGTCAGGCAAACTTCTGGTTCGAGACCTTTCAGAACTGGCAGAGTGAATTTCTTTCTGTTGCCTCTATTGTTATTCTTACCATATTCCTGAGGCAAAAAGGTTCTCCTGAGTCTAAACCTGTCGATGCCCCTAACCTGGAAACAGGAAGATAACTGCAGACCTAAAATAAAAAATGTAAAACCATATTAAAAAACGCATGGTTGTAATAATACATCACTAATTAAAAAACAAATATTATGGCAACTACAAAAACAGCTGAAAAAGGGACTACTAAGTCACCTGCAAAAAATGCTTCAAAAAACATGGCTAAACTCGAGGATTCTGAATTTCACGAATTCTTTCTGGATGAGTTAAAAGATATTTACTGGGCCGAGAAACATCTGGCTAAGGCATTACCCAAGCTCCAGAAGGCCGCAACCAGTAGTGAACTTGCTGCAGCATTCGAAAAACATGCGCAGGAAACCGAGCAACACATTGCAACCCTCGAAGAGGTTTTTGGTTTATTAGCTGAAAAAGCAGTGGCTAAAAAATGCGATGCGATGGCCGGTCTGCTCGAAGAAGCAAATGGTATTATTTCAGACACGGATAAAGATACCATGATCCGTGATGCCGGATTGATCCTGGCAGCACAAAAAGTAGAACATTACGAAATTGCAACTTACGGCACGCTCAGGGTTTTTGCCCAAAACATGGACCGGGAAGATATTGCTGAACTGCTTGGCCAAACCCTCGAAAACGAAAAGGCTACCGATGTTGCACTTACTCAAATTGCAGTGAGTGCCATCAATGCCCAGGCAGCATCAGAGTAAATTAAAAGCTAAAGGTGTCTTATAAGGGTCAACCGGAATAAGACACCCCATGCTTTGATCAGTTTTTTAACTTCAGATTCAGCTCTCCGATATAAGAATGTGGATGTGAAACAACGTTTTTTGGAGATCTGCTTATAGCTAGTTTAGTTAATCCTACTCCCCTTCAGCTAAAAAATACAAGCCCAATTCGGCCAGTGCAGGGTTTAGCCTCGAAGCTAATATTTTAAACCTGACCCTTTTAGCGGTAACGGGATTAAACTTTAATAGGCGTTTGTAGCCAACCGTAGTACCCGAAGCAAAATGCTTCCATTCGGTACCATCAAAATATTCTGCTTCAAACTTTTCTATGCGCTGCCCCACGGCAATATTTTCCTGTAAGGAAAGTACATTAAAGGTCGTATTATTTGCCCAGTTTAATTCGATTGTAGCGGTGCTGTCCTGGCCTTCTGTAGTAAAATAAGTGTTTAATTTTCCATCAAATATAGCTTTTAAACCTTTGCCAGATGGCGAGGTAGCAATTGCTGTCCGGGCAATATTATGGGTAAAAGTATTTTTCATCTTCCGGCCAAAGGCCGCCAGGTTTTTAACATCACTTGCAGCAATAAGCCCGTTTGCGTTTGGCGGAATATTTAAAAGTAAAACGCCATTTCTACCTACGGATGTAAAATAGATATCCATTAACTTTGCCGGTGTTTTTACTTTAGTATCTTCATGACTATGGTAAAACCATCCCGGACGAATGCTGACATCAGTTTCGGCGGGATACCATACCAAACCCGTTGCATTGGCCAGTTTGCTACGACTGCCCCGGTCCTGATCTTTATAAGATCCGGTTAAGGTTGGAATCACATTGACATCTTTTTGAGATAAAGCGGCAATTTTCTCCTGGTTCTGCTCTCCCATAGGCAACACACTCCATTCCGTTTCGCGCCCGACACCAGTTTCGGTCCCTACCCAGCGTACATCAGGCCCTTGTACGGCAATAACCGCCTGAGGTTGTAATTTCCTGATTAAGGTGTACCAGCTGTTAAAATCATAAACCTGCTTTTTGCCATTAGGGCCTTCGCCATTTGCGCCATCAAACCAAACTTCATCCACCCTACCGTATTGGGTTAGCAATTCAGTTAACTGGTTTACAAAATAGCTGTTGTAGGCATCCGTTCCGTAAGCAGCATTATTGCGGTCCCAGGGTGATAAATAAACCCCGAAACCTATCTTGTATTTTCTGCAGGCATCAGCTACTTCCTTTACAATATCGCCCTTACCTTGTTTGTATGGCGTATTTTTGATGCTGTGCTGCGTAAATTTACTTGGCCACAAGCAAAAGCCATCGTGGTGTTTGGCCGTAATAATGGCCTGTTTAAAACCAGCTTCTTTAATGGCCTTAACCCATTGTTCGGCATCTAATTGCGCAGGGTTAAAAATGCTGATATCCTCCTTCCCATCGCCCCATTCCCTATCGGTGAAAGTATTGATGCCAAAGTGAAAAAAAGCCGTTAGCTCAAGTGTTTGCCAGCGCAACTGCCTTGGTGAGGGCGTTACATTCGCGGCCTTGTTAATGATGGTGCTTTCACTATCGCCTGGCGAAATACTTACGATGCTCTTTTGCGCATAAGCCTGAGCGAAGAGCAGGGAAATTAAAAAAATTATCTTTTTCATTTGTGTTGTTGATTGACTGGAAACGCAATTGCGCAATAAATTTATGCATAAAAGCAACAGCAATTCCTGCTGCTGCTTTTAAAGAGCGCATATTTTAAAAATGTTTTAATCCCAGGTTTATAAACCCGGCTATTTTACCATCCGGGATTCTGAACCAGTTTGGTACTTTTTTGAATTTCCGTTAACGGAATGGGCCATAAATAATAGGCACGGGTAAATACCCTGGTTTCGTATTGTGTACGTTTTAGAAAATCGGCATCGGTTTCGGCCCCTACGTTCATGCCATAAAAAGGGCCACCCTGGGCGCCCTGCCCTGAAGCATTCTCGGCAATCATCCATCTGCGCACATCAAAATACCGCTGTCCTTCAAAACAAAGCTCCACCCGGCTTTCCTTTCTGATGGCCTCACGCTGTAAAGCCTGGTTACCAATAATGGCAGGATTACTTACACTCCATTTCGGAATGCCGGCCCGTTCGCGAACCAAATCTACGTACTGGGCTATTTTAGGATCGGCCGGATTAACCTCATTTAACGCTTCGGCATAAAGCAGGTAAAATTCAGCTAAACGGAAGATAAAAGAAGGGCGGTAAAAAGTTTTGGGCGCGGTGGTTACAGACTGACTTACCGTTCTATTTAAACGTTTGTACATGTTGTATCCGGTAATCGAATAATTGGAGGCAATGTCGTTACCATTTCCTTTGGTAAACTTAATCAGCGCATTGGTTACCGGCCATCTTTTGCCATGATAAACAATAGAAGCATAAAAACGAGGTTCGCGGTTCACGTACATGTTAAAAGTACCCGCTTCTGATCTGCCTGCCGGCACCTCCGTTACGGTTGAAAAACCTGTTTCGCTATAACCCGAACCCGCATCGTTAATGGATTTACCGTTTTTCATAAAGAAGGCGTCTACCAGCTCCTGTGTAGGGCCCACATTGCCATAGCCTCCCTGGCTTCTGGGTGTTGCCCGGCGTACCAAACCATCTCCCGAAGAAATGCTTCCATAAGCCTCGTTTCCGCTCGCCCAGATTACTTCACTGTTCATGGCCTGGAATAACTGATAAATAGATTTATCCGGATCCAGTACCCCTGCAGTATATTCCCGGTATAAATCATATCTGCCTACTGAGAAAGCAATAAATTCCTGAAGGGCAACAACTGCTTTTTGCCATTTACTTTCATCCTTTACCGGAAACAATTTCTTGCCACTCTTATTGGTCAGTGCCATTCCTTCTGTAAAACCACCATTGTACAAGGGGCTGGCCGCCATTACCAGTATCTTTGCCTTTACCGCCAATGCAACACCTTTGGTAGGCAAAGCCAGGTTATTGATATCCGTTAAGGAAATATATTCATCCAGTTCAGGAGCTACAGCATCCATTTCTTTGGTAACAAAATTAACCACTTCATCTACGCTGTTGCGTTCAAAATCCAAATCTGCATCGTTAGGGTTAACCGCCTTATCCATAATTGGTACCGGTCCGTACAATTCGAATAACAAATAATGGTAATAAGCCCTTAAAAACCTGGCCTGTGCCATCAACTTTTTAAATTCAGGTTCCTCTATGGCGTCGGCGACAGTACCGCTCGAGGAAGAACCACCAACGCGGGGGATTATCTTCGCATTGGCCATAAATACATTGGCCTGGCGGATATACAGGTATAAATCCCAACGGCTAAATGGTGCATTTGAAGCATTAAAGCCTGCTGGCGGTTCCAGTCTGAAAGCCCCCTGCTGATTTCTGTTTTCATCGGTAAAACCAGGCCAGGGATTGTCTACCCCCCTTACAGCGACGGTGGATAACTGAAATACCATGGCTGATGAGGTGCCGATACCAGCAAAAATATTGCGGTGGAAAGCACGCGCATTGGCGGGTGTGGAGAAAATCTGCTCAACCGATAACTGACCTGCAAGCTCATCAGATACATTTAAATAGTTTTTACTACATGAGCCCAGGCTTATAATCATGCAGCACAGCCATAAGGCTTTATATATTTTTGATTTCATCATTATTCTTCTTTGGATGTTATAAATTAAACTCAAGGCCAATGGTATAGGAACGCGGAATGGGATAATTGAGGCCTTCATTTGCATTACCGATCTCCGGGTCCCACATTTTAATATTATCCCAAACGGCTATATTATTGCCCATTACGTAGATCCGGCCAGTTTCAAAACCAATTTTCCGCAGCATCTTTTTAGGGAAACGATAACCCAGTTCGACATTCTTTAACCGGATGAAACTGGCATCGCGCAGCCACCAGGTACTGGCCACCTGGTTGTTTACAAAACCCACGGAGTGCAGGCGCGGAAACATTACATCCTGACTTGGATTAGCCTCGGTCCACCTGTTGAGTGCCTCTGCCCTTAAATTCGATTCCTCCAGCCCGATAGCAAAGGGAAAAAAGTTGCTCGAATTTTGTCCGAATACCGTGGAGGTTTTGCCCACTCCCTGAAAAAAGATACTGCCGTAAAAGCCTTTGTATTCGGCATTTAATCCAAAGCCGTAAACAATACCCGGGTTTGCCGGATCGCTACCTGCATAATAACTCCTGTCAAAATTGTCTATTTTACCATCGCCGTTTAAATCTTTGTATCTGATATCACCAGGTCTTACCACCCCACCTAAGGTACTTACCGGCAATCCTGGTTTTAAAGTATAGGTTCTTTTTCCTGCAGCATCGGTAGTCAGGGTGAAATCATTATCGGTGTATAAACCATCGGCGGTGTAAAGGTTCCATTGCCCGATGCTGGTACCGGTTTGGTTCATCCAGGGATAAGGCTGTGGCAGTTCATCAATTTCGAGTATTTTATTTTTAGCGATGGTTAAGTTACCTCTGGCCATTAACTTAAGCTCCCCAATATTTTGTTTGATGTTGACTGATCCGTCCATCCCCTTGTTGGATACCGAACCAAAATTTTGCCAGGGCGACTGTCTGAATCCGGTAACCCCCGAAACGGTTCTCCGCTGGAGCAAAATACTGGAACGCAGGTTATTGAAATAGTCAACAGAAAAATCGACAGCACCTTTAAAAAATTCAATATCTACCCCGTAATTCCGTTTGTTTTCTATTTCCCAGGTTAAGTCAGGAGCTTCAAAACGCCCCTCAACAATACCATTTAGACCATTCAGTGCTCCGGTACCACCAATACCAATCGGATAACCCGTAGTGCCTGTGGTATAGGTGCCCCGGTACAGGAACCTGGCACCTCCGGTATTGTCATTTCCGGTTTTACCAACCGATGCCCTGAATTTCAACGAGGATACCACCTTACGCAGCGCTTCAGGATAAAACGGTTCGTTACTGGCATACCATGCCCCACCTATTGCGGGAAAAAAACCAAAACGGTTCCCGGCCGAAAAGGCCTCACTTCCGGTAACCCCAAAATTACCCTCTATAGAATACCGGTTGGCATAGTTATACGTTAGCCTGCCTACATAGGCCTGCTTTTTAAAAGCCAGGGCCTCGCCCTGCTGCTGGGCCTCTTTTTGGTAGGTTAACAGCATGGCGCCAATGGTGTGGTCTTTCCCAAAAATCCGGTTGTAATTCAGGGAACTTTCCAGATAGATGTTCTTTTGACCATTGCTCGATTCTACCGGCTCGCCCAAAGCTGTTTCAGGATTTCCAACTTGTGTAAAGATCAGTTTACCATTTGCATCACGCGAGGTTGCATTGAACTGTTTAGGAGATTTTAACCTGTTCATTAAATAATTCATAGTCGCATCAAAACTCACAACCCCCTTAAAACTGAGTCCTTTGGTGATAAAATCTAATTTTTGATCTAACAATAATTTAGATTGCAAACTGGTTCTCCATTCTTTGGCATAACCCGATTCCATGAGCAGGTTGTAGGGATTAGAACGGTTGGCACTGGGAATACCCGGATGACCAGCTATGGTACCATCACTGTAAACAGCCGGAAAAAGATAACCGGGCACGCCCATCATCCTGGCAAAAATAGCAGATGTACCTGTGCCAGGATAATTGGTTAAAAGGTATTGACCACTTAAATCGACGCCCAGCGTAGTGGTTTTGGTAATATTTAAATCCACGTTACTCCTCAGGTTGTATCTCTTTAAGCCCAGGTTGTTATCATAAATGTTATTGGGATTGGATTTAAAGATTCCATTTTCCTGATAGTAGGCACCTGAAACGAAGAACCTGGCAATATCACCCCCTCCCCTGAAATTTAAAGTGTGGCGTGTGTTGTAGGTATTATCCCTCAGCATCACATCCAGAAATTTGGTATTGGGATATAAATCAGGGTCGGTTCCGTTTTTATACAAAGCCAGCTGCTCGTCGGTTTTAAAAATAGGACTATCTTCGTTGCGCAATGCTTCATTGTATGCAAACAGATAATCGTAAGAATCCATAAACTCTGGAAGCCGTGTAGGTTGATTATTTGTATACTCGCCGCGATAAGTAATTTTTGTTTTTTGGACCACCCCACGCTTTGAGGTGATTAAAATTACCCCGTTTGCGCCTTCAGCTCCGTATACTGCAGTGGCCGCAGCATCTTTCAATACGTTGAAGGTTTCAATTTCATCCGGTTCAATATCGGTCATGGCCCTGGGAATGCCATCAACCAATATCAGTGGGTTGGTTCCACCGGCAAAGGAACTTACCCCCCTGATCCAGAATTCGGCATTGTCATAACCTGGTTCTCCAGACCGCTGAATCGCTATAATACCGGGTACCTGACCCGCAATAGCGTTGGTTAAACTACGGGTGGGTATGCGCAAGGCATCTCCTTTTACTGAAGAAACTGAACTGACCAGGCTACTCTTTTTTTGCTTTCCAAAACCCACTACCACTACATCGCTCAGGTTAGCTTCATCGCTATTCAGTACCACATTGATCACCGTCCGGCCATTCAGGGGTAGTTCCTGGCTTCTATAGCTGAGTAAGCTAAAAACCAATACAGCCCCGTCAGGCACTCCTTTTAATACAAAGGCGCCGTTTCCATCGGTAGCGGTGCCAATGGTGGGTTTATTTTTAACCTGCACGGTAACCCCCGGCAGGGCAAGCCCCGATGTATCTTTTACTGTTCCGGTAATGGTTAATACCTTTGGTGCAACCGGGTTTATTTTAACCGTTTCTAAAATGGTAATGGTTTCACCATGAATCCTGAAACCTAAGCCTGAACCTTGCAGCGCTTTACTTAAGGCCGTGTTAATATCGGCATTACTTACTTTGAAAGTAACAGGCATGGCCTTTTGGATGGTTTCTTCGTTGTAAAGAAACCGGTAACTGGTTTGTTTATTCAGCTCGGCAAAAACGGTTTTTAGTTCCGCATTTTTCACCGAAATATTAACCTGTTGTGCCCGTCCGCTGGCAAATACGCCAATCTGGAGTACAAAGATTAAAAGGGTGACTAGTTTCATAATTTTGATAACTATTGGTATACCGGAAATTGCTCCCCGATGGGCAATATTTTGTCTGTGACAAAAGAAATTCATACTTTCGTTTGATTTAGGTTAGAGAAATAAGTTCGGTTTTTATACTGTTTTCGTACCTGAATTATTTACCGGAGGTGGTGGTACACTTCCGGTATTCATTTACAGGCAGCGTGGTTCTGTCTGTTTTTACATCATATTTTGGGGGTTTGGTTTATATTTGGTTAATTGATAATCAGGTTCCGCCCTTCTATACCAAAAGACAGGTTACTTACATCTTTAAGCATATCCAGTACTTCGCTTAACTTAGCACTCCTGCTTACATGTCCGCCAATATGGATATCGGGCAATTTCCTTTTGTAAACGAGTTTTAAATCGTACCATCTGCTTATTTCAATCAAAACAGGCTCTAATGCATCGTTGCTGAAATAGAAATCGCCTTTGCACCAGGCTACAGCTTTGTCTGCCTCTCCTTTTGAAACCACAATATTGGCCTGATCAGATAGCGCCTGCCTGCCGGGAATGAGCATATTGCTAATTTTGCCATTGCTCACCTTAACCGATCCTTCTAAAAGGGTAGTTTTTGCCGTTTGGTTATATGCCGAAATGTTAAAATGGGTGCCTAAAACCTCAACTTCCGATTGGTCAAGCCGAACTTTAAAGGGACGGGCAGCATCTTTGGCCACTTCGAAATAGGCTTCGCCTTTTAAACTTACCAGCCGCTCGTTGCCGGCAAAACTAACCGGGAATTTTAGTTCCGACATGGCATTCAACATTACTTTTGAACCATCGGGTAAAGTTACCCTGTAAGTTCCCGCCCTGGGTACAAGGAGGGTATTGTATCTAATAGCAGAGGGGTTGCTTGTTTCCGACTGTCCGTAGCTGATTTCGCCCTTACTGCTGATGATCGTGGTACCTTTTTCATCATCAATTACCTGCTTTTCCTGATCAAGGGATATATTGGTCCCATCTGAAAGAATAAGCTTAGCGGTTTGGGCACCCGGCAAAACATCATTCTGGTAAGTTTTGGTGATATCGGGAACAATTCGCGGGTCGGGTTGATTCCAAGTGGAATAGAAAATGGCTACCCCAATAACTGCAATCAAAATAGCTGCATATTTAAGCCAGGTATACCGGTTTTTATGCTGAACAATCTTAACTCCATGGAAACGACTGTCAACCTTACGCCAGGCCAGATCTACATCTACGCTATCCATGTTGGCCAGCCGCGCTGCTGTGGGCCCTGCGGCACGGTAGGTTTCCAGCAGCTTATACCTTTCTTCATCTTCCGCCAAAAGCAGTTTCAATCTCTCTTCCTCTTCTGTGGTTAAAGTACAAAGCAGGTATCCGGAAATTAATTCGGCCAGTTCAAAGGCTTCTTCTTTCATTGTTTAGTATGGGCTATACAACTAAGAAACCTGAAGGGTAAAAAAGGATGGAAAATAATTTAAAAAAATTAATGATGAAGATACATCGTTGCGAAAAGTGCCATTGCAGCCTTCCCGAGGTGTATTTTCATTAAAGATAATGCGCGCTTTTTCTGACTTTTAACCGTATTGATGCTAATATTCATCAGTTTGGCTATTTCGCTGTTGCTTAATCCTTCTAAATAACCATACCTGATGACCATCGCACAGCCCGGCGGAAGGGCATTGATCTGATCATAAATCTCGGCAATAATCTCGGTATGGATAATGCTTTCCAGAATCTGCGGATCGGAATAAATATCCAGCGGATTCTTTTTATGGTAAACATCAACCACATTATTATGCCGTATTTTATTTAAACTGGCATTTTTTACTGTAGTGTATAAGAATGATTTTACGGCATTAAAATTCGCTGCAATACTTTCCTGCTGCTCTAAATAAACCACGAAGGCATCCTGCGCCACATCTTCAGCCAGTTCTTTATCCTTTAAAAGGTAATACGCAAAGTCGTATAAACGCCGGTAAAGCTTTTTAAAAAGCTGCTCTGGTTGCAAAACATCAACAACATCTTCGCCGTTTTTACTGAACATGCTTTTCTATTATAGGATAATTAAACTGGTTGATACAGAATTGAAATGAAATGTAAGATTTAAGGATTTCCGCTGGTATGGATTAAATTAATGTATTTGGTCGCAGCAAATTTATAAGAATTACGGTAAGATCAAAATGAACAGGGGTAATTTAAAGTTGAAAGACTAAAGCGCAAAAACTAAAGCTTGATGTTTGACACTTTAATTCTTAACATCCATCAATGCTATTTCTTTCAGCTCTTTTCCTTTCAAAAAAACATTTCGAATGAAAAGAAACCTAACCTGAATTTTAGCCGTAAAACGAATCGTTTGGTTATTTTCTGCATCGGCAAAAACATAGATGTAAGTAGAAACACTTGTCTTACCCATTTCCGGTATAAAACTAAATTCTACTCCTTCGTAATTAAAATCGCCATTATTGAATAAACCAGTGAATCTGGTTTCGTTCAGTTTTAATGCCCGGGAAGCCAAATAAGGTACTATAAATCTCCTTATTGCTATTGCTACAATTCTTCTATAAATAAGGTAATTTATCAAAAAACCAGTGATTACAACAGAGGTTATGATTAATTCAATTTTATAATTCATGTTTTACTCCCTTAAGTTTTGCTAGAGGATTTCAATAAATGATTAAGATTACACCATATCAGTTGTAGCAGGTGAGTTTAACATAACGCCCAATTATTTCTGCTATAAACTAACCAGCTCTCCCTTGACCTAAATTATTTAAATATATACTTTTATATATATGTAAATAAAACGCTCAACAATTTAAAAACGCCTTTAGGTTCTTAATGGACTATTTTGTTTGTTGAGTCCCATTGATTATTCTTTTAAAAAACTTTAGCTTTGATTGTAATCAAAGTAAATTTATGAAAATAGGATTCTTCATAACGATAATTGCGATGTGTGCATTATCTTCTAACGCCCAAAACTTTAAGGAGCCGAAAGGTTTTATTTTTTCAATTGAGGTGGGAAAATTTACTATTGGTAATAGTTTTACAGCTAATTCCTTTAACATGGATTCCTGCAAGACATTTATTGGGAAAAATTCATTGGTAATGGATAATTTTTCAAGATCAAAGTTTCAGAAAGTTGCGGAGAAAGGCTTTAAAAAAAGAGACTTACTGTTTAAAGATACAGATACTCCAGTAAAGCTTTTTAACTAAGATTTTTTTACAATTGTCCAAGAAGCTTATTTAAATTAGGTAGCTTCCTAGATATTGAAATATTTACACCCATAATTTTGCCAATCTAGTATCTAATGGCGGTATTCTAACCATGTGGGCAAACTACTAAACAGAGCCAAGTAAATACAGACCAGGAATAAATCTGGGTAAAAGATCCAGAAATAAGGCAAAAGAAAAGCGGAAAGATCAAAGCTTAACATTAAACTCCAGGCAAAACCTGATTATTATTAATCTACAGGATAGCTGCCGGCAAATCAACCAGGATTCCGCTAATGGAGAAAACATAACTGGTAATACGCTCATCATTACCAAGCTTAGCGGTCTTTCAGCGCAGCTTCTATTTAAAAAATCAATCAAACGTTTGCGCTGTTTTCCCTTCAATTATTTAACCTATCTTAGATAAAACGGCTGTTAATTAATACTAACCAAATTGAGAACGTCCATAAAATCAGGCGGCAAAGTAATGCAGAAACTCGTATGCATGTTATTGCTTTTAACCGGGCTAAATGCTTTTGGCCAGCAAAAGAAAACCAGGCCAAACATCATCTTATTTTTAGTAGATGACATGGGCGTCATGGATACTTCAGTTCCATTTTGCGGGGAGGTGATGCCTTTGAATAAACGGTATCATACGCCCAATATGGAGCGACTGGCCAAAGAGGGGATGAAATTCACCAACGCTTATGCACAACCGGTTTGTACCCCAACCAGAACAAGCCTGCTTACTGGAATGAACGCTTCACGCACCCATATCACCAATTGGACATCGCCCAATAAAAACGAACCGACAGATGCGAAAGATGAGCAATTTGCGCCCTTAGCCTGGAACATAAATGGTTTAAGCAACACCGCCCAGACAGAGAATGCGCTTTATGCTACCGCATTTCCGCAGCTGCTAAAAAATGCTGGTTATTATACCATTCATGTGGGTAAAGCCCACTGGGGTTCGATGGGTACCCCGGGCTCAAATCCATATAACCTGGGTTTTATGGTCAATATTGCCGGGCATGCTGCCGGACACCCGCAAAGTTACCTTTCGGAGCAGTGTTACGGTAATTTACCCGGCAAAGCACAGGCACAGGCTGTACCTGATTTACAGGAATATTACAACACGGGTACTTTTTTAACTGAGGCATTAACCTTAGAGGCTAAAAAAGCTATGGAAGCACCGATTGCCAGGAAAGAACCTTTTTATTTAAACCTGGCGCATTATGCAGTACATGTACCCCTTATGGCCGATAAACGTTTTGTACAAAAATATTACGACGCTGGTTTAGACAGCGCTGAGGCCAGGTATGCCAGTATGGTAGAAGGCATGGACAAGAGTTTAGGCGATATTATGGCTTTCCTGACGGCAAAGGGCGTAGCAGAAAATACCATTATAGTTTTTATGAGTGATAATGGCGGTTTAGATGCACATGGTCGTGGTGGAGCAGTTAATACCCACAATTATCCTTTCCGTTCGGGAAAAGGTTCGGTATATGAAGGCGGAATCCGCGAACCGATGCTGGTAAAATGGCCTGGCGTAACCAAACCGCAAAGTATAAATACCAACCCCGTAATTATCGATGATTTTTTTCCCACCATGCTCGATTGGGCAGGCATCAGTGATCAAAAAATAATTCAAAAGCTGGATGGTTTAAGCTTGGTACCGCTCTTAAAAAATCCTGGGCTTAAGCTCAACGACCGGCCGCTTGTTTTTCATTATCCAAACAAGTGGACCAAGGAAGAAGATGAACGGCTTTTGGGTATAAATTATTACAGCGCACTAAGATATGGCCGATGGAAACTAATTTACCGCATGCGCAACCAGGCCTTAGAGTTATACGATTTAACAAAAGATATTTCCGAGCAAAACAACCTGGCAACAGCAAATCCGGCAGAAACTAAAAAGCTGGCCAACATTTTGGGTAAAACCTTAAGGGAACGTGGCGCACAAATGCCGGTTGTAAGCAGTAACTCAAAGACAGTCCCCTTTCCTGATGAACTACCCATTCGGTAAAAGCTTAATGAAAAAATATTGTATTTCCGTAAAGAATCAGCATTCAAGGCTTGATTTTTTATAGCAACATTAGGCTTGTTTTACACCAATATGCTGCAAGAAGAGATTCAGGTCTTCTTCGCGGCCTAAGCCCAGCTTTTGTTTAATCCGGTACCGGCTCATGCGTACGCTCTTGGCTTCTATGTGTAAAATCCGGGCAATCTTCTTGGTATCCATTTTAAGGTGCAGGTAAGCACAAAGCTTTAAATCTAGCGTAGTCAATTTTTGTTGAGCCTGTTGATTCAATAAAGCAAAAAAATCGGGATGCACTGCCTGCAGTTGAAACCTGGCTTCCTCAAAATCATGATCCAGTAACAGCTCTTCATTCCAGATTTTATTGATATTGAGCGCACTGCTGTCACCCAGTTTTTCTTTGATTTGCGAAAGCATCTCCTGCTTGTGCGCCAACTGTAACTGACTGGCCATCATTTCTTTTTGCAGCTGCAGTTGCTGACTCTCCAGCAACTGCTGTTCTGCTTTTAACCTCGACTGCTCTTCTTTCTCCAGTTTAGCCTGTAATTCGGCTTCCTGTTTCTCTAAATGCAGTTCGCGCTCACGCTGAACCGAATACTTCAACCTGAAATGATAAGACCGGAACATAAATACCAGTCCGAGCAAGGAAGCAATGGCAATGCCAATGTACAGATATTGCTGTTGCCGGGCATATTTTTCACTTTGCTTTAACAGTTTAACCTCATTGTTTTTTTTTTCAGATTCGTACTGTATTTCCAGTTTCTGTGCATTTAACACCTGTTTCTGATCGAATAACTTTTTGTTGTATTCAGTAATTTTTTGCTGAAAAACAAGTGCTTTCTGAAAGTCTCCCTGCTGTTCGTATAAGCCGGAGAGGCCGGTTGCGATAGTAATCAGGGTAGGATAATAAGGTGTTTCCTGGCCTTTCATTACACTATAGGCTTGTTGCAGATAAGCTTCAACCATAGGCATATTCTTGTCCCTTTTGGCAAATTCGCTTAAAATGCCCAGACTATTAGCCCTTATTTCTTCACCATTAAGCGTATTCCGCATCACTTCCTCAGCAAGGCCGGCATAGCGTATGGCATTGGCTTTAGCCTTTTGGTCGGTTTCTGGAAAATACCTTAAATAATAATCGGCACTGTTAATACATACAATGGCATAGGTTTTACGGGCAACATACGGCCTGTGTTGCTGGTAAAGTTGTTCTGCCTTATTCAAATAATAAATTACACTATCGCGCATGGTTTCGCTTTTGCTGGCAGCATAATTATAATCTGCAGCAACCGAAAGCGCGACATAACAATTGCTTAACAAATTATAATCGGTAGCCTGCAGTGCATTTTCTATAGCTGCCTTTGCATAACGGTTAACATTAGGTACGTTATCCCAACGGGTATTTAAGGCATATAACTGGTAATAAATTTTTGCCGCAAGGTATGGATCAGCTTTTTTTTCTAAAGCTTTAAGGCCTAGCTGGCAATATTTGGTTACCAGTTCGGTATTATCGATAGCATTGTACAACAGCGCCTGTGCATAGTAGGCATAGGCCAGCGCCAGTGGCTGGCGCGAACGTTGCCCCATAACCAGGGTAGTATCGCTCATTTTTTTTGCTAAAGCCAGCTGTTTGGTATTGGCGTAAACATTCACCTGTATTAAACAGGCCTTAGTAGCCTCCAAATAGTTCTTATATTTTAAGGCAAGGAATACACTTTGTTTTGCTTTGGCCAAAGCAGCGGTATAATTTCCACCAGTCCGGTCCCTTTCGGCCAGTGTAGTGAGTACAGCAGGCCTGTCTTTTTCGCTTAACTGGTATAAAGTGCTGCTATCTGCCGGTATTTGTGCTTTGGCAAGGCCAAAATAACAGATAAAGGCCGCAATAAAAAGGAGTATGCTTTTAAAAACGGTAGGTTTCATACCGTAAAAGTAAACATAAAGATAGCAGGTAAAGCAATTATTCATACAAAAACCTTCGGCAGCACAACTACAAAAATCATTCAAAATCAATCACTTACAAATAGTGTAGATGTATTGTAGACGCACTTATTTCAAGCAGTAGATGCTTTGTAGCTGCCCAAACTTTGGAAAAAAGGCGCATCTGCCCCAGTTTTGTCTAAAACATTTTTTACACCTAAAAATATCACACCATGGACAACAAAACCTTATCAATCATTTCTTACATCACCCTTATCGGTTGGTTAATCGCTTACTTTAGCGGAAAAGATAAAGCAGACACTTTGCTTAAGTATCATTTAAGACAATCATTAGGCCTTGCTATAGTAAGTATCATTTTCAACATCGCATTTACCATTATTGCCAGTATAGTACCCGCTTTATCCTTTTTGGGCTTTGTTGGATATGCCATTATCATTTTATGGATTATGGGCATCATTAATGCTGCCAATGGTGTGTTAAAACCTGTTCCGCTTATTGGTAAAATGTTTGAAGATAAATCTTCGCTTGCCGGAAAATATTAAAAGAAGTTTTATGCGCCTCAATGTTAAACATGTTTTGCTTATGGTGATGGTTACGACCATCACCGCATGCAATTTTACGTTAAACAGTCCTGAAGAGTATTTTGACCGCGCCGCACTGAATACCAATACCATTTCTCGTTTTGGTGGCAATTATTTTAACACCTATCAAAAATACATTGAGCAAACAGGTAACACAGGTAATTTTAACACCTGCGAAAAGTACCTGAACAATTACTCGGTTGCATTTGCTGAGCGGGATTTGAAAAAGGTTAAAGCACTTACCCCAACACGGGAAACGAAGGCGATGATCGATGCTTCGATAGACCTGTATAACTTCGTTCTGGAAAGTTATAAAAGTGATCACCTTGAAATAGCCCGGATGATTGATCGGCAGGCTCCTGCCGAAAATATCAATTCGGCGATCAATAAACTGAACATGAAAAGCTACAGCACTTTTGCACACAAATATGATAAGTTATGGAAGATTGCAGAACAGTATGCCAAAGACCATGATATTGCAGTAAAAACGATGCCTTTTTAACAGCCTGAATTTGTTGCGTTGGAAGGTTGATTTGGCTGGACAGTAAATTTACAGCAAAAGAGTGCCAGTGAAAACAGAAGTAATAATTAAAACCTGATGTAATGATAGGTCGTGTATTTTTGATCTTCTGGATTGTGTTTATGCTATTTTTCGCGATCCCCTTCCCCATGTTGTTGTACTACAACATCAAGCGGGATAACATGCCTAACCTGATTGAAAGCGATCCCTGGTTTTCGCTGATACTGGTAGCTTTATCAATTTTACTTTGGATGGTACTTTTAACAGGTTATTACCGGAAATGGGTATTGCGAAATTTTGCTGTAAAACGCAATATTGAGCAACTTAAAACTACCGGAGTACCACGGGAGGCTAAAATTTTAGAGGCCGTAAAAATATTAAAACACCATTCGGGTTACGACACTTATTCACTCAAAATCCGGTTTAAAAATCTGGTTGATACCGAAATTATCCAAAAAACAACCATAAACGATGCCAAACCTTATGAACGCCGCTACGAAGCAGGCAAAAGCGTGGGCATACTGATTGATCCGGAAATTAAAAGGATACCTTGCTTCATTTTTGCAACTACCGATGTTCGTATACGAAAAACGGTTATTGCCTTTACCTCTTTTGCCTGGCTCATGTTACTGGCATTGGTTGTCGCTTATTTTGGCTATGCTTATCAGACTGAAAGTGAAGGCATGGGCTGGCGTTTTATGAGTTTGGGCCATCCCTTATTAATCTGTCCGCTGGTGTTATTGTTTTTCCGGTTCTTAATCATGTTAATAGGTGGCAAGTTATCCGGTAAGCCAGGTAAGCAGTTTCAGCTTAAATTTAAAGGGATAGAAACGCGTGCAAAGCTCATCAAAGCCAGCGAAACCGGAACCTATATTAATGAACAGCCAATGATTGATTTTGAGCTGGAGTTTTTGGATAACCATCGTCAGAAACACGTTGTACACTTAAGAAAAGTGATTGGCATTTTACAGCTGGACATGACCAAACAGGAGTACCTTTCTATTTTTTACCTGAAAGACAATCCACAAAAAATTGCCTTTGCACAAGATTTAAATGAAATTAACGGAGAATTTTAATGAAAAGCTTATCCCCCACTTTCCGGCTGATGATCTTGATTTGCTGCCTGAATTTAAGCTGCAAACCCATTAACAAAAGCATTGATGAAACTTTTCATCCCAATGATTCGCTGGTTAAGGCATATTACCAGAAACACAGTTTTGCAACAAATGGTGAGTACACCGGCACAATCCAAACCACTACGGATACGCAACAGCATCAGGAAAAAATTGTAGTGATAAACGGCGATACCATTCATACCCCTGAACTGGAGAAAAAAGCAAAGGTACTTTTTGAAGACATTGAAAAACTGAAACAAAAGCAATCGCCCGTAACAGGTAAAGCCATGCAGGAACGGGTAAATGATTTTTTAAAGGAAATGAATTTGCCACATACCGGCGGCAAAAATATCCCTGCAGAAAAACGGGCGGCAAAAGCCAGAAAGGGAATGCTCAGTGCGACTGAACTAGCCGAAGCAGAAGAGAAACTGAAGCAGCTCCCGGCATATCAAAACCAAGAAATCGTCTTGTACGAGTCGGTTCATTTTTATCAGGATGGCACGATTAACCTGGCACTCCTGCATCCTGTCCATCCCAAATATGTAGATGCGTACCGGTACCAGAATGGTAAATGGTCTGCCCCGGAAGCGATATTGGCCAGAAATGTGGAGCGCAGGATCTTTCCTTTAAGCAAAGTTAATTTTGCCGATGCACATCAGGTAATCAACACCTACAATGAAAAGGCTGCCCGGATTGAAGGTGCAAAACCTACCGCTACTGCCTATATTTCGATCTGGGATAATGGGATACGCTGGCTCCCCGGTACGATAACCGGTACACGGGAGCGTTACGACATACAGTTTAATAACGATGGATCCCTGAAAAGTTTTAGGCAGGAATGATAAACAATTACCTCAGCAAATCTGCCTGACCGAAATTACCTTATTAAACTCAAAGCTTTTTTTAAGTCGGGATCATTATTGTTGACCACATCCTCCGGGCTGTAATTAATCGTATAATATACTGGAATTTAACGCCTAAGTGAAATTTATACCGGTATATTAATATCAATTTGAAGCATTTTAAGGACCGGAAAAACAACAATCTTCATCATATTTAACAGAACCATTCTAAATAAGACCATGCAGGTTAGCTTAACATAAGCTTTAATTTTTCGAAACATTGCCCATGTAATTTTGCCACAAACGGAAAACAAAACTTATGAACAAAACGCTATTAAAGCAAAAGGCCCTTGCCCTCGCTGTTACTGCATTCGTTACTGCTACAGTAGTAATCAGTGCCTGTAAAAAGAACAATGAACCAGAAACACCCGAAACTACTACCCCGGTTTCACTTAAAGATTATTCGGTAAATCCTGCCCTGGTAAAAGCAATGCCCGGTTTCGAAAGCCTGAATATCACTACTTTAATCAGTTCGGATGATGTACTGCCTGAATCGCCAAATTTCATTTTCGGTGCGCAGCCTGATGGAGCAGGAATTATTAAAAACCCTGCAGGCGAAGGCTTCATCATGATCAACAACCATGAAATCCTTCAGTCGGTATCGCGCGTATACCTGGATAAAAACTTTAAGCCGGTAAAGGGCGAATACATCGTTGATTCGGATGGTGGCATGACCCGTCTTTGCTCAGCTACTATGGCAACGCCGGAAGAACATGGTTTTGCCAAACCAGTTTTCTTAACTGCAGGTGAAAGTGGTGCAGAATCGATGATTCATGCCATCGACCCACTTGCTGCTGCTGACAAAAAAAACAAGCAAAGAACAGTTAGCGCACTGGGCAGATGGAGTGCCGAAAATGCTGTACCACTACCTAAAGGAGCATTTTCAGGTAAAACGGTAATCATGATTGGTGAAGACGAAACAGACGGGCAGCTGGCCATGTACGTATCCAATACCCAGGGCGATTTAGAAAACGGCAAGTTATATGTGATGAAACGCAGCAATAATGACCCGATTGAAACCAACATGGACAAAGGACAAACTTACGATGTTGAATTTGTGGAGCTTGATAACGTAAAAAGCAGTACCGGTGCCCAATTGCAACAACAAACTATCGACAAAAAAGCGCTAATGTTAGCGCGTGTAGAAGACATCGATTACAGAAAAGGTAATGCCGCAAACGGACGCGAAATATACTTTACGGCAACAGGTGTTAGCCAGGGAGATAAAGTTACTCCGGTAAGCGGTAAAACCATGTGGGGCCGTGTGTATAAGCTGGTATTAGATGCAAGCAATCCACTAAAAGGTAAACTGGAAGTAGCCGTTGATGGAAATGACAATCCTGGAAAGAGTATTGTTAACCCGGATAACCTGTGCGTTACAGAAAACTATGTATACATTCAGGAAGATGGCGATTCATTCTACAAAAATAACGACCATGATGGAACCATCTGGCAGTTTTCAATGGCTTCAAAATCGTTAAAACCGATGTTACAAATGAATCACCGGAGAACAGATGCTACTTTTAACGCAAAATACAACCCATCAAACAATACACAGCTAAGCAGTTGGGAATATGGTGCCATGTACGATATATCTGCTTTAACGGGTATTCCAGATACGTTTATCGTTAACTTACACCCACACACGTGGACCAACGATAAATACAAAAATGCCGATGGTGGTACAACCAGACTGGTAAACAACAACGAAGGTGGACAAGTAGTCATTGTTCGCGGCGTTTCTAAATAACCCAAAACGCTTTCTTATCCCTTTCAGTAAGAGCTGGAAGGGATTTTTCTATTTTATTTCAACTCTGCCAAAACATGCCAGCCCTTAAAAAAACTGTCTTTTTCACTTCATTAATTATCCTGACTACACTGCTCTCTATTTTCTGCAAAATGGAAACCCAACCGGCTGCAGAACAGGTTAAAGCAGACTTTGATCAGCAGCTTACTGCATTTCAAGACATTGTTGCTCAAAAATTACTTAAGGCCGTTCAGGACCGGAATGAAAAAGCAATTAAACAATCTTTTTTATTGGCGAGGTCAAAATACAAGCAGCTGGAATACTATATTGAATATTTCTTCCCTGCTACTGCTGTGATGCTTAACGGCGCACCCATTGCTGAAATTGAATTGGGCGAAAACCTGATCGAGAACCCCACGGGTTTTCAGGTAATGGAAGAAATTATTTATGAAGATCCAACCCGTGCAAATCGCAGCGAGTTACTAAATGAGGTAAAAAAAATGCAGCTCAACCTGCAACGGGTTAGTCGTTTCAATGCACAATACCAGCTGACTGATGCGCAACTTTTTGATGCGGTCCGCCTGGAAATTTTCAGGATTACAAGTTTAGGCATCACCGGTTTCGATACGCCAAATGCTTTACAAGCAATTCCAGAAACTGCCTCTGCTTTAAGCGGAATAAGAAACGTACTGTCAAAATATGATGGAGCATCAGCAAATCAAACAATAGATGCAGCCATGGTTTACCTGCGTAAAAATCCGGATTTTAACGCTTTTGACCGCTTGACCTTTATCACCAAATACCTTGATCCAATCAGCAAAAACATTAACCAGATTCGCCTTACAAAAGATATACCAACCGCCGCAAGTGGCGCTGCATTGCGCGATGAAGCTGTAAGCATGTTTCAGCCAGATGCTTTTAACGTAAATAAATTTGTGGGCAACAGCACGCTGTTTATCAACGATGCCAAAATTGCATTGGGCAAAACCTTATTTAACGACCCTGTACTTTCTAACGGGGGTAACCGCAGCTGTGCCAGTTGTCATCACCAGTCGAAGGCTTTTACCGATGGTCTGGCAAAACCCAACGGAATTAAAACGGGAGATACTTTACTGAGAAATACCCCAACATTAACCTATGCTGGCCTGCAAAGGGGCTTCTTTTACGATTTAAAAGCCGGAACACTGGAAGATCAGGCACTTGATGTGGTGCACCACAAACAGGAAATGAACGGATCACTTACGCAAGCCTCGGCTCGCATCAATTCATCAAAAAATTACCAGGCTTTATTGGAAAAGGCTTATCCTGATAAAACCGGCAAAGCCAATCCCTGGAAAATCCAGCATGCGCTGGCTTCCTATATCCGGTCGTTAGCTCCTTTTAGCTCCAGGTTCGACCACTACATGCAGGGAGATCAAAAACAGCTGAATCCAGATGAGAAAAAAGGTTTTAACTTGTTTATGGGGAAAGCCAAATGTGGCAGCTGCCATTTTGCTCCGCTTTTTAATGGTACCCCGGCACCCCTCTTCAATAAAAGTGAGGCAGAAGTTTTGGGTGTGCCTGCAACTCGCGATACTTTAATGCCAAAAATAGACCGGGATTTAGGGCGCTATGCACTTTACGCTTACCCGCAGTATAAGCATGCCTTTAAAACTCCGACCTTGAGGAACATTACTAAAACAGCACCTTACATGCATAATGGCGTTTACCAATCGCTGGAACAGGTAATGGATTTCTATAATTGTGGTGGAGGAGCTGGGATGGGTATAAAAGTTGAGAACCAAACTTTAGCGGCAGATAAACTGAATTTAAGTAAAACCGAGATTAAACAGATTATTGCTTTTTTAGGTACGCTGGAGGATTAGCTTTAACCTGGCTATTTCATTCTTATGCCACAGAAGCCGAGGAGGATTAATAATTTTTAACTTTTACCTCAACTTAGCGTAAGTTGCGGTTAAAAACCGGCCATAAAAACCTATAACAAATCCTTCAGTACCACCCAAACATTCTCGGCCAGAATCTTATCCCCTTCTGCTGTGGGATGAATACCATCGGGCTGATTTAATTTTGGTATACCCCCTACTTTGTCCAGCAAAAACGGGATCAGTTTCATATCATTTTTCTGTGCCAGTTCAGGAAATATATTTTTAAAATCTGCAGCATATTTAGCGCCCATATTCGGCGGCACCTGCATGCCGGCCATTACCAGTTTGGCTTCAGGATATTTTGCCCTTACGCGATCTACAATATCCTGCAGGTTTTTAGTGGTTTGCGCAACTGGCAAACCCCTTAACCCATCATTGGCTCCCAGTTCAAGTACAAAGATACTTACGGGTTGTTTCAACAACCAATCAATCCTTCCCTTACCACCAGCAGAGGTTTCTCCGCTCAAGCCACCATTAATTACCTTATAGGGTAATTTTAGGGAGTCTATTTTATGCTGGATCAATGCCGGATAAGCTTCTGAAGGATCGAGACCCATCCCCGCTGTTAAACTTGTTCCAAAAAACAAAATATTCTTTTGCCGTTGATCTGCAGCAACCGTTTTTTGGTCAGCCGAATCTAAAGTTTTATTGTGATCACTTTTGCTTTGCCCGTTACCGCAGCCCAGCAGTACAATTCCTAAAACAAATAAGCCTATTATGCGTTTTCGTAACATATTTAACCCGTATATATCTAATTATAAAACATTATCTTAACAGGCAACATCCTGTTATGTTTGGCAATAATCTATACGCAAACCTTAAAAAATCAGCTATTGGAAAGCATATTGAACATCCGAAATGTAAGCAAAATTTACCAAAGCGCCGGACGCGAATTAACAGTTCTGGATCAAATTAATTTTTCGATCTCTGCAGGCTCAACGGTAGCCATAACCGGTCCTTCGGGAAGCGGAAAAACTACCCTTTTAGGATTGTGTGCCGGACTGGACCGGGCGAGCAGTGGCACCGTGGAACTTAAGGGTATAGCCCTTGAAAATTTAAACGAAGATGAACGTGCAGCAGTAAGGAATCAATATGTGGGCTTTATTTTTCAGAATTTTCAGTTGCTGCCTACCTTAACAGCATTAGAAAATGTAATGGTTCCGCTGGAATTAAGGGGTGCAAAGAATATCAGGGCGAATGCTTTAGCATTACTGGATAAAGTTGGCCTGGCTGATCGTGCACACCATTACCCGGTACAATTATCGGGTGGCGAGCAACAAAGGGTTTCGCTGGCCAGGGCATTTTCAAATCAGCCAGCTATTCTCTTTGCCGATGAACCTACTGGAAATCTCGATGCTGAGACCAGTGAAAAAGTAATTAAACTGCTTTTTGATTTAAATAAAGATGCAGGAACTACATTAATCATCGTAACACACGATCTTGAACTAGCCGCCCGTACATCAAGAACCATCAAAATTAAGGGTGGTGTAATCCTTTCAGACGAAAATCCGGCTTATGCTTAATACCATTCCGAAACAGCGCATTAAACTTTCGTGGCTTCTTCAAATGGCCTGGCGCGATAGCCGGAAAAACCGTTCGCGTTTGTTACTTTTTATTTCGGCCATTGTTTTGGGCATTGCTGCACTGGTAGCTGTGTATTCTTTTAAAGATAATCTGCAAAAAGATATCGATGCACAAGCTAAAGAGCTTACCGGTGCCGATCTGGTATTAGACAGCCGTAAAGGTGTGAGCAGTGTGATGAACAATATGCTCGACACATTAGGTGATGAGCGCTCGCAGGAAAAAACTTTTGCCTCGATGATTTATTTCGGGAAAGGAGGTGGCAGCCGTTTGGTACAAATGAAGGCTCTGGAAGGAAAGTATCCCTACTATGGCACTATCGAGACCCTTCCGGCTGCAGCAGCAAAAAATTTCCAATCAGACAGAAATGCATTGGTTGATAAAACGCTGATGCTGCAGTTTAATGCAAAGGTTGGCGATTCGGTGAAGATTGGCGACCTTAATTTTAAAATACTGGGTACATTAACGAAGGCACCCGGCCAAACCGGAATTTCGGCAAGCATTGCGCCAACCGTTTACATCCCCTTACAATACCTCGAAAAAACCAACCTGATCAAAACCGGAAGCCGGATTAACCACAAGTTTTATTTTAAATTTAACGACCCGGATAAAGTTGACGAGTGGGTAAAAAAACACGATAGCCAACTGGAAAAAGAGGGCTTTGATGCCGAAACTGTCGAATCGAAAAAAGAACAGACCGGCAGATCGTTTAAAGATGTAAACCGTTTTCTGGCTTTATCGGGTTTTATTGCCTTGCTTTTGGGTTGCATAGGTGTTGGCAGTGCTATACAAGTGTATATCCAGGAAAAACTGGCTGCTATTGCTACCCTTCGCTGCCTGGGTTTAAAAGCGCGGCATGCATTTTTGATTTACCTCATTCAGGTCTTTTTTATCGGCTTAATTGCAGCCACTACCGGAGCATTGCTCGGTACCGGGATACAGTTTTTGCTTCCCTGGGTGTTGAAAGATTTTTTACCCATCGAAATTACCATGCAGGTTTCGTGGCCAGCCGTTGGCCAGGGTGTTTTACTTGGACTGATTATATCAGTGCTCTTTGCCCTGCCCTCACTCTTATCGGTGAGGAAGATTTCGCCGCTAAATGCCATCAGGATTTCTTTTGAAAAATCAAGAAGTAGTCGCGATCCCTTATTGTGGCTGGTATATCTGCTCATGGCTGTTTTCATCGCTGGCTTCACCCATTTACAGCTGAAAACCTGGGTACAAACACTGTTTTTTACCCTTAGTATTGCCATTGCTTTCATTTTACTCCTGATCTTGTCTAAGCTGCTCATGTTTATGGTCAGGAAGCTTTTGCCAGGCACTGCCAGTTATTTGTGGCGCCAGGGTTTTGCCAATCTTTACCGCCCTAACAATCAAACTTTAATGTTAACGGTTTCAATAGGTCTCTCTACTGCTTTTATCGGTACCTTATTTTTTGTACAAGGCATTTTAATGAAGCGGGTAAGCCTGTCATCAGGCAGTAACCAGCCCAACATGGTGATGTTCGATATCCAGAATACGCAAAAGGAAGGGTTAGACAGTTTAACCCGGGTCTTTAAATTACCATTAATGAACCAGGTGCCGGTAATTACCATGCGTATTGAAGAAATAAACGGCAAAAAATCCACGGCAGACACCAATAACCGAAGGGCATACCGCAATGAAATCAGGGCTACTTACCAGGATACACTAACTGCAGCTGAAAAAATTACTGCCGGTAAATGGACTGGCAAGATAAAAGCAAATGAAACGGTTTACATTTCGCTCGATCAGCGTTATGCCCGGCAGATTAAGGTCGGTTTAAATGATAAGATACTCTTCAATGTACAAGGCATGATGATACCAACCGTAGTGGGCAGCCTGAGAGAGGTAAACTGGAGCAGGATGCAAACCAATTTCAGGGTTGTTTTTCCCGCTGGAGTTTTAGAAGAAGCACCGCAGTTTCATGTATTGATGACCAGGGTGCCTTCGAGCGAGGTTTCAGCGCGTTTTCAGGGTGAGGTGGTGCGGAAATTCCCTAACGTTTCGGTTATTGATTTAGACCTGGTACTAAAACTGCTCGACGAACTTTTGGGTAAAATTGGCTTCGTCATTCAGTTTATGGCAGGTTTCAGTATGGTAACGGGTTGGATTGTACTGATTTCTTCGGTGTTAACCAGTAAAAACCAACGGATAAAAGAGAGTATTTTACTCCGCACCCTGGGTGCCGGCAGCAAGCAGATTATCCGGATCAATGCCATTGAATATTTCTTTTTAGGCGCCTTTGCAGCTGGCGCAGGATTAATACTGGCCCTCGGCGGAAGCTGGGCGCTGGCGAAATTTAGTTTCGATGCTGCATTTGTACCCCCGTTAGTGCCTACCTTATTGCTCTTTGCCTCGATTGTAATGCTGGTGGTAATTACTGGTGTTTTAAGTACAAGAAGTATCCTGAAACAACCACCTTTAAAGATTTTAAGAACAGAGGGTTAACGATTTTTTAACCACAGGGCACACAGAGAATATCGCGAAGTGCGCAAAGTTAATTGAATTAATGCGGTGCCTCTGTGGCTAAAAAAGCGATTATACAGAATCATCCGGATTTTTGATACTTTTACCCTTATGATCAGATTAAACAGTGATACCCCGATTGAAGTGCTTCAGGATGTAAAAGTTGGCAGCATGGTAACTGACACTTTTAGCAAAACCGGCCTGGTAGAAAGCATTGAAATTAAAGACGATAGCTTATACCGGATTTACGAATTTACACTGGTTACCGGCAGAACAATTACGATTAAAAAATAGTGCCCTTACACCGGAAATTAATCATAAAATTTATCTACTTTCTTTAAATCGCTAACCGAATGCCATTATTCATCCTACTTTTTGGTATCCTCCTGCTATTTGTGTTGATTTTGAAAAAAATTAACCCGATGATAGCCTTGCTGGCCGTGGCCATTATAACAGGTTTACTACTGGGTATGTCTGCCTCTAAAGTTATGGCAGCTATAAGCAATGGTATTGGCAGTACGCTGGGTAGCATGGTCATGGTTTTGGCACTTGGCGCGATGATGGGCAAAATGATTGAAGATAGTGGTGCGGCAAAAAAGATAGTTTTTATACTGGTTCGGGCTTTTGGTCAGCAAAACATCCAGTGGGCAGTATTGTTAACGGGATTACTGGTTGGCATTCCACTTTTTTACAATGCCGGTTTTGTGGTTTTAATCCCGCTGGTTTTCGCTATTTCGGCAGCTACAGGCCTTTCTAAATTATATATCGGGCTACCCATGGCCACTGCACTTTCGGTAACACATGGTTTCCTGCCTCCTCATCCCGGTCCGGTAGCATTGGCTGGTATTTTTCATGCCGATATAGGTAAAACACTGATTTATGGTTTGATGCTCAGTTTACCCATTGCCGTAATTGCAGGGATATACCTGCCCAGACTCATTATCAAACGAATCGCAACCAATAATACCTCCCATTTTTTTGTACTGAATGAAGAAGAACATCTTCCATCAGGCGCAAGAAGCTTTATTACTGCTTTATTGCCTGTATTTTTAATTGTTGCGGGCACATTAGGGAGTAGTATTCAATCGGATTACCCTGGCAAAGCCATTTTTGTTTTTCTTGCCGACCCAACCGCAGCGCTTTTACTTTCGGTAATACTTACCTTGTTGTTGCAAAAGGTGACCATTACTAAAGCGATGGAATCTTGTACCGAAGGGGTAAAAAGTATTGCCATGATTGTTTTAATCATCGCAGCAGGCGGCGCCTTTAAGCAGATATTAATTGATAGCGGCATGGGAGAAACGGTAAAACAACTTAGCGGAGGTTTAAGCTTATCACCATTGTTGCTGGCCTGGCTCATTACAGCATCGCTAAGGGTAACTCTAGGATCAGCTACGGTTGCCGCATTAACTGCATCGGGTATGGTTTTACCCTTAATTGGACCACACACCCAACCTGAACTGATGGTTTTGTCAGTTGGCGCAGGTAGCCTGATGTTTTCACATGTTAACGACACCGGTTTCTGGATGTTTAAAGAATATTTTAACCTGACACTAAAAGAAACCTTTTGCACCTGGACAGTGATGGAAAGTTTAGTATCTGTGTTGGGCTTGATAGGCGTATTGGTATTGAACCAGGTTGTTTAAGCCCCCCATCTCGGAAGAAGTGAAATGCAGCAGGAAACCATCGGGAGCTGAGCGCAGCTAAATCTAATAAGCTGCTGCGTTTTTTCATAAATCCCTCCCCGCTTCTACAGGCAGGGATTTTGCAATGCTCCATCCCAGAACTATCGGACCGGGGTGAAGCTTTACCTGTTAATTCTTCACCCTGTTTTTCTCTGCATCGGCACCCGATGATTCGTGGCTGGATGGCGTGGCAAAGGCCTTACCAAACCGGTAGCTATAACTCAAAACCACCCTTCTCGAATCCTGCCGGTTAACCCAATTGGCTTCAGTTGCAGCCAGATTATTAATTACTCCATTAAAGATGCGGTTCCTGAATATATCGCCTGCTGTCAATTTCAAAGTACTTTTTGGGCTTAACTTTTTTTGTACCGCTGCCCCAAATTCATGCGCCGATCCCAATAGAAACTGAACATTAGAAAATTTGCTCTGATATTGTCCATTCAGTTCAGCGCTCCAGCTTGGGCTGATTTTAAACTGTAAGTTCGGATAAGCCCTGAAATAAGTACCGTTAGTTACCAAAAAACCTGTATAAAAATCGGTCTTCGAAACCATTCTGCCTACCTCTGTATAGGCATTAAGTTTAAGCCATTTGGTTAAATCAATCTCTGCATTTACCGAGAGATTGGCCACCCTGGTTTTACCCACGTTGGCTGGCCGGCTGTAATAGGTACCATTTAAAATTTCGATGGTTTCATTTACCTCATCGCGCACCCAACTGTAGCTAAAGGTCGTAGTTATTTTACTCTTAAAGGTATGCGACAACTCTAAACTCTGGGTAAATGAAGGCTTTAAAAAGGGATTGCCAACGTAATAGGTAAATTTATCCAATGGTGAAAAGAAAGGATTCAGGTCCTGATAGTAAGGCCTGTCGATCCGGCGGCCATAGTTTAGCCCGAGCTGATGATTCCCCGCAGTATCGAGCTTGTAAGAAAAATAAAATGTGGGAAACAAACTGTTGTAGGTGCGTTTAAAACTCGAATCGGGCTTAATCAGGTTACCCAGCTGATGCCCGTTGGAAACGGTATTCTCATACCGTAGTCCAACCTGCAACGAAAATCTTTTTCCCTCCCTGCTCATGTTCAGGTAAGCTGCGTTAATATTTTCACGGTACAAAAAGTGATTGCTCTTTTCATAATCGGGACTCGTTTTTCCGTTAGCGGTATTGAAATAACCTGCCGTGTTATTGGTTTTGGTATAAGCCGACTTAGCACCGGCATCCAGTTTCCATTTATTGGCCAATGGATGACTATAATCCATTTTGGCAGTATAAATATCAATATTGGAGGGTAGATCGCCTGTTAAAATGTCCTGGTATTTCAAGGCCATATTGGGCAAATAGCTGTAATTGTAGTAGCTTTGATCGGTCTGGTTGTGATAAAGCAGGTAATCCGCATCAAATGTTAGCTCTCTCCCGCTTTGGTTAAATTTGTGCCTGTAATTTAAATTTATGCCCGCATTCTGATATTTAATCTGATCAATGTTTTCGGCACGGATTACCGAATCGAGCTGCATGGCCGCATTAGACAGGTTGCTGGTATTGTTATTTACCTGTTTAGAAATCCGGTTCATCCCCGTAAACACCACACCCCAGGTTGTTTTTTCGGTAGCATAAAAATCGAGGCCTGTTTTCAGGTTGAAGGTGTTGCCATGCCTGCGGAAATAGGAATTCTGATTAAAGTAGGATTTGGCACTACCGTCATCATTTTTATATTTCCGGTTCAAATCCAGATCGGTAAAACTGTTGTTAAGGTTGTAACTGAGTGTTCCGAAAACATTGAGTTTATCCTTTCGGTAATTAAAATTAAAACTATCGTTCGACCGGCTCATTTGTCCCTGGTTCAAACTTAGATTAATCCCGCCGTTAAAGCCGGCCGTTTTGGTTTTCTTGGTTTTAATGTTAATTACCCCACCATTTCCGGCGGCATCGTATTTGGCAGGTGGGTTAGTCATCAGTTCAATCTGATCGAGTGATGAAGAGGGCAACGAGCGCAGGTAATTTTCAAGGTCTGCACCAGAAAGATAGGTAGGCTTATCATCGATAAAAATAGCTACCCCATTTTTCCCTTTCAACGAGATTACCCCATTCTGATCAACACTTACGCCCGGCGATTTACTCAGCACATCGAGGGCCGTGGTACCTGCATTTGAAATGAGGGCATCCACGTTCACTACCGTGCGGTCTATCTTGCGCTCAACAAAAGCTTTTTGGCCGGCAACCGTTACTTCTTTCAGGTTATTCGCACCTGTAACCATTTTAATATCGGCTAATGCGAGCTCAGGGTGTGCTGCATCAACCAGCAAAGTGTCGCTCGGATAAGCAGGTGCGCCCACAACTGATATTTTAAGCAGATACCTGCCATAAGCGAGCTGTTCGAAGCTAAAACGCCCATCAGCTTCGGTAAAAATGGTTTTTAATAAAACAGCATCTTTCAGTAATGCCACTGTAGCAAATTCAATGTTTTTACTTTCGGCATCCAGTACCCTGCCGTAAATTTTGGATGATGGTGTTTGAACTTGCGCAAAAGTAAAGGCAATATTCATCCATATGGCTAAAAAAGCCACAACTAATGTTTTCATGAAGGGTTTAGATTAGCGCTTTTAGAAATTGGTTTTGTGGTTCTCTACCATGAAATTATACATCAGTGAATGTCCCTCATTTTTAAGGAACTTTTGCCTGTATTTTTGCTGTACATCTGCGCTTTGCTTCACACCATTTACAATCAGTTCATCCTTGTTAAGCTTGTACGAAAGTTTGTTAGTACTGCTGATGATCCCGTCTTTGATCATTTCCTGATTGATTTCGCTGGTATAATCGTGGCCATCGCCATTGGTTACTGTTTTAGAAGTAACCGTACGTTCAACGCCCGTTCTGGTTGTTGTACTGCCATAAGCCGGTGGTACAGGCGGAGTTGGAGGTGTTGCAGGAGCTACATACGCTGGAGGAGTTGGTGGCATAGGCGGAACAGCATAAGAATTTACAGGTCTGGGCGCTCTGGCCGGACGCGGTGCCCTGGCCGGACGTGCTGGTCGTGGAGGACGCGGTGGGCGGGGCACATCATAACTTTTTCCATCAGCATGTTCTTTGGCCCATTTTGCATCTTCCTTAGCCCACTTTGCATCTTCTTTGGCCCACTTTGCGTCTTCTTTGGCCAATTCAGCATCATGCTTAGCCAGTTCTTTATCTGCAGCGGCACGCTTTAAATCTTCGGCAGCCATCTTTTTATCTTCCCCTACCCGTCGTTTCTGTTCTTCTTTTCTGGCTTTAATATCCAGTTCTTTTGCATAAGCCTCTGTATTTTTTTCTTGCAGCGACTTTGCAGTGCGATCCATTTTAGCCGCAATTTCATGTTCCATTTGTTCGGCAGATTTGCCTTGTTTTATTTCGCTGTTTTTGCGTTTGATAGCTACCCGCTTTTTGGTCGAATCCTGTACTACCTGTATAGCGCTTGATATTTTATTGCCTGCAACAGTTTTTGCGTTGCCTACACTTTTAAACGCAGCAGTGCAAATCACTACCGAAACCAGTGCAACGGTTAATATTGTTTTTTCCATTTTGTTTAAAGTTGAATTGGTGTTGAATAACATCCTGCTTGCCCTATGCAGCAGGCTACCTTTCCTGCCCGTAACTGCCATGGCATAAGCAGGTGCACGCTGCTTAAACTCCTGGCAGACAACTAGGGCCTGAACGTAGTTTTTACGGTCGTTTACACAAGCGATGGCCAAATCATCACAACAGTGCTCGCGTTCGGTTTTTATTAATTGCGATACCCAAAGTACCGCCGGGTTGAAGAAGAAAACGATTTCGATAAAGCTCTGTAACAGGTTTACCAGGTAATCTTTACGTTTAATGTGCGCCAGTTCATGAGCGAGGATAGCCTCCACTTCGGCATTAGATAAACCATTGAGTAAGCCCAATGGAATTAATACCAGCGGTTTAAAGTGCCCCACCACCATAGGCATTTGTGCAATACCCGATTGCATAAGCTTAATTTGATGGCTTATTCCCAGTTTATCGCTGAGTTCGGCCAGTTTTATATCCCATTTTTTACCTGCCGCATAAATGGCATGGTTACGCAAATGGTAAACACTGTTTAAACCCACAATCAGCTGGATGCTTTTACCACAGATGATCAAAAACCAAATCAGGACAATTTGTATATCGTAAGCATTCCATAATGAAAGTGCCCGGTTCATGCCTGCACTCATTTTACCCTGAACATTGGTAATCGCCTGTCCATCAGCAGGAGAAAGATTAACGATTTGATTATAATTATTGCTAAACAACTGTGCAGCAATAACCGGCTTTTGCAGTTCTTTATAAAAGGTAAAAGCAATGGATACCACAAACAGGCTTAAGCAAAAGGTTAGCAGGTTATAACGCAAAGCAGCACTTGCTTTCCGGGTAGTAAATATTACCAAACCTGCCAGCAAGGCCAGTATTACGCCCAGCCAAAGCGAATGAAAAAGCGTTGCGCCTAATGCATGCAGCCAATTTTCGGGTAAAAGGTTAACCAGTTTAAATTCCATGATTGTGGTTTTTGGCATTAATTAACTATTCCATGCTATCCAATAGCCGCTTAATCTCTTCGATTTCTTTTTTAGATGTTTTTTCATTCCCCAAAAGCTGCATCATCAGTTGCGATGCCGATCCTTTGTACAATGTATTTACAAAACGATCTAACAACTGTACTTTGGTTTTCTCTTCTGCTTCAACCGGAATATAAATGTGTTTCATTTGGCTTTCATCACGTTTTAATATTCGTTTTTCCGTCAGGATTTGCATTTGTTTAAGTGTTGAAGTGTAATTTACTTCACGCTGCATATTCAACTGATCATTCACAAACCGAACTGTAGAGGGACCAAATTCCCACAAAACCTGCAATATTTCTAATTCGGCTTTGGTAGGTTCGGGTAGATTATTTTCAGTCTCATTTATTTTCATACCCTAAAGGTACGATAGTTTTCGTACGATACAAATATTAGGTCAACTTTTTTTTAATGCTGTTGTCAAAATAATTGTAAACACCTCATTATCACCAACAAAATATCAACACAATACAACGGGCCTTAATCTTATTTCAGGCAACGGAAGAAATGAGATTAAAATGAAACAAAAACATATGATGTTTAATTAAAACGTCGTATGTTTGTAGGGTGTACTAAAAGTTATGGAACAAGAAAGTAAGCTTTTCGAACAGGTTTCGGTTAAAATCCGCAACGATATTAAAGCAGGCAAGTTTAAAACAGGAGAAAAGATCCCTGCCGAACCTGCCTTAATGGAACTTTATGGCGTGGGTCGCTCAACGATTAGAGAAGCTATAAAATCGCTTACCTTATCGGGCATACTCACCGTTAAACAGGGTTTTGGTACTTTGGTAAATGCAGTTCCAACCGAACCCATTGAACAGCGCCTGCGCCGCTCGGATTTCGAAGAAATTAATCACGTCAGATCAATACTGGAACAGGAAATTGTATTACTGGCGACCCAAAACCGTAGCGAAAGTGATCTGGAAGCCATAGCCACTGCATTACAGAAGAGGAAACAAGCCATCGAAAACGAATCGCGACAAGACTGCTCCAATGCCGACATCGAATTTCACCTGGCCATTGCGCGGGCATCTGGCAATCAGGTTTTAGCTGATCTCTATGAAAGTTTTACGGTAATCATCCGGGATTTCTTTGCCAAAAGGGCGCCATCGGGCATTACCCATTTTGCCATGAGCCATCACCTGCACCAGGCACTCTTTTATGCTATACAGGATAGAAACGCTGGTGAAGCCCGCGAAATTACCAGTACGATATTGAACAATAATCATTAATACCATGTCCATTTTAACCTTTACCCTTATTTTAATCCTTGGGGCATACCTTGCAGGCTTAGTTGGTTCGTTAACCGGTTTAGGAGGCGGCGTTGTTGTTATTCCACTGCTTACACTTGTCTTTCACGTCGATATCCGTTATGCCATTGGTGCAGCACTACTGGCATCTATTGCCAATTCATCTGGCGCCGCCAGTGCATATATCAAAGAAGGTATTACCAATGTCAGGCTGGGCATGTTCCTCGAAATTGCCACAACCCTGGGGGCAGTTCTGGGTGCTTTAATTGCCATTTATACCCCTACCAATACCATTGCTATTCTTTTTGGCTGCGTTTTGCTTTTTTCAGCTGCCATGACGCTAAGAAAAAAGAATCAGGAAGCTTTAACAGAGGGCAGCAGATTATCGGCAGTTTTAAAACTAAACAGCAGCTACCCTACCACAACAGGTACGGTAAACTACAAAGTCAAAAACGTGGGTGCAGGCTTCTCTATCATGACTGTGGCCGGCGTAATGTCGGGATTACTTGGCATTGGCTCAGGTGCATTAAAAGTACTGGCCATGGATACCGCGATGAAAATCCCTTTTAAAGTAAGTACAACCACCAGTAACTTCATGATTGGGGTTACTGCAGCAGCCAGTGCAGTGGTTTACCTGCAACGTGGTTACATGGATCCAGGTATTGCTTTTCCGGTTGTATTTGGTGTATTGGGCGGCGCATTCACAGGTGCAAAACTCTTAACGCATATCAATCCTTCAACACTTCGTATCATCTTTTGTATTGCCATAACCTTTGTGGCCCTTGAAATGATTTATAACGGTTATCATCATCAATTTTAAACATAACAATCATGAAAAATTCAATTTCAAAACAGCTGATCGGCGACCGTGATGTAGAAAAGGTTGTTGGTCAATTATTACGTTTTGGGGTAATTACAGCAAGTTTGGTCGTGCTTTTGGGTGGGATACTTTTACTAACGCAAAGTGGGGGTGGAATCCGTCCCGACTACCATGTTTTTAAGGGTGAACAAGACAGCTACATTACTTTTGAAGGAATCTTTCTGGGACTCTTTACCTTTAAGCCTATGGCCATTATCCAGTTCGGGGTATTACTGTTAATTATTACGCCCATTATGCGGATTGTATTTTCGCTGTTTGCCTTTATACTGGAAAAAGATAAGTTATACGTGATTATTACCCTCCTTGTACTGGGCATTATACTTGCCAGCACTTTTGGCGGGTTGAAAATCTGATTTACCGGTTGGTGAAAAACACCAACCGATAGGCAAACTAATCTGCCTTAATCTCTTTTATCACTGCAATAATGTCTTCTTCGCCATATTTAACGGCTGCATCTTCGAAAGTTTGCAATGCTGTTTTAGCCAATGGCGATGAAATGCCTTCCGCTTTGGCCAGGTTTAAATCCTTCACAATATGTTTCAACGCGAACGCTGCCTGATACTGATCTGCAATGATCGCATCACCTTTAATTTTGGTAAAGATATTTCCAATGGCTGCATTGTTAATCAGATTAAGCAAATCTTCGGTTTTGATGCCCTGTGCATTGGCAAACAACACTGTTTCGGCCAGCCCCTGTGCATATAAAGCCAATAAAGAATTGATGGCCAGCTTTGCATTATTACCTGCTCCTGTTTCGCCCACATGCGTGGCCAGTTTTCCAAGCTTTTCTAAAACAGGTTTCACTTTATTAAAAGTACCTTCATCGCCACCAGCCATAATGACCAGCTGACCAGTTTCGGCCTGCTTAACACTACCCGAAACCGGGGCATCTAAATAAGCACATCCTTTTGCTGCACAGGCTGAAGCCATCTGTTTAGATATAGCCGGAGAAACCGTGCTCATATTGATGATGGTTTTGCCAGATGCATCTGCACTCAAAATACCAGCTGTACCATTAAAAACTGCTTCTATCGCAGCATCATCGCTCACCATTATAAAAATCACGTCACTCTGCTCGGTTAAATCCTTTGGCGTTCCTGTCACTAAAGCTCCTATTGCTTTCAAGGTATCTTCCTTAGCTTTGCTCCGGTTATATACTGTAACTTCATACCCTGCTTCAATCAGTTGGGTAGCCATCGGGATGCCCATGTTACCCAACCCAATCCAGCCTATTTTTGTTGTGTTCATTCTCTTTTATGTTGATAAACAAATGTGCCAAAGAAAAAGCTGAAATCGTTTACTCCAATGGTAAAAATGATGTTGGCCAAACAAAATAAAATTTTATTGCGGTAACTTTGATCTTCTATTCTACCATTATGGCCAGCCCGCTTAAAGATTTATATTCACCAGCATTTTACAACAGGTTAAGTAGTGCATTAACTGTTGCTATTCCGGATTTTGATACGCAAAAATTTAATCAAAACATTTTTGTAACTCAATTCGATTCGATGGAGCTGAAGGAAAGAATGAAGCATACTGCAAAGGTGCTGCATCATTTTTTACCTGAAAGCTACCCGCAAACCATTATACTTCTCCAAAAAACAATAGAACAGTTAAGGGTGCAGGGCATTGGCGAAGATGGACTGGCTTATATGTTTTTACCCGATTACATCGAAACTTATGGGATTGATGATTTTGAAAATTCAGTAGAAGCACTGGAGTTTGTTACCCAGTTTGTAAGCTGCGAGTTTGCCGTGCGTCCCTTTATCTTGAAGTATGGTAATAAAATGATTTTGAAGATGCAGCAATGGTCGTTACACGAGAGCCATAAAGTACGCAGGCTTGCGAGCGAAGGCAGCAGACCGCGCCTGCCCTGGGCGATGGGTATTCCCTTTCTGAAAAAAGATCCGGCTTCAATTTTACCGATTTTAGAAAACCTTAAAAACGATCCTTCTGAATATGTAAGAAGAAGTGTAGCCAACAGCTTAAACGATATTGCGAAAGATCATCCTCAAATTGTTTTAAATATGGCCAAAAGCTGGTCGGGCTTAAGTGCCGAAACCGATGCCCTGATTAAACACGGCAGCCGGACCCTTTTGAAACAGGGCCATCCCGAAATTTTGAAACATTATGGTTTGGATGATGCCGGCATTGTACTGAAAGATTTTAAGCTCCTAACCCCGGTAGTAAAAATTGGCGAAAGTCTGGCTTTTTCATTCTCTATCCTAAACGAAAACCATGCAGCACAAAAGGTAAGGCTGGAATATGCGGTGTACTACAAAAAACAAAACGGGCAGAATACCAAAAAAGTTTACAAAATTTCAGAAAGGATTTATCCTGCAGGTGCCGAAATCAGCATTATCCGCAAGCAAAAATTTATATTAATTACGACCCGGAAATTCTATTTAGGCGATCATCAGGTTGCAGTGATTATTAATGGAGCTGAAAGAGCCCCGGTAAGTTTTGAGCTGGAGGCTTAAACCCAGTTGCTAACTGTAAAAAACAAAAGCAGCCAGGTTTTAAAACCTGACTGCCTTGATTATGTCGAGAAATTTTTAAATGATGTTTTACAGCAATCCGTACAAGCCGTGCGCATAATTCCTCAAGGAAGCCGATACCGTTTTCATTTTATCGGGCGACGGGCCTTTAACTTTATAAGCTTCTGGATGAAGGGCTAAAGGTTGCTCATCGGTTTCTGCTGTCGTGTTTTTGTTGCTTAATGTAGCATGTTGTTCTTCGCTTAATTTTAAAGGTGCCATGATCTAGAATTTATACTAGAATAACAGGGCAGCTTTAAATATGTTTGCCGGTGTAGCTTAATTTTTCAAATTAATTTCCGATAGTGGAAATCCAGTTTTCCGTATCAGAAACTTTAACAGGTGTTGCGCCTGCCACAATCTTTAAAACACCCCCTGCATTAATATCTTCCTGCGTAATATAATTTTTCCTAAACGGCTTTCCATTCAGGAAAACCTCTTTAATGTATTTGTTTTTTAAACTAAAATTAATGGTTTCAATTTTAAAGGCCTTTCCACCTGGCAGATTATAGGTTACTGTTGGGAATAAAGGCACATTTAAATAATAAACGGGCCAACCCACACAAGCCGGAGAGAAACCACTGGCAGCAAAAACATACCAGGCACTCATGGCTCCTGCATCATCATCCATGGTGCGCAGGTAAGCATGTGGCTGGTTGCGGTAAATTTTACCTATATAACTGCCAATACCACGACTGTTGTCATTAAAGTAATTCTGGATTACCGTATCTGCAGCTAATTGATGCATCCAGTACTGCGATTTATACCCCGATTTGGTTACATTGTACATTAACGGCACCTGTAAATCGGGTTCATTGGCATGGTTATACAAATCGCGGTCAAAAAATTCGTCCAGTTTGGCCAGATACGCTTCTTCTCCTCCATCAAGCTCAATAAGTCCTTTAAAATCGTAGGGTACAAACCATCTGTACTGCCAAATGGTACCCTGATATAAACCTCTGGCCTGCATGCGGTCTACATCGTTCTTACTCATATCTTTAAAGTCTTTGTTCCAGTATTTTTTGTACTCCAAAGCTTTAGCAAGGTAAAAATCGGCTTTTTCCTTGTTCTTTAAGATCTTGAATATTTCTGCCAGCGCCCAGTTATCATAACTCGATTCCAAAGCTTTATCGGGCGATTTATAATCCAGACCATTTACTTCTTTCACCAATGAATCGGCTATTTTATTAAAATCGACCGGATAACCTTTACGATACGCATCCAGCAATACCACAATGGCGTGTTCTGAACGCACCGTATTAGAAGGTTCATTCTGACCCGCATAATCTTTTTTACCCGATTGGTACAAATCGGCAATGGAGGTCACCATACCCGCGTAGCGATCTTGCGCAATAAGCGAAAGTAAGGGCAGCTGTGTACGGTAATTATCCCAAATGGCCCAGCCATTGTAACGGATTTCTTTATCTTTTTGCGCTTCACCTTTAGTATTCCGGTAAGTTCCATCGGTTTCTGAAATGACATAGGGTGACTGCATGGTACGGTATAGCAGCGAATAAAATAGTTTTGCACTTTCCAAATCACCATTTACCGCAATCTTCGATAAATTGGTGTTCCAGTCTTCCCGGCTTTGCGCTTTTACCGCAGCAAATGCATTTTTATTGATCGAGGCTTTTGCAGCGGCTACACTAACCGAGGAAAGGGCTATGTTGATACCCGCTGTGGTTATACCTGATGGCAGTGTGGCCATTAACTTATGCTCACTAAGTACTTTCCAAGATACATTTTCGCCTATTTCCAGATAATAAAACAGTTTATACTTACCCGCACCACAGGTTGTACGCGAGGTAATCCACCCGCTGATCACATTGCCGTTTACTTCATGTTCTTCGGCCACAAATGCACCGTTAAAAGCATAACCTAAATCGATATAAAAACCCTTAGCCCCTACCGGAAACTGATAAGCATGCTTACCGGCTTTACCCAGTACAGTGAAACTGGCTTTAATTTTATTTTCGAAACCTACTTCGTAATAACCCGGACCGGCTTTCTCAGATGCTTTAATTAACTCCGACCGTAGCGGATCAGTACCTAAAAAAGGTTTGATGAAGATGTTTCCTCCTGAACCCTGACAACCTACCCCCTCGAAACGGTTATGCGTAAAACCTTCAAATTTCTTAGCGAGGTATTCATAACCGGTATGTGTTTTAGGATAAGTTTGCGGACCAATACTCAACATACTGAAAGGATAAGATGCGGCTGGCGACATTTGTCCGTGATCGGCAGACGAGCCTAAAAAAACATTCACCTGATCAACAGGTTTTGCTGCTGCAATGGAGAAATTAATTGTTTTTTGTTGAGCTAAAACGTTTAACTTAAGCAATAGTAAGACAGCTATTATTTTAATGGAAAGCTTCATTTGTGGTTTATTTATAAATCGGTCGAAAATAACATTTTAAGATGAAGTGAGGGTTATGTTTTAGCTTCTTTACAAAACAATAAACTTGCTTAACAGGCCTTAAAACAAAAAAGCCATCCCGAAAAATTCGAAATGGCTTTAGTATTGCATATGCTTTAAGCTTATTTCACAGCAACCGGAACAGAAATCTTATCCCACTCTAAAGAGAAACCACTTTTGCCAATTTTATAAACCAAACGCTCCTGAGTAGCTTTTAAAGGTTTAGTTTTTACATCAACACGTAAAGCATCTTTAGCTTCTTCGTATTTGTAAGCACCCCATTGTTTAGGCTCTTTGTTAAAAATAGCGGTCCAGGTTCCGCTTTCTTTAGGGATTAGGAAGAAACTATATTTACCTGCAGGTAATGGTTTACCTTCCACTGTAATGTCTTTATCTGTTTCGAACGTAGTAGCTTCATTTGCTCCTGCACGCCAAACTTTATCCCATGCTTCCAGGCCACCCCAAATTTTACGGCCTTTAACCGCAGGGCTGCTGTAATTAATGGTAATGGTTGCATTTTTAATTTTACCTGTTGCAGTTGCTGCAGGACTTGGTTTAGGCTGCGCATCCTGTGCCATTGCACCTACAGAAACCGTAATTGCTGTAAATAACATGGCGATTGATTTGATCATCGTTCTCATAGTATTATTTTTATCTGTTTTTGTTGTTCTTTGATTTACGAATTTATGGCTTTAAGGCGATAAAACAATAATCCTGAAGAAATTGATACCCGAATGACGATTAATGCTGTCTAGTTGTTCATGTCCCCAAGAACTCAATTAATAGCTGTCTACCTATTTTTCTAATCCGTTGAATGCTGGTTAAAACCATCATCCTATATCTTTCGGCCAACGAACCTGATTACAGATCCTAAACCATTATGAAACAAGCCTTCGTTTAGTTCAATTTCTTTTTCTTCGAGTTCGACAATTTCATAGTTAGCGAAATCTGATTTTATTTCTTCGACAGAAAACAGCATATCCAGTTCCTTTGGTCCGCCAACTTTTTCATTACGTTCCAAATAGGCCAGGTGATTTTTACTAAAAGCTTCGAAAATAACTGTCCCGCCTTTACGTAAATAGCGGTCTAACACTTTGTGATAAGCTGACTTAATCTCTGCAGGAAAATGTGCATAAATTAGCGCGATGACATCAAATTGTTCGGCTTTATAATTGAGCTGCTGTAATTCACCAACTTGGTAATCTATGCTCACCTGATTACTTTTTGCAAGCTGCAGTGCTTTATTTTTCCCTTCGAGACTGATATCAAAAGCCGAAACTGTCCAGCCGAGGGTTGCGGCAAAGACTGCATTCCGCCCCTCTCCTTCAGCCGGAAAGAGAATAGCGCTGCCATTTAGTTTTTCTAATTGTGTTTTTAAATAATTGTTTGGCTGTTCGCCATAAGCGAACGCTTCGGTACGGTATCTATCATCCCATCTGTTTTTCCAGGCTTCATTCATAAGGTATGATTTTGTTTAAGTATGGCCGGTTGACCCACAACTAAAGATATCGAATTTTGAGGAAGCGGACATTAAAATGCCGGTATAGTACGCCTAATTAACCATAAATTGATAAGCGGATGACCGATTTAGATTGATTTTCTTGGCTGGTTGTTATGATATCCAGTAGAATAGCTTATTGTGCGCAATACACATCTTATTTGCTTACAACTGTTTTCGGTTTGTGAAACAACAGGCCTAATACTGAAAACGCAATTACTGCAGCTGCACCAATCACATTAAGCCACAAAAAGGAGATAATATCAAATTCATATACGGCAACCACCACAATTTCAGCCAGGATTGCAGCCACAAAAACCAGTGGTCCGTCAATTTTCTTAAAGTAAAAAGCCACCAGGAAAATTCCCAGTATCGGTCCGTAAAAAAGGGAGCCTAAAACATTTACCGCTTCAATTAATGAGCCCATTTGTGTAGCAAACATCGCCACTGCAATTGAAAAAATGCCCCAGGCAAGCGTATGCAATCGACTGTATTTGAGCTCAGTTTCGTCATCAGCCGCTTTGTTACCGAAAATAAGATGTACATCTTTTAGCGAGCAGGCTGCAAGCGAATTGAGTGCGGCAGAGATAGACCCCCAGCTGGCCAGGAATATTACCGCAAAAAGCAGCCCTACCATTCCAACGGGTAAGGTGTTTTTAACAAAATATAAGAAAATATAATTGGTGTCTGTCTTCTCGGCATTATAATTTGATTGATTAATGGCCTTCTCTACTCTTTCATGCAGTTCTTTTACTTTGCCCTGTGTTACTTTAAAATCGGCTATCGAGGTATTAAGTAAAGGTGATTGCTTTTCCTTTTCTGCCAGGATATGATGAGATTGCTGTGTAAACTGCTGTTGTAACGCATTGTGCTCTTTCTCAAAGGCAGCAGCTTTTAGTGGTTCCTTTTCCTTTAAATACTGATAGGAACGTTCATTAAAATAAATAGGTGCAGGTTTTAGCGAAAAGAAAGCAAAAAGCAAAGCCCCGATCAGGAGAATGGCAAACTGCATTGGGATTTTAACAAGTCCATTTAACAGCAATCCCATTTTGGCATTGGTATTGTCTTTTGCGGTGATATACCGCCCCACCTGACTCTGATCGGTACCAAAATAAGAAAGTGCCAGAAAAAAACCACCAATCAGTCCACTCCAGATATTGTATTTATCCTTCCAATCGAAATCTGTAGTAATTACGTTCAATTTGCCTGATTTGCCTGCCAGGTAAAGTGCATCTTTAAACCCAATTCCGTCGGGCATGTGCTGAATCAACAGGAAACCGGCAAAAGCCATGGTACCCAAAATAATTAGGAACTGCAGTTTCTGCGTATGTGCAATGGCTTTAGCACCTCCTACATAGGTATAAATCAACAAAATACCACCGGTGAGGATATTGGTTAAATAAATATTCCAGTTTAATACACTTGATAAAATAATGCTTGGTGCATAGATACTGATCCCGGTTGATAATCCTCTGGAGAACAGGAACAGCAGAGAGGTGAGCACGCGCGTTTTTTTATCAAAACGGTTTTCCAGATATTCATAGGCAGTATAAACATTCAGCTTTTGAAAAATGGGAATGAAGGTAATACAGATTACAATCATGGCCAAAGGCAAACCAAAATAATACTGTACAAAACGCATTCCATCGGTATAAGCCTGCCCTGGTGCTGATAAAAAGGTAATGGCGCTGGCCTGGGTAGCCATAATGCCCAACAGCACAATGTACCAGGGCATTTTATTATCAGCTTTTAAATAAGAAGCATTGCTTTTTTGTCCACGACCAATAAAAACGCCGTAAGCCACCACAGCAAAA
>Ga0308157_10000583_pt1 | contig 112054 bp, 112 predicted proteins | sample PhyBR1_FD_201035 | JGI IMG/M metagenome (GOLD analysis project Ga0308157, IMG submission 201035) | Phyllosphere microbial communities from UC Gill Tract Community Farm, Albany, California, United States - DLSLB.R1 | ecosystem: Host-associated > Plants > Phyllosphere > Unclassified | place...
TGTTCATCATGCAGGCGCACGGCGTGCACCTCAGCGTCTCGCAGCAGGTCTTCATGCTGCTGCTGCTGATGGTGACGTCCAAGGGCATCGCCGGCATCCCGCGCGCCTCGCTGGTGGTTATCATGGCCACCCTGACCTACTTCGGTCTGCCCGAAGCCTGGATCGCCATCGTCCTGGGTGTCGACCACCTGCTCGACATGGGCCGCTCGGCCACCAACGTGGTCGGCAACTCTGTCGCCGCCGCCGTGGTCGCCAAGTGGGAAGGCGAACTGGACGACATCCCCGAGGGCGGGCCCGACGCGCCCAAGACCGCCGCCGCCTGACTTCCAACCAGGCCCTGAAACTGAAACGGCCGCCCCCGCAATGGGGCGGCCGTTTTGCTGTGCGGTGGTGAGGTCGGAAGTTCGGCGGCTACTGGCCGCGGCCGCCGTCGATAAAGGCCTTGATCGACGGCGCATTGGGCCCGCTCGCACGATCGCCATTGCAGACCATGGGCTCGATATAGGCGCTCAGGCTGGTGGGGCGAATATCGTCCCAGGCGGCGTCGGCTTCAGGATAGCGTTCCAACTCAACGCCATCCGGCCCGTATTCGACCTCGACGATGATGCGCGCCTGCTTGGCGTTGCAGCGGATTTCATATTCGTCGATCTTGTGACTGTAGTCGCCGGCCGGCGATTGCAGGGATATGCGGGCCACACGCACGCTGGTCGTGTCGCCCACGGTGGCGATGGCGCCGACATCGGCCAGATAGACCAGCCGGGCGTTTCGCGAAAAGGCGTTCCATTCTTCGGCGGCCGCCGCGCCGGCCGCGACGGCGCCGGCGGCGAGAATGGCGGTCAATAGGATTGGTTTCATCGTGTCCTCCCCAGGATGAATGGATTTCACACCCGAAACCGTGAAATTTCAACTGGGGCTTTGTGCCGACTCTTCGCCGCGATCCGGGACTAGGTTCATCCCATGACGCGCATTCTTCTGAGCCTTCTGATCCTGATCTGGAGCCCAACGCTCGCTCTGGGCGCCAGTCCGCCGCCCTTTCAGTCCGACCGCATCGTCGTCGAGACGCGGGGACAGGGGCCGGACGTCATCCTGATCCCCGGCCTGGCCTCGACCTCGGCGGTGTGGGCGCGGACGGCCAGCGCGCTGGAGGGACGCTATCGGGTGCACTTGGTCACCGTGCGCGGCTTCGGCGAGGTGGCGGCGGGCGGCAATGGCGAAGGTCTGGTCGGCGGTCCGGCGGCGGCGGAGATCCGGCGCTATATTACTGAGCGCGGTTTGCAGCATCCGGCCCTGATCGGCCATTCGATGGGCGGTCAGATCGCCCTGCGGGTCGCCGCTGACGCCGGGCCGCGCGTGGGGCGGGTCATGGTGGTGGACGCCTCGCCCTTCTTCCCTTCCCTGATCAGCGCGGGCGCCACGACGGGGGATGTCGAGCCTCTGGCGCGGCTGGCCTATCAGGGGCTGCTGCTGTTTGGCGACGAGGCGTTGAAGACCCAGGCCGGCGCCATAGGGGCCGACATGGGCGGGGCCGCCGACAGCCTGTTCGGAACCTTGGGCTGGCAGGGCGGCGACCGGCGCACCTTGGCCCAGGGGCTATACGAGGTGATGACGGTGGATCTGCGCGCGCGGCTACCCGCCATCACCGCCCCGGTCACTGTCGTCTATGGCTGGAGCGCCGATGATCGCAGCCCGCGCAGCCATATCGACGGCCTGTTCCGCGCCGGCTACCGCTCCCTGCCGCGCCCGGCCGCCTTCGAGCGCATCGAAGGGGCCGAGCACATGGTCATGATCGACCAGCCGCGCCGTTTCCAGGCGGCGGTCGAACGCTTCCTGCGCTGACGTTTCAGCGCGGCTGAAGCCGGCGGATCGAGGCCAGCAGGGACGCGTCGTCGCTCATGTCGCCCGCGATGACATACTGGGGACGCTGCGGCTCGTTGTTGCCGCGCGCGCGACCGCGATAGACCTTCATCGGCACGGCGATCTGGGCTAGGCCGCTGGGCAGGACGGGTTCACGGATTTCCATATAGACGGTGTCAGCCGAGGTCTCGCGCCCGACCTGGAGGGCCCCTGCGGTCTTCCACAGATCGACGGCGTCCAGACAGGCTGAGCCGCAGCTGGAATCGGTCAGGACATAGACCCGGCCGGCCATCAGTTGCGGGGCAGGCGGCGGCGGGGCGGCGTCGGACGGCGCCTCGTCATTGGTGCTGCGCCAATAGACCTGACCGGCGGCCTTCGCCGCCTTCATGCCTTTGATGGCGTCTTCAGCCCAGGCGATCAGCTCCGGCTGACCGTTCGTGGCGTGCAGCTTGTCCAGGAAGGCCGAGATTTCGGCGATATTGCCCTCCGAGGCGCGCCATTCGACGGCCTCGATCGCCGGTTCGGGATGGGCGGTCATCCAGGCGTCGCCCCACAGGACCTGGGCCATCAGCTGGCTCCAGTGGGACGAACCGCCGCCGTTGCCGCGCACGTCCAGCACCACATAGGGGGCGGCGCGCAGGGCTTCCTGTTTGGTCTTCATGTCGGCGATCAAGGCGGTCAGTTCGGCATAGTTCTCGCTGGAGGGGTCGCCATTGAACGTCGGAGTCGAGATCCAGAAGCCGCCGTCATCGAAATGCTTCAGGGCGAAGTCGGGACGGACGCTCTGCATCAGCTGGCTGCGGCGGGCGCTCAGATCATCGGGCGTCGCGCGCCAGTCGAGGGCATAGGTCCTGGTCGCGCCGTCGGCCTCGAAGCGGCAGGATTTCATCTCGGTCTGCCACGGGTTTTCCGCATTCAGGAACATCCAGTCGCCGAAGCGGGTCTTGATGGCTTCCAGGAACCAGCGGCCCCGGAACTGGCCGATGCGTTGTTCGGCCAGGGCGGCGGCGTCCAGCCCGTCGCAGTCGATCAGCCGGGCGCCCAGAGGCGGGGCGGCGGCGTCGGCCTCGTCGCGGTTGGCCACCACCTGATCGGCGCCGCGATAGACGGTCAGGAAGCCGGGCCAGCGGGTCGAAAAACCGAAGTCTCTCTGGGTCATGCTGATTTGGACGTGGCCGTCCTCGAAGCTGGCGACATAGGCGCGCAACGCCCACCACCAGCCGCCCGCATCCTTGGTCGTCTTGGCCCGTTCCAGCGCCGTAGCCAGCCCCTGATCCAGGCGGGCGCGGAACTCGGGATTGAGCGGATCGTGCACGCCGGGATGGCTGTCGATCATGACGGCGTGCAGGGCGGTCGCATCCTGAACCAGGGTTGCGGACCAGTCACGCGGTTGAAGCATGGGCTTGGGCGTCTCGGCCGCCGGCGCATCCTGAGCCAGAGCCTGGGGCGCGCCCATCATCGCCAGACAGGCGACGCCCGCCGTCAGAAATCGCTTCATGTCCAATCTCCCTACCCGGTGCAGGTACATGACATGGCAGGGCGGCGAGGGGGCTTCCAGTTACGCTTTGGTCATGGAGCGCGGGTCAGTCCGCCGCGCGCAGGGCCTCGAGCACGCCCTTGCCGTAGCGTTCCAGCTTGCCGGCGCCGACGCCGGAGATGCGGCCCAGGGCGTCGAGGTTGCGGGGTTCATTGAGGGCGATCTCGACCAGGGTCTTGTCCTGGAAGATGACATAGGGCGGGACGTGCTGCTCGGCGGCGCGGTCGCGGCGCCAGGCGCGCAGGACCTCGAAGCGGGCGCGCACGTCCGCGTCCAGCGCCTCGGCGGCCAGGTTGCGGCCGGCGTTGCGGCGCGGGCGTTCGGCCTCGACCACACGGACGGGGGCCTTCCTCACCTGCACCGGGCGCTCGCCGCGATAGACGGCGCGGACGGCCTCGGGATCGCCCAGCTGGATGATGGGCTTGCCCTCGTTCGGGTCCTCGACCAGCAGGCCCTCGAACAGCAGGTGGTCGATGACGTCGCGCCAGGCGGTCAGCGACAGGTCGGCGCCGATGCCCCAGGTGGACAGGTTCGACTCCCACGGCTGAACGTCTTTCGTCTTGCCCAGCAGGTGATCGACGACGCGGGTCCGGCCGAAGCGTTCGCCGAGGCGCTGCACCGCCGCCAGGGCCTTTTGCGCCGGGACGACGGCGTCGAAGGTCGCCGGCGGGTCGCCGCAGATGTCGCAGACACCGCAGGGTTGGGCGTCCTGCTCGCCGAAGTAGCGGCGCACGGCCTGGGGACGACATGTCGCGCCGTCCAGCATGGCGAACAGCTGGCGGACCTTGCGCGTCTGGACCTGCTTGACCTCCTCGGCCATCGGGCGGCCTTCGAGGCGGCGCAGCGACCAGGCGATGTCGGAGGGGCCGTAGAGGGTGATGCCCTCGGCCGGTTCGCCGTCGCGTCCGGCGCGGCCGATCTCCTGCCAGTAGGCTTCGAGCGAACCGGGCGGATCGGCGTGGATGACGAAGCGGACATCGGGCTTGTCCACCCCCATGCCGAAGGCGATGGTGGCGACCATGACGGCGCCGTCCTCGGCCAGGAAGCGTTCCAGCCGCTTGTCGCGGTCCTTGGCGTCGAAGCCGGCGTGATAGGCGATGGCGTTGGTGCCCGCGTCGCGCAAGGTTTGCGCCACGCGCTCGCAGCCGTCGCGGCTGCCGCAATAGACCACGCCCGACTTGCCGCGCCGTTCGCGCACCAGCTCGACCACGGCGGCGTCGGTACGGGCGCGCGAGCCGTTGATCTTGCGCTCGGCCGAGAGCTGCAGGTTGGGGCGGGCGAAGCTGTCGACGAAGACGCGGGCCTCGCCGAGGCGCAGCGACGCGAGAATGTCGTCGCGGGTGCGGGCGTCGGCGGTGGCGGTCACGGCGATGCGCGGCACGCCGGGGAAGATCTCGGCCAGACGGCCCAGCGAGCGGTAGTCGGGGCGGAAGTCGTGGCCCCACTGACTGACGCAGTGGGCCTCGTCGATGGCGATCAGGCTGAGGTCGATCTCGGACAGGCGCTCCAGCATGGAGCCGGCGGCCAGACCTTCGGGTGAGACGTAGAGCAGGTCCAGCTCGCCCGAGCGCGCGGCGCGCCAGATGGCCGAGCGCTCCTCCATCGGCACGCCGGAATCGAGGCGGGCGGCGGCCACGCCCTGTTGCTTCAGGGCCTCGACCTGATCGGTCATCAGGGCGATCAGCGGCGACACCACCAGACCGACGCCGGGGCGCAGGATGGCCGGGATCTGATAGCAGACGCTCTTGCCGCCGCCGGTCGGCAGGACGGCCATGACGTCGCGCCCGGCCAGAACCTCGGCCACGACATGGGATTGCAGACCGCGGAAATCGGCGTGGCCCCAGACCCGGCCCAGAACCTCGCGCGCGGCGCTCAGGTCGAGCGAAGCGGGCGGGGCGGAACGGCGGGGGTCAGCGAGCATCGGCGGGTTGTGCCTGATCCGTTCCGGGGTGTCACCCGCTTCTCCTCCCTGTTGCGCAGCAATGGGGAGGTGGCGCGGACGCGCAGCGGCCGTGACGGAGGGGGCGTATCGACGTCTGACCGCTGTGCCGCCCCCTCCACCACTTCGTGGTCCCCCTCCCCATTCGCTTCGCGAACAGGGAGGAAAGAGCTATAGCGCCGCCCATGACCACGATCCTTTATGGCCGCCCGCCGGCGGTGTTCGACGTTCCGACCGTTGCGGTGCAGACCTCGCCCCTGATCCCCGGCGCGACTGCGCTGGAAGACCTCGCCCCCGGTTCGGTGGACGAGGCGATGATCTACGCCCCGCCCGGCGTGGTGGAGCGGCGCTATACCCTGGCGATGGCGCTACGGGCGCTGAAGGTCGGCGGACGCCTCGACGTCATGGCGCACAAGAGCAAGGGCGGCTCGCGTCTGGGCAAGGAGCTGAAGGATTTCGGCCTCGAGGTCGGCGAGACGGCCAAGGCCCACCATCGCCGCTGCGTCGTCACGCGGCCTGAAGTCATCGACGGTCTGGATGCGGCCATCGCGGCGGGCGCCATGCAACAGGTCGCGGGGCTGGAGGCCTGGTCGCAGCCGGGCGTCTTCGCCTGGGACCGGGTCGATCCGGGCACGGCCCTGCTGGCCGGGGTCATGCCGCCGATGAAGGGCGCAGGCGCTGACCTGGGCTGCGGTTTCGGGGCTCTGTCGCTGGTGGCGCTGCGCTCGCCGGCGGTGGCGAGCTTGCGTCTGGTCGACATCGACCGGCGCGCCATCGCGGCGGCGAAGAAGAATGTCGAGGACCCGCGCGTCAGCTTTGAATGGGCCGATGTGCGCACCCTGCCGACGGCGGGCGAACTGAACTTCATCGTCAGTAATCCGCCCTTCCACGACGGCGGCACGGAAGATCGGCGTCTGGGCCAGAACTTCATTCGCCAGGCGGCGGCCCTGCTGAAGACCGGCGGCGTGCTGTGGCTGGTGGCCAACCGGCACCTGCCCTATGAGGCCGAACTGAACGCGGCCTTCAAGCGGGTGAAGCCGCTGCTCGACAAGGGCGGCTACAAGATCTTCGAGGCGGTGAAGTAGGTGGCTGCCAAGATTCCCACCTCGCGCGTTGATAAGCTGCTGGGCTCGATGGGTTACGGCTCGCGGGCCGAGATGGCGCGGATGGGCAAGGCGGGCGGCATCGTGCTGGACGGCGCCGATCTGACCGATGTGTCGAAACGCATTCCGGTGACGCCTGACCTGCCGACCCGGATGGAAATCGACGGCGAGCCGCTGGACCCGGTGGCCGGTCTGGTCATGTTGCTGAACAAGCCGCTGGGCATGACCTGTTCGCGCAAGGAAGACGGGGCGCTGGTCTATGACATCCTGCCGGACCGGTGGAAGCGCCGAGACCCGGCCATCTCGACCATCGGGCGGCTGGACAAGCAGACGACCGGCTTGCTGCTGCTGACCGACGACGGCGACCTGCTGCACCGGGTGATTTCGCCCAAGCGCCATGTAGCCAAGGTCTATCGCGCCACCTTGGCGCGGCCCCTGACCGGGACCGAAGGGGCGCTGTTCGCCTCGGGCGATCTGGTGCTGGAGGGCGAGGACAAGCCGCTGTCGCCCGCCATCCTTGAGGTGGTCTCGCCGACTGAGGCCCTGCTGACCGTGACCGAGGGCCGCTATCATCAGGTGCGCCGGATGTTCGCCGCCGCCGGCAACCACGTCGAGGCCCTGCACCGCGAGCGGCTGGGCGGGTTGATCCTGCCGGACGATCTGGGGCCGGGCGAATGGCGCTTACTGAGCCCGGAAGAGATCGAGCTGATCTTCGCCTAGGTTTTCTCTTACCGTCATCCCGGACAAGGCTCGCTTGCGAGCCGACGATCCGGGACCCAGGCGGTGGATCTATTCGCTGAGGTCGAACCTGTATCTGGCGTCTGGGTCCTGGATAGCCCTGTCGGGCTTCCGGGAGGACGGCATTGAGGGCGGGCTTCCGTGCTTGACCTCCGGGCCTCCCTCGCGCACCTCCCTCTCATGACCCTGGCCAAGATTTGCGGACTGACGACGCCCGAGACGCTGGAGGCGGCGCTGCATGGCGGCGCGGCCTTTGTCGGGGCGGTGGTGTTTGAGAAAAGCCGGCGCCACATTCCGCCGCTGCACGCCGCGACCCTGTTCGACCGGGCGCGGAAACGGGCCAAGATCGTGGCGGTGCTGGTCGATCCCGACGACGCCCTGCTGACCGAGGTGGGGCTGATCCTGCGCCCCGACCTGATCCAGTTGCACGGCCATGAGACGCCGCAGCGCGCCGCCGAGGTGCGGCGGCTGACCGGGGCGGGGATCATCAAGGCCCTGCCGATCCGAACCGAGGCGGACTTTGCATCCGTGCCCGACTGGACCGACGTGGCCGACCATCTGCTGTTCGACGCCAAGCCGCCTGAGGGCTCGGTCCTGCCCGGCGGGGTGGGGGCCATGTTCGACTGGTCGCTGATGCAGAACCGGGCGCTTCCGGCAAACTGGTTCCTCGCAGGCGGGCTGGATCCGCAAAATGTCACCGAGGCGGTGCAGGTTTCGGGGGCGACCTTGGTCGATGTCTCCTCTGGCGTCGAAAGCGAACCCGGTGTTAAGGACCCTGACCGCATCCGCGCCTTCCTCGAGGCCGTATCCCGGTCCTGATTTCGTCGCCTTCCCGCAAAAGACTGCCGCTCGTGAACGCACACCTGTCGAATACCCCCGAGTCCTACGCCTGGCCTGACGCCGAGGGCCGCTTCGGTCCCTATGGCGGCCGTTTCGTGCCCGAAACCCTGATGCCGCTGATTCACGAGCTGAACGCGGCCTATGAGGCGGCCAAGGCCGACCCGAGTTTCCAGGCCGAGCTGGACGGCTTCCTGAGCCATTATGTCGGTCGCGAGAGCCCGCTCTATTTCGCCGAGCGCCTGACGGATCATTTCGGCGGGGCGAAAATCTGGCTGAAGCGCGAGGACCTGAACCACACGGGCGCGCACAAGATCAACAACTGCATGGGCCAGATCCTGCTGGCCCGGCGCATGGGCAAGACGCGGATCATCGCCGAGACCGGCGCCGGTCAGCACGGCGTGGCCTCGGCCACCGTCTGCGCCCGGTTCGGCCTGCCCTGCACCGTCTACATGGGCGCGGTGGACGTCGAACGTCAGCAACCCAACGTCTTCCGCATGAAGCTGCTGGGAGCCGAGGTCGCGGCGGTGACGGCGGGGGCGGCGACGCTGAAGGACGCCATGAACGAGGCGATGCGTGACTGGGTCACCAACGTCGAGGACACCTATTACATCATCGGCACGGCGGCGGGCCCGGCCCCCTATCCGGCCATGGTGCGCGACTTCCAGTCGGTGATCGGCAAGGAGATCAAGCGTCAGTCCCTGGCCCAGATCGGGCGTCTTCCCGACGCCGTGGTCGCCTGCATCGGCGGCGGCTCCAACGCCATCGGCGCCATGCACCCCTTCATCGAGGACGAGGGCGTGCGCCTGATCGGCGTCGAGGCGGCGGGCCATGGTCTGGACACCCTCGAACACGCCGCCAGCCTCAAGGGCGGCCGCCCCGGCGTGCTGCACGGCAACCGCACCTATCTGCTGCAGGACGCCGACGGCCAGATTCTGGAAGGGCACTCCATCTCGGCGGGGCTCGACTACCCGGGCATCGGGCCGGAGCACGCCTGGCTCAACGACCTGGGGCGCGGCGAATACCTGTCGGCCACCGACGACGAGGCGCTGGAGGCCTTCCAGATGCTGTCGAAACTGGAAGGCATCATCCCGGCCCTGGAGCCCTCGCACGCGCTGGCCCGCATCGGCGAAGTGGCGAACGAGGTGGGCAAGGGCGGCGACGTCGTCCTGGTCCTGTCGGGCCGGGGCGACAAGGACATTTTCACGGTGGCCAAACACCTGGGCGTGGAGCTTTGAACATGAAGACCCTTCTGATCGCGGCCCTGGTCGCCGCCGTGTCGCCGACCCTGACGATGGCCAAGACTCAGGCGGCGCCCGCCGCGCCGGCGCCGGTTCAGGCGGCAGGCCCCGGCCCGCAAGGCGTGCCCGCCGCCGACACCCCGCTTCTGGGGAGTGCCAAGGCCGCGCCCGACTGCGGCAACCTGCATGGACTCAACGGCCGCGCCTTCTGCGTGACTGCGCCCCTGGCCAGCGTCGGCGCCCTGGCCGAAACCTATATCGCTCACTTCGAGAGCCAGGGCTGGCTGGCGGCCGGCGGCGACGACAACCGCGTCGTTATGATCAAACGCAAGGACGGCGGCGTCTGCGACGGGATGCAGATGGTGGCCTTCTACGATACCGCGGGTCCCGCCGCGCCGGAATCGCCCGGCTACCTCGGCTTCGCCACCATTCCCGGCAATGTCTGCGCCGGTCAGGCGGCGGCGGGAGTGACGCCCCAGTGACGACTGCACGCATCGACGCCCGCTTCGCCGCACTGAAGGCTGAAGGCCGGGCCGGCTTTATTCCCTATGTCATGATCGGCGATCCCAGCCGCGACGAGGCGCTGGAGATCCTGCGCGGCCTGCCGGCCGCCGGCGCCGATCTGATCGAACTGGGTCTGGCGTTCTCGGACCCGATGGCTGAAGGGCCGCCGATCCAGCGCGCGGCCCTGCGCGGTCTGGCGGCGGGGATGACCCTGCGCGGCACGCTGGATCTGGTGGCGGATTTCCGCAAGGGCGACGACGCCACCCCGGTCATCCTTATGGGCTATCTGAACCCGGTCGAGAGCTATGGCTACGAGGCCTTCGCGCGCGACGCGGCGGTGGCGGGCGTGGACGGCTTGATCGTCGTCGACTGCCCGCCGGAAGAGGCCGGGCCTCTGGCTGCGGCTCTGGACGCGCAAAGCGTGTCGCTGATCCGTCTGGCCACGCCGACCTCGGACGATGACCGGCTGAAGGTCATCGCGCGTGGCACCTCGGGCTTTGTCTATTACGTCTCGGTCGCGGGCGTGACGGGCGTGAAGGAGGCGCAGGCCGCCTCGGTAGCTCCCGCGGTCGAGCGCGTGCGCAAGGCGGCCAACCTGCCCGTCGCTGTCGGCTTCGGCGTCAAGACGCCGGAACGCGCCGCCGAGATCGCCCGCGTAGCCGATGCGGTGGTGGCCGGCTCGGTCTTCGTCGATGAAGTGGCGGCGGCTCTGGCGGCGAACGAACCGGCCGTCCCCCGCGTTCTGGCCAAGGTGAAGGCCCTGGCCGATGCGGTGAAAACCGCCAGAACTAGTGCTTCCGTCGCGGAAACCGTCTAAAGGCGCGCTCATGGTCGACAAGAACACCGAGAACAAGCCGCGCGGCGGCTGGCTGTCCCGCTTCGCTCCGGGCGTGCGCAAGATCGTCAGCCGGCGCGACACGCCCGACAACCTGTGGGTCAAGGACCCGGACAGCGGCGAGATGCTGTTCCGCACGGACCTGGAGGCGGCCCTGTGGGTCACGCCGTCGGGCCGTCACATGCGGATCAATGCCCCGACGCGCCTGAAGGCCACCTTCGACGACGGTCAGTTCGAGAGCATCGACACGCCCGACGTGCCGGAAGACCCGCTGAAGTTCTCGGACGGCAAGCCCTACAAGGACCGCCTGAACGCGGCGCGTAAGGCGGCCGGCCGCAAGGACACGATGGCTATTGGGTATGGCAAGATCGACGGCGTGGCCGCGGTCGTCATCGTGCAGGACTTTACCTTCATGGGCGGGTCGCTGGGCATGGCGGCGGGCGAGGCCTTTGTAGCCGCTGCGCGTGAAGCCGTGAAGCGCGGCGTGCCCTTCGTCTGCTTCACCGCCGCCGGCGGCGCGCGGATGCAGGAAGGCGCCCTCAGCCTGATGCAGATGGCCCGCACCACCCTGGCGGTGCAGGAAGTGAAGGCGGCGCAGTTGCCTTACGTCGTCGTCCTGACCGACCCGACCACGGGGGGCGTCACCGCCTCCTACGCCATGCTGGGCGACGTTCACCTAGCCGAGCCGAACGCCCTGATCGGTTTTGCCGGTCCGCGCGTGATCGAGACCACCATCCGCGAGAAACTGCCGCCGGGCTTCCAGCGCGCCGAGTATCTGCAGAGCAAGGGCATGGTCGACAAGGTCGTGGCGCGCGGCGATCTGCCGACGACGCTGAGCCAGATCATGTCCATGCTGATGGGCGGCAAGCGCAAGGCGGCCTAAGGCCCCCTATGGACCCGATCTCGCAGCGTCTTCTGGCCCGCCATCCGCAGCGCATAGACCTGTCGCTGGAGCGGATGCGGGCCCTGTGCGCGGCCCTGGGTAATCCGCAGGATCGACTGCCGCCGGTGGTCCATGTCGCCGGCACCAACGGCAAGGGCTCGACCGTCGCCCTGATCCGGGCCATCGCCGAGGCGGCGGGCCTGCGGGTCCATGCCTATACCTCGCCGCATCTGGTGCGCTTCAACGAGCGCATTCGTCTGGCCGGGACCCTGATCAGCGACGGCTATCTCAACGATGTGCTGGATCGCATCGAGGCGGTGTCGGGCGAGGCTACGGTGTTCGAGAGCACGACCGCCGCGGCCTTCCTGGCCATGAGCGAGACCCCCGCCGACCTGGCCATCATCGAGGTGGGGCTGGGCGGGTCGCTGGACGCCACCAATGTCATCGACCGGCCGCTGCTGAGCGTCATCACCCCCGTCGATCTGGATCACGCCGAGTTCCTGGGCGACCGGATCGAGGGCGTCGCCGCCGAGAAGGCGGGCATCCTGAAGGCCGGGGCGCGCGGCGTCATCGCCCGTCAGTCCGAGGCCGTCATGGCCGTGATCGAGCGCCGCGCGGCGCAGGTCCGTTCGCCCCTGACCGTCATGGGCGTGGACTTCGACGCCTGGGCCGAGCGCGGCGGGCTGGTCTATCAGGATCAAGAACGCTTCCTCGACCTGCCGGCCCCGGCGCTCAACGGCCCGCACCAGTTCGACAATGCCGGCGTGGCCGTGGCCGCGGCGCTGGAGCTGGACCTGCCCGAGGTCGCCATCGCCGAGGGGCTGAAGTCCGTGCGTTGGCCCGCGCGGATGCAGCGGCTGACGGCAGGTCCCTATGCCGAGAAGGCGCAAGCCGCCGACGCCGAACTTTGGTTGGACGGCGGGCATAATCCCCACGCCGGACGCGCCATGGCCCGGACCCTGACCGAGCGGCAGGCAAGGGCGCCGCGCCCTCTGGCCCTGATCGTCGCCATGCTGGCCAACAAGGACGCGGGCGGCTTCTTCGAGGCCCTCAAGGGCATCGAGGCCCAGGTCTTCACCGTCGGCTTCGACGGTTCCGCCGCCGACCCTGCGGCGCTCGCCGCCGTGGCTCAGGGCCGCGGCTTCGGGGCCATGGCGACGGGTTCGGTGGACGAGGCGCTTGATCGCGCCCTGGCCCTGGGCGCCGGCCGCATCGTCATCTGCGGCTCGCTCTATCTGGCCGGCGAAGTCCTGGGCGCCAGTCCCGGGACCTGGCCTACCTGACCTTTCTCCCTCGAGGGGGAGGGCTTTGTTCTGCGCATGAAAAAGGCGGCGGGTCTTTCGACGCCGCCGCCCGATCTCATCGTCTGAGACGTCTTAGTCCGCCTTGACGCCGGCTTCGGCCAGCCATTCGACGATCTTGCCCTTGGGCATGGCGCCGACCTTCATCGAGGCCAGTTGGCCGTCCTTGAACAGCATCAGGGTCGGGATGCCCTTCACGCCCATCTTGGACGGGGTCATGGGGCTGTCGTCGATGTTGACCTTGGCGATCGTCACCTGGCCGGCCAACTCGTCCGAGATCTGTTCCAGCGCCGGGCCGATCTGCTTGCAGGGGCCGCACCACTCGGCCCAGAAGTCCACCAGGACGGGGGTCGAGGATTTCAGGACGTCGGCGTCGAAGCTTTCGTCGGTGACTTTGACAGTCGCCATAGTGGTCTCCTTTAGGGCGCTACGCTCGGCCCGCGGGGCCTCGCTGCTTGAGCGCGTATTTTAGTGCGCTAACGCTCGGTCCGCAGGACCTCGCTGCTTGAGCGCGTTGATATCAGTCGCAGATGTGGGAGCGATTTGCGCACAAATCAACGCGCATTTGAAAGAGCCGTGTCCATCAGGCTTTGCGGGACGGCCATCAGCTTCGGTCCATCGGTCCAGACCAAGGCCGCCTCGACGGCGCGGTCGGGATAGAGGCGACGCAGCACGGCCGTATAGACCGCCATCTGCAGCACATAGGCCGGGTCGGCGTCCTCGACCTGATCGGGGGCGGGACGGTTGGACTTGAAGTCCACCACCAGCACCCGTTCGGGCGTGACCACCAGTCGGTCGATGCGGCCCGAGATGGAGACGCCGGATGGCAGGTCGGGCGAGGACCCGGTCAGGGCCACCTCGGCGCGCGAGCCTGCACCGAAGACGGGATTGAAGCGGGCGTCGTTCAGCACGGCGAAAGCAGCCCCGATCATCTCTGCGCGCTGGTCGTCCGACAGGTCGCGTTCGCGCGCCAGCATCCGCACGGCGGCGTCGGGGCGGTCGGGCGCGGCGATGTCGGGCAGGCGTTCCAGCAGGCGGTGAATCAGGTCGCCACGTCGGAAGCGGCCCAGACCCGCGCCGGGGCCTTCGCCGCGCGCCAGGGGCGAGGGGGCGGGGATACGCTTCTGTTCCTGCATCTGCGACGGCGAGGCGAAGCGGGCGGCGGCGTCGCGGACGGGGGGGCTGCGGGTCCAAGCGGGGGTCTCGGGGCGGGCCTCCGCGATGACGCTGACAGCGGGCAGGACATCCAGATCGACGCCGTAGCGGCGGACATTGTTGTCGAGCGTCCGCACCTCGTCGCCGAGGCGGTTGAAGGTCTCCTCGATCACGGACCACCAGTCGCCGGCTTCGGGAGCCTTCTTGGAGCCTCGCCCCATGACGATGACGCGGTCGCGGGCGCGGGTCAGGGCGACGTAGAGCAGGCGCAGGGATTCGTCGCTGACGCGAGCCTCGCGCGCGTCGCGGGCCGCCTTCGAGGCGGCGCAGTCATCGCCCTTGGCGCCGGGGCACATCAGCCAGGCCTCGCCGTCGCCCATGCCGATGGCGTCGAGCGCGACCGGCATCAGGCTCGGGCCTTGCGCCTTCGCCTTCATGGTGGTGTCCGGCAGGATGACGACGGGCGCCTCCAGCCCCTTGGCGCCGTGGACGGTCATGACGCGGACCTCGCCGCGCGGGCCTTCCAGTTCGCGCTTCACCTCGACGTCGGCGGCTTCCAGCAGGGCGAGGCAGGTCTCCAGATCGACCCCGCCCCGGTTCTCGGCGGCCAGCGCCTGATTGAGGGTTTCGTCGATGGCCTCCTCGGCTTCGCGGCCCAGCCGCGTTAGCACGCGGGCGCGGCCCGAGACGCCCGTGTCGTCCACCCGGTTCAGCAGGGTCGAGAAGAAGGCGAACGGATCGCCGTTGCGCGCGGTTCGGGCGCTCAGGCACAGGTCCAGCGCGCGGCGCCATTCGGGACGTTCGTCGGCGTGGGTCTTCAGTTCGCGCCACAGACCCTGACGCTCCTCGCGCCCGCCCAGATCATAGAGCGAGGCCTCGTCCACGTCGCAGAAGGGGCTGCGCAGCACCTCGGCCAGCGACAGGTCGTCGCCGGGGAAGAGGGCGAACCGGGCCAAGGCCTTGAGGTCGTCGAAAACGATGTGGCTACTGAGCTTCAGCCGGTCGGCCCCGGCGACGGGCACCCCGGCGCTCTTCAGGGCGCGGATGATCTCTTCAAACGTCGCGTCGCGGCGGCGCACCAGAATGAGGAAGTCGCCATAGCCGCTGGCGCGCGGCTGGCGGGTCGAGCGGTCAAAGACGGTGGCGCCGGTCTCGACCTGACGCTTGATCTCTCGTGCCAAGTCGGCGGCCATGCGTTTCCTCGCGCCCGCCACGCCTTCCTGATCGACCGGATCGTCCCAGGCGTCGCGCTCGGGCGGGGCCTCGTCCATGAACAGGGGCCAGAGGTCGACGCTGCCGCGCTGGCCGACGCGGGCGGGCAGGTGGCGCGGGATGTCGCCGGCCTCGCCGACCAGGGCGCGGGTTCGCTCGGGATCGGCGAAGGCGTGATCGACAAAGGCCAGCACGTCCTCGGTCGAGCGATAGGAGGTCTCCAGCGGCACGCCCTCGAAGGCGGAACCAGAGGCGGTGATCAGGGCGTCATAGACCTTGGATTCCTGACGCAGGCGTTCCGGCCGGGCGCCCTGGAAGGAGTAGATCGACTGCTTTTCGTCGCCCACGGCGAAGACGGTGCGGTCGGTTTCCTCGCCCGAGAAGAACTCGCCGGTCAGGGCGCGCATGATGGCCCACTGTTCGGGGGCCGTGTCCTGGGCCTCGTCGATCAGGACGTGGTCGATGCCGCCGTCCAGCTTGTACAGCACCCAGGCGGCGGTCGAACGCTCCGTCAGCAGGTCGACCGTTTTCGCCACCAGGTCCGAGAAGTCCAGCGCCCCGCGCTCGGCCTTGGCTCCCTCGTAGAAGGCGGCGTGGTAGCGGGCCAGGGTCAGCAGCTTGATGGTGTCGGCGGCCACCTTGGCGGCGCGCACCACGTCCAGCGTGGCCAGATACTTGTCCTGCAGATCGCTCAGCCAGCCGCCCGCGTCAGGCGGGGCCTGCTTCGTGGCCATCGACTTGCGCGGCGATCCCGAGCCGGTCAGGAAAGCCGGGCTGAGGCCGTGGAAGCTCCACTCATGATCCAGCGCGTGGTTCAGCTCGGCGGCGCGGTCCTTGTCGGTCTTGCCGCCGGTGGCCATCAGCTCGGCCATGCGGCGGACTTCGCCCCGGTCCAGCCAGCGGATGAAGTCGGCCTCGATGTCGTCGGGGGTCTGGTCCGGATCGGCGCCGGTCAGGACGTGGGGGCCGGGGGCCGAGCCGTCGCCGACGCGGGCGACATAGTCGGTCAGGTCGGCGCGCCGGGCCTCAATCATGGCCAGCAGGCTCTCGAACCGGCCCCAGTCCAGCTCGACAGCGAAATGGCTGTAGGCCTGACCCACCGGACCGTCAGGATCGCGTAGCGCGGCGCGGGCCAGTTCTTCGCGCGCGGCGTGGCTGAGGGCGATGGCGGCTTCGTTTTCCAGCACCGTAAAGCGCGGCGAGACGCCCGCCTCGATGGGGAAGCGACGCAGCAGTTTTTCGCAGAAGGCATGGATGGTCTGGATCTTCAGCCCGCCCGGCGTCTCCAGAGCGCGGGCGAACAGACGACGCGCCTCGGAAAGGCGGGCCGGGTTGAGGCTGGCGGGATCGCTGGCGTCCAGCTTGGCCAGTTCGGCGGACAGGGCGGCGTCGTCCATGACCGCCCACTTGCCCAGGGTCTCGAACAGGCGGGCCTGCATCTCGGCGGCGGCGGCCTTGGTGTAGGTGACGCAGAGGATGGCCGAGGCCCCGGCCCCGCCCAGCAGCAGACGCGCCACGCGGCTGACCAGGGTGGTGGTCTTGCCCGAGCCGGCGTTGGCGGTGACGAAGACCGACAGGGCCGGATCGGCGGCGCGGATCTGCGGGTCAGGGCGCATCTGCGGAGTGGCGATGTTCATTCGCTGTCGCCTTCTTCGCCGCCGACGACATGCCATTCCCAGACGCGGGCCAGATGGTCGTAGTTGCCGCCGTAGTTGCCCATGAACTGGGGCGCGGCCCAGGAGACATAGGGAGTGTCCGGGTCATCGAAACGGGCCACCCGCTTCTTCAGCCCCTCCAGCGCCGCGTCGCCTAGCGCCGCCGCTTCGGGGCCGGACGCGCGCACCGCCACCTCGCCCGCCTTCTTGCGCCCGACGACGCGGACATAGGTCAGTTCGTCGGCGGGGACGGGACCGTTTGTGTCCGCAAAGCCGCCGTCGGCCAGGATGGCGGCGGTCAGGGTCAGCTGGGGCGCAAAGCCCGCCTTGACCTGCTTGCCGGACGGCACGCCGCCGGTCTTGAAGTCCATGATGGCGGCCCCGCTCGCGCCCACCTCGATGCGGTCGGCATAGGCCTTCATGGTGAAGGGGCCGGCGGGGGCGTCAAAGGTCATGGTCCCCTGCTGTTCGATCAGCAGATTGACGCCGCGCGCCCGGCGTTCGGCCTCGAACCCGGCCAGCCAGCGGGCGCAGTTGCGCGCCAGCGGTGTCTCGCGGGCCATGGCGGCGTCCTCGAAGCCGTGGGCGGTCAGTTCCTCGATCAGCAGTTGCTCGATCTGTTCTTCGCAGTCGTCAGGCAGGACGTGGGGCCACATCAGGGTCATGCGCTCGATGGCCTTGTGCACCGCATTGCCGCGCGCCATCGCCTCGGCCGAGGCGCCGGGACGGTCCATGATGTTCAGGCCCAGCACCCACTGGGCGTAGATGGCGTAGGGGTCGCGCACCCAGCGCTCGATGCGGGTGACGTAGAGGCTGCGCGGACGGCGCTCGACCGGCGGGCGCGGCATGGGGCGGGGGGCGAAGCGGGCGGGGCCGGGCGGCGGGGCGTCCAGGGCGCGGGTCCAGTCGGCTAGTCCCCCGGGCTGGGGAATGGCGACCGGGGTGGCGGGGGCGTCAGCGCCGCGCGTCAGCATCTCCAGGCGCCACAGCCAGCGCGAGCGCACGGCGGGCTGGCCGCCGCGTCGTTCGCAGTGGATCAGGATGGCCTCATCGGCGCAGGCGGCTTGGACGAAGTCCTGCGCCGTCTGACCCAGACGCCGCTCGGGCGTGGGCAGGCCGAGCGTCTTCCTCATCGGTCGCGACAGGAAGGGATCGACGGGGGCGGGGCGGGGCCAGACGCCTTCCTCCAGCCCGGCCAGGATCATGCGGTCGGCGCGGGTCAGGCGGGCCTCAATGGCGCCGAGAATGCGCAGGCGCGGGTGGGTGGCGCCGCCGGTGCGCACCGTCTCCTCGCCCAGCAGGCCGGCGGTCAGGGCGGCGAAGTCGGCGCGGCTGACGGTCCCCAGAGAGCCGCCGCCGTCGATCAGGGCCGACAGCAGCGAGGCGGCGGCCTCGCCGTCGGGACCGGCCCAGGCGTTCTGACCGGCCAGGGCCTCGATCAGGGCGGTCAGGGCGCGGGCGGCGTCGTCGGGGGCGGCGGCCCCGGAAGCATTTTGCGTGAAGGTTGCGAGGGCCTCGGCGGCGAGCGTCTCCAGCCGCGTCGCCAGGGCGCGGGCGCCGGACAGGCGGGCGGCTTTCCACTCGGGCAGGGGCTGGCCGCCGCGACCGGGTTCAGCGGCCTTCAGCAGGCGTTTCTGCACCTCGGCCCAGTCGCGCGGACGCGGGCCGCGCAGGGCGTGCTCCTCCAGCGCCGAGGCGGCGTCGGGCAAGGATGTGTCGTCGAGGTCGAGGCGGGTCAGCGGATGCTTGATCAGGCCCAGCAGGGTCTGGGGCTTGAGCGGCGTCTCGATGAAGCGGGCGCACAGGTCGACCAGAACCCCGGCGCTCATGCGCGACAGCGGGGTGCCGGTCGAGGCGTCGGGGATGATGTTCCAGCGCGCCAGCCGGGCCTCGACGCGGCGCGACAGGTCCAGGTCTGGGGTGACGAGGGCGCAGGTCTCGCCGGGGCGTTCCAGGGTCTCGCGCATCAGCAGGGCGATGGCGGTCGCGGCCTCTTCCTCGGCGCGGACGGAGAGGGCGGACAGGCCCTTCAGGCCCTCAGCGATAGGGTCGGCGGCCTGCCCGACTTCGGCGGCGTCGGCGCGCAGGCGGGCGATCTCGGCGCGCCAGTCGTCGGTGGCCTCGGCGGGGCGCAGGGCCTCGTTGATCAGGCGCTGACGGGCCAGACCGCGCGCTTCCAGACGCGGTTCGACGGGGGGCTTGAACCAGGGGCGGACCTGATCGCGCGACACCTCGGCGCGGGCCAGCAGGGCCTTCAGCGCGGCCTGGGGGTGCTGGTCGTCGATGCGGTCCCAGACGCCGTCGGCCAGATCGAGGTCGAGGCCGGGCAGGACGACCACGCCCTGCGGCGCCCGCGCCACGGCGGCCAGAACATCGGCGGCGGCGGGGACGGTGCCGGTCGAACCGGCGGCGATGACCGGTTGCTGCGGCGGGCGCGCGTCCCAGGCCTCGGCCAGACGGCGCAGGAGTGAGGCGCGGCGCCAGGCCGAATCGACCAGGCCCAGCGCCGCCAGCCGCTTGGGCCAGGCCTCGACGGCGAGGCCGAGAAAGCGGGCGCTGTCCTGCCAGTGGGCGGCCAGATCCTGTTCGGCCAGCCCGGCGATGCGCGACAGGTCGGGGACTTCTTCGAGCTGGCAGGAATCGAGGAAGCCGCCCAGGGCGTCCGCCATTTCGAGGGCGCGCAGGGGCTTCATCCCCGGCTCGAACTCCTCGGCGATCATCCGCGCCATCTCGAAACGGCGCGTCAGGGCGGGGATGGCGGGCGGCAGGTCCAGGCCCAGCTCGCCGGGGGCGAAGGGCGGTTCATCCTCCTCCAGATCGCCGAGCGGTCGCACCTGGGGCAGCAGGACGGGGCGGTCGCCGGCCAGCTTGCCGAGTGCCGAGGAGAAGGCGCGGGCGGCGCGGCGGTTGGGCAGCAGGATGGTGGCGTCGGTCAGGGTCTCGGGCGTCTGATCGCCCAGCCAGTCGAGCACCCCCGCCGCGAGGTCTTCGAGGAAGGGCCGCCAGGCGGGCACGGCGCGCCAGCGCGGCCCGGTTCCGGCGAACGGATCGAAACGGCCCCCCGTGGACATCAGGCTTGCGCCTTCAGTCGCGCTTCGGCCTCGTCGCGCGCCTGGGGGTCGCCGACGTGCATCCAGTCGCCGTCCAGCACGCAGCCGTAGAGGCGACCTGCGGCGGCGGATTGGCGCCACAGGGGGCTGAGCGAGAAGGGGCCGTCGGGGCCAGCATCGGCGTAGCCGGGCCGGGTGATGTGGACGCCCATGTAGGCGAAGGGCGCGGATGTCGCCTCGCCCCGGAAGGTCAGACGGCCGTCGTCGCCGAGGAAGAAGTCGCCGCCGCCTTCGAAGCCGATGGAGCCCTCGCGTTTGGCCAGCAGAAGGGCGGCGTCCATGCGCGCGGGGTCCCACAGGCGGATGAGGTCGGAAAGGGCGTCTCCCCGGTCGATCCAGACGCTGTCGATATTGGCGACGAAGACGGGATCGTCGCCCAGCAGGGGGCGGGCCTTCTTCAGGCCGCCGCCGGTCTCCAGCAGTTCGGCGCGCTCGTCGGAGATGGTGATGGCGGGCCGGGTGCGGGCGGCGAGGTGGCTCTCCAGCCGGTCGGCGAACCAGTGGACGTTGACCACGGCCTTTGTGACGCCGGCATCGGCCAGCCGGTCGAGGACGTAGTCGATCAGGGCGCGGCCGCCGACTTCGACCAGGGCCTTGGGCCGGTCGTTGGTCAGGGGACGCATCCGCGTGCCGAGCCCGGCGGCGAGGACCATGGCGGTGGTGGGGGTGTTCTGGGGGGCGGTCATCGACGCACATCCTTCGGCACGTGGCGGTCCATCCAGGCGGCGACGGCCTCGAGACCCGGCGCCTTCAGGTTGGCGTTCAGGTGGGCCCACATCCGCGGCATGAAGACGGCGTATCTGGGCTTGGCGTCGCGGGCGATCAGGCGGGCGAAGATGCCGAGAATCCGCGCCTCGTTCAGCGCCGCCAGTCCGGCGTAGGCCGCCATGAAGGCCTCGCGGTCCACGGAAGGACGTTGATAGAAGTAGCGGTCAAGCGCCCACCCTTCCGTTCCACGCCCAAGGTCTCGCCTCGCATCCTGAAGCAGGGAGTGAAGATCCCAGCAGGGGTGAGCGCGCACCGCATCCTGAAAATCAATCATGCCCGCTCTGGCGAAACCGCTCCGTTGCGGGAGCCAGATGAGATTTTCTGCATGGAAGTCACGGTGAGCCATGACGGTGGCCCCCGCCTCACCCATCGCCGTGATCGGCGCCCAGACGGAGCGCCATTCTTCGATAGCGGCGTCATCGAAAGTTAGGGATGGGATAAGCTTCGGCAGCCACTCGACAAACAGGTCGGCTCCGCCTTGCAGCGCCGTCTGGTCGTAGGTCAGTAGGGGCCAGTCGCCAGCAAGACCGTGAAGCACCTCGGGCGTCGGGGCCTCGTGCAGTATGACAAGCGACTGGATGGCGGCGGCGTACATCCGCTCCTCGGGCTCGCCTGCCTCGATGACTTTGGCGAACAGGGCGTCGCCGAAGTCCTCGATCACGGCCAGGCCCTTGGGCGCATCAACGGCGACGATCTCGGGCGCCGACAGGCCCAGGGATTTCAGATGGGCCGCGACGGCGGAGAAGGCCTCGATGCGACCGGCCGACAGACGGGCGACGGCGTTCCAGCCGTGGGCGCGGCGTTGCTCCGGCGTCCACGACGGATCGCAGGGCTGGCTCTCGGCGGCGGGGGCCTGATCCATCAGCATCAGGGTAGCGCCAGACGCCGTGGTCAGACGCTCATAACGGCGCGTCGAGGCGTCGCCGGGCAGGGGCGCGCGGGCGGCCTCGGCCAGACCGGCCGAGCGCAGAAAATCGAGACGGAGGGCTTCGCGGTCAGACATGGGCTTCCTTCAGTTTCGCTTCCCACGCGCCTGCGCCAGATACGGTCGCAAGGCGGCCCTCGCCGTCTTCGGCGATGGTGATGATCAGCCGGTCGGGGCCGAGCATATGGCCGGGGTCGTCACCCAGCCGTTCGGGCCATTCGATCAGGGCGCAACCCTCGTCGAGCGCCTCGTCCAGGCCGATCTCGAAGGCTTCTTCGGGACGGGTCAGGCGATAGAGGTCGAAGTGGGCGATGGGCGGATCGCTCTCGTAGAATTGGACCAGGGTGAAGGTCGGGCTGGGCACGTCCTCGTCGGGCGAGGTCAGGGCGCGGATCAGGCCGCGCGCCAGGGTCGACTTGCCCATGCCCAGCGGACCGTAGAGCAGGACGGCTTCGCCGGCTTCCAGCAGGGGGGCGATGGCCTGGCCCAGACGGGTCGTGGCCTCGGCGTCGTCGAGAATGAAGGTCGTCATGCGAACACCGCGTCGGGGTCGGCGGGCAGGGTGCGCTCGACAAAGGTCTTCAGCGCCTCGGTGGCGCGGGCGGCGTCCACGTCCAGTCGCGCGGGTGGGATGGGCAGGCCGACGCTGAGGTCGAACTCACGCCCCTGCTTGTTCAGCAGTTCGTGGAAGAGGGTGATGTCGCGCAGTTCCTGAGAGAAGCGGTCGAACAGGTGGAACAGGCGGCTGGTCGGTCCGGCGACATGGATGGGGATGACCGGGGCCTCGTACTTGCGTGCTAGCGAGGCGGCGGTCGTGGCCCATTCGGGATCGGTCAAGCGGCCCTGCTCATCCACGCGGGCCAGTCGCCCGGCGGGGAACATGACGACGCAGCGTTCGGCCTCGAAGGCGTCCTTGGCGGATTGAAGCGTGGCGCGGGTCTTCTCGCGGGTGCGCTTGGCCGTGACCCACTCGACCGGGACGACGGTTTCCGACAGGCGCGGGGAGACGCGCAGGGCATCGGCGTTGGCGAAATAGATCAGGTCGTCGCGCACGGTCCGCAGGGCGTCGTGCACGGCCAGGCCGTCGGCGATGCCGGTCGGGTGGTTGCAGATGACTAGGCAGCGGCCGGTCGCGGGCAGACGGTCGAGGTTCTGCGTCTCGACCGTCAGTTCCAGCAGGTCGGAGACATGGTCCAGCGCCTGACGCCCGCCCATCGGGCCGATGGCGTCGGCCATGCGTCGGGCCTTGGCGTAGTCGAGCAGGCGATACAGCAGGGGGCGCACGACCGGCCAGGCGGCCGAGCGGGTCAGACGCGGCGCGCGCTCGGCGATCAGGACATCGACGATATGAGGGGCAGTGGGACTCATGCCCTGCTTGTCGCCGCTCCCGGCGATGGCGGCAAGCGGTCGTGACCATGCCTGGGCGTCCAATGTCGGGTTTGACGCGGTCGCGGCTGGTGCTACGCCTGCGGCCAAGAATTCCGCGAAGCCCGAGAGGATCATCGCCCATGCGTCACCTGCCCCATCTTCTGAGCGGCCTCAGCGCCGTCGCCCTGCTGACGGCCTCGGCCCTGCCGGCCCTGGCCGAGGCGCCCGTTCCGGCGGCTGCGGCCGTGGCCCCTGCGGCGTCCAACGCCTTCACCTATCAGGACATGATCTCGGCCAACCGCCTGGGCGATCCGCAGGTGTCGCCGGACGGCGAGTGGGTGGTCTATTCGCTGACCCAGACGGACGTGACGGCCAACCGCCGCTCCAGCGCCCTCTACATCCTGAGCCTGAAGGGCGAGGGCGAGGCGCAGAAGCTGGCCATTTCCGAAGGCGGCGCCAACACAGCGCGCTGGGGCGCCGACGGCAAGCTCTATTTCCTGTCGGGCCGTTCGGGGTCGAGCCAGGTCTGGGTCTCAGCCGACAAGGGCGCGACGGCGACGCAGGTCACCAGCCTGCCGACTGACGTCAACGCCTATCGCATCAACGGCGCGGGCGACGCCGTGGCGGTATCGCTGGCCGTCTATCCGGAAGCGCCCGACCTGAACGCCTCGGTAGAGCGCGCCAAGGCCGCCGCCGAAGTAAAGTCGACGGGTCAGGTCTATGACCGCATGTTCGTGCGCCATTGGGACACCTGGAGCGACCACACCCAGAACCACCTCTTCGTCCAGACCATTGGCGCGGACGGCAAGGCGGGCGGCGATCCGGTCTGGGTCACCAAGGGCTTTGACGGCGACACCCCCTCCAAGCCGTTCGGCGACGAGAGCGAGTTCGTCTTCGCCCCCGACGGTCAGTCGCTGGTCTTCTCGGCGCGCAAGGCTGGCAAGAGCGAGCCGTGGAGCACGAACTTCGACCTCTACAGCGTCGCGGTTTCGGCTCCCGGCCAACTGACCAATCTGACCGAGGCCAATCCGGCCTGGGACACCGGCCCGGTCTTCTCGCCGGACGGCCAGACCCTGGCCTATCGCGCCATGGCCCGTCCGGGCTTCGAGGCCGACAAGTATGCGATCTTCCTGCGGGACGTGGCCACCGGCCAGACGCGCCAGATCGCGGCCAACTGGGATCGCTCGGCCGACGGCCTGCAATGGTCGGCGGACGGCAAGACCCTCTACACCACGGCGGGCGACGTCGGTCAGACCCGCCTGTTCGCCATCGACACGCGCAACGGCTCGGTCCTGCCGCTGACGGGCGAGGGCCATGTCGGCGCCTTCGCCCAGACGCCCTCGGGCTTCGTCATGTCGGTCGATACCCTGACCTCGCCGGCCGATCTCTATTTCAAGACCTGGCGCGGTCGCGAGATGCCGCGTCGCCTGACCAATGTGAACCCGCAACTGGCTGGAAAGGCCTTTGGCGCGGCCGAGCAGTTCAGCTTCCCCGGCTGGAACGACGAGACGGTGCACGGCTTCGTCATCAAGCCCGCCAACTATGTCGAAGGTCAGAAATACCCGGTCGCCTTCCTGATCCACGGCGGGCCGCAGGGCTCGTTCGGCAACGGCTGGTCCTACCGCTGGAACCCCGAGACCTATGCGGGCGCCGGCTATGCGGTGGTGATGATCGATTTCCACGGCTCGACCGGCTACGGCCAGGAATTCACCGACGCCATCAGCCAGCACTGGGGCGACCGCCCGCTGGAAGACCTGCAGAAGGGCTGGGCCGCCGCCCAGGAGAAGTACAGCTTCCTTGACGGCAATAACGCCTGCGCCCTGGGCGCCTCCTACGGCGGCTACATGATCAACTGGATCGCCGGCAACTGGTCCGACGCCTTCAAGTGCCTGGTCAACCATGACGGCGTCTTCGACACCTTCGGCATGGGCTATTCGACCGAGGAGCTGTGGTTCACTGAGTGGGAATACGGCGGCACGCCGTGGGAAAACCCGGAGGGCTATCAGAAGTTCAACCCGGCCAACCACGTCCAGAACTGGAAGACGCCGATGATGGTGATCCAGGGCGACCTCGACTACCGCATCCCGACGGCCCAGGGCCTGTCGACCTATACCGCCCTGCAACGGCGCGGCATCGACAGCCGACTGGTCTTCTTCCCCAACGAGAACCACTGGGTGCTGAAGCCGGCCAACAGCCTGCAATGGCACAACGAGGTCTTCGGCTGGCTGGACAAGTATCTGGCCAAGTAGGGCCGGTCATCCGACCAGAAAGAAGGGCGCGGTCAGCGATGGCCGCGCCCTTTGTCGTTCTGGAACCGGGCTTTAGTGCGCGGCGTAGGCCTGGGTCAGCTGAACGTAGCGGCCGTGCTCGCGCTCGGTCATGCAGCGAGGCGTGGCCCAGGTCTGGCCAGCGGTCTTGGCCTCGGCGGCTTCGCGCGCGGTCAGGAAAATTGGCTCGGAGCCATACTGGCGGGAAAAGGCGCTGCGGGTGGCGGCGTCGGTCTCGCAGATCAGCACCACGCGCTGCGGCTGGACGGCCGAGACGCGCGTCGGCTGCGGCCTCTGGCTCTGCGGACTCTGTTCCGGGCTTTGAGCCAGGGCAGGCGCGGCTCCAGCGAGCAGCAGGGTCGAGACGGCGACGGCGATCAGGCGCATGCGATACCTCCCTTGGCCGGAATTCGCTCCGGACTCAGAGCGAATTATGCGCTCAATTTTTTCAATGTAAATATTTTACGACAAATTGATGAGTGAAGCGTGACGACGAGAGCGCGCTAACTCCTAGGCGGCGCGGGTTTTGTGTTGCAAATCGCTCGCAATTGCATTTAAGCGCGGGGCCTTCTTCAGGAGCCCCCCATGTTCACTTCAACCGCCCCGGCCTCGCACCGATCCTCGCGCCTCATCGCCGTTTCGGTCCTGCTCGCGGGGACGGCCTTGAGCTCGACCGCCGCCGCCCAGACGGCGCGGCAGGAGCCCGAAGTCAGCACGGTCGGAGAAGTGGTGGTGACGGCGGCGCGGACCATCCTGCCGGCCAGCGCCCTGCCAATGACGGTGGACGTCATCGACCGCAAGACCCTGTCGGAGCAGGTGGCCATCAGCGGCTCGGTGATCGACGCGGTCGCGACCCTGTCGCCCTCCTTCTCGCCGACGCGGCAGAAGCTGACCGGCTCGGGCGAGAGCCTGCGTGGCCGCTCGCCGCTCTACGCCATCAATGGGATTCCGCAGTCGACGCCGATCCGCGACGGCTCGCGCGACGGCTATACGATCGATCCCTTCTTCGTGGACCGGGTCGAGCTGATCTACGGCTCCAACGCCCTGCAGGGCATCGGCGCCACCGGCGGGGTGGTCAATCAGGTGACGGTGGGCGCGCCGACCCAGGATGGGCTGACGGGCCGGATGCTGGCCCAGGTGTCCAGTTCGGGCGGGCCGGAAGGCGACGGCATCGGGGCCAAGCTGGGCGGTCTGGCGGCCTATCGCCACGGCGACTTCGACGGCGTTTTCGGCGTCGCCTATGACCAGCGCGGCGCCTTCTATGACGCCAACGGCCGCCGGGTCGGCGTCGACAACACCCAGGGGGAGGTGCAGGATTCCAAGGCCCTGTCCTTCTTCGGCCGTTTCGGCTGGGACCTGACCGACACGGTGCGCCTGGACCTTCTGGCCAACCGGTTCGAGCTGAAAGGCGACGGCGACTATGTCCGTGTCCCTGGCGATCGCAACATCGGCCGTCCGGCCAGCAGCGTGCGCGGCCAGATCGAGGGCGAGCCCGCCGGAAACCGGGTCGAGACGGTTTCGGCTTCGCTGACCGACAGCGACCTGTGGGGCGGCGACTTCAGCGCCCAGGTCTTCTTCAACCGCACGCGCGACACCTTCGGCGGCGACCGGTCCGCCACCATGCAGGACGCCAACATCGCCCCGATCGGCACCCTGTTCGACCAGTCGTCGAACCGTTCGCGCAAGCTGGGCGCGCGCGCCAGCTATGAGCGGGCCGTGCCGGGCGTTCCGGGCCTGACCGCGACCCTCGGTCTGGACGCGATGAAGGACCGCACCGAACAGCTTCTGATCGCCACCAACCGCGCCTGGGTGCCGCCGACCGAGTTCCAGAGCGTCGCCCCCTTCGTTCAGGGCAACCTGCGTCTGTTCGACGGCAAGGTGCGTCTGGCCGGCGGCGTGCGTCAGGAAAACGTCGAGCTGTCGGTCAACGACTTCACCACCCTGGCCTCCTACGGCTCGCGCCGGGTGACGGGTGGCAAGCCCAAGTTCGAGGCGACCCTGGTCAACGGCGGCGTGGTCTATGAGCCGATGGACGGTGTGCGCGCCTACGCCAGCTACGCCGAGGGCTATACCGTGCCGGACGTCGGCCGCATCCTGCGCTCGATCAATGTGGACGGCGTCCAGGTCGACAGCTTCCTCGACATCAGTCCGGTGGTCTCGGACAATCAGGAGATCGGCCTGGAGGTGAAGCGCGGACCGTTCGAGGCGGGGGCGACCTATTTCTGGTCCTCGTCGGACCTGGGACAGTTCCTCGTTCGCAACCCTGACGGCGTCTATGACGTCCAGCGTCAGGCGGTCGAGATCGAGGGGCTGGAGCTGAACCTGCGCGCCCGCACCCCGATCGAGGGACTGACGGTCTCGACCGGATATGCCCGCCTGCGCGGCCAGACCGACACCAATGACGACGGGCGGGTGGATCAGGATCTGGACGGGGCCAACATCTCGCCGGACCGGATCAATGCGGCGGCGGTCTACGCCAACGGCCCGCTGTCGGCGCGTCTGCAGGTCCAGGCCTATCTGGCGCGTGACTTCGAGGGCGGCGACGTGCGCAACAATTTCGAAGGCTACACCGTGGCCGACGCCTATCTGCGCTATGACTTCTCGTTCGGCGGGGTGTCGCTGGCGGTGCAGAACCTCTTCAACGAGGACTATGTGACCTATAGCTCGGACACCAGCAATCCGACCGACAACCTGCGCTACTTCGCCGGTCGGGGCCGGTCCTTCACCCTCGGATGGGACCGTCGCTTCTGATGCGTCTGGTCCGACTGGCGCATCGCTGGACCGGGGGGGTGGTCGGCCTGCTGCTGTTCGTCCTGGGGCTGACTGGAACGGTTCTGGTGTTCAAGGACGACTGGCTGCGCGCCGTCGTGCCTCATGCGACGGAGGCGCGGGTTTCGGACCCCCGGCTGATCGGGGCGGCGCTGGACCAGGCGTTTTCGGCGTCCGACCGGCCGCGTTCGGTCATCCTGGCCGACGATCGTCTGGGCATCCATCGCCTGAACTATGAAGAAAAGACACGCGGCGCCTATGCGACCCAGTCGGGGCAGGTCGTGGCGCGCTGGGACAGCCTGTGGGCGCGGCCGGAACTGTGGCTGTTCGACCTGCACCACTATCTGCTGATCGGGGATGTCGGAAAGACCATCGCCGGGATCGCGGGTCTGGCCGGTCTGGGCTTTGTCATCTCCGGGGTGATCCTGTGGTGGCCGACGCGGCGGACCTTTGTCTTCGCCGTCCTTCCGAAGACCTGGAAGCGGGCCGGGATCGTCAAGCATCACCGCGACCTGGGGGTGTGGAGCGCACCGGTGCTGGCGGTGGTGCTGACGACCGGGGCCATCCTGGCCCTGCCGCTCTACGAAGGTCTGGCCATGGCCCTGTCGCCGGGCAAGGACCTGAAAGCGATCATGGCCGCGCCCAAGCATGAGGGCGGCGCCCTGTCGCCCGACCTGGACTGGTCCGCCATGATGAGTGAGGCGCAAGGCCGCTTCCCCGATGCGGCGCCGCGCATCATGTCCCTGCCGACCAAGTCCGGCGGCCTCATCAGCCTGCGGATGCAGCGGGCGGCGGAGTGGCTGCCCAACGGCCGCACCCAGGTCTGGTTCGACCCGGCCGACGGTCGCATCGTCGGCACGCGCGACGCCCTGACCCTGCCGCTGGGCCTGCGGGTGGCCAACGCCCAGTATCCAATCCACGCGGCCAAGGTCGGCGGCTTGCCGTATCGCCTCGTTGTCGCCGCTTCGGGCGTGGCCTTGACCCTGCTGGGTTCGCTGGCGGTTTTCACCTTCTGGGGCAACCCCAGCGGCCTGCCGAAGCGGCGACGGCCAGCGGCGCGCAAGGCCTGACGGTGAAGCGGGGCGGTTGAGCCGGACGCGCTGAGTGGCGATAAGAGGCTTCCTCAGTCGCCGGAGCGTCATGACCCGTCGAGGCCTGTTCCTCTCCCTGATCGGCGGCCTTGCGGCCGCGCCGCTCGGCGACGCTTGGGCGGCGAGGCGAGACCGGCCGGGGCTGCGCTATGGTCCTGATCCGCGTCAGACGGTTGAGATGCATGTCCCGCGCGGCGCGGCGGGCCTGCCGGTCCTGGTGGTGTTCGACGACCGGCGAGGCGAGGGGCGTCGGATCGCCCGTCAGATGGCGCGGCGCGGCTTTGTCGTCGCCCTGGCGAATCTGCGGATGGTGCGCGGCTCGGGCGCGGCGATGGTCGCGGACGCCGCCGTCGCCACGGCCTGGGTCGCGGATCGGGCGTCAGAATACGGCGGCGATGCCGCACGGCTGGGCGTCCTGGGCTTGGGGAGCAGCGCGGACGCCGCCCTGATGATCGCCTTGGACCGGCGCTACATGGCCGCTAGGGGGCGGCCCGATCTGATCCGGGCGGCGGGGGCGCTGGAGCGGCCGCCAGAGACGAGGCGCGACCTGACGGCGACGCACCCTGAGGCCTATGTCCGGGCCGGCGCCGCGCCGGTCTGGCTGGGCGGCCGGGATCAGGCCGCGACCATGCTGGCGGCCCGGATCGAGGCGGTCGGCGGATGGGTCCAGAGCCTTGTCCTCGCTGACGAGGCGGGTCTGGTCGCGGACGCGGCGGTCTTCTTTGGTCGGGAGCTGGCCTAATCGGGGATCTCGGCGCGGGTCTTGAGGCTGGCGATCTGCGCTGACAGGACGCCGTCGACGGGCGCCGCCCAGGCTTCCAGCCCGCCCGGCGTATAGCCGCCGACGATGTAGGACCAAGTCAGGGTGCTGCCCTCGCCGACGGCCTTGATGGTGAAGGTCAGACCGCCGCTCGCGCCCTGACCCTGCAGCGGGCCGAGCCCGCCGCGCAGCACCAGTTTCGATTCCGGCTCGACCAGGGCCGTTTCCAGATGGCGCGAGACGCGACCGTCCGCCGCCCGTTCGCACCAGCAGCCGCCGGGCGCGAGATCCAGCGACAGGGTCGAGTCCTTGAACCAGCGGTGGTCGCGACTCCACCAGGCGTCGGGCGCGGTCAGCACGGTCCAGACGCGGGCGGGCGAGGCGTCGATGCTCACGGTTCCGCCGACCTCGAAGCCGCCGGGCGCGGCGGACTTCACCTCGGCCAGGGCGGGCGCGGCGGTCAGGGCCAGCAGGGCGGCGGCGAAAATCGAGCGTCTGGACATGGGCGATCCTCCTGGGCGCAGCGGAACCCTGTCCGAGGCCGCTGGTCAACAGTCGTGTCCTTGTGTTTCCCCCGTCTCGCCATGGTCACGGTTTTCCGCTAGAGGAAGTCATGACAGACAAGATGACCCCCCAGGCGGCGCTGGACCGCCTCGAAACCCTCTACAATCAATCCGTCGCCAATCTGCGAGCCGCAGTGAAGCGCTTCCTCGAGACCGGCGAACGCGCCGACGTCGAGGCCCGGGCCGCCGGCCTGTTCGCCTATCCCCGACTGACCGTCAGCTGGTTCGGCGACCGTCCGCAGGACCTGGAGACGCGAGCTTTCGCCCGCCTGTCGCGCACCGGCGTCTATACGACGACCGTCACCCGCCCCGACCTGTACCGCGACTATCTGCTGGAACAGTTGACCCTGCTGGCCGACGAATATGGCGCGTCCATTTCGGTCGAGCCGTCGGATCAGGAAATCCCCTTCCCCTATGTGCTGGACGGTTCCGGCGTGGCGCTGGACAGCACCATGACGGCCGCCATCGCGCGCTGGTTCCCGACCACGGACCTGGCTCACATCGGCGACGAGATCTCGGACGGCCTGTTCGCGCCGGGCGAGGACTTCCCCCTGGCCCAGTTCGACGGCCTGCGCACCGACTTCTCGCTGGCCCGCCTGCGCCACTACACCGGCACGCCGGTCGAGGACGTGCAGTCCTATGTCCTGTTCACCAACTATCATCGCTACGTCGATGAGTTCGTGCGCTGGGCCTGCGCCCAGCTGGCCGATCCGAACAGCGTCTATCAGACCCTGTCGTGCGCCGGCGGCGTGATCATCGACCGCGAGACCCCCGATCCGGAACGCGCCATCATGGACGCGGCCTGGCGCCGCCATCAGATGCCTGCCTATCACCTGACGCGGGCCGACGGTCAGGGCATCACCCTGGTCAACATCGGGGTCGGGCCGTCGAACGCCAAGACCATCTGCGACCACCTGGCCGTCACCCGTCCGCACGCCTGGATGATGATCGGTCACTGCGGCGGCCTGCGCGCCAGCCAGACCATCGGCGACTATGTCCTGGCCCACGCCTATCTGCGCGACGATCACGTCCTCGACGCGGTCCTGCCCGCCGACATCCCGATCCCCTCGATCGCCGAGGTCCAGCGGGCCCTCTATGACGCGACCAAGCTGGTTTCGGGCGCGCCGGGCGAAGAGGTCAAGAAGCGGCTGCGCACTGGCACTGTGGTCACCACCGACGACCGCAACTGGGAGCTGCGCTATTCCAAGTCGGCCCTGCGCTTCAACCAGAGCCGCGCCGTCGCCATCGACATGGAATCGGCCACCATCGCGGCCCAGGGCTATCGTTTCCGCGTGCCCTACGGGACCCTGCTCTGCGTCTCGGACAAGCCGCTGCACGGCGAGATCAAGCTGCCGGGTCAGGCCAACCGCTTCTACGAAGGCTCCATCTCGGAACACCTGCAGATCGGCATCCAGGCCGTCGACCTGCTGCGCGCCGAGGGCAGCAAGCTGCATTCGCGCAAGCTGCGCGCCTTCGACGAGCCGCCTTTCAGATAATAAGAAGGGCGCTATCGCTCGCCGCGCGGCGGCTCGCTGCTTGAGCGCAGAGGCGATGTTTAATGGAAGGGGCGTCCGGGGATTTCTCCGGGCGCCTTTTCTTTCAGCCCTTGCTGAACAGATAGAGGCCGAAGCCGAGGTAGTCGGCGCCGAAATCCAGCATCATCTTGATGCGGTGCGCGGTGGCGGCGACGCTGGGGGCGTCCACGTGGTCGGGATGGGCGTCCAGCCAGTCGGCGATGGCCGCCTCCATCGTCGTACGATAGGTCGCCCATTCGGCCTCGTTGCTGATCTCGGCCGAGACGACGCTCAGCCGCGCCGCGCGGGCCGCCGCCTGCCATTCCTCGTGACTGACGTAATAGCCGCCGGTCTCGACCAGTTGGCGCAGGGGCGCGGGCGGCTCTTCCTTCCAGAACAGGTCGCCCCACAGGAGGGCGCCGCCGGGCGTCAGATGCTCGGCCAGGGCGGCGAAGACCTCGGCGGGTTCGCGCAATCCCTTACCCGCTGGTTCGGTCGAACCGATAGCCACGATCAGGTCGAAGGCGGGCAGGGCCGCCAGCGTCGCCGCCGAGGTTTCGCGCCGCACCGAAATCCGATCCGACAGGCCCGCCGTCTGGACGCGCGCCTCGGCGCCTTCGGCCATGACCGGGTCCAGTTCGACCGCCGTCACCTGTGCGCCGAAGGTTCGCGTCAGATGGATCGACACCTCGCCATAGGCGCAGCCGATGTCCATGGCGGCGGCGCCGGGGGCCAGGCCCGCTTGCCGCACGGTCGCCTCCAGCCGGTCGATCGACAGGGCGTTGCAAACGGCCAGGGGCTGATAGGCGATGTGATGAAAGGCGACGCGCATGGCCAAGGCCTAAGATGCGTCGCGCGTCCCGTCTCAGAAAAAGAACTTTACAAAATAAAGTTCTTGGCGCACCTTTCGATCGACAGGCAGGGAGAGACGCCATGACCCGCGACCAAGTGCAGTCCGTCCACGACGACATCGCCTATATGAAGGCCTTGGCTCAGGAGGGGCGGCGCGCCCCGCTGCTGGGCGGGGCGGTCCTAATCGCTGCCGGTCTTATCTTCGGACTGGCCTCGATCGTCGCCTATGGAATCGATAGCGGAATCCTCAATGTTCCGCCGGTCGCCTACGCTTATCTGTGGGGCGGGGCGGGGCTGATCTTCGCTGTGGTGCTGACGATGCAGATCCGTCGCACCGGCCATCGGCCCGGCGCGAACTCTGTGGTGAACCGGGCCGGCGGCGCGGGCTGGATGGGCGTCGGTCTGGCCACCTTCGTCATGGCCCTAGCGATGACGGTGGTCAGTTGGAAGACGGGGAGCGAAGTGAGCTTCATGCTCTTTCCGTCGCTGATCTTCGCTCTCTACGGCTCGGGCTGGGCGGTATCGGCGACCATGAGCGACCAGAAGTGGCAGTGGAAGCTGGCTATCGCCTGCTGGATCGCCGCGCCCCTGATCGCTTTCCTGACGGGCAGCCCCCTGATGTGGCTGGCCTATGCGGCGGGGTTGTTCCTGTTCGCCCTTCTGCCTGGCGTTCTGCTGGTGCGCCAGGAACCCTCGGAGGTGATCTGATGGGCTCGGATACGGCTGAAGACTTCGATATCGGCCGCATCGACGAGGTGATCCACGGGCGGGTGCGTCTGGGGATCATGGCCTATCTGGCGGGCGTCGGGACGGCGGACTTCAACGAACTGAAGACCCGATTGCAGGCCACCGACGGCAATCTGTCGGTCCACCTGAGAAAGCTGGAAGAGGCGGGGTTCGTCGAGGTCACCAAGAGCTTTCAGGGCCGCAAGCCTTTGACGCGGGCGACGATGACCGAGGCCGGACGCGACGCCTTCGTCGCCTATCTGGACGCCATGTCCGGTCTGGTCGGCGCCCGTTAGCCTTGGCGCGTGAATAGTCCTAGGAAGGCGGTCATGAGCGACCGCCTTCTGCCGTTTCAAGCCCTCGACAACTTCCGCGACTATGGCGACTACGCCGTCGGCGAAGGCCGGATCGCGCGCGGGCGTCTGTATCGCTCGGCCCATCAGGCCAAGGCGACCGAGGCCGATCTGGCGCAGCTGGCGACGCTGAACCTCGCCACCGTGGTCGATCTGCGCCGTCCCAGCGAGCGCCGCGACCAGCCGTCACGCCGACCCGTCGGCTGGGCCGGTCAGGTGATAGAGAGCGATCACGACGACGGCGGCGAGGCCCCGCACATCACCTTCCTGAAGACCGCCGACCTGACCGAGGATTCCGGTCGCGCCTTCATGACCGAGACCTATCGCCGCCTGCCGTTCGAGGCGGCGCATGTGGACCTGTTCAGCCGATATTTCCGCGCCCTGGCCGAAAGCGACGGGCCTGTCCTGATTCACTGCGCGGCGGGCAAGGACCGCACCGGCCTTCTGGCGGCCCTGACCCACAGTCTGCTGGGCGTGTCGCGCGACGACCTCATCAACGACTATCTTCTGACCAATGTGGCCGTCGATCTGGAAGGCCGGGCCGAGGGCATAGCCAGAAAGCTGACAGAGATGACGGGGCGTCCTGCTTCGCACGGCGCGGTGGTCGCCTTCCTCGGGGTCGAGGCTGACTATCTGGACGGGGCCTTCAAGGAGATCGCGGCGCGGCATGGATCGATCGCGGCCTATCTGGAGCAGGCCCTGGGCGTGGACGCGGCCTTGGCCGCGCGCATCCGGGCGCGGCTGGCGGCATGAGCCTGCCGGTCGTCCATACCGAGCGATTGGACTGGGCCGAGCCTTTGGCCGTGGCCGCGGGGTTGAACCGGCGCGAGGGGGCGTTGGCCCTGCTGGCCGGGGCGGGCGATCCCAAGGCCCACGGCGGGCGCTGGTCCTTCATCGCCTGCGAGCCGGATCAGGTCTTCGTCGGGCCGGTCGATGACGCGGCACCCTTCGACGCCTTGCGCGACCCGGCTTTCGCCGCCGGCGGCGTGGTCGGCTTGATGAGCTATGACGCCGGGGCGCGACCGGCGACGGGGCGACGGGCCGAGATCTGGCCCGACCTGATGCTGGCCCGCTATCCGTGCCTGCTGGCCTTCGACCATGCGGCGAGCAAGGTCTTCGCCGTCGGTCGTGGCGCCGACGCCGCCGGGGCCGAGGCGCAAAGCCGACGCGCGGCGGCCTGGCGCGATGAAGCGGTCGATCCCGCGATGCCGACCGCACCCGCCGGCGCTTTTGATGGCGAGGCGACGCCCGAAGCCTATGAGGCGGCGGTGGCCGACGTCGTGGACCGCATCGCGGCGGGCGAGCTGTTTCAGGCCAATATCGCCCGCGCCTGGAGTGGGCGGCTGAGCGGCGGGCGCGATCCCTTCGAGGTCTTCGTGCGGTTGGCGGCGGAGCGGGGGGCGGCCTATGGCGCCTTCTGGCGGCTGGGAGAGCGGGCCCTGGTGTCCAACTCGCCGGAGCTGTTTCTGACCTTTGACGCGGCCTCGGGCCGGATCGAGACCCGGCCGATCAAGGGCACGCGGCCGCGCCACGCCGACCCCGCCCGCGACGCCGACCTGGCCGCCGATCTGGTCGCCAGCGCCAAGGACCGGGCCGAAAACCTGATGATTGTCGACCTGATGCGCAATGACCTGGCGCGGGCGGCGGTCCCCGGCTCGGTGCGGGTCGAGCGCTTGTTCGAGGTCGAGAGCCACCCCACCGTGCACCATCTGGTCTCGACGGTGACGGCCAGGGCGCGGCCCGGCGTCCGTGCGGCCGAGGTGCTGGAGGCCACCTTCCCGCCGGGCTCGATCACCGGGGCGCCCAAGCACCAGGCCATGAAGGTGATCGCTGGCCATGAGCCGCCGCGCGGCCCCTGGTGTGGTTCGCTGTTCGGCCTGGGGCTGGCGGGCGGCCATAGCCTGACGGCCTCAGTGCTGATCCGCACGGCGTCGTTTGAGCGTGGCGAGGGGGGCTGGGCCTGGCGCGCCCTTGCTGGCGCCGGCATCGTCGCCGACAGCAATCCTCACGCCGAGCGCGAGGAGACCGAGGCCAAGATCCGGGCGCTGAAGGAGGCGCTGACCGGGGTCTAGCAGTTGGAGCAGGTGACTTTTTCGACCGTTCGCGGCCGCAGGTAGTAGCTGCGGGTGAACTTGATCGGCTTCTTGATCACCTGACCGAAGGCCGAATTATATTCGAACTCGGTTTCTCCCAGGATCAGGCTCTGTTCGCTTTCGATCAGTCCCGGCGGCAGATCGCTGATGATTTCCGCTTTCGCGCGAGGATCTAGCGCCTTGTCGTTGGCCTGGCTCCAGTCCACGCGCGCCACGCCCTTGTCGTCCATGGTGACGCTGGAGACGCGGATCGACAGCTTGTCGGCGGAAAAGGGGCGCATGATCATGTCGCCGATGGCGAACACCGCGGCCACGTCCTGGGTCGAGGTCTGGTCCGATTGAGCCATCAGGTCCGCCACCGTGGAGGCGGTGTGGCCGGCGCGGCGCTGGGCCATGTAGGCCTGGCAGAACTCGGCCATGCCAAAGTAGATCAGCATCACAACCGGCGCGATCAGGGCGAACTCGATGGCCGAGACGCCGCGTCGATCTCGCCAGAAGCGGATCAGGGGCGCGAACAGGCGCGACCTCATTGATAGGGCTCGTTGCGGAAGGCCATGGAGGTGGTCAACATCACCTTGTGGTCCTTGGTGTGCGACACAGCCTGGGCGATGAAGGGGGTGATGATCGGCTGCTCGTACCAGACGCGCACCAGAACGCGGTCGCCTGGGTTGCCGGGCGAATATTCGAGCACGGAAGGATCGAAGACTCCGGACTTCAGCGGGTCGTCCGCAATGGGGTCGCTATAGTTTTCAACCACGCGCACATCAATGAAGGCGCGCTTCGGGCAGTCGCCGGCGAAGACGCTCATCTGGTTGCACAGTTTTTGCTTCAGTGCGGCGGGCGTCAGCGCCCCCTGTTGCGCCTGACCAGTGCGCACTAAACGGCCCATGTCGGATACCGCCGTCTCGACCACGGCGTCGACCAGAAGCAGCAGTCCGATCTCCAAAATGCCGAACAGCAGGATGAAGAAGGGCAGGGCGATCATGCCGAACTCGACGGCCGCCGAGCCGTCCCGCGCGCGCCGCCGCCTGGGCGACGACCAATCTGAAAGGCGGAGGAGCGGCCGGGCCATGGAGATCAGGAGGCCGGAACGGCCCGCACGCTGGGCGAGCAGCTGGAGCCGCAGGCCATTTCCGTCGCCTGGCCGCCGCGCCAGACGCGGACCGAGCCGTTCGAACCGGCGCTGACCACGACCTGGCTCTGGAACAGGGGGCGCCCCAGGGCGTCGACGGCGATGACCTCGGTCACGCCATAGCCCTTTCCGGTGATGAACAGGGTGTTGGCGTCCACCACGGTGACGTCGGCGATGCGAGGATTGGCGACGATGACCGAGCCCGCCGGACCCCTCAGTTGAACCCGCGTGGCGTGGTCGATCTCGACATTCAGCGGGCGTGACTGGGCCTGGGCCGAGGCGGCGAGGCCGCATGCGAGCAGGGCGGCGGTCAGGCCGAGGCTGAGTGTCTTGAAGGTCCGGGGCATGGGCGGCGGCTCCGAGGGAATGAACGAGCGCGCGCGTGCGCTAGGCGTGAAACCTGGCGCTGAAAGATCAAGAATTCCTGAAGGCGAGGCTGAAGCCTGCTGTATCTGATGTTTCTATAGTAAACGCAAAAGTAACCATCAATAATTTGAAGCGATCGAGGTCATTTTACTCGCCCTTAATGATCGGCGTCGCATTGTCGCCATGCAAACGGGGGTCAAGCGGGCAAAACCGGTGACCCTGGTAATGGAACTGTTGCTCGCTTAGACAAAGAAGGAAGATATTCATGCGTAACTTCATCAAGAACTTCGCCAACGACGAATCCGGCGCTACCGCCATTGAATACGGCCTGATCGCTGCTCTGATGGCTGTCGCCATCATCGCCTGCCTGACCGCCTTTGGTCCGCAGATGAAGGCCGCCTTCACCGGCATCGGTGAAACCATGGAAGGTTCGAGCGGTAAGGACATCACGGAAGGCTAATCGCCTACCGTAACTGTCGAAAGGGGGTCGGGGCGTTTACGTTCCGGCCCTTTTTTGCGAAATTGGGGCGCTTGATTGAGCGTCGTGCAGTCAAGGATGATCGAGCGATGGTGAGCCGATATCTCAAGCGCTTTGAGTGTGATCAGAGTGGAGCGACCTCGATTGAATACGGCCTGATCGCCGCCCTGATGGCTGTCGCCATCATCGCCTGCCTGACCGCCTTCGGTCCGCAGATGAAGGCCGGGCTCTCCAAGATCGGCACGGACATGTCCTCGCCGCAGGACGTGACAGCCGGTTGATCCGGGGCTGGCGCACGGCAACCTCGATTTAACGGACGCGGCGCTAGAGTTGTCGCATGGACATGCTGATCTTGCTCTCGCTCGCCTTTCTGCCGGCCTTGATGATCGTCGGCGGTCTGAATGACCTGACGACGATGAAGATTCCCAACTGGGTGTCGCTGGCCCTGATGGCCGCCTTTGTGCCGGCGGCCCTGCTGGCGGGCCTGTCCTGGACGACCTTCGCCCTGCATTTCGCTGTTGGACTGGCGGTGCTGATCGTCGGCATGGGGCTGTTCGCTCTGCGCTGGATCGGTGGGGGCGACGCCAAGCTGATGGCCGCCGCCGCCCTGTGGCTGGGGCCGGAAGGTCTCCTGCCCTTCGTCCTGTTCGTGGGTCTGGCGGGCGGCGCCTTTTGTCTGGTGCTCTTGTCCGCGCGGACCTGGCTGCAGGTCTACGCCCTGAACGCCCCAGGCTGGGTGGCGCGGCTGCTGCAGCCCAAGGGCGACATTCCCTATGGCGTGGCCATCGCCATCGGCGCCGTTCTGGCCTTTCCCTCCAGCGCCGTGGTTCGGGCCTTTACTGGCGGCTGACGACGTTCGGCGGGCTTAGGGACGCGTTAACCGACAAGCCTCACTATCGTTAACGGCAAGGGGCGAAGAACCGAATCCACGTCGCCGCGCCTGCCGGAGACCGTCGATGAAGCCCGCCAAGATCGCTGTCATCTGTATCGCCGCCGTTGCCGCCATCGGCCTGGCCCTGGTCGTTCGCGCCATGGGCTCCCCTTCGGGCGAGCCGACCGCGACCGCGGTCGCCGCCGTCGAGACTCGCCCTATGGCCAAGGTCCTGGTCGCGGCCAAGGACCTGGAGCCAGGCCGTCGCCTGACCGACGCCGACCTGACCTGGAAGGACTGGGCCGCCGACGAGGTCAATCCCGTCTTCATCACGGACGGCAGCGTGCCCGTTCCCGCCGCCCCGGCCAAGGAAGGCGAAGGCAAGGCTGACACCGTCAAGAAGGCCGAGGACGCCGCCGCCCGCGTGGTCCGCGCCGCAGAGAATATGAACTCCGGGGGCGCCAAGGCCGACTACATCGGTTCGGTCGTTCGTGAGCCCATTCTGGCCGGCGAGCCCATCGTCGCCCGCAAGATCGTCCGCGCCGGCGACAGCGGCTATATGGCCGCCTATCTGGAGCCCGGCATGCGGGCCATGGCTATCCGCGTCACGGTCGAGACCGCCGCCGGGGGCTTCATCCTGCCAGGCGACCGGGCCGATGTCCTGCTGACCCGCGAGGTCAAGCTGCCGAACACCGGGCAGTCGGGCGGTGAAACCACCAAGTTCGTCGCCGCCACCGTGATGCAGAACGTCAAGGTTCTGGCCATCGACCAGGCCACCCGCGCCGCCGAGGACGCCCAGGCGGTCGTCGGCGCCACCGCCACCCTTGAGGTCAGCGGCCGCGACGCCGAGGCCCTGGCTCTGGCCAAGTCCGAAGGCGAACTGTCGCTGGTGCTGCGTTCCTACGCCGACACATCTGGGCCGTCCGGTCAGGTTCCCGGCGCGGCGCGTCGCGGCGACGCGGCCGCCGCCGGCCGCGTCGTGCATGTCTATCGCGAGGGCCAGGCCGAAGCGGTCGCCGTCCCATGAGGAAACCGGGCATGAATCGTTTGGTCGTGGCGGCCTGCGCCGCTCTGATCGCTCTTGGCGGGGCTGTGTCCGCCTCCCAGGCCCAGACTCGCGCCGCCGTCTCCACCGGCGCGGGGCCGCAGATGGTCAACCTGCCGCGCGGCACCTCGTTCGCGGTCGATCTGCCGGCCGACGCGCGCGACGTGATCGTGTCCAATCCGCAGGTGGCCGAGGCCATGCTGCACTCCCCGCGACGTATCACCGTGATCGGGATCGCGGCCGGTGAAACCGACGCGGTCTTCCTGGATGCGACGGGCCGCACCATCCTGGCGCTGCGCGTGCGCGTGGACGCCGGAACAAGCGCGCTTCAAGACACGCTGAGCCGCGTCGCCCCAGGCGCGAACATCCGCGCCGAGGCCGTCAATGACAGCATCATCCTGACCGGCACGGCCGCCAGCCCGGCTGAGGCCCAGCGCGCCGCCCAGGTGGCCCGCGCCTTCGTTTCCGCGCCGGAAAAGCTGGTCAACATGATCAGCGTCGCCGGTTCGGACCAGGTGACTCTGAAGGTCCGCGTGGTCGAGGTGCAGCGCTCGGCGATCAAGCAACTGGGCTTTGACACACAGGCGGTGATCGGTCGGATCGGCGACACTCAGTGGTTGCTGGGCAATGCCGCCACCTGGGGCGTCAACGGGTCGCTGTTGGGTGGGATCATTGGCGGTGTGGCGCGCGACACGACTAAGAACTATCAGATGATGGCGCCCTGCGGCGGCGCCTTCCCCGAAGGCGCCATGTGCCCCCACACGGTTCATGGCGGCGCCCCGGGGGACCCCTCGAATTGGGACACGGCTCAGCCGGGCACCGGTCCTGGATCGGATGGCCTGAACAAGGGTGAGGCGACGATTAAGGCTTTCGAGCGCGTTGGCCTTGTTCGAACCCTAGCCGAACCAAACCTGACGTCGGTCAATGGCGAGGCCGCCAGCTTCCTGGCGGGCGGCGAGTTTCCCATTCCAACCGGGCGGGACCGCGAAGGTCAGATCTCGGTCGAATACAAGCCCTATGGCGTGGGCTTGTCGTTCCGTCCCGTCGTACTCAGCGGAGGCCGCATCAGCCTGCAGGTCAAGGTCGAAGTGTCCGAGCTGACGCCCAGCGGCGGCCTGACCATCGGCGCGGGCACGGCGTCCTCCATTACCTTGCCGGGCCTAACGGTTCGCCGCAGCGAAAACACCATCGAAATCCCTTCGGGCGGCTCGATGATGATCGCTGGTCTGTTGCAGGAAACCACGCGTCAGTCGGTGGATTCCCTGCCGGGCATGACCAATCTGCCGGTGCTGGGCCAGTTGTTCCGTTCGCGGGACTATCTGATGGGCGAGACCGAACTGGTCGTCATCGTCGAGCCCTATATCGTCAGCCCGACCTCGCCGGGACGGATGCAGACGCCTGCTGACGGCCTGCGCATCGCCCAGGACGCCCAAGCCATCTTCTTCGGCCAACTGAACCAGGCCTACGGCTCGCCCGCCCCCTCTGCCCAGGCAGGATGGCAGGGGCCGGTCGGCTATGTGATTGAGTGAGCGCGATGATCGCCAAATCCTTCCTCACCCTGTCCTCGACCCTAGCGCTTGGCGGCCTGCTGCTGACCGGCTGCGCGGGCGGCCCGGCCAGCCTGGGCGGCGAGCCGCCGCTGACGCCCCTGTCGCGCTACAGTCTGCAGGTCGAACCGGGCATGGATCGCATCGCTCTGGCCGTGCATGAAACCGGACTGTCCGCCAACCAGCAGGCGGCCCTGGCAGACCTGGTGCAGCGCTTCGCCATCGAGGGCGCACCGACCCTGGTGGTCGAGGCGCCGGCCGGCGGCGATCCGGTTTCCAACCAGGCGGCGTGGAACGTCAAGGCAGGCTTGGTGGCCGCCGGCGCGCCGGACCATCTGATCCGCGTGGTCGGCTACAACGGCCCCGATCCGCGTGCGCCGATCCTGGCCGGGTTTGAAACCGTTCGCGCCGTCGTGCCGCAGTGCGGAACCCAGTGGGGCAGCCTGACCCGGACAGGCGACAATCAGTCGGCCTCGAATTTCGGCTGCGCCGTCAACGCCAATCTGGCGGCCCAGATCGCCAACCCGCGCGACATCGTCACGCCGCGCGCCATGACGCCGCCGGACGCCCAACGCCGCGCCGTGGTGTTCGACCGCTACGGCAAGGGCGAGACGACGTCCTCCGCTCGCGAAGCCCTCGTCGCGGGGACGCGTATCTCTGACGCGGTGGATTGATGGACATGAGCAAGCCTTTCGCCACACAGGATTTCGACGCTCTGGACGCGTTTGACATGGACGACGAGTTCATCGATCCCGTCGCGTCCTCGCGCCCGCCCTCGCCCTTCGCCCCCATGCCGGGGGCGGCGGCCGCGCCGGAGACCGCGATCGGCGAGGCCTACAACCCGGTGGGCAAGCTGGTGGCGGAGACCGAAACGGCGGTGGCTGCCGCCGTCATGTCGCCGGCTGTTTCGCCCATGGTTCCGGATGAGATCCTTCCGGCCTATCCCACCGAGGAAACCGCCGTGGTGTCGGCCGGCCTGGCGTCCTATGAGCCTGCCGGTCTGCCTGTGGCGTCGAGCGGGGCGGTCGAGGTGTCGATTCCGCGCATCGCCGTGCATGTCTTCGCTGAACGTCAGGACACCTTGGCGTCCGCCGAGCGGGCCGGTCAGGATCGGCGCATGGCGCGGGCCACGACTCAGATCCGCATCGGCGGGGTCGCCGCCGCCATCGAGGCCTACCAGTCGGAGCCGACGCCGCCCCTGATCGTCGTCGAGAGCATGAAGGACGCTCAGACCCTGCTGGCCGAGATCGACCAACTAGCCGAGGTCTGTGACGCGGGAACCAAGGTGGTCATCATCGGGGCCGCCAACGACATCCTGCTGTTCCGCGAACTGATGCGACGCGGCGTCAGCGAGTATCTGGTCGCCCCGGTTCAGCCCCTGCAGTTGATCTCAGCCATTGGCGGCCTGTTCGCCGACCCGGCCCAGCCCTTCGTTGGTCGCTCCATCGCCTTTGTCGGGGCGCGCGGCGGGGCCGGGGCCTCGGCCGTGGCCCACAACACCGCCTACGCCATGAGCGAGCGGATCGGCGTCAACACCGTCATCGTCGACTATGACCTGCCGTTCGGCACCGCCGGTCTGGACTTCAATCAGGACCCGCTGGGCGGCGTCGCCGACGCTCTGAGCCAGCCGGACCGACTGGACGCCACCCTGCTGGACCGGATGATGGTCCGCTGCACCGACAAGCTGAGCCTGTTCGCCGCGCCGGCCACCCTGGACGGCGACTGGGACATCCAGCCGGACGCCTTCGAGGAAGTCACCAGCCGCATCCGGTCAACCGCGCCCTTCGTGGTCCTGGACCTGCCGCACCTGTGGTCGGGCTGGATGCGCAAGACCTTGATCTCCGCCGACGAGGTGGTGATCGTGGCGACGCCGGATCTGGCCAGCCTTCGCAACGCCAAGAACATGATCGATCTGATCAAGCAGGGCCGTCCCAATGACGCCCCGCCGCGTCTGGTCCTGAACCAGGTCGGGGTGCCGGGCCGTCCTGAGATCCCGGCCAAGGATTTCGGCGCCGCCCTGGGCGTCCACCCCAGCCTGATCATTCCGTTTGACGCCAAGGTGTTCGGCTCGGCCGCCAACAATGGTCAGATGATCGTGGACGCGGGCGCCAAGACCAAGGCGGCGGAAGCCTTCGAGACCCTGGCCCAGATCGTGTCGCGTCGCGAACTGCCGACCGCGCCCATGAAGGGCAAGCCGGCGGCGCCGACGGGCGCGTCGGCCAAGAAGGGCGGCTCGATCCTGGCGTCCCTGTTCAGCAAGAAGCGCTGAGTTCATGTTCGGCAAGCGCACAGCTCAGCCTGGCGTCGCGGTTGCTCCGCGACCCGCTCCGGCGCCGGCCCCGGCGGTCGAGGCGCGTGTGCTTGAACCCGTCGACGCCTTCTCTCTTGAGGAATTGGAAGGGACGGCCGCCCCGATCGCCGAGGGCGTGGATCGGCTGGACGCTCTGGCCGCTCGCCCGCAGCCCAAGGCCGCCGCACCGACACCCGGCGGGCCGGTCAAGGGACCGCGCGCCACGGCGGGTCTCGAACAACTGAAGAAGGCTCAGGCGGTCGCTGAGATCGTTCGCGAGCAGTCCGACTATTATCACGCGACGAAGACGACCATCTTCAACGCGCTGATGAACACCATCGACCTGTCCCAACTGGCCCAGTTGGATCAGAAGGCGGCGTCCGAGGAAATCCGCGACATCGTCGCCGAGCTGGTGGCGATCAAGAACGTCTCCATGTCGGTGGCCGAGCAGGAGCACCTGGTTCAGGACATCGTCAACGACGTCCTTGGCTACGGTCCGCTGGAGCCGCTGCTGGGGCGGGACGACATCGCCGACATCATGGTCAATGGCGCCGGACGCGTCTTCATCGAAGTCGCGGGCAAGGTCCAACTGACCAACGTCCGCTTCCGCGACAACACCCAGTTGATGAACATCTGTCAGCGGATCGTGTCGCAGGTCGGCCGCCGCGTCGATGAATCCAGCCCCATCTGCGACGCCCGCCTGCCCGACGGGTCGCGTGTCAACGTCATCGCCCCGCCCCTGGCGATCGACGGTCCGACGCTGACCATTCGTAAGTTCAAGAAAGACAAGCTGACGATGAAGAATCTGGTGGAGTACGCCTCCATCAGTCCCGAGGGCGCGCGCGTCCTGGGCGTCATCGGCGCGGCGCGATGCAATCTGGTCATCTCGGGCGGGACGGGCTCGGGCAAGACGACCCTGCTGAACACCCTGACGGCCTTCATCGACCCGACCGAACGCGTCATCACCTGCGAAGACGCCGCCGAACTGCAGTTGCAGCAGCCCCACGTGGTGCGTCTGGAAACCCGTCCGCCGAACCTCGAAGGCCAGGGCCAGATCACCATGCGCGATCTGGTCAAGAACTGTCTGCGGATGCGCCCTGAACGCATCATTGTCGGCGAGGTCCGGGGGCCTGAGGCCTTTGACCTGTTGCAGGCCATGAACACCGGCCACGACGGCTCGATGGGGACGCTGCACGCCAACTCCCCGCGCGAGGCCATCAGCCGGATGGAATCGATGATCACCATGGGCGGCTACGGCCTGCCGTCCAAGACCATCCGCGAGATGATCGTCGGCTCGGTCGACGTCATCATCCAGGCCGCCCGCCTGCGCGACGGCTCGCGCCGCATCACCCACATCACCGAGGTCGTGGGTCTGGAAGGCGACGTGATCGTGACCCAGGACCTCTTCGTCTATGAGATCACGGGCGAGGACGCCCACGGCAAGATCACCGGCCGTCACCGCTCGACCGGCATCGCCCGCCCCCGCTTCTGGGACCGCGCCCGCTACTACGGCCTCGAGCGTGAACTGGCCGAAGCCCTGGACGCGGCGGAGTAGGGCCTGATGCTTCCCATTCTCGCGGCCTTCCTGGCCTTCATCATGATCGGCGGCGTGGGCTGGGTTCTGGTCAGCGGCGACGACGGTTCGAGCCAGGCGGTGAAGCGCGCCAAGACCATCGGCGCCGCGCGGGTCGATACGGCCAGCAAGCGCGCCGCCGCAGCCAATACGCCTGAGACGCGACGCAAGCAGATCCTGCAGCAACTGCAGGAAGTCGACCGCCGCGACCGCAAGGCCCGCATGACCATGAGCGCCAAGCTCAAGCAGGCCAATCTGTCGATGAGTCTGCGGACCTTCATCATCATCAGCGTGATTCTGGGCCTGATCAGCACGCTCGTCGCCTTCGTCGTCGGCCTCAATCCGATCCTGGCCCTGGGCGTCGGCGTGGCCATGGGGCTGGGCCTGCCGCGCTGGATTGTGAGCATGAAGGGCAAGAAGCGGATGAAGAAGTTCTCGCTGGCCTTTCCTGACGCCGTCGACATCCTGGTGCGCGGCATCAAGACGGGGCTGCCGGTTCACGACTGCTTCAAGATCATCGCCCGTGAAAGCCCCGAGCCCTTGGGTCCCGAGTTCCAGCGGCTGGTCGAAGGCCTGGGGGTCGGCCTGACCCTGTCCCAGGCTCTGGACAAGATGTTCGAGCGGATGCCCGTCCCCGAGCTCAAATTCTTCGCCATCGTCATCGCCATTCAGCAGAAGAGCGGCGGCAACCTGGCCGAGGCCCTCGGCAACCTGACCGCTGTCCTACGCGCCCGGCGGATGATGAGCGAGAAGATCAAGGCCATGTCGTCCGAAGCCATCGCCTCGGCGGGCATCATCGGCTCGCTGCCGCCGGTGGTGATGGTCCTCGTGATGATCGCCGCGCCAGCCTACATGCTGCTGCTGTTCACCGACATCCGCGGTCAGGTCATGCTTCTGGGGTGCGCGGTCTGGATGGCCTGCGGCATCTTCGCGATGAAGCGCATGATTTCGTTCAAGTTCTGAGGAGAGCGTCGTGAACGGCTTCATGCATTTCATCACCGACCCGCAGAACCTGCTGAGCATCGGCGTAGGCGTGGCCGTCTTCGCCAGCGTCCTGACCCTGCTCAACTCCTTCATGGGCGGCGAGCGGCTGGACAAGCGGATGAAGGCCGTCGCCGAGCGGCGCGACGAGTTGAAGCGTCGTTCGCGCCAGGCGATGAAGGGCGGCGTCGGATCGACAACGACCACGCTGCGTCACTCGGACGAAGGCTTCAAGAAGCGCGTTGTCGACCGCCTGAACCTGATCAAGCTGCTGGAAGACCCCAAGGTCGTCGAGAACATGGCCCAGGCCGGGTTCCGCGGGCCCAAGCCCCTGACCACCTTCTACTTCTTCCGCTTCGCCACGCCCTTCCTCTTCATGGTGCTGACGGCGCTCTATCTGTTCCTGGTCAACGACCTGGGCATGAACCTGACGCTGAAGCTGTGCGCCCTGGTGTTCGCGGCGGCGGCCGGCTTCTATGCGCCCAACGTCTATCTTTCGAACCGCATTGCTTCACGTCGCCAGTCGATCGTGGCGGCCTTTCCCGACTCGCTGGACCTGCTGCTGATCTGCGTTGAATCCGGCATGTCGATCGAGGCGGCGATCCAGAAGGTCAGCCAGGAGGTCGGCAGCCAGTCGATCGAACTGGCCGAGGAACTCAGCCTGCTGTCCGCTGAGCTCAGCTATCTGCCCGAACGCCGCATGGCCTATGAGGGCATGGCCAAACGCACCAATCACCCCGGCATCAAGTCCGTGGCCACGGCCATGACCCAGGCCGAGACCTACGGCACGCCGCTGGGTTCGGCCCTGCGTATCATGGCCAAGGAAAACCGCGACCTGCGTCTGTCTGCGGCTGAGAAGAAGGCGGCGGCGCTGCCGGCCAAGCTGACCGTGCCGATGATCATCTTCTTCCTGCCGGTGCTGTTCGTGGTCATCCTGGGCCCGGCCATCATCAACATCATGGATATGATGAAGGGCGGCGCGGGCATGGGCTGATCAGCCCTCGGCGGCGCGCCTCAGGGCCTCGGCGATGTCTTCATAGGCGCTGCGGATGCTCTTGCGGTGCTTGTCGTGGAACAGTTCGCCGCGCAGGCCCGAGAAGATGACGCCGTTGGAGACGATGCAGTTGCCGCGCTCCAGCTCTTCGATCTCGTAGTAGCGGATGGCGTTGAACATGAAGCCGCGCTTTTCGGCCCAGACCAGTTGGGAATAGGGCTGCCAGTCGCCCAGGCGGGCCTGGACCTGACGCTCGGCCATGCCGGGCAGGGCCTCGGTCAGGCTGATGCCCGCGCCGAAGGCCAGGGCGCCCGTCACCCCGGTCTCATAGGGGTTCCAGGTGTGCCAGTTCTCGAGATCCGAAAGGATCTCCCAGATGCGGTCCGACGGCGCATGCACGCCGATACGCTTCTCGATACGGGTCGTGTCCATGATCTGCCTCTGACACGGCTTTTCGACTTTAGGAAGTCGTCTCGATCGGAGCTGCGTTCGGCAGGGACGGTTTGAGACGCCGGCCGTCGTCCAGGCCCAGGCGCGCCTTGACCTCGAACAGGTCGGCGCCGGCGGGCACGACCAGCAGTTCCTCAGGGCGTCGGGCATTGACCGCCACTACCGCATTTTTTGGGCAGACGTCGAAACAGTCGGCGCCGACCACGGCCAGGTCGGCCTTGCGGCCCTTGCCCGCATGCAGATAGCGGCGCAGCGCCTTCTTCAACGTCTTGTCGCCGTCGGGGCCGAAGCCGCCGTCCAGCTTCTTGGAGCATTTGCGGCACACCAGAACCACCTCGTTCCAGCGGGTCTTCGACACCTTGAAGGGTTTGGGCGTCTTGCTCATGGCCCGAAGATCGGCGTTCGCGACGGCTTGCACAAGCGGCGTTCGCTCGCGCAACATGATCTTCACAAAGGGGAGTCCGTCATGACCATTCGTTGTCGCCTGACCGTCGCAGCCGTCGTCGCTGCGGTCCTGTCGGGGGCGAGCGCCGCCGCCGCCCAGGTCCCCGCCGCTCGCGTCGAGACGGCGGTGGAGCGGGTCATGCCCGAGGTCGTCGCCTGGCGCCGCGACCTGCACCAGCACCCCGAACTGGGTTTCGCCGAGACACGCACGGCGGGCGTGGTCGCCGACCATCTGCGCGGGCTGGGTCTGGAGGTTCGCACCGAGGTGGGCAAGACCGGCGTGGTCGGGGTGCTGCGCGGGGCGAGGCCGGGTCGCACGGTCGCTCTGCGCGCCGACATGGACGCCCTGCCGGTCAAGGAGGCGACGGGGCTGGCCTTCGCCTCGACCGCGACGGGAACCTATATGGGCGAGACCGTGCCTGTGGCCCACGCCTGCGGCCACGACGCCCACGTCGCCATGCTGATGGGCGCCGCCGAGGTGCTGGCGGGCATGAAGGATCAGATCAGCGGAACCGTCGTCTTCATCTTCCAGCCGGCCGAGGAGGGCGCGCCTCCGGGCGAGCGTCTGGGCGGGGCCGCCCTGATGATCGAGGAGGGGGCATTAAAGGACCCGGCGCCCGAGGCCATCTTCGGTCTGCACGTCGTGCCCGGCGTTCCCGGAACCATCTTCTATCGACCGCAGGGTTTCATGGCGGCCTCGGACCGGGTCGACATCGTCCTGCATGGCAAGCAGACGCACGGGGCCTGGCCGTGGAAGGGGATCGACGTGATCGCCGCCGCCGCCAATGTCGTCCAGACGGTCAACACCCTGACAGCGCGCACCATCGACCCGACGACGACGCCGACCGTCTTCACCATCGCCACGATGGATGCGGGCGTGCGCTACAACATCATCCCCGACGAGGCGCGCCTCAGCGGCACCCTACGCACCTTCGACGTGGCCCAGCGCGATGCCTTGGTGGCGCGGGCCGAAGCCGCCATCGACAACGTGGCCGCGGCCTATGGCGCCACCGCTGACTTCGCCGTGAAGCAAAACGCGGCCCTGGTCTTCAACGACGAGGCCTTGTCCGCCTGGCTGGCGCCGGTGCTGGAAGAGGCGGCGGGGTCGGGCAAGGTCAACCCAGCCACGCCCCCGACGACGGTGGCCGAGGACTTCAGCTATTTCCAGCGCGCGGTTCCCGGCGTCTTCTATCACCTGGGCGGCAGTCCGGACGGCGTCGATCCAGCGACCGCGGCCCCCAATCACTCGCCGCAGTTCGACGTGAACGAGAAGGTTCTGCCGCTGGGCGTGAAGGCTCATGTCTTCAGCGCCCTGCGCTTCCTGGAACGACCTGAAAACTGATTGTTTCTGTTTATCAAGGGGTAAGCATGCTGGCGCATCCTCGCCATTCCTGACGAGAGGTCCGCCGATGTCGCGCCTGCCGATCAATCTGCCGTCCGCCGCGCCGCTGCGTCCTGCGCGCAGTCGTCTGCGTGACGCGGTCTTCTTCTGCATGTCGTTTGCGGCGGTCTTCCTGGCCGCCCTGCTGGTGATGGAGCTGCTGCTGGGGTAAGCCGGAGGTCCGATTTCAGGAGGCCTCCCCATGATCACCCGCATCCAGCCCGGCGCCCGCATGAGCGAGGCCGTCATCCACGGCAACACCGTCTATCTGGCTGGCCAGGTCGGCGAGCCGGGCGACGACGTCACGGCCCAGACGAAGACGACCCTGGCCGAGATCGACGCCTTGCTGGCCCAGGCCGGCACCGACAAGTCCAAGATCCTGATGGCCACCATCTGGCTGGCCGACATCGCCGATTTCGAGGCCATGAACGCCGTCTGGGACGCCTGGGTCGATCAGGCCAATCCGCCCGCTCGCGCCACCAGCGAAGGCAAGCTGGCGTCGCCCGAATACCTGGTCGAGATCATCGTCGTGGCGGCGCTCTGATGGCGCTAGACAAGGACAGCGAACTGGAGCGGTTCAAGGCGACCCGCGTCACCGCCCTCTACCGCCTCGACCTGATCGAGAAGGGCGCGCAGATCACCTATGAAGACGGCACGCCCGTCGATATGAAGTCGGAAGCCCAGCGGCTCAAGGATCAGGTCGCCGACATGGACCGCCGCATCGCCCGTCTGGAAGCGGCGGGCGAAGCCTAGTTCGCCGCCTCGCGGCCGGACAGGTCCAGCAGGGCGGCGACGCGCGCCAGCTTGTCCGGGTTGCGGGTGATGAAGATGTCGAGGATGCGCCCGTCCTCGATGGCCAGGGCCGTGGTCTGCAACACCCGACCGCGTTCCAGGCTGACATAGCCGGGCAGGCCGTCGATCCACATGGGCCGGATCATCTCAAAGGCCTCGGAGCCGTATTTGCGGTTCAGGCCCGCGAAGAGGCGCAGCAGCTTGCGCGCGCCGTGGATCGGGTTGTGGAAGGCGATCACCTTGCCGCCGCCATCGGCTCTCAGGGTCGCGCCTTCCGCCAGCAGGGCGCCCAGGGCCGCCAGGTCGCCGGATCGCGAGGCGTCGAAAAAGGCGCGGGCGATCCGTTCGCCCTCCTCGGGTTCGACGGCGTAGCGGGGACGCGCCTCCTGCACATGGCGGCGGGCGCGGCTGGCCAGCTGGCGCACCGAGGCCGGATCGCGTTCCAGCGTCGCCGCCACCTCGTCGAAGCCGACCTCGAAGACGTCGTGCAGCAGGAAGGCGGCGCGCTCCAGCGGCGACAGCCGCTCCATGGCCGTCATCAAGGACAGGGTCAGGTCGTCGGCGAAGGTCTCGGCGTCCGCGTCCGGGCCGGTGATCAGGGGCTCGGGCAGCCATGATCCGACATAGGTCTCGCGTCGGACGCGGGCTGATTTCAGCAGGTCCAGCGCCAGCCGCGTCGTGGTCCGCGTCAGCCAGGCGGCGGGCTCGCGAATCTCGGCCGGATCGACACGGCTCCACCGGAGCCAGGCCTCCTGCACCACGTCCTCGGCCTCGGCCAGGGAGCCCAGCATACGGTAGGCGAGGCGCGCCAGCCGGGGCCGGTGCGCCTCGAAGATGCCGGTGGCGGGGTCAGGCCGCGACACGCGCCGGTTCCGCCGGATGGGCCAGGCGGAAGCCGACCGCCAGCCGGTTCCACACATTGATCGCCCCGATGGCGAAGGTCAGGTTGACCTGTTCGCTCTCGCTGAACTCGGCCTTCAGGGCTTCATAGTCGGCGTCCGGGGCCTGGGTCTGTTCGATCCGGGTCAGGCTCTCGGCCCAGGTCAGGGCGGCGCGCTCGCGCGGAGTGTAGAGCGAGGACTCGCGCCAGGCGGCCAGCAGATGCAGCCGCACCTCGCTCTCGCCGGCCTTGCGGGCGTCGGCGGTGTGCATATGCAGGCAGAAGGCACAGCCGTTGATCTGCGAGACGCGGGTCTTCAGCAGCTCCAGCAGGCTGTGCTCCAGACCGCTGGCGCCGATGGTCTGCTCCAGCTTGATCATGGCCTGATAGGCGTCGGGGGCGGCTTTGAAGGGGCTGGCGATACGCGGGGTCATGTCATCTCTCCTCAGCGCCTGATTGCGCGTCGCCTCCATGACGAGACAGGCCGCCCGCCTGTGACACGGCCCGTTGAATTAAGTTTCCAGCCGCTCGAACACTGTGGCGATGACGGCTTGATAGGCGTCGGTCAGGGCGCGCAGTTCGGCCTCGGGCACGCGCTCGTCGATCTGGTGCATGGTCTGGCCGACCAGGCCCAACTCCAGCACCGGGCAGAGCGAGCGGATAAAGCGGGCGTCCGAGGTGCCGCCGGTGGTCGAGGCCTCGGGGCGGCGGCCCAAGGTCGCCTCGACCGCGTCCTGCACCGCCGTGACGAAGACGCCGGGCTCGGTCAGGAAGGCTTCACCCGAGCACATATGCTCCAGCTCGATCCGCAGCCCGGTCTCGGCCTGGACCAGACCCGCCTCGCGGTTCAGCCAGTCGATCAGGCCGTCGCCGGTGTGGGTCGGGTTGAAGCGGATGTTGAGCCGGGCCTTCGCCTCGGCGGGGATGATGTTGGTCGCCGGATTGCCCACGTCGATGGTGGTGATCTCGAGGTTCGACGGCGGGAATTCCGGGTAGCCGTCGTCGAGAACGTGGGCGTCGAGACGGGCCAGCAATTTCGCAACGACCGGGGCCGGGTTGGCGGCGCGGTCGGGATAGGCGACATGGCCCTGCTTGCCGTGGACGGTGATCCAGGTGTTGAGCGAGCCGCGCCGACCGACCTTGATCATGTCGCCGAGATGATGCGCTGATGACGGCTCGCCGACCACGCAGGCGTCGATGACCTCGCCCTCGGCGGCCAGGGCCTCGACCACCCGCTTGGTGCCGTACAGGGCCGGGCCTTCCTCGTCGCCGGTGATGAGGAAAGAGAGGGAGCCGGGCACGTCGCCTTCTGCCAGCACACGCGAGACGGCGGCGACCCAGGCGGCGATGCCGCCCTTCATGTCCACGGCGCCGCGGCCATAGAGGATGCCGTCGCGGGTCTCGCCCTCGAACGGGGCGGCGGTCCAGGCGGCGACGTCGCCGGTCGGCACCACGTCGGTGTGGCCCGCAAAGCAGAGGTTGGGCGAGGCCGTCCCGCGGCGGGCGTAGAGGTTCTCGATCCGGGCGTCGTGGCCGACCCCGCTGGGCCCCTCGAACACCATGCGGCGGCAGGTGAAGCCGAGCCCGGTCAGGGCGCGCTCCAGCACGTCCATCGCCCCTTCGTCGGCGGGGGTGACGGAGGGAATGCGGATCAGGTCGCGGGTCAGTTCGACAGGATCGATGACGGAATGTGATGCGGCGCTCATGGGCTCTATGCTTTAGGCATATCCCGCACCCGCGAGAAGGCCCGAAACCGTGCCGAAGATCGACATCGACAATGCACCGACCGGCCACGGGACCGGATACCCCGAGGAGTTCGCTGCTCCGTGCAAGCCGCGACGGCGCTGGCGGTTGGGCGACGCGGTCGGTCTGGACCAGTTCGGGGTCAACCTGCTGCGCCTGCCCGCCGGGGCCTGGTCCAGCCAGCGTCACTGGCACAGCGCCGAGGACGAGTTCGTCTGGGTGGTCGAGGGCGAGGTGGTCCTGATTGAGGACGATGGCGAGACGCGGCTGGTCGCGGGCGACTGCGCCGGTTTCAAGGCGGGCGTGCCGAACGGCCACAAGATCGAGAACCGCAGCGAGCGAGAGGCGGTGCTGCTGGAGGTCGGTTCGCGCCGCCCGACCGAGGACGCCTGCGACTATCCCGACATCGACATGATCCTTCCCAAGGACGCCGAGCGATACTTCCATCGCGACGGAACCCCCTATCCGAAGACGCCCAGAAGAACGTGACCACAGACAGCATCGACACCGCCCCGACGGTCCCGCCCCAGCCGCCCTTGCCGCCCGAGTCTCATGACGACGGCCCGTCCAGTCCCTGGGCCATTCGCGATTTCCGCCTGTTGTGGGTCGGACGCGTGGCGGCGGTTCTGGGCATCCAGATCCAGTCTTCGGCCCTGTTGTGGCAGGTCTATGAGATCGCCCGGCGCGACCATCCGATCGCCGAGGCCAGCCTCTATCTGGGTCTGGTGGGCCTGTGTCAGTTCCTGCCGCTGCTGGCCTTTACACTGCCCGCAGGGGCCATGGCCGACCGGCGTGACCGCAAGCACACCGTGACCCTGTCCATTGTGGTGGAGAGCCTGTGCGCCCTGGCCTTCCTCGCCATGGCCCTGCACGGCTCGCCGCCCTTGTGGGGGTTGCTGGCGGTGGCCGCCGTCTTCGGCGCGGCGCGGGCCTTCCTCGCCCCGGCCAGTCAGGCCTTCCTGCCCATGGTGGTGGGGCGCAAGGCCCTGCCGCCCGCCATCGCGGCCCAGTCCATCGCCTTCCAGACCGGAGCCATCGCCGGGCCGGCGCTAGGCGGGGTCATCGTCGGCTTTGCCGTGCCCTGGGCATACGCCTCGGCCATGGCTCTGTTCTTCGTGGCCATCGCCTGCTTCCTGCTGATCCGCACCAAGGGCAAGCCGCAGTTCGTCGAGACGGGCGTGGGCCCGCTGGAGCTGGTCAAGGAGGGTCTGTCCTATGTCTGGAAGACCAAGATCGTGCTGGGCGCCATCTCGCTGGATCTGGTGGTGGTGCTGCTCGCGGGCGTGGCCCTGCTGACGCCGATTTTCGCGCGCGACATCCTGCATGTGGGTCCGCAGGGGTTCGGCCTGCTGCGCGCCTCGTTCGGGGTGGGGGCCCTGCTGGTGGCCCTCTATCTGAGCCGCTTCCCCATCGTGAAACATGGCGGGCGCTGGATGTTCGCGGCCGTGGCGGTGTTCGGCCTGTCCACCCTGACGTTCGGCCTGTCGCACTGGGTCTGGCTCAGCGCCCTGGCCCTCTTCATCGGCGGCGGGGCGGACATGATCAGCGTCAATATTCGCCAGACCCTGATCCAGCTGGCCACGCCCGATCATATGCGCGGGCGGGTGTCGTCGGTGTCCATGCTGTTCATCGGCGCCTCGAACGAGCTGGGCGAGGCCTATTCGGGGGTCATGGTGCGTCTGCTCGGCCCTGTCGGCGCGGCGGTGTTCGGCGGCGTCGGCGCCCTGGCCGCCACCGGCATCTGGGCCAAGGTCTTCCCCGGCCTGCGGAAGGCGAACAAGCTGACCTGACGGTCGGCCCCTCTCTGGCGGGAGAAGGGCCTCTGTCCCATCAGTTCTTGGCGGGGACCCGAGTGTCCGTGGTCGGATCGACAGCGCCGGGGCGGCCTTCGGCGGCGGCCTGGGCCTGATTGTCTTCCAGCTTGTCGGCGACCTTGCCGGCGCCGTCCTCGACGGCCTGGGCCGCCTTCATGGCGCCGGACTCGACCACTTCGCCGGTCTGGGCGGCGACGTCGGCGGCCTTGTCGCCGGCGGCTTCGGCATTGGCCTCGGCCTTGTTCTGCTCGGCCTGGGTGCAGGCGGCGGCGCCGAGCGCCAGGACCGAGGCGGCGGCGATCGTCAGGATGCGGATGCGCATGGGATGTTCCCCTTCTTGCGTTGAACCTTGGCGGTAAACGCAATTGCGCGATGGGGGTTGCCTCGCGGTCCTAGTCCAGGTCCACCGGCAGGGTCTGGCTGGCCAGCAGCCGCTCGGTGGTGGCCCAGTGATCCGGCCCCTGACCCTCGACCCAGGCCTGCACCATGTCGCGGCCCAGACCGTAGTTGATCACATAGCTGCGGTAGGTCTCGATGAAGCTCAGCCGCTGGTTCGCCCGGTCGCGCGCCACCAGACTATATTTCTGCAACTGGTCCAGCGCCGTTTCGCGGTCGATGCGCCCCGCCAGATAGGCGTCGGCCACGGTGTATTCCGCCCGCCCCAGTTCGCGCGTCAGGGCCAGAAGCTGCGTCTGGGCTTCGGCCGTCGCGGGGTCGAGCCCGGCCAGCGGATAGAGGACGCGTTTTTCAAAATCGGTGCGCTCATGGCCGGGGAAGGCCAGGTCGATGCCGTAGTTGGCGCTGCCCTCGGCGATAAAGGACATGGGGCTGAACAGGGGATAGACGCTCATCTCGACCCAGCCCTTCTGTTTGACGAAGGTCTGTTCCAGCAGGGCGTTATAGACGTGGTGGCCGGGATAGCCCTCATGGCAACCCAGATCGACGGCGCGATCGATATAGATGGGCAGGTCGGTGTTGACCTGGATCAGGCTGAAGGCATTGCCCTTGTACCAGTTGTAGCCCGACCACGGCTTGTTGTTGACGAACTCCAGCGTGAAGGTCTCGTTGGCGGGCAGGGTCATGTGCCGCTCGGTGCGAGCCTTGCACTCGGCAATCGCGGCCCGCATCACCGGCTCTAGCTTATCCTTGGGAATGACGTAGCGGGCGCGGAACGCCGCGACCCGGTCGGCCAGCGGCCCCTCGCCGGGGATCAGGGCGTCGATGCGCGCCAGCACAGGATCATAGGACGACAGCGGACGCAGTTCCGGACGCACCCCGAACAGGGCCTCGGCCTCGTCGGCGAAGCTCATCTTCTCGCCGCCCAGCATCCGCAGACGCGCCGAGGCCGCCGAGACATGGGCCGACAGATAGGCGCGGCGTTGCCGACTTTCGGCGTCCAGACCGGCGGTCGGCAGGGCGTCCAGTCGCCGGGTCAGGGCGGTCGCGCCCTCGGCCAACTGGGGCAGGGCGCGCGGATGGGCCTTGGCCGTCTCGGCCCATTCGGCTGGGCCGTAATAGGCGTCGACATAGCCCGGCTCGCGCTCGCCGATTTCCAGCGTCAGGGCGACATAGTCGCGCGCCACAGCGTCCAGGCTGTCCGCCGCCGGTTTCGGCGTGGCGGCGCAGGCGGCCAGAAGGGCGCCGGCCGTCAGGGCCGCGATGTTGGAAACGCGCATGGAAACTCCCTCTCTCCGACCGCGAGGCTAGGCCTTTGCAGCTCTTGAGCCAAGCCGCGCCCAAGAAGGCGTCCCGTCGAGATTCAGGGATTGAGGCCGCCCGGCCCATGCTGTAAGCACCGCCGTCCGGCTCTAGAGCCGCAGACGCACCCGTAGCTCAGCTGGATAGAGTGCTGCCCTCCGAAGGCAGAGGTCACAGGTTCGAATCCTGTCGGGTGCGCCATCTTCCTTGCCGGTCCGGACATCTCGCGGCCCGTTGATGCGCGGGCTCAGAGATACTTCATCCACCATTGCGAACTGCGGCGCTTGACCTTGCCGAACCAGCGGCAGGCGAACGCGCTGGGGACAGCGACGATCAGCGCCAGCAGCCAGATCCAGCCGACGCTCGGCAGGCTGAAGACTTCGCCCTGGTTGGGGCCGAACACCGCAAGCGCGCCCAGATTGAGCAGGTGCAGGCCGTAGAGGTGGATCAGGTAAAAGAACAAAGGCGCGCCGCCGAAGACGGCGAGAAGGCCGACCAGTCGACGCGGGGCTCGCTCCAGTCCTGCCAGCAGCAGGGCGCCGACGCCTAGCGTCACCAGAAGGAAGTCCGCTGAGGGCGGATACTTGGTCAGGTTGAGCACGCTCATGGCCGTGCGCAGCAGATCGGGCTGCACGCTCCAGGGGTGATCGCCATAGAGGTTGATGGTCCTCAGGACGGCGAACAGTCCCAGCATGGCGACGCCGAGAACGACCAGGCGGCGGCGTCGCGTGGCGCCGTCGGCGACAAACCAGGGGCCGATGCCATACCCCAGGGCGATGACGCCGATCCATGGCAGCAGGGGATAGGAGGTCCGCGCCTGCCCGCCCCATGGCAGGTCAATGTAGCCGCGATCATGCAGCACGGCCCAGACGGCGTGGCCGGGGGCGCCTTCGGCTACCGTGATCGGATCGAGAAAATTGTGTCCCAGCATGATGACCAGGCCGAGCGTGATCAGCGCGCCGCGTGGCAGATGGACCAGGGCCGCCAAGGCGATCATCGACAGGCCGATGACCCAGATGACTTGCAGAAAGACGGTGGTCGGCGTCAGGGAGAAGGTCCAGGCGAATGTGACCAGAGTCAGCTCCAGCCCGATCAGGAACAGGCCTCGCTTGAATAGAAAGGCCGAGGCCGCCGGGGCGCCGCCCTTTTTCGACGCGTAGAGCCAGGCGCTGAGCCCGGTCAGGGCCACGAAAATGGGCGCGCAAAGATGCGCTGTCATCCGGGTGAAGAAGAGGACCGGAGCGGTCGCTGTGACATCCATCGGGTCCGAGACCTGGGCGTGGATGAAGAAGAACTCACGCGCATGATCGACCAGCATCAGCAGCATGACCAGGCCGCGCAGGGCGTCGATGGACTGAATGCGGATGGAGGGCGCGGCGGTCGAGGGGGGGGCTGGTGGTGTCATTCGGCTGTGCGTAAATGATATGAAATAACATTACAAATTATCAGCGACCTCATTTGACGTCCCTGGCGCGGCGCCCGATGAAGGCCGTGTGAGCCAGCCAGTCCTTCCCGTCCGGCGCCTGCCAAAAGGCCGTTTGCCCGCGCCGCCGCCCGGGCTGGGGCGCATCGAAGGCTTCTCTGACATCCGGTTGAGCGTTGAACAGGCCGAGGCGTCGTTGGAGGCCGCGGCGGATCGGTTGTCGCTGCCGCGTTCGGGCTGGTCGTCGGGACGGTTCGACATGCTGGCCATTTCCGGCGGGGCGGCGGGCGGGGCTTACGGCGCCGGTGCTCTGGTCGGTCTGACCGAGGCCGGGGCGCGGCCGGAGTTCGCCCTGGTGACCGGGGTCAGCACCGGCGCTCTGATCGCGCCCTTCGCCTTTCTGGGAGCGACCTGGGACGAGCGTCTGGCCGACGCCTATGTCGGCGGACACGCCGCTGACCTGTTGAGCCTGCGCCGCCTGGCCTCGACCTTTACCGGCGGCCTGTTCCAGGGCGAGGCCCTGGACGGCCTGATCCATCCCTTTGTCGATGAGGCCCTGATCGACGCCGTGGCGGCCGAGCACGCGCGGGGGCGGCGGCTGTTGGTGGCGACGACCGATCTGGACAGCCAGCGCTCCTGCATCTGGGACATGGGAGCTATCGCCTCGCACGGCGGCGAGCCGGCCGTGGGCCTGTTTCGCGAGGTTCTGGCCGCCTCCGCCAGCCTGCCGGGCCTGTTCCCGCCGCGTCGCATCCCCTGCGAGGTTGATGGCGACAAGTTCGAGGAGATGCACGTGGACGGCGGGGTCGCTGCGCCCCTGTTCCTGATGCCCGAGGGCCTGTTGCGCTGGAACCGCCTGGGGCGGCGGCTGCATCGCGGTCGGGTGCATGTCCTGGTCAATACGGTGCTGGAGCCCGAGCCGCGCACCACTTCGCCCAATGTGGCGGCGGTGCTGACCCGCAGCTTCGACGCCATGTTGCGGTTTTCCTATCGCCAGGCCCTGGGGACGGCGACGACCTTCTGCGCGGCGCAGGGCCTGCCGATCAGCGTCGCCTCCATCCCCGACGCGCCGGATCAGGGCGGGATGCTGAGCTTCGACACCGCCACGATGCAGCGGCTGTTTGACGCCGCGCGCGAACGGGCGCGGGCGGGCGAGCTGTGGCGCTCGCCGGTGGCCGAGCGGCAGGGGCTTCAGGGCCTGATGGATCGGCTGCGGCCGCGCGGATAGCCTTGATGCGGCGCTTCGCCAGGCGCATGGAAAAGGTTCTCCTCCCCAAGACTTCCAAGGCCCCGATGACCGACGCCGAAAAGATTCCTGCTCAGCTTCCCGAAGGCCAGCCTGTCGGCCGCGTCATCGCCATGCCCGCCGACACCAACCCCGAGGGCGACATCTTCGGCGGCTGGCTGCTGGCCCAGATGGACTTGGCCGGCGCCACGCCGGCTTTCGAGCGCGCCAACGGCCGCTGCGCCACCGTGGCTTTGGACGGCATGGTCTTTCACCAGCCGGTCTCGGTCGGCGACGAGGTCTCGATCTACGCTCGCGTCGTCCACACCGGCCGCACCTCGATCCGCGTCCATGTCGAGGCGTGGAAGCGTTCGCGCGGCCAGCCTGAGGCCCAGTCGGTGCGCGTGACCGAGGGCGTCTTCACCTATGTGGCCATCGATTCCGAGCGCAAGCCGCGCCCGCTGCCGGCGGTCTGAGCCTCTTCGCATACGGGTGCGGCGCAGGGACAAGACCAAGCGCCGCACTCGGTAATTCTTGACGTTTGACCGCTTGCACCCTACCTGCGGGCCATGGCTATTCGTCGCATCCTGACCATCGATAACGCCGCCGACCTGGCGATCCTCAAGGCCGTGTCTCCGCCCGTCGAGGGCGGCGTGACCGACGCGCTGCGCGCCCTCATGGACGACATGCTCGAGACCATGTACGCCGCGCCGGGCATCGGCCTGGCCGCCGCCCAGATCGGCGAGCTGAAGCGCGTCGTGGTCATGGACCTGGGCGACAAGGTCGTCGAGGGCCAGCCGGACGAGCCGGAAACCGAGGAAGACGCCCTGGCGCGCCGCAACCCACGCTACTTCGTCAACCCGGAGGTCGTCTGGGCCTCGGACGAGATGTTCTCCTACGAGGAGGGCTGCCTGTCGGTGCCGGAATATTTCGACGCCGTCGAGCGCCCTGCCCGCGTCCGCGTCCGCTATATGGACTACGCGGGCCAGCAGATCGAAGAAGAGATCGAGGGTCTCTACGCTGTCTGCTTCCAGCACGAACTGGACCACCTGAACGGCGTCCTGTTCATCGACCACCTGTCGCGCCTGCGCCGTGAACGCGCGGTCGCCAAGGTCAAGAAGAACGCAAGGCTCGCCGCCTGATGGCCCGCAAGACCACGATCATCGACTCGCGCGGCCGTCGCCGTCTGACCCGCAATCAGAAGGTGGGCGCCGCCAGCCTGGCCACCATCGTCGCCGTCGCCGCTGTGGGCGTGGTGGCGGGTCTGCTGCTGGATCGCCTGCTCGATTTCGACGACGCCCTGGATGCGGGCGGCGAGTGGGACGAGGGCGGCGGCGTCTATACGCGCTGGATGTAATCCGCCCCACGGTCTAAAGGCGGGACCATGCGCCTAGCCTTCATGGGAACTCCCGACTTCGCCGTGCCGTCACTGGCCGAGCTGATCGCCTCGGGACACGAGATCGTCGCCGTCTATTCGCAACCGCCGCGCCCCAAGGGCCGGGGGCAGAAGCTGACGCCGTCGCCGGTTCACGCCTTCGCCGAGGCCATGGGCCTGCCGGTCTTCACGCCCGAGAGCATGAAGGCGGCCGAGGCCGTCGACACCTTCCGAAGCCTTGATCTCGACGCCGCCTGCGTCGTGGCCTACGGCCAGATCCTGAAGCCTGAAGTTCTGGAGGCCCCGCGTCTGGGCTGCTTCAATCTGCACGGCTCGCTGCTGCCGCGCTGGCGCGGGGCTGCCCCGATCCAGCGCGCCATCATGGCCGGCGACCGCCAGACCGGCGCCCAGATCATGCGGATGAGCGAGGGCCTGGACGAAGGCGCCATCATCCTGTCCGAGGTCATGGACATCTACGCCGACGACACGGCCGCCAGCCTATCCGAGCGCATGTCGCATCTTGGCGCCGCCCTGTGGCCCCGCGCCCTGGCCGCCATCGAACGCGGCGGCTTCACTGAGACCGAACAGACGGGTGAGGCGACCTACGCCAAGAAGATCACCCCCGCCGAGGCCCGCATCGACTGGACCCGTCCCGCCGCCGAGGTGGACGCCCATATTCGCGGCCTGTCGCCCTTACCCGGCGCCTGGTTCGAGGTTGAGGCCGACGGCGAGCCGGTGCGCATCAAGGCCCTGATGTCGGCGTTGGCAGACGGGCAGGGTGCGCCCGGTCAGGTGCTGGACGACGCCCTGACCGTGGCCTGCGGAACCGGCGCGGTGCGCCTGACCCGCGTGCAGCGCCCCGGCAAGGCGGCGCAATCCGCCGATGAAATGCTGCGCGGCTTCCCGGTTCCGGCCGGAACCCAGCTCGGCTGATGCCCCGCTACCGTTTCACCGTCGAATACGACGGCTCGGCCTACAACGGCTTTCAGGCTCAGGCCGGACAGCCGACGGTGCAGGGCGCCATCGAGACTGCGGTGACGGCCTTTTCCGGCCAGGCCGTACGCATCGCCGCCGCCGGGCGCACCGACACCGGCGTCCACGCCACGGGCCAGACCTGCCATGTCGATCTGGACAAGGACTGGCCGGCGCGGACGGTGATGAACGCCCTGAACGCCCACCTGATGCACGAGGCGGTGGCGGTGTTGGACTGCGCTCCTGTCAGCGACGACTGGCACGCCCGCTTCACCGCCAATGGGCGGAAGTATCTGTACCGCATCCTCAACCGGCCGGGCCGCCCGGCTCTGGATCGAGGCCGGGTCTGGCACGTCAAGAAGCCGCTGGACGCCGAGGCCATGCAGGCGGCGGCGCAAAGCCTGATCGGCCTGCACGACTTCACCACCTTCCGCGACGCCCAGTGCCAGTCGGCCAGTCCGGTCAAGACGCTGGACGTGGCTCGCGTCAGCCGCGTCGGCGAAGAAGTGCATCTGGTGTTTGAGGCCCGTAGCTTCCTGCACCGTCAGGTGCGCTCGATGGCCGGCAGTCTGGCCGAGGTCGGTCTGGGCCGCTGGGCCGTGTCCGACCTAGCCGACGCCCTGGCCGCCAAGGATCGCGCGCGCTGCGGCGCGGTGGCGCCGTCAGACGGGCTCTATCTGACGGGCGTCACCTATGAGGCCGAGGCCTGACCTCAGCGCTTGAACAGGCCGCCCAGGGCGCCGCCGATGCCGCCCGGCAGGTTGTTCAGCAGACCGCCGAGCAGGTCGTCGGCGCCCTCGGCCGAACCGTTCGGCGTCAGGCGATCGACGGCTTCCGGCAGCAGGCCGGCCAGGGTCTCGCTGGCCTGTTCCGGCGAAATGCCCAGTTTGGCGGCGAAGTCGGCGATGGGGCCGGAGCCGAGCACCGAGGCGATCTGCTCGGCCGAGATCCCGGCGTTGCCGCCCTTGCCGATCCACGAGGCCGCCACGTCGCCCAGGCCGTTCTGGCCGAATTTCTCGACCAGACCGCCGACGCCGCCCTGACCCTTCAGCAGGTCCGACAGGCCGCCCGCAGCGTCGTCGCCGAGGCCGCCGAGCACATTATCCAGAAGTCCCATGGTCGTTCTCCGAGTTGAAGCCGGCAGTCTGAGGGAACGAGGCTACGCTTTTGTGGCGGGATCGCAAACGATCGCAAACCCGCCGACGGCGCGGCCCTTAGTTGCGGGCCGAGTTGGAACTGGACGTCACGGCCTGGCCGGCGGCTTCCAGATCGCGGCCGACGCCGGCGACGGTGTTGCAGGCGGCGGTGGTCAGGGCGGCGGCGATGACGCCGAGGACGATGAGCTTGCGCATGGAGATTTCCCCGAGAAAAGGCGATTGAGCGCTTCAACGTGAAGCTTGGCCACAAGGTTGCATGGCCAATTCATCCTTCAATCTGCTAACGGCGAAACCATGACGCAAGCTCCCGACACCGCCGCCCGCCGTCTGGTCGACACCCTCGTGATGAACGGGGTCGACAAGGTCTTCTGTGTGCCGGGCGAGAGCTATCTCGCCGTGCTCGACGCCCTGGCCGATGTGCGCGACCGGATCGAGGTCATCGTCTGCCGCCATGAGGCCGGCGCCGCCAACATGGCCGAGGCCTATGGCAAGCTGACGGGCAAGCCCGGCGTCTGCATGGTCACGCGCGGACCGGGCGCGACCCACGCCTCGATCGGCGTGCATACGGCGCATCAGGACTCCACGCCGATGATCCTGTTCGTTGGCCAGATCGCCCTGACCGACCGGGGCCGCGGCGCCTTTCAGGAGGTCGACTACCGCGAGGTCTTTGGCGGCCTGGCCAAGTGGGCGACCGAGATCGAAAGCCCCGAGCGCACCGTCGAAGTGGTCGAGCGCGCCTTCGCCACGGCCCTGCAAGGCCGCATGGGTCCGGTGGTCGTGGCCCTGCCCGAGAACATCCTGCATGACGCCGGCGGCCCTGCCCCGGTGCGCCCCGTCGTCGCCGCCAAGGCCGCGCTGGACCCGGCCTTTGTCGAGCAGGTGCGCGAACGCCTGTCGCGCGCTGAACGCCCGATGCTGATCCTCGGCGGTTCGGGCTGGAGCGACGCCGCCACCGACGCGATTTCCGCCTGGGCCGAACGCCTTGGCCTGCCGTTGGCCCTGTCGTTCCGCCGCAAGGACCTGATCCGCAACGACCATCCCGGCTATGCGGGCGACCTCGGCCTTGGCCCGAACCCCAAGCTGGTGGCGCGGGTCAAGGCCGCTGACCTGTTGCTGGTGATCGGCGCCCGCATGGGCGAGAACCCGACCCAAGGCTACACCCTGCTGGACCGCAGCAAGACCGCCGAGACCCTGATCCACATCCATCCGGGGGCTGAGGAACTGGGCCGCGTCTGGGCGCCCGCCCTGGCGGCGGCCTCTGACAATTCTCTGGCCGCCCTGGCCCTGTCGGCCATCGATCCGGGCCGCGTCTGGAGCGATCAGGGCGCCGCCGCTCACGCCGACTTCGTCGCCTTCTCTTCGCCGATCGAAGTGAAGAGCGCGGTCAACATGAGCGAGGTCATCGCCCATCTGGCTGAGGCCTTGCCGGAAGACGCCATCCTGACCAATGGCGCGGGCAATTTCGCCGCCTGGCTGCACCGCTTCCACCGCCATCAGGCCCGGCGGACCCAGTTGGCTCCGACCTCGGGCGCCATGGGCTACGGCTATCCCGCCGCTCTGGGCGCCAAGGCGGTTGATCCGTCGCGCGAGGTCGTCTGCATCGCCGGCGACGGCGACTTCATGATGAGCGCCAATGAAATGGCCACCGCCGCCCAGTACGGCCTGGGCGTCATCGTGGTGGTCGTGGACAACGGCACCTTCGGCACCATCCGCATGCACCAGGAGCGGGAATACCCCGCCCGCGTCATCGCCACCGAGCTGAAGAACCCCGATTTCGTCAAATACGCCGAGGCCTTTGACGCCTTCGCCGTGCGTTGCGAGACGACCGAGGACTTCCCGGCGGCCCTGACGGCGGCGCGCGCCGCTGCGGCGGGCGGTCGTCCGGCGCTGATCCACCTAATCACCGACGCCGAGCAGATCGCACCGGGCCGCACGATCACCGACCTGCGCGGGGCCTGACGCCTCTCTCCCTGCGGCGTCTGGCGGCTTGCGCCCGACGCCGACAGGGGGAACAGTGCCGCCTCGCAGTTCCGAGGGGGTTTCATGCGCCGTTTTCTGATCTCGTCCGTCGCCGTTCTGGCGCTTTGTGCCGCCGCGCCTGTCGCCATGGCCCAGACTGCGGCGCCCGCCACCATCTCGCCGCAGGCGCAAAGCGAGGACGCCCGCCTCGACGCCTTCTTCGAGCAGGCCTTCCAGGCGCGTATCGCGCTGAGCCCGCAGCAGATGACGTCGCTGGGGATCAAGACCGACTACGACAAGCTGGACGACGTTTCTGACGCCGCCGCCGCGCGCTCGCTGGCCCTGCAAGAGGCGCAACTGGCGCAGATGAAGGCCGAGTTCGATCCGGCCAAGCTCAGCGCTCAGAGCAGGATGTCCTGGCGTCTGTTCGAATACGGCGTGCAGCAGGCCCGCCTGTCGAACCAGTGGCGAGACTGGAACTTCCAGTTCGCCGCCAACGGCAACCCGACCACCAGCCTGCCGGTCTTCCTCATCAACAACCATCGCATCAGCAGCGTCTCGGACGCCGAGGCCTATGTCTCGCGCATCACCGAGGCCGAGCGCTACATGGGGCAGGTTGCGACGACGCTGAAGGCGCGCGCCGCCGAGGGCGTGGTCTCGCCGCGCTTCGTGTTTGCGCCCTCGATCGAGAACACTCGTGCGGTCATCACAGGCGCGCCCTTCGATACTGGCGCGGACAACCCGGTCTGGGCCGACTTCCAGAAGAAGGTCGCCGCGCTGGAGGCCGATCAGGCGACGAAAGACCGACTGCTGGCCTCGGCCCGCGCCGCCCTGACCGGCCCCTACAAGCAGGGCTTCGAAACGGTCCTGACAGCCTTGGCCGAGGTCCAGCCGATGGCCGACAGCGACGCGGGCGTCTGGCGGCTGCCGAACGGCGAGGCCTATTACAACGCCCGCCTGCAGCTCTCGACCACCACCGACCTGACCGCCGACCAGATCCACCAGATCGGTCTGGACGAGGTGGCCCGCATCCAGCGCGAGATGGAGGTCATCAAGGCCAAGGTCGGCTTTGACGGCTCGCTGCAGGACTTCTTCGTCTTCCTGAAGACCGATCCGCGCTTCCAGTATCCGAACACGCCGGAGGGCAAGGAGCAGTATCTGACCGACGCCCGCGGCTTCATCGCCCAGGTCATGGCGGTGGCGCCCCAGTGGTTCTCGACCCTGCCCAAGGCGGCGCTGGAGGTGCGCGCGGTCGAGCCCTTCCGCGAGGCCACGGCCTCCATCGCCTTCTACAACTCGCCGTCGCCTGACGGGACGCGGCCCGGCATCTACTACGTCAACCTGTCGGACATGACCCAGGTGCTGAAGCCCCAGATCGAGGGCATCAGCTATCACGAGGGCGCGCCGGGGCATCACTTCCAGATCGCCTATGCCCAGGAGATCGAGGGCCTGCCGCGCTTCCGTCGCTTCGGCGGCTACGGCGCCTATGCCGAGGGCTGGGGCCTCTACGCCGAGCAACTGGGCAAGGAGATGGGCTTCTATCAGGACCCCTATTCCGACTTCGGCCGCCTCTCGACCGAGCTGTGGCGCGCGGTGCGTCTGGTCACCGACACCGGCCTGCACGCCAAACGCTGGAGCCGGGAACAGGCCATGGACTACTTCCGTCAGAACTCGCTGTTGTCGGAACGCGACATCGGCAAGGAGGTCGAGCGCTACATCACCAACCCCGGCCAGGCGACCAGCTACAAGATCGGCGAGCTGAAGATCGAGGAACTGCGCCACAAGGCAGAGGCGACCCTGGGCGACAGGTTCGACATCAAGGACTTCCACGCCGTGGTCCTCGGCTCCGGCTCGGTGCCGCTGGACGTGCTGGCCGACCAGGTCAACGCCTGGATCGCAGCGGGCGGCGGCAAGCCGGTCGCCTGAGGCTCGCCTTCGGGGCCTGAGAGCGGTAAAGGGCCGCCATGCCCTTTACCGCCACCGTCCTGACCATGTTCCCCGAGGCCTTTCCTGGGCCGCTCGGCGTGTCGCTGATCGGCACCGCCTGGCGCGAGAAGGGGCTGTGGGACCTGCAGACGCTGGACATTCGCGCGTTTTCCGAAGATAAGCGCGGCTTCCTGGACGACACCCCTGCGGGTGGCGGTCCTGGTCAGGTGCTGAAAGCGGACGTGGTGGCCCGGGCTTTAGATAGTCTGGAAGGCCCGCCTCGGCCGCTTTTGTACATGAGCGCACGCGGTCGACCCCTGACGCAGGCGCGAGTGAAGGAATGGGCCAAGGCCGACGGAATCGTCGTGCTTTGCGGTCGTTTCGAGGGGGTGGACCAGCGGGTGCTCGACGCACGCGGGTTCGAGGAGATCTCCGTCGGAAACGCGGTCCTCGCCGGTGGCGAGGCGGCGGCCATGGTGGCGATCGAGGCGTGCGTACGACTGGTCCCCGGTGTTCTAGGCGCGGCTGAAAGCCTGTCGTCCGAAAGCTTCGAGGACGGTCTTCTGGAACACCCGCAGTACACGCGACCGCGGACGTTCGAGGGGCACGATATTCCCGAGGTGCTGCTGTCGGGCGATCACAAGAAGATCGCGCAATGGCGAGAGGCGCAGCGGGAAGAGACGACGCGGGAACGGCGCCCGGACCTCTGGGCGGCGCATCTTGCAAAGACGACTGCGGAGCCTGGCTCCGCCAAATCAAAGGCAAAGGGCGCTAAAGCCCGAGGAGAATAGATATGAACATCGTTCAGCAGCTCGCTGCAGAAGAAAAAGCCCGCCTGCTCGAAGGCAAGACCATCCCCGACTTCCAACCGGGCGACACCCTGCGCGTCAACGTGCGCATCAAGGAAGGCGAGCGCGAACGCATCCAGGCGTTCGAAGGCGTCTGCATCGCCCGTGACGGCGGCGGCATCAACGAGACCTTCACGGTCCGCAAGATTTCCTTCGGTGAAGGCGTGGAGCGTCGCTTCCCGATCCTGTCGCCGAACGTCGACTCTATCGAAGTGAAGCGTCGCGGCGTCGTCCGTCGCGCCAAGCTCTACTACCTGCGCGACCGTCGCGGTAAGTCGGCCCGTATCGCCGAGCGCCAGACGGTTCGTCCGGCCAAGGGCGCAAGCGTTCCGGTCACCGGTTCGGCCGACAAGGGCGACGAAGCTTAATCCAGCTTCGGCTCTGCGCTGAAAAGATCGAGGCCCCGGCGGAAACGCCGGGGCCTTTTTTAGTGCGCTATCGCGCTCGACGCGGTCGAGCTCTGCTTGAGCGCGACTTTCTCCCTCCCCTTCATGGGGAGGGTGGTCGCGTAGCGACCGGGTGGGGAGGGCGAGGTGATACGAGCGCAGCGCTTGATGTACCGAAGCGCCCCCACCCGACTTCGGCTACGCCTCAGCCACCCTCCCCATGAAGGGGAGGGAGAGCGTTTCGCCTTACTGCGGATACAGCGGATTGTCCGCGTCGTGCTGGCCTTCGAGGCTGCGGCGCAGGACATGCGTTTCCTCGTGGCCGGCGCGGACGGTGGCCTGGGCGCGGCGGATGGTTTCGCGAGTCGTGGCCGACAGGGTCTCGTCGCTGAGGGCGCGGTCGAAGCGGGCCTGCAGGTGAGCCTCGCCGCTTTCGACCGAGCCGACGACCGAGGCCTCGTCGCGCATCAGGGCGTGCTTGATGTCCATGAAGGCGCGCTGGGCCTTGGCCAGGATAGAGCCCTCGTCCTCGGGATGGCCGCCCATGCCGCGCACCGCTGCCTGCAGGTCAGCCCCGACGCGGCGTCGTTCCTCGCTGCGGCGCACGAACAGGTCGCGATAGCGCGGGTCCGATGTCTCGGCCGCCGCCTCGGCATAGCCGTCGGCGCTGTCGATCAGGCCCTCGGCCAGACCGTTCAGAACCTTGATGTCATGACTGTTGGGGCTGCTCACCAGAAACCTCCTTGGCTGACGCAGGTGAAACCCGCGCCAGCAGCGAAGGTTGCCGGATCAGAGCTTCGTGCGCAGCGACCACAGTTCCGGGAAGCAGCGGCGTTTCAGTGTCTCGACCAGATAGCCGACGCCGTCGGTGCCGCCGGTGCCCTGACGGCGGCCGATGATGCGCTCGACCGTCACCACGTGCTTGTGGCGCCAGGTCAGCAGGGCGTCGTCCAGATCGACCAGCTTCTCGGCCAGTTGATACAGGGGCCACCAGCGCTCGGTGTCACGGTAGACCTCCAGCCAGGCGGCCTCGACGCCCTCGGACGGCTCATAGGTCTGGCTGACGTCGCGGTTCAGCACCTCGGCGGGGACGGGCAGGCCGGCCAGCGACAGTTGGCGCAGGGCGTCGTCATAGAGGCTGGGGGCCTCCATGGCCGCGACCAGGGCCGCATGGGCCTCGGGCCGCTCGACATGGAAGCGCAGGAAGCGCGGGTCCTTGAGGCCCAGCATGGTCTCCAGGCGGCGGAACTGGTCGCTCTGGAAGCCCGAGCTGGCGCCCAGGTCGCCGCGGAACTTCAGATAGTCGGACGGGGTCATGGTGGCCAGGATGTCCCAGCTCTGGGTCATCACGGCCTGGATGCGGCTGACGCGGGCCAGGCTCTTGTAGGCGGGGACCAGGTCGCCGGCGCGGATCAGGCTCTGGGCCAGGGCCATCTCGTGCAGGATCTGCTTGAGCCACAGTTCCTTGGTCTGGTGGATGATGACGAACAGCATCTCGTCATGCTGGTCCGAGCGCGGGTGCTGGGCGCTCAGCAGGTCGTCGAGCGACAGATAGCCGGCATAGGTGATGCCGGTCGGCTCGTGCTTGGCGGTCTCGATCGAGTGGCCGCGAATGTCATTCTTTGCGTCGGTCATCCGCCACCTATCGCCGGATCAGGCCGCAAGGGCCAGCCCGGAGGCGACGGAAAAATCAGTTGGCGGCGCGCGGCTCGGCGGCGGCGCTGGCGGCCATCTGGCGACCGTTGTCGAAGGCGTCGCGCGCGCCTTTGTAGACAAAGCCGTAGGTCGGATAGACGGTGGTGCCCAGGGCGTTGATCGGGTTGTACCAGACCTTGACCCGGCTCCAATCTCCGGCGGACGAGACGTCGACCACGGTGACGTTCTCCTCGACCTTGCCGCGGCTGCCGCCCCAGTTGGCGTGGGTGACGCGGATGACGCGGTCGGTCAGGATGTCGGAAACGACGGCGACGTGACCCTTGTCCATGCGGCCGTTGGGCTGGAAGACCAGAACCGAGCCCGTTTCCGGGGCGCGGCCGGTGCGGAACTTATCGACCGCCTGACGCCACCAGGTCCAGGCGTCGCCGAAGATGTTGATGCCGGAGAACATGCGGGCGAAGGTCACGCATTGCCAGTAGGGGTCGTCAGCCTTGGCCGGCGCAGGACCGATTGCAAAGAACCCAAGGGTCGCCGCAACCGCGGCGGCTGTGAGCCGTTTCATCATCTGGCGTGCTCCCGACTAAAACGCGGACCAAGCCTTAGACGATAGTGTCCGAAGGTTGAAGAACCGTTTCCGACTGTTTCGCCGTCTGATCCACAGGCGCCCGTCGTCGCTGGGCCATCCCGCGCAGGGCCTTTCGGGCCGGGCGTTCGATCAGGTGATAGGTGGCGGCGGCAGCAACGATCAGGCCCAGAACGATCCCCAACCACACGAGAACGTGAAGTCGCTTGTCCTCAGCCCCGGTCGCCCGGGCGGCGAGATTGACCGCCAGAATCTGCCACGGGGCGCAGACCATATAGACCGAGTAGCTGATCTCGCCGAGGTAGACGGCGGGCTTGGACCCCAGCCATCCGGCGCGGCTGTGGGGGATGGAGGCCAGGGCCAGGATCAGCAGACCGGCGGCCAGAACGGTAACGGCGTCCCAGGCCAGGACCGAGGCCGAGGCGATCATGACGACGGCGGCCAGCAGGGCCAGCACCCCAGCGCGGGGCAGGGGTGCGCGGCGATAGACCAGATAGAGGGCGCAGCCATAGGCGAAGCAGGGGACGATGCGCAGCGCCCCCCAGCGGAAGGTGGCTTCTGTCAGGGGGAAGCCCGCCAGACGCTCGAAGGCCGCATAGAGACCCATCAGGAAGACCGCCGCCCCTGCCGCCGCGATCCACGGCCGTTTCCTCAGCGGCCAGGCCGCCAGGGCGAACAGGGGGAAGGCCAGATAGGCGAACCATTCCGCCGAGATCGACCAGGAGGGGTGGTTCCAGCCTGCTTCGCTGGCGAAACCCCAGGCGTGAACCATCAGCAGGTGGGCGGGCAGGGTCTTCCAGCTCAGGACGCTGTCGTCGATGCTCATGCCGACGACGACCGCCGCCAGGCCCAGGGCCATGACGCCTAGCAGGGTGAAGAGGTGCAGCGGATAGACCCGCGCGATCCGCGCCCACAGGAAGCCGCGATAGGAGAACCGCTTCTCGGCGAAGGCGTGCAGATAGACGTGGCTGAGAATGAAGCCCGATAGGACGAAGAAGAGCTCGACGCCCAGATAGCCCTTGGCCGCCAGGTTCGGCAGGAAGCCGACGTCCAGATTGGGCCAGAAGGTGTAGAAGACGACCCACAGGGCCGCCATGAACCGCAGGGCGGTCAGTGGACGAAGATCGACAGGCGTCTGAACCGGGGTCATGCGGCCACCATGAAATAGCACCGCTTTGGGAAGCGTTAAGCGGCCAGCCGGTTCAGCAGCAAGACGGGCGCCAAGCGGGTGAACTACTCGACCCGGCCGCTTTCACCCGCCTTCTCGATCGCCGCGACGGCGGCGGCGCAGCCGGTCAGGCTCTCGGCTCCGATCTCGACCTTGGCGGTCAGGGGATAGGTGCGGTCGCTCATGCCGTCAGAGCAGTCGGTGGCCGTCAGGGTGACGACCAGCGGCGTCTTGGCCTCGGTCTCGGCGGTCCAGACGGCGACGGTGCCTTGCAGCGCCGGGCCGGGGTTGGCGGCCTTCTGCTCGGGGCGGTCGACACCGGAATAGGTCAGGCCGGCAGGCGTGATCTCGACAGCCCAGAAGGGCTCCGTGCCCAGCACGCGCAGCGGTTGATCCAGATCGACGCCAGCCAGATTGCGGGCCTCAGCCGGGGCGGCGGGCGCCTTTTCAGCCGCCGGTTGCGAGCAGGCCGTCAGGGCGGCCATGGCCGAGGCGGCGGACAGCAGCAGGGCGAGACGCATGGCGGGCTCCGGGAAGGTCAATAATCGAGATCGTCGTTGTCGGCTTCTTCCCGGCCGGGGTCCAGTCGGTTGTCGACCTGATCGTCCCAGCCTTCGCGATCCGAACGGAAGGCCAGGCTCATCAGCAACCAGGCCAGACCGACCGTTCCCAGCACGCCCAGCCCCATGGCGATCCAGCCGTGGATGGACATGGGGCCGCCGCCGATCAGTCGCCAGTATCCGGCCAGGCCAAGCGTGGCGACGGCGGCGATGACGACCGCCAGGCCGAGCGCGAGCAGGAAGCGTCCTGCACGACCCTCGGCCCGGGGTGTTTTCATCGTTTCAGATCAGCGTTGGACCCACTGGCCCGAGGCGTTCTTGTACCACTGGCCCGAGCTGATGCGCGGCATCAGTTGGGTTTCGAACATCCGGGCGCCGGCCACTTCGGCCGTGGTGCCGGCGTCGGCGGCGCTGCGGGCATAGGCCTGACGGCGGCCGGCGTTGGTGGCGCTGACGGCGGCTTGGGTGTCGGGCGCAACCGAAGTGCGCACGCCGAGGAAGCCGTCGGCCTGCTCGCCGACCGCGCCGGCGGCCTTGGCCTGATCAACCAGGGCCTTTTGCGAGGCGGTCTGGGCCACGGCGGCGCCGGCGGCCACGCCCAGGGCGACGACAGCGGCGACAGCGATGAAGAGTTTACGATGGTTCATGTTCAGCCCCTTTCTTGAACGGTCAGAACAGGTTGGGATTTTCGCGCAGGAGGTTTTGCAGCTCCTGGTCGAGCTTGATGCGGATGTCGGCGTCCAGCTTGGCGTTGATCTGCAGCGGCTCGCTGAATTTGATGTTCACCGTCGGCGTGCACGCGGCGACGCTGATAGCGGCGAGGCCGAGCAGGCCGATCTGACGCTTGCTGATCATGGGGCCGGTCTCCGAAGGCGGCGGTTAAGGTCGAGACGATCTAACGCCGTCGCGGGTGAATGGGTTCTGAACAAAGCGGGACCGTATCTCAAGGCTCGATTTTGGGCGTTTCGCCGCGCCGCGCATATTCCATCAGGTCCGAGACGATCTGATTGGCGTTCCAGGTCGTGTCCAGCGTCAGGTCGATCGGCGTGTCGGACGGCAGGGGTAGCTTCTTCTTGAGGAAGTCGCGGCGGATCACCTCGATCCAGCTCAGGCGCAGTTGCTGGCGCTCAGGCGGATCGTGACGCCCGTGGATATGGAAGCGAACCCCCAGGCGCCCGTTGTCCAGGCTGTTGACCTCGGCGCTCAGGTCGCTGATCGCCAGGTCCTGCATGGCCTGATAGGCAAGGTCCTGCATGGTGTTGGGCGGGAGCGGGGCCTCACCGTCAACGGCGGCCTTGCCGGCGGCCAGTTCATCGAAAACTTCGGGCTGGATCGACAGGCGACCGGGCCGCACCGCGTTCAGGACGCCGCCGCTGATGCGCCAGCCCAGGTCGGGCGCGTAGGTGAAGGGAAGGCGGCCCGACACCACGGAGTCCAGTTGCGCCTTGTCCTGCAGGTTGGCGCTCTTCATCAGTTCGTTCAGTTGAACCTGATCGACCACGATGACCCCGCCCCAGGCCTCGCCCGGCGTTAGCGGCACATTGAAGGGCTCGATGCTGATGCGACCGCCCGCCGCCTGAATCTGACCGCCCGCCAGGTTGAGGAATTTCTCGTCCAGAGCGAAGCGCAGTTCCAGATCGGTCAGCGGCGTCACCGCTTCCAGGCGATCCACCGTCAGCACCTGCTCGGGGGCGGTGATCAGGGGCGTCAGGCTGGTGAACTCCACCCGGCCCTTCAGGCCCTGCACCTTGCCCGCCGGACTGGTGAAGTCGAGTTCGGGGATGGTCACGACGCCCGAACTGGTCGCGGTCGTCGGCGACCAGTCGATGCGCCCCTCGAACCCGGCCGAGCCCTCGACCGGCGACTTCAGGTAGTCGGCGGCCAGGGGGCTGAGGTCGTCCGGCTGCAGGCCGTACTGGCTGAAGGCCAGGTTGGGCGCGCTGATGGTTACGCCGCCCGCTTCGGCCTTGCCGTCATGGCGCAGGTCGATGCGGCCGATGGCGTATTCCAGGCGGGCGAGGTCGAAGCCGCCGCTCCACACATCATTGGCCAGCCGGGCCTCGCCCACCGCCGTCAACGGCAGGAAGCGCAGCGGGGCGGTGGTGTCGGCGACCTGGGCGCGCGTCACGCTGGCCGTCATCGACAGACCGGCCGGCTTGCCGTCCACGACGAGGCGACCCTGGGCGTCCGAGAAGCGCATGGCCAGGAAGGGGGCGGTGGCGCTGACATCGGCCAGCGTCCCCTGCGCCCGCCACGCTCCGTTCGCCACCGTGATCAGCGGACCATCGGCAGAACAGAAGCGACCGTTGATGTCGGTCACGTCGTTCTCGCCCAGTTCCAGCTTCTCGACGCTGAGGGGGATGCAGTCGCTCGTCGTATAGGTCAGCCGTCCGTCGCTGGACGCCAGCTCGCCCTTGGTCGATAGGGCGATGTTGCGCGCCGGGCCGAAGTCCAGCGCCGCCCGACCGTCCAGCACGGCGCGGAAGCCGCCGGGCGTCAGACTCCACGACGGCACGGCGATCGACGCCTCGGGCAGGCCGCCGCCCCGCTGCGCGGTGATGTTGAGGGCCCCGCCGCCCGACTGGCCCGCTTCGGCGGCGAACAGAGGCGTCTGGGCGGGGGTGAGCGTCAGCAGCCCGCCATTGGTCGGCCGAGCGGTGATCGGGCGGGTTAGGGTCAGCTCGGTGCCGGCGCTGCCGGCGGCCAGTCTTACGCCGGGAGCGTCGAGGGCGAAGGCGCCCAGCGCCCGCTTCAGCTCAGCCATCTCGGGCAGATCATCCCTGGCCGGTGCGCCCAGGCCGGGCCATGAGGCGCGACCGGATGAAAGCGCGCCGGTCGCTGTCATTTGGGTGACGCCGTCACGCACCAGGTCCAGATCCAGCCGCCCGCGGGCCTGGGCCAGGCTGAGATCGCCCGAGACCAGTCGTTCCGCGCTCAGGGCCAGCGGCCCCTGCACTTCAAAGGCCGCGTCCCGTCCTCCTGCGGTCAGGCCGTTGGACGACAGAACGGCCTGGGTCAGTCGGGTTCCCGCCGCCGAGCCGTTGTCCACCCGGAGGGCGGCGGGCGAGGCGACGCGCCACTCCAGCCCGCGCTCGCCGCGTTTCACCATGACCTCGGCCCGGTTCAAGGCGAGGTCGGCGCCGCGCACGTCCATGCCTTCGCCCGCCAGGCTGTGCGCCCTGATCCGCGTCTGGCCCTTGCCGATGATCTGGAAGGCTTCGATCCAGCCCTGGGTCTGACCGTCGAAATCCAGAGCCGCCTCGGCCTTGCGCCCTTCGATCCCGCCGGCGTTCAAGGCGTCGGCGGTCAGGTGGGCGGCGATGACGGCCCGGCCGTCGCCGCGACGCTTCTTCAGGTCGGGATAGGGCAGGTCGCCGGTCAGAGTCAGTTTGGCGGCGGTCCCGCCTGCGCCCGTTGCGTTGAAGCTGTCGGCGGCGGCCTCGACCTTCAGCGCCACGCGATCGCCGGTGGTGGTCAGGTCGACGACGGCACTCAGGCCGCGCGCTTGCGTGTCGCCGCTCTTCAAGGAGGCTGCGGGCAGGCGGGCGTTCAGCCGCATCAGCTTGCTGTCGTCGATGCGGGCGTCGGCCAGGAGCTGCACCGGGCCATATTCGGTGTCGATGCGGGCGCGGCCGCCCTCGAAGATGATCAGGGGCGCGCGACTGTCAGGCCGAGGCGGCTTGGCCGTGAACTCTTCCACCAGAGGGTCCAGCGAGCCGAGCGACAGCTTGCCGCCCTTCCAACTGGCGCGCGCCAGCGGACGGACCAGGCGGATGCGGCTGGGCGTTACGCCCAGACCGGCCTTCGACCAGGGCATGCCCAGGGCATAGTCGACTTCGACCCGCTCGACCTTGAAATCGGGATTGCGCGGATCGCCGATGCTGATCGTGCCGACGAAGCCGTCGATCTCCAGTTGTTCGACCTCGACCTTGGCGTCGATGCCCTTGCGGTCCAGCCAGCCGACCAGAAGCTCGCGGGCGGCGGCGCGTCGATTCAGATAGAGGGCGGCGGCCAGCACGACCAGCAACAGCAGGCCGATCAGCAGCACAATCAGCGCTGTCCGGGCGACAGACCGCTCGGCGCGGCGGGGCTTTGGGGCGGGGGTCTCGTCGGTCAAGGCGCTCGGCGGTCCGTCGGCGAAAGGAGGCGTAACAACGCCACAGATCGTGCTGCAAAGACAGGCGTTGCTGTTTGAACACTGATGCGTGGCGCGGCAGTCACTGTTCAGTCAAGCAAGGCCAGAAAAGGGCGGTTGTCCGCCGATGATTCAGGAAAAACGGTGGAATACTTGACGTTCATCCGGCCAAGTTAACCAATTGTAACCTGCGCGCTTCCCAAGATGAGACGGACGGGCTATATCGCTCGCTTCGCGTTTTCGGGGCTGCCGGGGCGCGATCCATGATTCGAATGGTTTGGCGCCAGTACGGCGTCGTCGATTGCCGGGGACCGATGGCTCAGTTCGATCCGCGCCGCCAGCCTATGCGGCTTGCGCCGCATCTCCTGACGACCGCTGCCGCTGTGGCTATCGCCCTTGTGGCGGGCCAAGCCTATGAACCCGTGCGCGCCGAGGAAGTTCCGGCCCTGACGTCGGAACAGATCGCCTATCTCGAGACCCAGGCCTACGCCGCCGCTGGCGCGCCGGCCGGTCTGACGGCCCCCGAGGCCATCCCGGTCCAGATTCGTCGCGGTGAAACCTTCGAGCAGGCCGTGCGTCGCACGGGCATCGGCGCCGAAGAAGCCAGCGCCGTCGCCGCGACCATCGCCAGCGCCTTTGACCTCAAGGACATGCGCGCCGGTCTGAAGTTCGAGACCGCCGTCTCCAAGCCGCGTGGCGGCCGGGGCGACGCCCGTCTGATCGGCCTGACCATGCGCACCGGCCCGGCCAGCCAATTGACCGTGTCGCGCAGCTTCGACGGCGCCCTGCGCCTGCGTGCGCTTGACGAAAAGGTCACGCACGAAACCGTCGTCGCCAACGACAAGGTCCAGCGCTCGCTCTCGGCCAGCGCTCGCGAACTGGGCGCCACCTCGGCAGTCGTCCGCCGCGCCAGCCAGCTGTTTGCGCACAAGTTCGACATGCAGCGCGACGTGCGCGCCTCGGACGAGTTCACCCTGGTCTTCGACCGCTCGGTGACCGAGGCCGGCCGCACGGTAGAGACCGGCGACCTTCTCTACGCCGAGCTCAAAGGGCACGCCTTCTACCGCTATCAGCGCCCCGGCGCGAAGACGGCGGAATATTTCGACGCTACCGGCAAGAACACGCGCACCGCCATGATGCGCACGCCGCTGACCAGCTTCCGCCGCGTCAGCTCGAACTTCGGCGTCCGCACCCACCCCATCTCGGGCTATCGCAAGATGCACCAGGGCATGGACTTCGCCGCCACCACCGGCACGCCCGTCGTGGCGCCCGCCGATGGCGTGGTGGTCGAGGCCCGTCGCTGGGGCGGCTATGGCAACTGGCTGCGCATCCGTCACGCCAACGGTCTGGAAAGCGGCTACGGCCATCTGTCGCGTTACGGTTCGGGCATTCGCGCCGGTCAACGCGTGTCTCAGGGACAGGTCGTGGCCTATGTCGGCTCGACCGGCGCCTCGACCGGTCCGCACCTGCACTATGAAATCTGGCGCAACGGCCAACGGATCAATCCGTCCGGCATCAAGACGCAGGAAGGCACGGTTCTGGCCGGCGCCGATCTGGCCGCCTTCCGTGCCGAAAAGAGCCGTATCGACCGCATCATCGCCGCCGGCGGCCAGCGTCGCCCGGTGGTGCAACAGGCTTCGGCCTCGGGTCTGCGCTCCGTCGAAGGCTGATGGCCCAAGACTGACGGATGGGGTCTTGGCCCCTGCCTCTATCCCACCAGCACCGGCGTTCGGCCCTGGGTCGGACACTGGACGCCGTGTACGCGCACGTCGGCCTCGCCCAGTTTTAGGCCCAGCAGGTCGAGCAGGGGCTGAATCACGCTGTCCAGAACCGGCCCCAGCGGGGTCAGCAAGAGTCCCAGTGACTTGACCAGGTCACCCAGGCCCAGGCCCAGCGTGGCGATCTCGACGTCCGGCTCCAGGGTCTGGATCAGGCTGACGATCAGGCCGTTCACAAAGCCGCGCGACTGGACGGATTTGATCTTCTGACCGGCGATGTCCTGGGCGTTGAAGGCGACGGTGCTCCAACCTGTGTCGGCGATGTCGACATCGGCCCTGGCCTTGACCGTCACCAGCCCGGCCAGGGCGGAGACGAGCGTGGCCTGGGAGGTCGTCAGGGGCGCTTTGAAATTCTTCAGTCTGGATTCGTCGATAGTCCCGATCCGCGCGCGGGCCAGGCCGGGGCGCACGGACAGGGTCGTGACGGGGGCGCCGGCGCAGTCGATGCGGCTCAGCTTCGCCTCGGACGACGCCGCTTCGATCAGGATGGGCAGCTTGACCTGGGCCAGACCGGCCAGGGTCTGGGCGGTGGTCGCCTTCAGGTAGATGCGGGCCTGGGCGGTGCGAATGATCGGCTCGCCCTTGCTGGTAATGGTCAGCCACGGGGACTGGTTCGGTCGCTCGCCGATGGCCAGCATGACGTCGAGGTCGGCCAGGCCGGCGCGGGCGCCCAGGTCCAAGGCCACCTGGCGGTCGCCGTTGGCGGTCTCCAGCGAGGCCATGATCAGGTCCAGAGCCGAGACATCGGCGTTCAGCGCCTCGCGCAGGCCCTGTTTCGCATCCGCCTCGACCCCGATCAGGTCCTGTAGCTTCAGCTTGGCGTCGACCGGGACACGGGTCAGCTTGCCAAGGGCGCTTTTGGAGTCGGCGCCGGCGATGGTTTCCAGCACCTTGAGAGCCCGTCCCGCCGTCACCTCCTGCTGCAACAGGGCGTCGTAGTCGCCCGCCGTCACGCCGAGCTCGGTCGCCAACGCGTCCGAGAATTGCAGCAGATTGACCTGGGCTCCGGCCAGGGCGCGGTAGTCCATGATGGTCAGCGAGACCTTGCCGCCCAGCAGCCCTGACAGCAGGGCGTTGGCCAGGCCTCCGTCCAGGCTGGCCAGGCGAGAGCCGATCGAGAACATGGCCTGGGGCTGGCCCCCTGGAATGGCGGCGGTCGCGCTCTTGCGAACGACCAGGCTGTCGCGCTGCAGAATCCAGCGGCCGAAGAAGAGCGGCGCCGGCGCCGCGATCTCGACCCGTGCGGCATTGGGCTCCGGGGCGCCGGCGCTGAAACGGTCTTTTGGGGCCAGGCGGGGGTCAGCGACATAGCCGCCCTTGGTCACGCTCACCGTCTGGAGCTCGGGCAGGTTGGCTGAGGCTGTGGCCTGGGCGGCGGCTTGGGCGTGGCTCAGGTCGCGGGCGGCGGCCATGGCGGACAGGTCGGCTGCGCCTTGAACCTGGCGCGCCTTCAGCGAAATGGAGCCCAAGTCTATGGCCAGGGCCGCCAGAACGCAGAATACGCCGCCAAAGAGGGCGGCCATCACGGCGACGCCGCCTCGTTCGTCCTCTAGCCGGGGGTGGGGCGTCATCCTAGTAGCCCCCGAGGCGGACGACGGCGGTTCGGCGGATCACGCGCGGTGGCGAGGGCACCAGGGCCGACAGCGCCATCAGGGGGTGGTCGCTGACGTCGTAGGCGACGTTGACACGGATGACCCCTGCCGTGCTTTCGACCTGGACCGAGGCGCGTTTCGCCTGCAGGCCGAGATCGCCGACCTGGGCGTCGATGAAGCCGCGCGCCAGGGTTTCGCGTTCGGCGGGGTCCAGTCCGGCGATGGCTGCCCTGGCGCCTTCCGAGGCCAGGGACTGGACGGAGTGCGCCATCCAGAACCAGCCGCCGTAGACCACCAGGCCGAACATCATGAGAAGCAGGAATGGGGCCACCATGGCGAACTCGATGGCGGCGACGCCACGTCGGTCGCGGCCTGACGGCAGAAGAGAAAAGCAGCGCCTCATGGTTCAGCCTCACCTCTTTGAGGTGACAACTATAGGTTGATCTCCGTTAAGCGGTGCTGAACGCTCATGCTTAAATGGAAACCAAGGCTTAGCGCGCGCTCAAGTCGCAAGAGACGGAACTGGGACGTGTCGCGACAGTCGATGCAAGACGCCAGTCCGAAACGGCGCTAACGGGCTATGAATGTCGAGGAAGCAAGATGGCGCACCCGAAGAGATTCGAACTCCTGACCCCCAGATTCGTAGTCTGGTGCTCTATCCAGCTGAGCTACGGGTGCGCACTGCCTTGCGGGCAGGGCGGCTATCTAGCGGGCGGGGCCGGGGCTGGCAAGCGGCTTTTCTGAAAATGCCGATAGAAAATGCAGGCTTGGCGTCGAGGGCCTGGTTCACTAGGCATGAACCTCTCTCCGAACCCCGCAGGAGTCTGTTCGTGCGCGCCTATTCCAACCTCACGTCGAACCGTCGGCGCAAGATTTCGCTCATTCTGACGAGTGCGGCCGTCGGCGCATTTATGTTGGCGGGATGCGCCACGACGCCGAGCGCCGGGACGACGGCGGTGGAATCGGTCGCGACGACGGCTGAGACCCCTGCGCGCGGCCCCTTCGTGTCGGCGGCCAATCCGCTGGCAGTCGAGGCGGGGATGAAGATTCTGGCGCGCGGCGGGTCGGCGGTGGACGCCGCCGTCGCCATCCAGGCGGTCCTGGGTCTGGTCGAGCCGCAGTCCTCGGGTTTGGGCGGCGGGGCCTTCATGATGGTCTACGACGCCGAGAGCGAAGCCATCACCGTCTATGACGGCCGCGAGACGGCGCCGGCCTCGGCCACGCCGGAGCTGTTTTACGAGAACGGGCGGCCGCTGGCCTTTGTGGATGCGGTGCTGAGCGGCCATTCGACCGGCGCGCCGGGCGCGGTGCCCATGCTGGCCCTGGCGCAGGAACAGCATGGCGCTCTGCCCTGGGCCGAGCTGTTCGGCGACGCCGAGAAGCTGGCGCAGGACGGCTTTGTCGTCAGCCCGCGTCTGGCCGGGATGATCAGCAGCGATGCGCCGCAGGCCAAGACCCGCTGGGCCACGGAGTATTTCACCAAGGCGGACGGCACGCGCTACGTCGCCGGGGACGTGCTGAAGAACCTCGCCTATGCCGAGACGGTGCGGACCCTGGCGCGCGAAGGCGCGGCGGGCCTGCAAACCGGGCCGTTGGCGCAGGCTATCGCCGCCGCCGTGGCCGAGGGCCCGCGTCCGGGCGGGCTGACCACGGCTGACATCGCCGCCTATCGCCCTCTGGTGCGCGAGGCCGTCTGCGGCCCCTACAAGGTCTATGTGGTCTGCGTGCCGCCGCCGCCGTCCAGCGGGGCCTCGATCCTGCAACTGTTGGCCATGGGCGAGCAGACGCAGGATCTGGACAAGGGGGCGGCTAGTCCTGAAGCCTGGGCCGCCTTCGCCCAGTTGCAGCGGCTGATGTACGCCGACCGCGACCGCTATTTCGGCGATCCGGCCTTTGTCTCGGTGCCGGTCGCAGGTCTGCTGGACGCGGCCTATGTGGCTGAACGCGCGGCCTTGGCCCCGGCCCTGCGCGGTGCGGCGCCGTTCGGGACCCCGCCGGGCGCGACGCGCCTCGGCGCCGACGCCACGCGTGAACCGGCCGGCACCTCGCACTTCGTCGTTGTCGACGCCAAGGGCGACGCGGTCAGCATGACCACCACGGTCGAGAGCCTGTTCGGTTCGGGCCGGATGGCGGGCGGTTTCTTCCTCAACAACCAACTGACCGACTTCTCGCTGGTCCCGACGGCGACCGACGGCACGCCGGCGGCCAACGCCGTGGCGGCGGGCAAGCGTCCGCGCTCGTCGATGTCGCCGGTCATCGTCCTGGATCGCGAGGGCCATCTGGTTGGAGCCATGGGCTCGCCGGGCGGCTCGTCCATCCTGGCCTATAACGCCAAGGCCTTGATCGCGGCCCTGGGGTGGGGGCTGCCGGTGCAGGAAGCGTTCGACCTGCCCAATATCGTGGCCAAGGGCGATGGCTTCGGCGCCGACACCGAGGGCTTCAGCGAGGCCCTGCAGGAAGGCATGGCGGCGCGGGGCATCGTGCTGCGGCCCAATACGTCGGAGAACTCGGGCCTGCATGGCGCCCTGTGGCGCAACGGCCGTTGGGACGGCGGAGCCGACAGCCGCCGCGAGGGCGTGGCCCGATCTCAGTAGGATCTATTCGCGGGGGCGGATCGTCAGTTGGAAGGCCACCAGGCCTTCCGACACGTCGGTGTTGATCCCGCCATAGGCCTTGATGCCATTGGCCTCGATCTCGCGATAGACGACGCCGACCGATCCCTGCAGCGCGCCCCGGCGATAGGCCACGCCGATTGAGGCATCGCCCAGGAAGGCGCCCTCGTCGTGGCTCATCCCGGAACGGGCGAAGTCGCCGTCGCGGGTGCGGGCGAAGTTATAGCCGACGGCGCGCTTGGACCCCGCGGCGTAAACATACCAGCGCGCCCGTTCGCCAAAGGCCTCGTCGCCGTCGGGCGCCAGGCGATCCAGACCCTCGCCGATCTTCAGTGTGGCGCCGGCCTCTGCCGTCGTGCCGTCGCTGCCGAAGCCGACGCCTGCGTGGGGCGTCAGCGAGACTTCCAGGCCCGAGGCCGTGCGGCCCTGAGCCGCGACCCAGCCGCGCGTATAGGTGACGTCGTAGCTTTCGTCGTCATAGGTGCGGGCGTCGAGCGCGCGCGGCGGCACGGGCGCCCCGTCGGCGCGGCGGGGCTCGCCCCTGGCGGTGACGCGCAGGCGGTCGGTGAAGCCGTCGCCGGCGAACCAGGCTTCGCTGCGGGTGGTGACGAAGGCTTCGCGGCTGGCTGGCGATCCTGACAAGGCGAGCGGCGCGCCGAAGGGCGTGTCCGCGGCGGTCATGGCGATGTCGGCGTCCAGTCGGGCGGCCGCGTCCTCGAACTGAACCGCCTCGCCGCCCCTGGCGGCCACGGAGCCGGTGAACGGAGCGATCGCCTGCGCGCTTGCCGTCATGGGCAGGCCCACGACGATCAGAACACCAATGAGGCAAGCCTCTACGCGCACAACGGTCCCTCCCAAAGCCGTTAACAGTCACACTCTGCACTAACGCGGGGGAACTGCAACGGCCTCTTTCAAGCCACAATCCTGTCCCGCTCAAACGAAACCGCCCGGAGGACGGTTCCTCCGGGCGGCGAGATCATCAGATTGTGATGGTGGAGCGGTCCTACTGGCAGGCCAGGCACTCGTCGTAGTCGGTGGGGGCAGCGGAGAAGAGGTCCGGCTGGTTCGGATCGACCTCGGCCTCGGCCTTGTCCTCGGCGCCGGCGAAGGCGGCGCGCTGCACCGACTTGGAGCGCAGATAATAGAGCGACTTCACGCCGCGTTCCCAGGCGGACCAGTGCAGCATGTGCAGGTCCCACTTGTTGACGTCGCCGGGGATGAAGAGGTTCAGCGACTGGGCTTGGCAGATTTCCGGCGCGCGGTCGGCGGCCAGTTCGACCACCCAGCGCTGGTCCAGCTCGAAGGCGGTCTTGAAGATCCCTTTCTCGTCGTCGGACAGCGCATCCAGGTGCTGGACCGAGCCCTCGTGTTCGAGGATCGAGTTCCACACAGCCTCGGTGTCGATGCCCTTCTCGCCCAGCAGTTTCTGCAGGTAGGGGTTCTTGACCGCGAACGAGCCCGACAGGGTCTTGTGCGTATAGATGTTGGCCGGGATCGGCTCGATGCCCGCCGAGGTGCCGCCGCAGATGATCGAGATCGATGCGGTCGGGGCGATGGCCAGCTTGTGGCTGAAGCGCTCCATCACGCCCTGGTCGGCGGCGTCCAGGCAGGCGCCCTTTTCTTCGGCCAGCGTGCGGCTGGCCTTGTCGGCTTCGCGGCGCAGGTGCTTGAACAGGCGCATGTTCCACGACTTGGCCATGGCCGATTCAAAGGCCACGCCCTGACCCTGCAGGAAGGAGTGGAAGCCCATCAGGCCCAGGCCGACCGAGCGCTCGCGCTTGGCTGAATAGACGGCGGCGGCCATGGAGGATGGGGCGCGCTGGATGAAGTCCTCCAGGACATTGTCCAGGAAGCGCATGATGTCTTCGATGAACTTGGGCTCTTCGCGCCATTCCAAGAAGGTCTCGGCGTTGACCGACGACAGGCAGCAGACGGCGGTGCGGTCCACGCCCAGGTGGTCGCGGCCGGTGTGCAGCATGATCTCGGCGCACAGGTTCGATTGCTTGACCTTCAGGCCCAGGTCGCGCTGGTGCGGCGCCATTTGGCGGTTCACCGTGTCCGAGAAGATCAGATAGGGCTCGCCCGTCTGCATGCGGATGTCGAGGATCTTGGTCCACAGGGCGCGGGCGTCGACGGTCTTCATGACCGCGCCGTCCTTGGGCGACTTCAGGTCGAAGCTGGAGCCAGTCTTCACCGCCTCCATGAACTCGTCGGTGATGTTGAGGCCATGGTGCAGGTTCAGCGACTTGCGGTTGAAGTCGCCCGAGGGTTTGCGGATCTCGAGGAACTCCTCGATCTCGGGGTGGTGGATGTCCAGATAGACGGCGGCCGAGCCGCGACGCAGCGACCCTTGCGAGATCGCCAGGGTCATCGAATCCATCACGCGGATGAAGGGGATGATGCCGCTGGTCTGGCCCGCGCCCTTGACCTTCTCGCCGATGGAGCGGACGCCGCCCCAGTAGGTGCCGATGCCGCCGCCGTTCGAGGCCAGGGCGACGTTCTCGTTCCAGACGTTCTGGATGCCGTCCAGGCTGTCGCCCACGGCGTTCAGGAAGCAGCTGATCGGCAGGCCGCGATCGGCGCCCCCGTTCGACAGGACCGGCGTGGCGGGCATGAACCACAGCTTGGACATGTAGTCGTAGATGCGCTGGGCGTGCTCAGCGTCGTCGGCATAGGCCGTCGAGACGCGGGCGAACATGTCCTGATAGCTCTCGCCCGGCAGCAGGTAGCGGTCTTCCAGGGTCTTCTTGCCGAAGTCGGTCAGCACGGCGTCGCGCGAGCGATCCAGGGTCAGGCCGGAGACCACTTTCAGATGCGGTTTGCCTTCGGGCGGCGGCGAAGAAACCGTCGTGAATTCCGTCGTCTGCAGAGCTTCGCCGCCAGCCATGTTGATCCTTGCCCCGATCAAAATCGTAAGAAGACCGTGCCGGTTTGAAACACTAGATATGGTGTCTCTGTTCCCGTGCTCGGCTAGATGTATGGGCGCATATCGCTAATGCCAGGTAAAGACTTGATCTTGCCGGGGCGATGTGGGGTCCACAGATTCACCGGCCGGGGGCTGTGGAAAAGTCGGAAAAGACAACCGCCAAGCCGACGGATCTTCGTGATCACAAACGCGTGATAGCTCGGGTGAGGGAACGCAGCTTCAGCTTGACCGTTAGCGGCCCATGGCTCCGCATCCGACCGCCTTCCTGACCCGCGCCCTGCGCGTGGCCCGCACCGAAATCGCCGCCGTCGCCGCCCTGCTGGTCGTGGCCCTGGGCACCCTGACCTTTATCGAGGTGGCCGACGACATGCGCGAGGCCGATGGTCAGGCCTTCGACCAGGCGGTGCTGCACGCCGTGCGGCCCTTCGCCGATGATCCGGGCCGTCCCTGGGGGCCGTGGTGGCTGCACGAGGCGGCGGCCGACCTGACGTCCCTGGGCGGGATTTCGGTCCTGACCCTGTTCGCCTTGATCGCCCTGGGCTTCCTGCTGATCCAGGGCAAGCGGCTGTCGGCCCTGCTGCTGGTCATTGGTCTGGCCGGCGGGGTGGCGCTGAGCGAAGGCTTGAAGGCCCTGTTCGAGCGCGACCGCCCGCCGCTGGAGTTTCAGGCGGTCGAGACCCTGAACGCGAGCTTCCCTTCAGGCCATGCCCTGCTGTCGACCGTCTTCTATCTGACCCTGGGGGTCATGCTGACGCGCGCCGTGCCGACCAAGCGGTTGAAGGCCTATGTCCTGGGTTGCGCCATCCTGATCGCCCTGCTGATCGGCCTGACCCGCATCTATCTGGGGGCGCACTGGGCCTCGGACGTTTTCGCCGGATGGAGCGTCGGCGCGGCCTGGGCCATGCTGTTGTGGCTGATCGCCTATGCCGTGGGGCGTCGCCAACGACTGCATGGCGCCCCCTTGCAGGACGCACCTTCGACCAATGTCTAGCGGTCGGAAGACGGCGGGCGCCGGATAACGGAGCGAACAGAGCCCAACGGCCGTTCGAGGAAGCGCCATGACCGATTTCGCTGCCCAGTATGCAGAACGACTAATGTCGCCGGCCGCCGCCGCCGCCCTGATCCCGTCGGGCGCCAAGGTGGCCATGGCCTTGGGGGTCGGCCAGCCGCCTGCCCTGCTCAAGGCCCTGGCCGACCGGGCTGAGGCGCGTGAGGTCGGCGACATCAACATCTACTACCTGCTGTCCACGGCCATCGCCGGCGACACGGTGCTGCGTTTCGACCTGACCGACCGCCTATGCCCTCACAGCCTGTTCCACGGGGCCATCGAGCGCAAGCTGGAGGCGCGTGGGATTGAGGAAGGGCGGCAGGCTGTCTGGTTCGTGCCGACCGGTTTCCAGCAGACGCCCAAGGTCCTGACGCGGGAAATCGGCGTCGACACCCTGCTGGCCACGGTCTCGCCGATGGACGCCGACGGCTTCTTCAGCTTCGGGACCAATACCGACTATGCCCTGGCGGCGTCCAAGACGGCCCGGCGGGTGATCCTGGAGGTCAATCCGCATATGCCGCGCGTGTTCGGCGACTGCACCGTGCACGTGTCCCAGGTCACGGCCCTGGTCGAGCACGCCGCGCCCCTGCTGGAGGCGGGCAAGGCCCCGCAGCAGCCGCAGGATCTGGTCATCGGCGGCCTCATCGCCGGCCTGATCGAGAACGGCTCGACCTTGCAGATGGGCATAGGCGCCTTGCCGGATGCGGTCTGCGCTGCCCTGCACGACCATGTCGACCTGGGCATCCACACCGAGTTGCTGACGCCGGGTCTGGTCGCGCTGATGCGGGCGGGGGTCGTGACCAACGCCCGAAAGACCCTGCACCCCGGCAAGACCGTCTTCACCTTCGCCATGGGCGACCACGCCACCTATGACTTCCTGCACGAGAACCCGGCACTGGAGGCCCATCCGGTCGATTATGTGAACGACCCGGCGGTGATCGCGCGCAACAACAAGATGGTTTCGGTCAACGCCACCTTGCAGATCGACCTCTTCGGCGCCTGCTGCTCGGAGTATCTGAATGGGCGCCAATATACGGCCTCGGGCGGCCAACTGGACTTCGTGCGCGGCGCTTCGGCCTCCGAGGGCGGAAAGTCGATCATCGCCTGTCATTCGACCGCAGCCAGGGGGACGGCCTCGCGCATTGTCGCCCGTCTGGACGGCCCCGTGACCACGCCGCGCAACGACACCCAGATCGTTGTCACCGAGCATGGCTGGGTCAATCTACGCGGTCTGACGGCCGACCAGCGCGCTCGCGCCCTGATCGGTCTGGCAGCGCCGCAGTTCCGCGAGGGACTTGAGGCGGAGGCTCGGACGCTGGGCCTGATCTAGGTCTTCGACCTTGGTCCTAAGCGATTCCGCGCATTCCGAAGAACAGGATTTTTTTACACTTGGACCCCACGATCTGCTCGGGGATGGGGCGAGGTTCGAGCATGGAAGGACGCTGGCGGTTGTTTCGCCATGATGCAGGGCGAGAGGCGGGGCCGCCGCCTGTCGCCTACGTCCTTCTGTTCGTCGCCTGTCTTCTGCTTGGTCAATGGAGCGCCGAAACCTTCCAGGCCGTGATCGTCTGGCCCGCCAACGGCGTCATGCTGGCGGCCCTGCTGCAGCTTCGGCGACGCAAGGCCATCGCCGTCCTGCTGACCTGTGTGGCGCTGAACCTGGGCAGCAATGTTCTGCGCGGCGACAGTCTGCCCTTCCTCTGGACCAATGTGGTGTTGAACCTGGGCCAGGTCCTGATCGCTGGCCTTCTGGCCCGTCGTTTCGGCGGCGCGGCCCTGGACATGCGCCGTCCGCGTCGTCTGTTCGCCTTCGTCGTGTTCGCGGCGGCGCCGACGGTCTTCCTGACCACCACCATTGCGGTCCTCATGGGGATCGAACTGCGCGGCTACAGCCCGCCCATGGCCGCCTTCGTCTGGCAGCACATGTTCACCATGGAATTGCTGGGCTTGCTGATCGTCACGCCCAGCCTGCTGTTGCTGGCGCGGGCGCATCGCTTCCGCGAGGAACGCTCGGCCGGGCCGTTAGAGACGATTGGCCTCTTCCTGCTGCTGGGGGCGATCTCGATCTGGGTCTTCCGCCAACCCGCCGCCCTGGCGCTTGCCGTGGTGCCGCCGCTGATGCTGATCGCCCTTCGTCTGTCGCCGCCGTGGACGGCGCTGGGCTTGATCATGGTCATGGTGATCAGCGGCGTGAGCACCTTGACGGGGCATGGGCCCATTCTTCTGACGCCCGTCGCCGATGTGCCCGAACTGGCGGCCGTTCCGCCGCGCATGCGCCTGATGGGCTTCTACCATACCTTCCTTCTGGCCCTGGTGGTGATCGCCCTGCCGCTGAGCGCCGTCATGAGCGAGCGCCATCGTCTGATCGCGCGCCTGCAGGTGCGGACCCGGGCAGCGGTCGAGGCCCAGGCGCGGGCCGAACGCTCTGACGCCGCCAAGTCTCGTTTCCTAGCCTTGATGAGCCATGAGATGCGCACGCCGCTCAACGGCATCGCCGGCTACGCTGACCTGTTGTCTCGCCGGGATGACCTGCCCGCCGACGTGCGGCCGCAGATCGAGGCCATCAGTCGTTCGGGCGAGGCCATGCTGATGCTGGTCGAAGACGTGCTGGAGTTCTCGCGCGGCGGCGAAGACGTCGCCCAGGAGCCCCTGAGCGTGGCGAGCCTGCTGGACGAGGCGGCGGCGCCGTCGCGGCTGAACGCGGAAGCCAAGGGTCTGCCCCTGACCCTGATCGTCGAGGCCAGCGCCAGGGGCGGTTTCAGCGGCGACCGCCGGCGTCTGCGTCAGGCCCTGCACCATTTGATCGCCAACGCCGTCAAGTTCACCGATCAGGGCGAGGTTCGCGTGACGGCGCGGCATGACGGAAACGCCTTGATGATCGAGGTGGCCGACACCGGTTGCGGCATTGATCCTGTCTTCATGCCGCGCCTGTTCGAAGCCTTCGCCCAGAGCGACGACTCGCTGCGCCGCGAACATATCGGCGCGGGTGTCGGTCTGCCCCTGGCCCTGGCCCAGATGCGCCGCATGGGCGGACGGATCGTGGTCGACAGCGCGCCGGGACGCGGCTCGACCTTTACCCTCAGCCTTCCCCTGGCGCCGGTGACGGTGACGCAGGAAGCCGCCCCTGCCGCCGAGGTTGACCGGGCGCTGCGCGTCTTGATTGTCGATGACCACCCGGTCAATCGCGAGATGATGCGGCTGATGCTGGCCGCCGCCGACTGCGAGACTGTGGAGGCTGCGGACGGGGTCGAGGCGGTCGAACAGGCGCAGTCGGGCGACTTCGACCTGATCCTGATGGACCTGCGGATGCCGCGTCTGGACGGTCTGGCGGCGACCGAGCGGATCCGCGCCCTGGACGCCCCCGTCGCAGCGGCGCCGATCCTGGCCGTGACCGCCGACGCCATGCCCGAGGACGCCGCCCGTTGCCGCAACGCCGGCATGGACGGTCACCTGGCCAAGCCGATCACCCATGTCCGGCTCTACGCCGCCATTGATCAGGCCATGCAGGCGGCGGCGACCCGTATGGAGCGGGCGGCGGCCTAGGGCTCGTCCTCGAACGGGAAGCGTTCGGCCCAGAAATCTTGCAGCGCGGGCAGGGCGTCCACCCGACGCACGACCTCGGCCATACGCGGGGCCTCGGCGGCAAAGCGCGCCCGGCGCGGCGTCCAGCGGCTGGCGACGGCGACGTAGAGGTCCAGCACGCTCAGCTCTTCGCCCAGCAGGAAGCGGCCGGGCGTGATCTGGCTGTCCATGACGCGCCAGCAGTCGGCGATGCGCTCAAGGGTGCGCTGCTTCAGTTCGGCCTGCGCCGCCGCGTCGTCGCCGACCAATCGCGACGGCACGTCCCGCACCCAGAACATCGAATAGATGGAGGCGGGGATGAAGCTCATCCAGCGCAGGAACTGCGCCCGGCGGGGATCGTCGAGCCGCGGTCCCAGCTGTGCCTGCGGATAGGTATCGGCCAGCCAGATCAGGATGGCGGCGCTTTCGGTGATCGTCTCGCCGCTGGGAAGAACCAGGGCCGGGATCTGGCGCATCGGGTTGACGACGGCGACCTTGTCGCGCTCGGCCTCGCCCTCCCAGGTCACGGCTTCAATGACGCGATAGTCCAGTCCGATCAGGGTCATGGCCGCCTCAACCGGGACCGATCCCGAGCCAGCGGCGCCGTAAATCGTGAAACTCATCCCCAGGCTTCTCCCCACATGATTGCGACCTTCACACCATATCTAGCGTCATAGATAAATTTGATCGCAAGATAGGCCGGTTTCGACTTGGCGCCGCGCCTCGCCGGACGCATGGTGAAACTCGCTTCTCCCGGATTCGCTTCAGGTCATTTTGATGAACGCCCACTCCTCGATCATCCGCCCCGGAACGGCCGGACTGCTGACGCCTTCGGCGGCTTACAAGCCCTTCCGCTATCCGTGGGCCTTCGACATGTGGAAGAAGCAGCAGCAGGTCCACTGGATGCCCGAGGAGGTGCCGCTGGGCGAGGACGTCAAGGACTGGGCCGCCAACCTGACCGACAGCGAGCGCAACCTGCTGACGCAGATCTTCCGCTTCTTCACCCAGGCCGACATCGAGGTTCAGGACAACTACATGGAGCGCTACGGTCGGGTGTTCAAACCGACCGAAGTGAAGATGATGCTGGCGTCCTTCGCCAATATGGAGACCATCCATATTGCGGCCTACGCCCTGCTGCTCGAAACCATCGGCATGCCCGAGAGCGAGTTCGGCGCCTTCATGGAATACGAGGCCATGCGCGACAAGCATGACTTCATGGGTCAGTTCGGGGTCGAGACCGACGCCGACATCTGTCGCACCCTGGCCATGTTCGGCGGCTTCTCCGAAGGCCTGCAGCTGTTCGCCAGCTTCGCCATGCTGATGAACTTCCCGCGTCAGTCGAAGATGAAGGGCATGGGCCAGATCGTCAGCTGGTCGGTGCGCGACGAGAGCCTGCACTGCGAAGGCATCATCAAGTTGTACCACGCCTTCAACAAGGAGACGGGCGCCGTCACCAAGGCCGTGGCCGACGACATCGTCGACTGCTGCAAGACGGTGGTCGAGATGGAAGACAAGTTCATCGACCTGGCCTTCGAAATGGGCCCGGTGAACGGCATGACGCCGGACGACATCAAACAATACATCCGCTTCATCGCCGACTGGCGCCTGCGCCAGCTGCAGCTGCCGGAAGTCTATGGCGTGACGGAAAACCCTCTGCCCTGGCTGCAGTCGCTGCTGTCGGGCGTCGAGCACGCCAACTTCTTTGAGGCCCGCGCCACCGAATATTCCAAAGCCGCGACGCAAGGCTCGTGGCACGGCGCCGACGGCGTCTGGGACAGCTTCGACGCCATGATGAAGCGTCGCGAGACCGCCGAGGGCTGATCGGCGTGGCCCCTCCGGTTCGCGCGGCGCTGGTCGGGTTCGGCTACGCCGGGCGGACCTTTCATGCGCCCCTGATCGCTGCTTGCCCGGCCATGAGTCTGGAGGCGGTGGTCAGCCGTCAGGTCGAGGCGGTGGCTGCCGCCTGGCCGGACGCGCGCGTCCTGGCCTCGCTCGATCAGGCCCTGACCGATCCCGCTATCGACCTGATCGTCCTGGCCACGCCCAACGACCTGCACGCCGGGCAGGCCGAGGCGGCATTGAAGGCTGGCAAGGCGGTGGTGGTCGACAAGCCCTTCACCCTGACCATCGCCGAGGCGCGCCATCTGGCGGCCCTGGCCGAGATGCGCGGCCTGTTGCTGTCCGTCTTCCACAACCGCCGCTGGGACGCCGACTTTCTGACCTTGCAGGCGTTGATCGCCGAGGACCGGCTGGGGCCGGTGGTGCGCTTCGAGAGCAGCTTCAACCGCTGGCGGCCCGAGGTGCGCGACCGTTGGCGCGAGGGCGACGGGCCGGGCGCCGGCATCTGGTATGATCTGGGGCCGCATCTGATTGATCAGGCTCTGGTCCTGTTCGGGCGCCCGCTGGGCGTGACCTGCGATCTGGCGATCCTGCGGCCTGGCGGTCGCGCGACCGACTACGCCCATGCCGTGCTGCGCTACGCCGACAAGCGGGTCATCCTGCACGCCGACATGACGACGCCAGCGCCCGACGCGCGCTTTGCCGTCCATGGAGCGCGGGCCAGTTGGCTGAAGATCGGGCTGGATGTTCAGGAAGATCTGCTGAAGTCGGGCCTGACGCCGGGCGCTTCGGGCTGGGGCGTCGATTCTCGCCCCGGCGTCGTCATCGACGGTGCGACCGGGGCGCAAGATGCTGTGGCGGGACCGCCGGGCGACTATCCCGCCTATTACGCCGCTGTCGCCCGCGCCATCCAGGGCGGCGCGCCCAATCCTGTCCCGCCCGGTGAAGCCGTGGCGGTGATGGAGGTGTTGGAGGCGGGCCTGCTTAGCGCCGAGCGCCGGGCCGAGGTCGCTCTCTAGTTCAGTTCGGGTTCTGGCGACCGGCGTCGCAACGTGCGCGGTCGCCGCGCTCGCAGGCGGCGACGGTGGCGCGCCAGTCCGCCATTTGCCGTTCGTAGTCGGCCTGGGCCTGGGCCGCAGTCTTCACGTCCGCCTCGTGGCGCTGGCGCTCGATCTCGGCCGCCTCCAGTTCCGCCTGATACTGGGCTTGCGCCTTGGCGTGGATGGCGGCGTTGGCGCGGTCCTCGTTCTCGGCCAGGTCGTTCTGAGCCGTGATTTCGTCGTTCAACGCCTGCGTGCGGCGTAGTTCGTCGGGGTCCTGGGCCGAATCCGGGGCGCGGCGATAGCGCTCGCCCTGGCTGCGCAGCAGGTCGGCCACCGGGTCGCTAGGGGCCGCCTGTGCCGGCTTGGCGGGCTTCGGGGTTTGGGCCAGGCTCGGCGCCGTCAGGAGGGCGCTCAGGGCGGTGCTAAGGGCGACCGCGAGCAGGACGGTGCGGTGCGGGGCATGGGTCATGGGTCTGTCCTTGGCGAACAAATGAGGCCGGATCGAAGCTTGGCCTTTCCAGCCTAGACCGAAACAACGTCCGGGTGGGGAAATGGCTGCGGCGCTCAGGCCGGCAGGCGCAACTCGAAAGTGGTGCCCTCCGGGCCGGTGCCCAGCAGGCGCAACTCGCCGCCGTGATTGGCCGCCAGCTCGCGCGAAATGGTCAGGCCCAGGCCGGTGCCTTCGGAGGCGCGGCCGCTGACGAAGGGCTCGAACAGCCGTCCGGCCAGGCGCTCGGGGATGCCCGGACCATCGTCGGTGATGCACAGCGCCACGACGCCGTCGCGGGCCTCGGCGCGGACCGTGATCCGGCCTTTCTTTTCGCGCGCGGGATCGCTCTCGATGGCCTGACGGGCGTTGCGCATCAGGTTGACCAGGATCCGGTGAAGTTGGTCGCTGTCGGCGTTGACGGTGAAGCGGGCGGGTAGGTCGCGGATCAGGCGCACGCCATCGTCTTCCAGTCCTGCGTCCTCGGCGGCGATGGCGACGACGCGGGCCAGCAGCATCTTCTGCAGTTGCGGCGCGGCCTCTTCGGACTTGCCGTATTCCAGCACGTTACGGGCCAGGGCGGCGGCGCGGCCCAGGGCGCGCTCCAGCCGGGGCAGGGCCTTGGCCACCAGGGGGTCGGAGGAGCTGGACAGGCGCTCGGACGCCATCTGGGCCGAGGTCAGCATGTTGCGCAGGTCGTGGTTGATCTTGGCCACCGCCTCGCCCAGGGCCACCAGACGGGCGCGCGAGCGCAGGGACTGGCGCACCTCCTCCTGCATCCGCGCCAGTTCGCGCTCGACCCGGCCGATCTCGTCGTGACGGTCGGACGGGGGCTCGCCGGGGCTTTCCGGGTCGGCGGCGAAGCGCTCGATGGCGCGGGTCACCCGGCGCAACGGCGCCAGCACCAGGAAGGACAGGGAGGCGTAGAGCAAGGCCCCCGCGACCACGGCGATCAGCAGCGACATGGTCAGGCTGTTCAGCAGGAAGCTTTTCAGTTCGAGCTTGAGCGGCTGGGCCGGGGCCAGGATCTCGATGAAGTCGCCCGAGCGATAGCGCGGCTTGGCCTGGACCCGCAGCGAGCGGTCGGGATGGCCGAACAGGGTCTTCCACGGGTCCAGCAGGCGCGCGCCGACATTGCGCTGGCGCAGGTCGATCAGTTCGGGCGCACGCGGCAGGTTGGGGGCTTGCAGCAGTAGGCGGCGCACCCCTTGTTCGCCGACGACGACGGACTGGACGCCGCCGATACTGAGCAACTGTTCCGCAGTGGAATCCTCGACGGCGGAATAGGGCAGGGCCTCGACCCCGACTGAGGCCAGTTCGGCGCCCTGCAGCCGGTCCATCAGCCAGCGCTCCTGGAAGGAGGCGGCGCTGGGCACGATGATCAGCGCGGCCACGGCCAGGGTGAAGGCCACGGTCAGCAGCAACAGGCGGCTGGACAGGCCGTCGGGGGCGCGCGGCGTCAAGCGCTCACGCCAGACATCCGGGAGACGAACAGCCGCCAGGCGCGCGGTCAGGCCCGTCGCGTCGCGGGGGCGTGTGGGCGGTCTGGTGTCGATGGCGTTCCGTTCCGTCATGCGGCGTCCATGCCGTGCCGAGCCCGCCATTTCTGCACTAATTTGAGCGTCAGGGGCAGCAGCATCGACAGGAAGGCCACGCCGAGCAGCGGCCACATGAATTCGGCGAACAGGCTCTGCAGATTCGGATTGGGATCATCGACCAGGATGTCGTTCAGCCCGGCGCCGATCCAGCAATAGATGATGTGAGCCGGCAGCAGGCCGATGAAGGTGGCGATCATATAGGGCCGCAGGGGGGCCGCCATGACCCCCGCCGCCACATTGATCAGGTGGAAGGGCACAGACACGACAAGGCGCGCCACCAGCACATACCAGAAGGTGTTTTTGTCCACCCCCTCGCAGACTTTCTTCAGCAGGCCCGTATCCTGGGCCGCGCGGCGGCGCAGGGATTCGCCTAGCGCCGTGCGCCCCACATAATAGACGGCCAGGGCACCGATAGTGGCGGCGAAGGCCGTGGCCACGCCACCGACCCAGGGACCAAACAGATAACCCGCCGTCACAGTGATGAAGACCACGCCCGGCACGACGCTGGCGGTCAGCAGGGCGAAGACCAGCATCAGGGCCAGCAGCGTCAGGATATAGTGCTCGTCCGCCAGGGTCTGAAACGCCGCGCCATGCTCGCGCAGAGTGTCCAGCGAAAGGTAGCGGTTCCAGCCCATGCCGAAGATCAGGGCGATCGCCGCCAGCAGGACGGCGAGGGGCAGAAATCGTTTGACCCGGTTCATCCCTGCTCCGTAACCGACGCGGCTCCGCTTCTCTAGCGGTTTCAGGGGCATTGCGGGTTTCAGATTGCTTGTCGGCGTTGACTCGTCCGTCGCCGCCGCTTATACGCCCGCCTCCTGCAGCGGATGACTGTTGTCCGTTGTGCAACCCTGTAGCCCTGGAGCCGAACGTGAAGCGGACCTATCAGCCGTCGCGACTCGTGCGCAAGCGCCGTCACGGCTTCCGTTCGCGGATGGCCACCAAGAACGGTCAAAAGATTGTTGCGCGTCGCCGCGCAAAAGGCCGCAAGCGCCTGACGGCCTAACGTCACGCGCCCATTACCCTTCAGGGCGGGCGCATGACCGATCCGATGAAAATCGATCGCCTGACACGGCGGCCCCAGTTTCTGGCGGCCGCCAAAGGTGTTTCTCAGGCCCGCGGCGCCGTGGTGGTCCAGCAACTGGACCGTCAGGACGGACAGACCGCGATCCGCCTGGGATTCACCGCCACCCGCAAGGTGGGCGGAGCGGTGGTGCGCAACCGCTGCAAACGCCGCCTGCGCGAGGCCGCACGCCTGCTGGCGCCCCTGCACGGGCGTCCGGGCTGCGACTATGTGTTCATCGCCCGCATGGGCACGGCGGACCGCGACTGGGACCGTTTGCTTGACGATGTGAAATCGGCCCTTACAAGGCTCGCAACCCCGCGTGCGGCTCCCGATATGGGAGATGCGGCGAAATCGCCCGCCCGCGCCTCTGACGATTCGCGCCCCTCCGGCCAGGACCGCTGACCCCGATGCAGAACGAGAATTCGCGCAACACCATCATCTTCTTCGTGTGCGCGGCCCTGATCATGGGCGTGTACTACTTCATGGTGATGCGCCCGCAGGCCGAGATGCGCCGCCAGCAGCAGGTTGTCGCCGCTGAACAGAAGCTGGCGACCAGCGACGCCGGGGCCAGCACGGCCTCGCGTCCCGACGCCTTCGTCACCGACCGCGCCCAGGCTCTGGGCACGGCCGCGCGCGTGCCGATCCAGACCGCCACCCTGAAGGGCTCGCTGTCGCTGCAGGGCGCGCGCATCGATGACCTCTACCTGACCGACTACAAAGAGACGCTGGACAAGAATTCTCCGCCGGTCGAGCTGTTCCGTCCGCAGGGCATGGAGCACGCCTACTTCGCCCAGTTCGGCTGGAGCGGCCCCAATGTCCCCGGCGGCGTTCCCGGCCCGAACACGGTCTGGAGCCTGACCAAGGGCGCAAGCCTGACCCCGACCACCCCGGTCGAACTGACCTGGGACAATGGCGCCGGCCTGCGCTTCACGCGCGTCATCGCCATCGACGCCCAGTATGTCTTCACCGTCACCGACACCGTCGCCAACCTGAGCGGCCAGCCGATCACGATCGCCCCCTATGGCCGCGTCGAGCGCCAGGGCGTGCCGACCGATCTGGGCAAGCAGATGATCCTGCACGAAGGCGCCATCGGCACCTTCGGCGCCAACGGCAAGTTCACCACGGAACAGGTCAAGTACAAGGACTGGGCCAAGAAGCCGCGCATTGAAAATCAGTCGACCGGCGGCTGGCTGGGCATCACCGACAAATACTGGATGGCCGCCCTCATCCCGGACCAGAAGGAAGCCATCGAGGGCCGCTTCGCCGTTCGCGATCCCGACGGTCTGAACGTGCACGAAGCCGCCATGCTGGGCGCGACCCGCACCATCCAGCCGGGGCGCCAGATCGAAGAGACCCAGCGTCTGTTCGCCGGCGCCAAGCGCAACGAAATCCTGGCCGGCTATGAAAAGAGCCTGGACCTGCCGCGCTTCGTCTACGCCATCGACTGGGGCCACCTCTTCTTCCTGACGCGCCCGATCTTCATGATCGTGGAATTCTTCTATGGCGTTCTGGGCAACTTCGGCCTGGCCATCCTGGCCCTGACCGTCGTGGTCAAGCTGATCATGTTCCCGCTGGCCAACAAGTCCTACGAGAGCCTGTCCAAGATGCGGACCCTCCAGCCCAAGATGGAGGAGATCAAAAAGAAATTTAAGGACGACCCGCAGAAGCAGCAGCAGGAGACGATGGCCCTGTATCAGCGGGAGAAGATCAATCCGCTGGCGGGCTGCCTGCCCATCGTCGTGCAGATTCCGGTCTTCTACGCCCTCTACAAGGTGCTGTTCGTCACCATCGAAATGCGCCACGCGCCCTTCTTCGGCTGGATTCGCGACCTGTCGGCGCGCGATCCGTCGACGATCTGGAACCTGTTCGGCGCCATTCCGTGGGACCCGGCGACCCTGCCGCTGGTCGGCAGCCTGCTGAACGGCCCGCTGCACCTCGGCGTCCTGCCGATCGTCTATGGCCTGACCATGTGGCTGCAGCAGTCGATGAACCCGCCGGCCCAGGACCCGATGCAGCGTCAGATCTTCGCCTTCCTGCCCTTCATCTTCACCTTCATCATGGCCCCGTTCGCGGCCGGCCTGCTGATCTACTGGGCCTGGAACAACATCCTCTCGATCGCGCAGCAGTATGTCATCATGCACCGCTTCAAGGCCGAGAACCCGATCGACACCTTCTTCGCTCGCTTCAAAAAGGCCTGACCCTTTGGATCAACCGTCGGACGAGCCCAAGGTCGGAGAATATTCGGACGCCGAGATCGAGGCGGCGCGTGTGCTGTTTTCGCGCCCGGCGACCTTCGTCCTGGGCTGCGCCAAGATCGAGCAGTTGCCCGATCCCGACCTGCCGGAAATCTCGTTCGCGGGCCGCTCGAATGTCGGCAAGTCCAGCCTGATCAACGCCCTGGTCGGCATGCACAAGCTGGCGCGGGCCTCGAACGAGCCGGGCCGCACGCGCGAGGTCAACTTCTTCGACCTGGACGGTCGGCTGCGCCTGGTCGACCTGCCCGGCTACGGTTGGGCCAAGGCGTCCAAGACCACGGTCAAGAAGTTCCAGGACCTGGGCCGCGACTATCTGCGCGGCCGGGTGACGCTGAAACGGGTCTATCTGCTGATCGACGCCCGTCATGGCCTCAAGAAGGTCGACGACGAGGCTCTGGACGCCCTGGACCTGGCCGCCGTCAGCTATCAGATCGTCCTGACCAAGGCCGACAAGCTGAAGAAGGGCGAGGCTGAGAAGGTCCAGGCGGCGACGCTGAAGGCCATCTCCAAGCGTCCAGCCGCCTATCCGGCGGTGCTGGTCACCTCGTCGGAAAAGGGCTTCGGCATTCCTGAACTGCGCGCCGAGATCATGCGCACCACGGGCGTCGATCTAGCCTAAACGCCGCGCGCGGGTGAACCGCAACGCTTGAGCGGCGTTGACCCCTCGGTTTCAACGAGAGGGGAGCGCTCCATGCGTTCAGTCATGATCGGCGGCGTCGCCGTCGCCTGCCTGCTGGGTCTGTCGGCCTGCGGAAACAATAACAGCAAGACCGAAGCGGCTGCGGGCGAGGGGGCCAAGAACGTCCCCGCTTCGGTCGAGGCGGCTCTGGACGCGCCCCGGCCCGGCCTGTGGCGGGTCACGACCGCCATGGAAGGGGCGCCCGGCGGCGCGACCATCCCGCCGCAGGAGGGCTGCGTCACCGAGGCCAAGCTGGAGCCCCCCGCCAGCGCCCAGCAGCCCGGCGCCGACTGCACCACCCAGGCCTTTGCTCGTCAGGGCGACGCCATGGTTGCCGCCACAACATGCACCCTGCCGGGCAATATGAAGATGGACTCGACCATTCGCGTGACCGGGGACTTCAACAGCCGCTACGTCACCGAGGTGACCACCAAGCTGACCCCGCCGCCCACGCCGCAGATGGCCCAGACCAAGATGACCATGACGGCCGAGCGCATCGGCGACTGCCCGGCGACCTGAGAACGCCGCTATCGTTTCGGCCGGTATGGCGCCGCTGAAAAGCAGCCCCATATCGGTCGGATGATCCCGCTTTCCATTCTCGACCTCGCCCCGGTGCCGGAAGGCTCGGATGTCTCGCAGTCGCTGGCCAACACCCTCGACCTGGCCCGCCACGCCGAGCGGCTGGGCTACAGGCGCTTCTGGCTGGCCGAGCATCACAACATGCCGGGCATCGCCAGCGCCGCGACCTCGGTCGTCATCGGCGCGGTGGCGGCGGCGACCAAGACCATCCGCGTCGGCGCGGGCGGCGTCATGTTGCCCAACCACGCCCCCCTGGTCATCGCCGAGCAGTTCGGCACCCTGAACGCCCTGCATCCCGGCCGCATCGACCTGGGCCTGGGCCGGGCGCCCGGCTCGGATCAGGCGACGGCGCGGGCCCTGCGCCGCACGTTGCAAGGCGACGTGGACGCCTTCCCGCAGGACGTGATGGAGCTGATGCAGTGGTTCGCACCGGCCAGCCCTGATCAGCGCATCATCGCCAATCCCGGCGAGGGCCAGGCCGTGCCGATCTGGATTCTGGGGTCCTCGACCTATGGGGCGCAGTTGGCGGCCCATCTGGGCCTGCCCTACGCCTTCGCCAGCCATTTCGCGCCAAGCGAGATGATGCGGGCGTTGGACGTCTATCGCCAGACGTTCCGGCCCTCCGAGCATCTGGACAAGCCCTACGCCATGCTGGGCTACAACGCCTTCGCCGCTGAGACGGATGAGGCGGCGCGCCTGCTGTTCACCTCGGTCCAGCAGGCCTTCGTCAACCTGAGAACCGGACGCCCAGGCAAGCTGCCGGCGCCGGTCGAGGGCTATTACGAGCGTCTGGACGGCGCCGCGCGCGGCATGATCGACGCCGCCCTGGCCTGTTCCGCTGTCGGTTCGCCCGAGACCGTGCGCGCTCAGACGGAGGCCTTCATCGCCCGGACCGGCGCCGACGAACTGATGGTCACCAGCCAGATCTGGGACCCGGCGGCGCGGGTGCGTTCAATTGAGCTTTTGGCTCAAGCGGTCGGTCAGGCCTGAGGCTCGCCTTCGCCTGGCGGAAGGAAGTGAAGAGGGCCGAGGTGGTCGTAGCTGACATCCTCGGCCAGACGGCGCCAGGCCTCGCCCAGACGGATGGAATCGGCCAGATCCTGGGGTGAAATGACGACACGGGCGGCTAGGCGTTGGCGCAGGCCTTGGCAGGCCGCCAGAAGCGCTGAGGCCTGACGTACGGCGGGGATGTCGGAATGCGCGCCCAAGGCCTCATAGGCGGCGTAGCGCCAGCGTTCGCCATCGGCTGCGCCGACCAGAGTCCATTTCTCGGCCGGGGTCAGGGCGTCCCCCAGCAACTGCCAGGCGCCGCCATCGGCGGGGCGCCGGTAGTGGCCGGGGCGTTGGGGCAGGCCGTGACGTTCATAGATCTGGGCCGCCGCCGCCTCGATGGTTTGGAGCAGCGAGATCAGATCGTCCGTTGGATCGGCCGCCTCGGGCCGCTCGCTGGTCGAGGCTTCTGCGGAAAGCTCGATGCGGCGACGTCCGAAGCGGCCAAACATGGTTTAATCGACGTTGATCGCGCTGGTGACCGAGACATCATAGATCACGCGCGTGACGCTCTGTACGAACTCGAAGAACTTGCGCGCCTCGGCGGCGCCGGAGCGCGGCGCATAGATGATGTCGTCGGGCGCGATCTGGAAATTGCTGGCGATGAAGAAGCCCGAGCCTTCGCGGAGGTTCAGGCGATAGACCACCGGCACGCCGCGCGGCGTGGCCGCCTGCTGGATGCCCAGGGCCTGGGCCACTTCCGGCCGTTCGAAGCGGAAAACCAGGACCGACTTGGCGTCGGCCAGGTTGGAATCCAGGCCGCCGACGCCGCTGAGCGCCTCGGCCAAGGTCAGGGGGCCGGCCGGCAGTTCGGAACGTCGCACAGCGTTGAAGGCGCCGAAGGAACTGAAGCGGCGGGGTTGATAGACCAGATTGATCTGATCACCACGCTGCAGACGGACGTTCTCGTTGAACTCGGTCGTCACGATCGACATGGGGGCGGTATAGGTCTGTCCGCCGCGCTGGATGCGGACATTGACGTCATAGACGGACCGCGATGAGCCTCCGGCCGCTGAGATGACGTCAAGAATACGATCGTGATTGGCGGAAAGGGGTTGGCGACCGGGGTTGCGCACCTCGCCCAACACCGTGACGGCGTTGGAGGCGTTGCCAGCCGTGGTGACGATGACCTGGGGGTTGCCGACCTTGCCGATCAGTGCGCGACGGACGGCGGCGGACGCCTGGGCCGGCGTCAGGCCCTGGACAGCGACCGATCCGGCGAACGGCACGGGGATGGCGCCATTGCGGTCCACCACCAGCGGAGGAAGAGACTGGTTTCCTCCCTGCATGCTGCTGCCCCCGCTGACGCCGAACAAGGAGCCGCTGGGTTCGAAGATGCTGACCACCAGGGTGTCGCCGACGCCGATGATGTCGGTCGGCGCCTCGCTGGACGCCAGGGCCAGGGTGCTGAACGACTGGGCGGGCGCGGCCTTCAGACGTTCGCTCGTGGCGAAATCCAGGTCCACGATGGCGTAGTCGCCCTGACGTTCAGGGTTGCTGGCGTGCTTGACGACCGCGGCTCCGGACGGCCCGTCGCGCGGTAGCGTCGAGCAGCCGGCAAGAAGAGCGACGATCATCAGACTGGCGGCGGTACGGGTCATTGCAGCTCTGCTTCAGTTATCGCTGAATGCTTACCCGGCTACGGCGCTCGCCGCCAGTGGAAGCATCAGATGATCCTCGATGGACCGGAAATGACCTTGCCAGGTCGGCGCGGAGTAGGCCGGTGCGACTGGACGATGCCGGGTCGCCGCCTCCAGAGCTTCCAGCCAGCCGAGGCCGTCCAGAGGGTCGATCAGGGTGGCCTGGGGCACTAACTCGCGGTGCGCCGGAATGTCTGAAGCGATCAACGGCACGCCCAGGGCGCAGGCCTCTACGGCGGGAAGATCGAATCCTTCAACTGAGGATGGCGCCAGCACGGCCTGGGCGCCTTGCATCAGGGCGGCGAGGGCCGTGTCCGGCAGATTTTCCGCCTGATGCACCAGGCCTTGGAGGTTGGGCGAGCGTTGCAGGTGGTCCAGCACCGCCTCGTTCTCCCACCCATAGCGACCGATCAGCACCAGACGAGGGGCCTGTTCACCCATGCGCTCCTGAAGCCGGCGCCAGATGGTGAGCAGGAAGGCCAGATTCTTGCGCGCTTCGATCGTCCCGACATGAACGAAGTAGGGGTGGCGGATGGCGGTTGGTTCGGGTGTCAGGAAGATCGGTTCCAGCCCGAGGTGGGCGACCTCGACCGGCGGCGCCGGCAGGTGCTCGCGTTCGGCGAAGGCCTGCAGCTCATGGGCGGTGTAGCGGGAATTGACGACGATCCGGGAGGCATGTCGTAGGGCCGTGATGACGCGCCTGCGATGCTTGGCCCCGTCTCCGGGGCGACAGAATTCCGGATGAGTGATGGGGATCAGGTCATGCAGCATGACCACGCGATCAATTCCCTGCGCGCCCAGTCCGGCGAGGATTTCGGGGGTGTTCAGGCTGGTGTGCCCGACATTGAAATAGAGGCGGGCGGGCGGCGGCGCGGCGACGCGCTTGGCGCGGAAATACTGCTTCCAGGCGCGGGCCTTCTTGCGTTTCGGCTGATCGGGGTCGGGCGCCTCGCTCATGACCGAGGCCGTCGGCCGATCGGCTTGAAGAGCGGCGAACAGACGGCGCTCGGCTTCGTTCAGCGCCCGGCTGGTCGACTGGCCGGACCAGCGTCGGCGCAGGTCGACGATGCAGTCGCGGAACCAGGCGTCATCGACCATGGCCAGTTGATCGTGCCGCGACCGGACTGGCACCATGCGATAGTCGGGATGATCAACCAGCCATTCCGCATAGGCCAGGCAGACGCGGTCCACGCCCGTCGGCGCGCTGCGGTCGGTGCGGCTCAGCAGACGGCTGGCGTCGAAGAGGACGTCCTGGGTCATCAGGAGACGTAGCCGGCCTGCATCAGCTCGGCGATGTGGATGATGGCGACCGGACGGTCGTTCTCGACCACGAACAGGTTGGCGATCTTGTTGGCGCTCAGCAGGTCGACCACGTCGCTCATCCGCGCGTCCGGGTCTACGGTGATGGGGGTTCTGCTCATGATGTCTTCGGCGCGGAGGGCGGCGAAGTCGCTGGAGAAGGCCCGACGGATGTCGCCGTCGGTGATCATGCCGGCGAGAGACCCATCAGCATGCAGCACGGCGACCGCGCCCTTGCGACCGGCGCTGACGGCTGAAACCACGTCGCTGAAGCTGGCGTCCATCGGCACGCTGGCGGGGGTGGCGGCGTTGTCGCCCATCCATTCACGCACGCTCTGCAGGCTCATGCCCAGAGCGCCGCCAGGGTGGTGCAGACCGAAGTCCTCCCGCGTGAAGCCGCGACGGTCCATCAGCACCATGGCCAGGGCGTCGCCGATGGCCAGGGTCATCAGGGTCGAAGTGGTCGGCGCCAGGCCGTTGGGGCAGGCCTCGGCCACCTTGGGCATGGTCAGGCTGACGGCCGAGTGGCGACCGAGGAAGCTGCCGGCGCGCTGGGTGATGCCGATGACCGGGATGTCGTTGCGCTGGCAGTAGAGCAGGGGATCGCGCAGTTCGCGGCTCTCGCCCGAGTTGGAGATCGCCAGAAGCGTGGTGTCGGGGCGCAGCATCCCTAGGTCGCCGTGGCTCATCTCCGCCGGGTGGACGAAGAAGGAGTTGGTGCCGGTCGAGGCCAGGGTGGCGGCGATCTTGCCGCCGATGTGGCCCGACTTGCCCATGCCGGTCACGACCAGATAGCCGGGGCGCGACAGGATGATGTCGCAGGCGCGGGCGATTGAGACGTCGATGGAGCGCTCCAGCGCCTCCAGGGCCTCGATGTTCAGACGCACGACCTCGCGCGCTCGGTCCGTCATCGTGGCGATCTGCTCGGGCGACGAGTGAAGCGTGTTGGGCATGGGCAGGCTCCTGAAACACCGGACCGCTGCGGCGGTTCTTCGTGGCGCATCCGCGAATTGCCCCATCTGGATTGTTCGCACAATGGCGAGGGTGCGGCGGAATTGTCACCTGCGGGGACAACCATCCCGGTCGTTGCGCGTTGAGACCAGTCTCGACAACAGCCAAGAAACGAGTCCGGACCTTATGCTGTCTGCATCCGGGGCGATCGCCTCACGCCTGCCCGAACCGCCCGCCGTCCTGCAAAAGCCCGCCCTGTTCCTGGATCTGGACGGTGTGCTGGCGCCCTTGGCGCCGACGCCGGACGCGGTAGGGCCGGATGCACGCCGGACCGAGGTGCTGAGGCGGCTGACGGATCGGCTGGACGGGCGCGTCGCCATCGTCAGCGGGCGGACCCTGGGCGAAATCGACCGGATCAGCGACGGCGCCGCGCGTGCCGCCTCGGGCGTGCACGGCCTGCAAAGACGACGCGGCGACGGCACCTTCGCCAACCGCGCCCCCGATCCCGCCGTGCGGCGCGCAGTCGCCGCCTTCGACGCTTTCGCCGCTGACCGGCCGGGGGTGATCGTCGAGGACAAGACCCTGGCGGCCGGCCTGCACTACCGCCAGGCGCCCGGCGTGTCTGCCGAGGCCCTGGCCTTGGCGGCGGCGCTGGCGCAGGAAACCGGACTGGCCCTTCAGCCGGGCTCCATGGTGCTGGAGCTGAAGACCCCCGGCACGGACAAGGGCGCGGCCCTGAGCGCCTTCATGGCCGAGGCGCCGTTCATCGGCGCGGTCCCCATCATGGTCGGCGACGACCTGACCGACGAGCATGGTTTCGAGGCGGCCGAGGCCCTGGGCGGGTTCGGCGTCTTGGTCGGTCCCGAGCGTTCGACGGCGGCCCGCTATCGGCTTGAAAACGTCGCCGCCGTTCTCGACTGGCTGGATCAGATTGAAGGAGGCGCCGCATGAGCCGCCCCAACCTCGACCTCGCCCCCATCGGCAACTGCTCGGTCAGCGCCCTGATCGACCGGTCGGGCCGCTTCGTCTGGGCCTGCGCGCCCCGCGTGGACGGCGACCCGGTCTTTTCCGCCTTGATGGACGGCGATGATCCCGAACACGGCTTCTGGGCCATCGAACTGACGGACATGGTCTCGATCGAGCAGGCCTATGTGCGCAACACCGCCGTCCTGCGCACGGTGATGACCGACGAACGTGGGGCCTCGGTCGAGATTCTCGACTTTGCGCCGCGCCACCTGAAGCACTCGCGCATCTATCGCCCGATCGCCTTCGCGCGGGTGGTGCGGCCGCTGTCGGGGGCGCCGCGCATCACCGTGCGGCTGCGGCCCTCGGCGGACTGGGGCGCGCGCCGGGCCCAGCAGACCTCGGGCTCCAACCACATCCGCTATCTGTGCACCGACCTGACGCTGCGCCTGACGACCAACTGCCCCGTCACCCATGTCCAGAACGAGCGCACCTTCCGGCTGGAAGGCGAGTTGGCCTTCTTCCTCGGCCCGGACGAGGGCTATGATCAGTCGGTTGCGGCAGGCGTCTCGGCAGCCCTGGACCAGACCATCCAGCACTGGAAGCTGTGGACGCGGACCCTCTATGTGCCGCTGGACTGGCAGGAGGCGGTGATCCGCGCCGCCATCACCCTGAAGCTCTGCGTCTATGAAGAGACGGGCGCCATCGTGGCCGCCATGACCACCTCGGTGCCCGAGTTCCCCGAGAGCGGGCGCAACTGGGACTATCGTTTCTGCTGGGTGCGTGACGCCTACTACACGGTGCGGGCGCTGAATCGGCTGGGCGCAGTGGACATCCTCGAGAACTACCTCGGCTACCTGCGCAATCTGGTGGACGACGCTCAGGGCGGGCATGTTCAACCCGTCTATGGCGTGGGGCTGGAGGCGGACATCGGCGAGCGGGTGGTCGACAGCGTCGAGGGCTATCGCGGCATGAAGCCGGTCCGCGTCGGCAATCAGGCGCACGAGCATTTGCAGCACGACGTCTATGGGCAGATCGTCCTCCCCCTGGTCCAGGCCTTCTTCGACGAGCGGATGCTGCGGCCCGGCACGATTGACGACTTCCACGCCCTGGAAAAGGTCGGCGACCGCGCCTTCTCCATGCACGATCAGACAGATGCGGGTTTGTGGGAGTTTCGCACCATCGCGCGGGTTCACACCTATTCCTCGGTCATGTGCTGGGCCGCCTGTGACCGGTTGGCCAAGGCGGCGCGGCATCTGGGGCTGGCCGAGCGCGGCGAGCTGTGGGACGAGCGGGCGCGCCTGATCCGGGCGCGGATCGAGGCCGAGGCCTATCTTCCAGACGAGGGCCGGTTCGCCGCCAGCTTCGGCGGGACCGAGCTGGACGCCTCTCTGTTGCAGATGACCGACCTGGGCTTCCTCGACGCCCGCGATCCGCGTCAGGTCAGGACCTTCGAGGCTGTCGAGCGCGACCTGAAGCGCGGCCCCTATCTGTTCCGCTACATCCATCCCGACGACTTCGGCGAGCCGGAGACGGCCTTCAACTTCTGCACCTTCTGGTTCATCGAGGCCCTGCATCTGAACGGCCGAACCGAGGAGGCGCGGGTCATTTTCGACGAGATGCTGAGCCGGCGCACCCATGCGGGCCTGCTCAGCGAGGACATCGCGCTTCAGGACGGCGAGCTGTGGGGCAACTACCCGCAGACCTATTCCCTGGTCGGGATCATCAACTGCGCGGTTCTGCTCAGTCGCTCGTGGACGGACGCCCGATGAGCCGGTTGATCGTTGTCTCCAACCGCGTCTCGGCGCCCAAGGACCCGGCCTCGGGATCGGTCGGCGGCCTGGCCATGGCCCTGTCGGCGGCGCTGCGCAAATACGACGGCCTGTGGTTCGGCTGGTCCGGCGAGACGATCGAGCAGTTCACCGGCGAGCTGAACATCGAGGACCGGGCCGGCGTCACCGTCGCCACCGTCGATCTGGAGCCGCAGGACGTCGACGAATATTACAACGGCTACGCCAACAAGACCCTGTGGCCCCTGTTCCATCACCGGGTCGATTTGACGGCCTATGAACGGTCCTACGGCGAGGGCTATGAGCGCACCAATCGCCGCTTCGCCGAGGTGCTGCAGCCGCTGATCCAGCCCGACGACATCATCTGGATCCACGACTATCACATGATCCCGATGGCGCGGGACCTGCGCCGTCTGGGGGTGAAGAACAAGATCGGCTTCTTCCTGCACACGCCCTGGCCGGCGCGTCAGCTGCTGGTGACGCTGCCGCATCATCGGCGGCTGGTGGAGTCGATGTTCTATTTTGACCTGATCGGCTTCCACACCCAGGAATGGCTCGGCCTGTTCGAGCGTTACGTCGAGGTCGAGGCGCGGGGGCGGGTGTCGCCCGACCATGTGATCGAGGCCTTTGGCCGCCGGGTCCAGGGCGGGGTCTTCCCCATCGGCATCGACGTGGACGGCTTTCTGGCCGCGCGCGACTCGGTGCTGGGCGGCAAGACCTATGACCGGATGGCGGCCTCGGCGGCGTTCCGCTCGATGATCGTCGGCGTGGATCGGTTGGACTACTCCAAGGGTCTGGAGCAGCGGCTGCTGGGCTTCGAGCAGTTCCTGGAGGACAACCCCGCCATGCGTGGCGAGGTTTTCTTGCTGCAGGTGACGCCGATCTCGCGCGATGACGTCGATACCTATCAGGACATTCGCGGGCGGCTGGACGCCCTGGCCGGGCGCATCAACGGCGCCTATGCCGACATGGACTGGCAGCCGATCCGCTATCTGAACCGCACCTTCCGCCGGGACCAGTTGGCGGGCCTTTATCGTGCGGCCAAGGTCGGACTGGTCACGCCCCTGCGCGACGGCATGAACCTGGTGGCCAAGGAGTATGTCGCGGCCCAGAACCCCGAGGATCCGGGTGTGCTGATCCTGTCGCGCTTCGCCGGCGCCGCCGAGCAGATGGGCGAGGCCCTGCTGGTCAATCCCTTTAGCCGCGAGGAGCTGTCGGAAGCGATCAAGAAGGCCCTGACCATGCCGCTGAAGGAGCGCATCCGAAAGTGGGAGGCGCTGATGCAGGTGGTGCGCGACACAGACGTGGGCATCTGGCGCGACAGCTATGTCGGGGCGCTCAGGAAGGTCGCGATCCGCGCCGACGACGAGGCGGTCGCCGACGCGGTCTGATCGGGCCTAGCTGGCCTGGGCATACTGCGGCGGGGCGCCGTCGCGGGCGATGGCGCGGGCGTGGGCGGGCCGCGCCGCCAGCCGCTCGACATAGGCGTCCAGCACCGGGCTTTCCGGCAGGTGCTCGCGCGCCCAGGCCACGGTGCTGCCGATCAGGACGTCGGCCACGGTGAAGCGGTCGCCCATCAGCCACGGGCCTTCCCACAGGGCCTCCAGCAGGCGGGTGACGGCGGCGTCGTAGCGGGCCTTGGCGTGGGCGTCGGCGTCCACAACACCCGTGACCTTGTTCCACAAGGAGGGCTCGAACTCGCCGGTTCCCCAGAATAGCCAGGTCAGCAGCGGCCCACGTTCCGGCGCGCCGGGCGGAAAGCCCAGGCCCGCCTCGGGATGCAACCCGGTCAGGTAGAGGGCGACCGCCGCCGATTCCGTGATCAGGGCGCCGTCGTGCAGCAGGGCCGGGACCTTGCCGTCGGGATGGGGGTTCTTCGGATCGGCGGCGCCCGTGCCGTCCATGCGGCGGATGTCGCAATAGTCGATGCGGCAATCGGCCCCCAGTTCCTCGACCAGCCAGACCAGGCGCGAGGAACGGGACCAGGGGGCGTGGAACAGGGTCAACATCGATAATCCTCCCAGATACGCCGCGACGGAGCGTCGGAGGCGGCCCGACTTGACTACTGACACCCTGCTGCCACCATGCTGTCAGCAGTCTTCGGCCAGGGTGGGGACATGAGACGCGCCGACCGACTGTTCCAGATCATCCAGGTGCTGCGCCGGGCCTCGCGTCCGGTGACGGCCGACGCCATCGCGGCCGAGCTGGAGACGTCCAAACGGACCATCTATCGCGACATCGCCGCCCTGCTGGGCCAGCGGGTGCCGATCCGGGGCGAGGCGGGGCTGGGCTATGTGCTGGACGGCGGGTTCGACCTGCCGCCGCTGATGCTGACCTCGGACGAGATCGAGGCGGCGGTGCTGGGGGCGCAGTGGGTGGCGGCGAGGGGCGATCCTGCCCTGGCGCGGGCCGCGCGCGACCTGACCGCCAAGATCGCCGCCATCGTGCCGGAACGCCTGCGCCCGGTGGTGCTGGAGCCCGCCGTGGCCACGCCCCCGCCCTGGGAGCCGAAGATGGAAACCGTGGACCTGGCGCGGGTGCGCGCCTGGATCCACGCCGGGCGCAAGTTGCGGCTCTATTACGCCGACGAGCAGGGGCGCGAGACGACGCGGATCATCTGGCCCTGCCTGATCGGCTATCATGAAAGGGCGCGTCTGCTGATCGCCTGGTGCGAGACGCGCGAGGACTTTCGCAGCTTCCGCGCCGACCGGGTGGTCGACGCGGAGTTTCTGGATGACCGCTATCCCGGTCGGCCCGCCGTCCTGCGCCAGCGCTGGTTCGCAGCGATGGAGGCGCGACGGGCCGCCGAGTGCGGGCCTCAGTAGATTTCGAACAGGCCGGCGGCCCCCATGCCGCCGCCGATGCACATGGTGACGACGCCGTACTTGGCCCCGCGCCGCTTGCCCTCGATCAGGACGTGGCCGGTCATCCGCGCGCCCGACATGCCATAGGGGTGGCCAATGGAGACGGCGCCGCCCGAGACGTTCAGCCGGTCATTGGGAATGCCCAGGGTGTCGCGGCAATAGAGGACCTGGGTCGCGAAGGCCTCGTTCAGTTCCCAGATGCCGATGTCGTCGATGGTCAGGCCGTGACGCTTCAGCAGCTTGGGCACGGCGAAGACCGGGCCGATGCCCATCTCGTCGGGCTCGCAGCCGGCCACGGCCATGCCGCGATAGGCGCCGAGCGGCTGAAGGTTGCGTTTCACCGCCTCGCCCGCCTCCATGATGACGCAGGCCGAGGCCCCGTCCGACAACTGCGAGGCGTTGCCGGCGGTGATGAACTCGCCCTGCTGGATTTCCTCGCCGCCGCCAAAGACGGGCTTCAGCGCCTTCAGCCCTTCCAAGGTGGTGTCGGGGCGATTGCCCTCGTCCTTGGCCAGGGTCACTTCCTTGGACGTGGTCTCGCCGGTGGCCTTGTCCGTCACCAGCATGGAGGTGGTCATGGCCACGATCTCGGCGTCGAAATGACCGGCGGCCTGGGCCGCCGCCGTGCGCTGCTGCGATTGCAGGGCGTATTCGTCCTGGGCGTCGCGGCTGATGTTGTAGCGGCGGCTGACGACCTCGGCGGTTTCCAGCATCGACATATAGATGTGGGGCGACAGCTTCAGCAGCGCCTCGTCCTTCATTCGATACAGGTTCATGTGCTGGTTCTGGACCAGGGAGATGCTCTCCAGCCCGCCGCCGACCGCCATCTTCTGGCTGTCGAAGATGACCTGCTTGGCCGCCGTGGCTATGCCCATCAGGCCCGAGGCGCACTGGCGGTCCAGGCTCATGCCGGGGACGGAGGAGGGCAGACCCGCCGCCAGGGCCACCTGACGCGCTACGTTCGTCCCGGTCGAGCCCTGTTGCAGGGCCGCGCCCATGATGACGTCTTCAATCTCGGCGGGATCGACCCCGGCGCGGGCGACCGCGTGGCGCACCGCGTGGGCGCCCAACTGCTGGGCCTGGGTGTCGTTGAAGGCCCCGCGATAGGCCCGGCCGATCGGGGTGCGGGCGGTGGAGACGATGACGGCTTCACGCATCTGCGATGCTCCTTCTTTGTTTTAAGGGCGCTATCGCTCGCGACGCGGTCGCTCGCTGCATGAGCGCATTTCCTGCCTAACAAGGAGAGGATAGGCGCCTCACGTCAGGTCAACGCAAGGCGCCTTCGCAAGAAGTGAACATGGGGGGTCACGAGTGCGTCCTGGCCTCAAGTAGCGCGAAGCGCGTTAGGCCCCTTCAAGACCCATGATGCTTCTGGGCCTTGGTCAGTTCGATCATGCCTTGAGCCGCGCCCATGTCCGGCACGATCTCGTTCTCGCGGTCCGAGATGGCGTCGAAGCGGGCGGCGACCTGTTCGGCGGCGTCGGGGCCGATGGCGAAGTCGCCTTGGGTCAGGGTGACATAGGCGCGTTCGAAACCGCCGGCGCCGGCGGCCAGGATGGCGCGGGTCGGGGCGTCGCGGCTGACCAGATAGAGCAGGCCGGGCGAAACCAGCTCCGGGCCCAAAGCCTCCAGGGGCAGGGCGGCGCCGAGATCCTCGGTCATGCGGGTGTGGGCGGTCGGGGCCAGGGCGTTGACGCGGATGTCGTTCTTGGCCCCCTCGATGGCCAGGGTCTGCATCAGGCCGACCAGGGCCATCTTGGCCGCGCCGTAGTTGGCCTGGCCGAAGTTGCCGAACAGGCCCGACGACGAGGTGGTCATGACGATACGGCCGTAGTTCTGAGCCCGCATGATGTCCCACACCGCCTTGGTGCAGTGGACCGCGCCCATCAGGTGGACGTCCATCACCAGGCGGAAATCGGCCAGGTCCATCTTGGCGAACGACTTGTCGCGCAGGATGCCGGCGTTGTTCACCAGAATGTCGATCCGGCCCCAGCGGGCCATGACCTCGGCCACCATGGCCTCGACAGCTGCCGCATCGGTGACCGAGGCGGCATTGGCCATGGCCTCGCCGCCGGCGGCCTCGATTTCAGCCACCACGGCCTCGGCTGCCGTGGCCGATCCGCCCGAGCCGTCGCGGGCTCCGCCGAGGTCGTTGACCACCACCTTGGCGCCGCGCGCCGCCAGGGCTAGGGCGTGTTCGCGGCCCAGACCGCCGCCCGCGCCCGTCACGATCGCCACCTGGCCGTCGAACCGAATGCTCATCCCGCGTCTCCGTTGTGTTTCAAAATGGTCCTAGCAGGCCTGATCGAGGGGAAAAACGGGCATTTGTGTTGATGCGGCGCCACACCCGCCGCAATCCTGACTATTAAGACGGAACCTGAGCAATCTTGTGCCGTTCGGCTTCCGAGCGTCACGTGAAAGCGTCGGCCTTGGGAAAACTGAAATTGTGAGGACACAATGAAGCTGAAACTTCTAGCAAGTGTCGCTGCGGCCGGACTGTTCGCCGCTGGCGCCGCTTCGGCTGAGCCGGACGGCTGGTACGGCGCAGTCGACGCCGGCTATCACATCATCGACGACATCAACACTGAGTCGACGACCAACGGTTCCAACTGGAACTGGGAAGTGAACGACG
>Ga0308157_10000585_pt1 | contig 111723 bp, 110 predicted proteins | sample PhyBR1_FD_201035 | JGI IMG/M metagenome (GOLD analysis project Ga0308157, IMG submission 201035) | Phyllosphere microbial communities from UC Gill Tract Community Farm, Albany, California, United States - DLSLB.R1 | ecosystem: Host-associated > Plants > Phyllosphere > Unclassified | place...
ATGTGTTGGACGCTGACGTTCTGGATGCGGATGTTCTCGATGCGGACGTGCTGGACGCGGATGTGTTGGACGCTGACGTTCTGGATGCGGATGTTCTCGATGCGGACGTGCTGGACGCGGATGTGTTGGACGCTGACGTTCTGGATGCGGATGTGGTCGACGCGGATGTGTCGGATGCGGACGCGGCTGACGCTGACGTTCTCGACGCGGATGTGTTGGACGCGGACGCAGCTGACGCCGACGTGCTCGACGCCGATGCGATGGACGCCGACGTGCTCGACGCCGACGCGACGGACACCGACGCGATGGACGCTGACGCGACCGACGCCGACGCCGTGGACGCCGACGCAACCGACGCTGACGCAACCGACGCCGACGCGACGGATGCTGACGCCGACGCTACGGACGCCGACGCGACCGACGGCGATGTCACCACGCAAGCGCGTGCCGACGTGCTGCTTCCGCAGATCGTCCGCGGCACCGGGGTCAGCCAGACCGTGGTCGTCCAGGGCTTCCAGCCCGGTGAGACGGTCTCGGCGACGGTGAACTCCACTCCGTTCGAGCTCACTCCGGTGACCGCCGACGGCTCGGGTGCGGCGCGCATGACCTTCGCGGTCGGCGCCGACTTCGAGCTCGGCTCTCACCGGGTCGACGTGCGCGGTTCGGTCACGGGTGAAATCCCGACCGAGCGGGAGAACACCGCCTTCACCGTGACGGCGCAGCCCGCCGCCGCGGGCAACGGCGGGGGCTCCTCGCTCCCGGCCACCGGTCTGGACCTCAACGGTCCTCTCGCCGGCGGCCTGGCTGCGGCACTGATCCTTGCCGGTGCGACTCTGTGGACCCTGCGTCGACGGAGCGCCAGCGGAGAGCAGCGCTGACGATGACCACCACGGCGGAGGAGGCCCCCGAAGCGGGGGTGTCGGAGGGGCCTTCCTCCGCCCGGCGGTCGGGTGGGGTCATGGCGGCGGTCGCCGCCGCCATGACCCTCGCCATCGTCCTCGGCTACGCCTTCGTGGCGGTGTCGTTCACCATCCCCTCGAGCCCGACGCGTCCCGCCGTCTCGGCCGCCTTCGCCCCGTACTTCCAGCAACGGTGGAACGTGTTCGCCCCCAACATCATGAAGGTGAACCGCTCGCTCCAGATCCAGGTGCAGTGGCGCGAGAACGGCGAGCTCCAACGCAGCGAATGGGTCGACGTCACCGACGCGGAGTTCTCCGCGGCGCGCGGCATCCCGACCCCCTCTCGCATCTCGAAAAACAGCTTCAACGCCGCCCAGACCTACCTGACGCGGTACCAGGCGCTCAGCACCGATCAGAGGGATCGCGTGCGCGATACCTTCATCCGCCGCGTCAACGACGGCGCCTTCGCGCCGATGGACCCGTCGGTGTTGCTCGAGGAGCTCGACGATCTCGGGGGCAGCCGCGCCGCTCTGGTGAGCTATCTGCGGTACGACTACATGCTCGTGCGCTTCTCGTCCGCCTTCGGCAGCGCATACTTCGACCACGACGTCGAGCGCGTCCGGTGGCGCATCGAGCACGATCGGCCGAACGACTTCCTCCACCGCTTCGACACGGAGCGCCAGACCGAGCCGTCGTACACGACGTTCGGGTGGCGGCAACCTGCGGTCGCGCCGTCGGATGAGGTGCAGGCCATCTACGACGAGGTCATCGAGAGGTACACGGGACGATGAGCCGTTGGGCATCCGTCGACGACGAGAAGACCGTCGCGACGACCGGCTGGCGGGATCGCTTCGCGCCCTCGACGCTGTGGCCGCGCCTGCAGCTCTGGCTGACCGGGCGCAAGCATTCGACGATCGGCTTCTCCGTCCTCCGCGTTCTCTTCGGCGTCGCGATGCTGATCGTCCTGGTGCCCAGCTACGCCGACCGCCACTACCTCTGGGGCGCGGGGGCCTGGTGGGTCGACCCCGAAGCCAACCGTCGAGGGTGGTGGGAACCGCTGAGGATGCTCTACCCGAAAGACAACGCGGTGGTCTTCGACCTCTCGTTCCACGTGCTGCTGGCTCTCGCGATCCTGTTCGTCGTGGGGTTTCAGACGCGGTGGGTGACCCCGGTCCTGCTCGTGTTCTGGGTGGGGCTCTCGACCAACAGCACGCTGCTCGGCAACGGCGGAGACACGCTCATGCGGATCGTGCTCTTCTTCGTCGTCTTCGCCGACCTGAGCCGGCACTTCTCGGTGGATGCGTGGTTGCGCCGGCGTCGCGGCATCCGGCCCTCCCGTCTTTCCGGACGGATGCCGACCTGGGTGCCGTCGTGGCTGGCGATCTGGGCCCACAACACGGTGCTCATCCTCTGCGTGTTCCAGATCCTGCTCGTCTACGTCGTCTCGAGCGTGCTGAAGTTTCAGGGGGAGGAATGGCTGGACGGGACGGCGATCTACTACGCGCTGAGTATCGAGCAGTTCCACGTCCTGCCCGCCCTGAGCCAGCTCGCCTGGCAGTCGGCGCCCGTCGTGGCGCTCGCGACCTGGACCGCGCTCTGGGTGCAGATGCTGTTCCCGGTGCTCATCCTGTGGAAGCCGACGCGCTACGCGGCGGTGTTCGTCATCACCGGAATGCACCTGAGCATCGCGATCCTGCTGGGGCTGTGGCCGTTCTCGCTCGCGATGATCGCTCTCGACCTGCTCCTGGTCCGCGACGGGTCGTGGACCAGGCTGGGTTCGCGCCTCGGTTCGGTGCGGAGGGGTTTGCTCAGCCCCGCCACGTAGACTCGACCCTATGTGCGGAATCATCGGTTACGTGGGTCCTCGGCAGAGCCAGGACATCCTTCTGGCGGGTCTGTCGCGTCTGGAGTACCGGGGGTACGACTCCGCCGGCATCGCCGTGATCGACGGTGACGGCCAGCTCGACATGCGCAAGCGCGCGGGCAAGCTCGCCGTCCTGCGTGACGACCTCGAGTCGACGCCCATGCCCAACGGCACCACGGGCATCGGCCACACCCGCTGGGCCACGCACGGCGGTCCCACCGACGCCAATGCCCACCCCCACCTGGCCGACGACGACAAGCTCGCCGTCATCCACAACGGGATCATCGAGAACTTCGCCGAGCTCAAGAGCGAGCTCGTGGGCGACGGCTTCGCCTTCCGCAGCGAGACCGACACCGAGGTCGCGGCGGTCATGATCGGCCGCGAGTACGCACGGACGAAGGACCTCGTGCAGGCCTTCCGCTCGGTCGTGTCGCGCCTCGAGGGGGCGTACACGCTCCTCGCGATGCACGAGGACCACCCCGGTCTCGTCGTCGGCGCTCGCCGCAACTCGCCGCTCGTGATCGGTCTCGGTGAGGGCGAGAACTTCCTCGGCTCCGACGTCGCCGCCTTCGTCGAGCACACGCGCAACGCGCTCGCGATCGGCCAGGACGAGATCGTCGCGATCACCCCCGAGGGCGTCGAGGTCACCGACTTCTCGGGCGCTCCGGTCGAGGTCGAAGCCTTCGAGGTCACGTGGGACGCGTCGGCCGCCGAGAAGGGCGGCTGGTCGTCGTTCATGGCCAAGGAGGTCTCGGAGGAGCCCGAGGCCGTCGCCAACACCATCCGCGGCCGTATCCACGAGGGCCGTGTCGAAATCCCCGAACTCGAGGGGATGGACGACTTCCTCGCCGACATCGATCGCATCCTCGTCATCGCGTGCGGCACCGCCGCTTACGCGGGCATGGTCGGCAAGTACGCCCTCGAGACCTGGACCCGCGTTCCCGTCGACGTCGAGTTGGCGCACGAGTTCCGCTACCGCAACCCCGTGCTCACCCCCCGCACGCTGGTCGTGTCGATCAGCCAGTCGGGCGAGACCATGGACACGCTCATGGCCGTCAAGTACGCGAGCTCCCGTGGGGCCAAGACGCTGTCGATCTGCAACACGCAGGGGGCGACGATCCCGCGCGAGTCCGACGCGATCGTCTACACCCACGCGGGTCCCGAGGTGGCCGTCGCCTCGACCAAGGCCTTCGTCGCGCAGATCACCGCCCTGTACCTCCTGGCCCTGCACGTGGGTCGCGTGCGCGGCGCGATCGACCCGATGGCCGCCGTCGAAGCCGTGACCGAGCTCGAGGCCGTCCCCGGCAAGATCGCCCGCGTGCTCGAGACCGAGCAGGCCCGTATCGAGCAGCTCGCCCACTGGATGGCCGACACCCGATCGGTGCTGTTCCTCGGCCGCAACGTCGGCTACCCGATCGCCCTCGAGGGCGCGCTCAAGCTCAAGGAGCTGGCCTACATCCACGCCGAGGGCTTCGCCGCCGGAGAACTCAAGCACGGCCCCATCGCGCTGATCGAGCCCGGCCAGCCCGTGTTCGTCGTCGTTCCGAGCCCCCGCGGCTCGGGCGAGATGCACAAGAAGGTCGTCTCGAACATCGAGGAGATCCGCGCCCGCGGTGCCCGCGTGATCGCGATCGCCGAAGAGGGCGACGTCGCCGTGCTGCCCGCAGCCGACGAGGTGCTGCGCATCCCGCTCGCGGCCCCCCTGTTCGAGCCGCTGCTGGCCGTGGTGCCGCTGCACATCTTCGCGATGGGCCTCGCCGAGGCGAAGGGCCTCGACGTCGACCAGCCGCGCAACCTCGCCAAGTCGGTGACGGTCGAGTAGACCTCGCGTCGAAATGGGGCCGGATGCCGTGGCATCCGGCCCCTTCGTCGTCTCGGTGTCGGCGGGCACCGGCAGAATAGAGGGATGCCAGGAGGGGAGGGCGCATGATCGTCGGTATCGGCGTCGACCTCGTCGACGTCCCGCGGTTCGAGGAGCACCTGGAGCGGACGCCTCGACTGCTCCCCCGCCTGTTCTCGGCCTCGGAGCGCGCGCTCAAGCCCCGTTCCCTGGCAGCCCGGTACGCGGCGAAAGAGGCCCTGATCAAGGCGCTCGGCGGGTCGGACGGCGTGCACTGGACCGACATCGAGATCACCTCGGAGGCTTCCGGGCGCCCCGTCTTCTCGCTCACCGGAGAGACGGCTGCCACAATCGCCGCGCGGGGCATCACGGCCCTGCACCTGTCGATGTCGCACGACGCGGGGCTGGCGACGGCGTACGTCATCGCCGAGGCGCGTGCCGGCGCCGAGTCATCGGCATCGCCCATCCCGCCCACTCGAGAGGACCGCGCATGACGATGCAACCGGGAGTGCTGCGCGAAGCCGTCATCGATGTCGACGCGATCACCGAGAACGTGCGCCATCTGCGCGCGCTGACGGGGGCCGAGATCATCGCGGTGGTCAAGGCCGCCGGCTACGGGCACGGGGGGTATCGCGCCGCCGCCGCTGCGTTGCGCGGCGGAGCGACGCGCATCGGCGTATCCGACATCGACGAGGCGTTGGCGCTGCGCCGCGCGGGTCTCACCGCGCCGCTGTTCGCCTGGCTGCACGCGCCGGGCGCCTCGTTCGTCGAGGCCGTGCGCGAGGAGGTCGAGCTGGGGATCTCCGACATCGACCAGCTTCTGCGCGCGGCCGACGCCGCCCACGGTGAGCGCCCCGCCGTCGTGCACCTGAAGATCGAGACGGGGCTGTCGCGCAACGGCATCGCCCCGGCGGATTGGCGCACGGTGTTCTCCGAGGCCGCGCGTCTCGAACGCATCGGGCGGCTCCGGGTCGTCGGTCTGTTCTCGCACCTGTCGAACACGAGTGTCGACGACGATCGTGCCGCCCTCGCGCGCTTCGAAGAGGGCGTGGTGCTCGCGGCCTCGGTGGGGCTGAACCCCCCGTTGCGTCATCTCGCGGCCACGAACGCTGCCATCGCCCTCCCCGAGACCCGCCTGGGGTGCGTCCGCATCGGCATCGGCCTGTACGGGATCTCGCCCTTCGACGATCGCTCGTCCGCCGACCTGGGGCTGCGCCCCGCGATGACCCTGCGCGGCGCGGTCGCGGCGGTGCGGCGCGTTCCCGCGGGCACGGGCGTCTCGTACGGCTACGACCACCGCACGGAGCGCGAGACGACGCTCGCCCTGGTTCCGCTCGGCTACGCCGACGGCGTGCCGCGGCAGGCCTCGGGGCGCGGACCGGTGTCGATCAACGGCCGCCGTTTCACGGTGGCGGGGCGGATCGCGATGGACCAGTTCGTCGTCGACGTGGGCGATCACCCGGTCGCGGTGGGCGACGAGGTGGTGCTCTTCGGGGATCCCACGCTGGGCGTCCCCGCCGCACGGGACTGGGCGGATGCCGCCGGCACCATCGACTACGAGATCGTCACGCGCGTGGGAGCGCGCGTGCCCCGACGGGAGGTCCGCGCGTGAGCGTTCCCGACAGTGTGCTGGGCGAGAGCATCGTCGAGGGCCCGGGCGACATGGAGGAGCTCGGACGGAGCATCGGCCGCGCTCTCGAGCCGGGTGACGTCGTCGTGCTCACCGGTCCGCTCGGTGCCGGAAAGACGACCCTCACCCGTGGAATCGGCGAGGGTCTCGGCATCCGGGGTCCCGTTCAGAGTCCCACCTTCGTGATCGCCCGCACCCATCCCTCTCTCGTCGGCGGGACGCCGCTGGTGCACGTGGACGCCTATCGACTCGGAGCCGCCGTAGAGCTCGACGACCTCGACATCGACGTCGCGGGGTCGGCGGTGATCGTCGAATGGGGTCGCGGTGTCGCCGAGTACCTCGCCGACGAGTGGTGGGAGATCGAGATCGATCGTCAGGTCGGGGGCCGCGGGGTCGACAACGCGTGCGGCGAGATCGCCGTGCACACGGTCGAACTCGACGCCGACGCCCCGCGCCGGGTCACGATCTCGCGTCGCCCCTGAGGTTCGCGCGCCGCGCGATGGACGCGCGCGGGCGTCCGGTTCCTCCGCGGGGCGCCGGAGCGCGGTCGGCCGCCCACACCTCGCGCAGGGCCCGAAGCGTCTCGACCGGCTGTTCGACGTGGGCGAAGTGTCCGCTGTCCGAGAGCACGTGGTCGTCGTAGTCGCCGATGAGGCGCCCCCACTCCCGGGCGTCGCGCTCGGCGACGAACACGTCGTGCGCGCCCCGCACCGATCGCACCGGGCAGGTGATCCGTCGCCAGACGCCGTCGTCGTGGCCGGTCGAGAGCTGCGCCGCGGCGAGGAAGGCCGACGGGCGGATCTCGTCGGCGAGGTCGTCGGTCACCGACCGGTCGACGCGATCGGGGTGTCGGAACAGCGGTCGCGCGAGCCGGTGCAATGCGCCGGTACGACGCAGCAGGCGCAGCAGCGGGCGGGCGAGGGGGCCGAGTCCGCGCAGCACCCGCATCGCGAGCACCATCCCCGCCAGCCAGGGCAGCCGCGCGGCGCTGCGGACGGGGCGCCGCGCGATGGCCCGCGCTCCCGCTCCGCTCGGTGAGACGACCCCGACCGCGACGGTCTCGCGCGGGAAGCGGGCGGCGACGTCGAGCGCGATCACTCCGCCGAGGGAATGCCCGACCACGCGCCAACGCGGGTACCCGAGCGCGCGAGCGGCCGCGGCGACCGCCACGGCGACGTCGGCCGGCTCCGGCACGGGCCCGGGCGTCTCGCCCCAGCCGGGCAGGTCGATCGCGACGATGTCCGACAGGGGGAGCCGGAGCCCGTCGGATGCCGCGATCAAGGCGCCCCAGGTGCGCCACGACCCGGCGGCGCCGTGCAACAGGACCGTCGCCACGGGGCTGCCCGATCGACGGCCGGCGTGCACCACCAGCGGCCCCACCCCGGTGGGGACCACGACGCGCCGCAGCTCGAGGTCGTCGGCATCCATGCCCCTTCTTCGGAGCGGAGGGTGCGGTCGGATGCCGTGGAGAGGGGGCGGATACCCTGGAACCGTGATTCTCGGCATCGACACCTCGCTCGGCACCGCCGTCGCCGCGATCGCCCGCGACGGGGAAGTGCTCGCCGACGAGCAGAGCGGCAATCCTCTCGGCCACGCGGAAGTGATCGGCGATCTGCTGCGCCGCGCGACGGCCGGAGCACCCGCCCCCACACACGTCGCGATCGGCATGGGCCCCGGGCCCTTCACCGGGCTGCGGGTCGGCATCGCCACGGCCCGCGTCTACGCCCTCGGGCGCGGGGTGCCCGTCGTTCCGGTGCCGAGCCACGACGGCATCGCCCTCGGAGTTCTCCTCTCCGACGCGTTGACGGGCGGCGACACCGGCCGGTTCGCCGTCGTCACCGATGCACGCCGCAGGGAGTTCGCCTACAGCATCTACGAGGGCATCGACGACGACGGTCTTCCCGTTCGGGTCTCCGACGCGCAGCTCAGCCCCCGCGACGACCTCGACGCCCGCCTCGATGCGGCCGGGGCGCGTCGGTACGAGGCCACGACCGTGTCGGCCGCGATGATCGCGCTCGCCGCGGCGCGAGCCCTCGACGCCGGCCGCACGCTCGCGGACTCGGAGCCCCTGTACCTGCGCAGCCCCGACGTCGTCGCCGCCCACGCACCGAAGCGGGTGAGCTGATGGTGACGCGGACCGCGACTGTCGCCGACCTCGACGGCATCATGGCGCTCGAGCATGCCTCGTTCCCGACCGACGCCTGGAGCCCGGCGATGATGCGCGAGGAGCTCGCGTCGCCGCACGGCTGGTACGTCGTCGTCGAAGAGGCGGGGCGGCTCGTCGGCTACGCGGGTCTGCGCGCGGTGCGCGGGGCTCGGGATGCCGACATCCAGACCATCACGATCTCCGAGGCCGCGCGGGGTCGGGGGCGGGGCCGAGCCCTGCTGACCGCTCTGCTCGACGAGGCCGCGCGCCGCGGGGTCCACGACGTGTTCCTCGAGGTGCGCGCCGACAATCCCGTCGCCCAGAAGCTGTACCTCTCGGAGGGGTTCGCCGAGGTGGGGCGTCGCCCCCGCTACTACCAGCCCGACGACGTCGACGCGATCGTCATGCAGCTGGACCTGCGCGGCTGGATCGCCCGGCGGGCGCAGGCAGCGCGCATCCCGGCATCCGGGGATGCGGGCCCGACACCGGTGTCCGAATCCGCGACACCGACCACCACCGGAAAGGGCTGGTGCTGATGAACGCGCCTCTCGTGCTCGGCATCGAGACCAGCTGCGACGAGACCGGCATCGGGATCGTGCGCGGCCGACGATTGCTCAGCAACACGATCGCTTCGAGCATGGACGAGCACGCCCGCTACGGCGGCGTCGTGCCCGAGGTCGCCGCGCGCGCCCACCTCGAGGCTCTGCAGCCCTCGATCGACGCGGCCCTCGCCGAGGCCGGTGTGACCCTCGCCGATCTCGACGCCGTGGCGGTGACCAGCGGGCCGGGTCTGGCGGGAGCCCTGATGGTCGGCGTGGGCGCCGCCAAGGGGCTCGCGGTCGCCCTCGACAAGCCGCTCTACGCCGTCAACCACCTCGTCGGGCACATCGCCGCGGACATCCTCGACGCCGACGCGGGGGAGCTGGAGTACCCGACCGTCGCCCTGCTCGTCAGCGGCGGGCACACCTCGCTCCTGCTGGTGCGCGACCTGACGAGCGACGTCGAGCTCCTCGGCGAGACGATGGACGACGCGGCCGGCGAGGCGTTCGACAAGGTCGCCCGCCTGCTGAAGCTCCCGTACCCCGGTGGCCCCGAGATCGATCGTGCCGCGGCCGAGGGTGACCCGACGGCGATCCGCTTCCCGCGCGGCCTCTCCCGCGCCTCCGACATGGCCTCCCACCGCTACGACTTCTCGTTCTCCGGGCTGAAGACGGCCGTGGCGCGCTGGGTCGAGCAGCACGAGGCCGCGGGGGAGCCCGTGCCCGTCGCCGATGTCGCCGCGTCGTTCCGCGAGGCGGTCGTCGATGTGCTCGTGACGAAGGCCCTCGACGCGTGCGCGCGTCACGGCGTGCCGCGTCTGCTGCTCGGCGGTGGCGTGATCGCCAACAAGCGCCTGCGCGATGTCGCCCTCGAGCGTGCGGCTGCCGCCGGGGTCGCCGTGCGCATCCCGCCGCTGCGGCTGTGCACCGACAACGGCGCGATGATCGCGGCGCTCGCTGCGGAGCTCATCTCGTCGGGCCGTCGTCCCTCGACCCTCGCCTTCGGGGCCGATTCGACGCTCCCCGTCACCGAGATCCAGGTGGCGGAGGATCAGGATGCCGAGACCCCGGCGCCGCGCGCGGGAGACACCCCGTGACCGAGGTGCCGCCTCCCACGCGTCGGGCCCGTAAGGAAGACGTCGCCCCCGCGGTCGACCTGCCTCCCGTGCCACCTCTGCCCGCCGACGTCCGGGCGGCGGGCTCCGAGGTGACGACTCCCGACGCGGGTGACGACGACGGTCGCCTCCCGACGGCTCAGCTCGAGATGGCGGCGTTCGGCGATCATCTGATCCCGTACGCGTCGCCCGTTCCCCCGAAGCCTCCGTCCGTCGCGCCCTGGGCTCTGGGGGTGGCGATCATCGCCCTCGCGGCGGCACTCTTCACCGGGTGGCTGGTGCCGATCGGTGTCGTCGGAGCGATCCTCGCGACCGTCTCCCTTCGCCGGGCGCACGACAGCCGACGGGTCGCCGTCTGGGCGCTCGCGCTCGCGGTGGTGTCGATCGCGTTCAGCGTCGGATGGTTGATCTGGGGTTTCTCGCAGCTCTCGGTCGGGTGACCCGGATCGTCAGACGCGGTCGGCCAAGAGGGCGAGCCGCTTCGACCCCACGCGCGTGAGGATGAGCGTGGCGGCCGCGTCCCCGCGGAGCGAGAGCTTCTTGCGGAGCACCGCCGGATCCACGTCGACACCGCGCTTCTTGATCTCCAGCGTGCCGATGCCCCGGGCGCGGAGGGCCTGGGCGAGTTTCTTCGGGTCGGCCGGCAGCTGCTCGCGCACGCGGAACGACGACACGAAGGGGCTCGTCAACGCCGTGTCGGAGGTCAGGTAGGCGATGCCGGGCGCGAGCATGCCGGCATCCAGGGCTCGTCCGACCTCGCCGATGAGCCGTGCGCGGATGACGGCGCCGTCGGGCTCGTGGACGAACGCGCCGAGGTCGCGATCTTCGACGTCGGGACTGTCGGCCGGGGCGGTGAGCTCCCAGGCGTCTCCGCCCCGGACCACGAGCGCGGCGCGTCGCACGTCCTCGCGGGCGAGGGAGCCGGCCCAGAGGACGAGTTCGATGGTCGAGCCGTCGGCGCTGATCCACTGCGCCTCGACGTCGTCGGGGATCTGCGTCCGGTCGAATCCCGGCCCGAGCTTCACCCCGCCCGGCTTCGTCTTCAGCAGCTCGAAGACCCACTCGAGAGACGGCGACCATTCGGCCGACGACACCTGCCGCGTCTCGGCGTGCCCCGCCGTGCGTCGCGCGGGGTCGAGCCAGACGGCCTCTGTTCCGCGCAGGTCGACGTCTTCGGCCCGCGCGTGCTGCACCGTGGCCGCGTCGCCGAAGGGAGCGAGGTTGTAGGCGGCGATCGCGGCGGTCACCTCGTCGGCATCGACGGCGTGCACCCGGATGCCGAGACCCGCCATCCCGAGGGCGTCTCCGCCGATCCCGCAGCCGAGGTCGGCGACGCGGTCGATCCCCGCGGCGCGGAAGCGACCCGCGTGTCGGGCGGCGATGGGCAGGCGGGTCGCCTGTTCGAGGCCGGCCTTCGTGAAGAGCATCCGGTCGGCGAAGGGGCCGAACTTCGCGGCCGCGCGGACGCGGAGTCGTGCCTGTCCGACGACGGCCGAGACGAGATCGGGGGAGTGCCCGGCGGCCCGCAGGCGCGAGACGGTTCGGGCGACCTCGTCGGTCGAGTCGAGGGCACCCACCTCGTCGAGAAGGCGCAGGGCCTCGGGTGTGAGCAGGGCGGTCAGCTCGCTGGTATCCACCGATTCAGCCTAGGCGCGGGTCGTTGCTGGCACTCGCGTTGCGTGAGTGCCAGGGCTTCTCTACACTCGAATTAGCACTCTCCCCGCGTGAGTGCTGACAAGTCTTCTGTAACGAGAAAGAAGAGGTAGACCGTGTCGGTTTCCATCAAGCCGCTCGAGGACCGCATCGTCATCAAGCAGGTCGAGGCTGAGCAGACCACTGCGAGTGGTCTCGTCATCCCCGACACCGCCAAGGAGAAGCCGCAGGAGGGCGAAGTCGTCGCCGTCGGCCCCGGCCGCATCGACGACAACGGCAACCGTGTCCCCCTCGACGTCGCCGTCGGCGACCGCGTGCTCTACAGCAAGTACGGCGGCACCGAGGTCAAGTTCGGCGCCGAGGAGTACCTCGTGCTCTCGGCTCGCGACGTCCTGGCGGTCGTCGTCCGCTGATCGAGTGAGATCGTTCGAAGGCCCCGGATGCCACGGCATCCGGGGCCTTCGTCGTCCCCGGCGCACGTTTCCCTCTGGCAGGAAAGACGCGATGGTCGGCGGCCCGCCACGCGAGCGGAGCCCTAGGCTGGATCGGTGACCCCCGCTCCCTCCGCTCCGACCGGCGGGAGCACCCGTGGAGCCCTGTACGCCCTCGGGGCCTACCTGTTGTGGGGCGTCCTGCCGATCTACTTCCTGCAGCTCAAGCCCACCGGCCCGTTCGAGGTCGTGGCCTGGCGGATCATCCTCGCGTTCGTCTTCTGCCTGCTGCTGTTGACGGTGCTGCGCATGTGGCGGCCGTTCCTCGCGATCGTGCGCCAGCCGCGTCTGATGGGGCTCACGGCGGTGGCCGGCGTGCTCATCTACGTGAACTGGCAGACATATCTGTTCGGTGCGCTGACCGACCGCGTCATCGAGACGAGCCTCGGCTACTTCATCAACCCGATCGTGACCGTGCTGCTCGGAGTCATCGTCCTGCGCGAGCGGCTGCGCCTCGTGCCGTGGATCGCCATCGGCCTCGCCGTCGTCGCGGTCGCGGTGATCGTCATCGGCTACGGCGCGTTCCCCTGGATCGCGCTGACCCTCGCCTTCTCGTTCGGCTTCTACGGTCTCGTGAAGAAGCAGATCGGACCGGCGGTGGATGCCGTCAGCGGACTCACCCTCGAATCGCTCTGGCTCCTGCCGGTCGCCGCCATCCAATTGGTGTTCGTCGCGAACCTCACGGGGATCACCCTGGGCACGGCGGGAACGCTGCACACGGTTCTTCTCCTCTCGGCGGGCGCCGTCACGGCTGTCCCCCTGCTGCTGTTCGCCTCGGGAGCGCGGCGTGTGCCGCTCACCGTCATCGGCCTTCTGCAGTTCGTCGCGCCGATCATCCAGTTCGCGATCGGGGTGTGGGTGCTGCACGAGCCCATGACGGTCGAGCGCTGGGTCGGTTTCGCCCTCGTCTGGGCGGCCCTCGCGATCCTGAGCGTCGACTCCGTCGTCGCGTCGCGTCGTCATCGGCGGGCACTCGTCGACGTCGTCGAGCCCGTGTGATGTCTTTTCCTTCGTTTCTCGGCCCGGAATTGCCGCGCGAAAGTAACGATTAGGTCGCGTAATCGACCGTTAACACATTGCAACATCACGGCTACAAGTGCGCCATTAGGTTTGTCACAATCCGAGCGGGTTATCCGCGCGGTTCCACCTCACCAAGGAGCACCCATATGAGTGTCCTCTCCCGTTCGCGTGCGGCGAAGATCATCGGCGGCTTCGCCGTGGTCGGCGTCACCGCGCTCGTCCTCGCCGGTTGTACCGGCACCAGCACTCCGTCCGACTCCGGCAACGCCGCCGGTGGGGGCGACTTCCCGATCGATTGCAACGCCGCCGAACCCGCCTCGTACACGCCCGAGTACTCGTCGACCTCGACCGGCCCCGCCAAGGACCTCACGTTCAACATCGGTACGGCCCTGCCCGTCACCGGTAACCTCGCCTTCCTCGGCCCGCCCGAGATCGCGGGCACCGAGCTCGCGGCAGCCGACATCAACGCCGCCAACAAGGGCGTCAACATCAACCTCATCCAGGGCGACTCGGGTGACACCGACAACAAGGCCTACGAGACCGAGATCCCGCGCCTGCTGGGCGCCGGTGCCACGGCCATCGTGGGTGCGGCGTCGTCGGGCACCTCGCTGCAGTTCATCGACCAGGTCATCGCGGCCAACGCCGTGCAGATCTCGCCGGCGAACACCTCGGCGGCCTTCACCGGCTACAACGACAAGGGCCTGTACTGGCGGACTGCTCCGTCGGACGTGCTCCAGGGCGAGGTTCTCGGCAACCTGATCGCCTCCGAGGGCAACGAGACCCTCGGCATGATCGTGCTGAACGACTCGTACGGCACCGGCCTCGCGTGCTTCACCAAGAAGGCGTTCGAAGGCGCGGGCGGATCCGTCGTGGCCACCAGCCTCTACAACACCGGTGACACGAACTTCTCGGCGCAGATCGAGGACGTCCTGGCCCAGAAGCCCGACGCGATCGCCCTGATCACGTTCGACGAGGTCTCGACGATCATCCCCGACCTGACGGCCAGCTTCGCGAAGGACAAGCTGTTCTTCGTCGACGGCAACCTGAAGAACTTCGGCACGCAGTTCCCCAACGGCACCCTCACGGGCGCCAAGGGCACGTACCCCAGCGTCGACCCCGACTCGACGGCGACCTTCCGCAGCACGCTGGATTCGTTCTGGACGGGTAAGGGCAACGCCAAGCTCGAGGACTACACCTACGCCCCCGAGTCGTACGACTCGGTCGTCCTCCTCGCCCTCGCGGCGCTGAAGGCGGGCTCGGCTGCCGGTCCCGACGTGGCCGCGAACATGCAGGCGGTCTCGGGCGGTTCGGGCAACGGCACGAAGTGCACCAGCTACGCCCAGTGCGCCGACATCATCGTCGGCGGCGGCGAAGCCGACTACGACGGCGTCTCGGGCCCGATCACGTTCAACGACGTGGGCGACCCGACGCAGGCCACCATCGGCGTCTTCGAGTACGGCGACGACAACAACTACAGCTGGCTCCGCGCCGGCTGATCGGTTCCCTCTGAGAGGCCCCGGGACTTCGGTTCCGGGGCCTCTTGTCGTGCGCGCAGAGCGGCGCCGAGGGCGTTCCCCGGGCGCCGGCACGGTGTCGGCGGGGCCGGGAGGGGACCCGCGGACGAGGGGCTGAGCAAGGGGGGAACGTCGCTGCATACGGAACGGAGCTGCGGACGAGGGACGCAAGTATCGGCAAGGTGTCGCGGCATCCCGGATCGGTCACCGACGGAGAATGCAGGACGCGGACGGCGCGATCCGGGTTCAGCGGGCTCGACGTCGGTGTCCGAGGTCGGACGTGCGGGGGACGGATGCCGGAGCCCACGGGCGCGACGGGCGCATGAGCGCGCCGCTCGTCGGCGGGGCAGGTGCCCGGGTTCACGGCGCAACGGGCCGATGAGCGAGCCGGCTCGTCGACGGAAGCGGATGCCGGAGCCGACGGCCGTAACGGGCGCACGAGTGCGCCGCTGGTGGGCGGAGCGGGGGAGTGCCCCTCACCGAACGAAGAAGGCCCGAGCCCCCCGGGGGGACTCGGGCCTTCCGGCGGGGGCGCGGCTCAGGTGCCGAGCGTGCCCAGGTACAGGCCGATCACGGCCGGATCGTCCATGAGCTCGCGGCCCGTGCCCGTGTAGGCGTCACGGCCCTGGTCGAGCACGTAGCCGCGGTCGCAGATCTGCAGGCAGCGGCGGGCGTTCTGCTCCACCATGATGCAGGTCACGCCGGCCTTGTTGATCTCGGAGACGCGGATGAACGCCTCGTCCTGGCGGACGGGCGAGAGGCCGGCCGACGGCTCGTCGAGCAGCAGCACCTTCGGGTCCATCATGAGCGCACGGCCCATGGCGACCATCTGGCGCTCACCGCCCGACAGCGATCCCGCCCGCTGCTTCAGGCGCTTGGCGAGGTCGGGGAAGATGCTCGTGACGAAGTCGACGCGCTCGGTGAACCCCTTCGGCCGCTGGTAGAGACCCATCTGCAGGTTCTCGGCGATCGTGAGGCTCGGGAAGACGTTGTTCGTCTGGGGGACGAACCCGACGCCCTTCGCGACGAGCTTGTTCGCCCGCAGCCCCGTGATCTCTTCGCCCTGCAGCAGGACCGAGCCCGAGCGCACCTTCACCTGACCGAAGATCGCCTTGAGCATCGTCGACTTGCCGGCGCCGTTGGGGCCGATGATGCCGATCAGCTCGCCGGGAGCGGCGGTGAGGTTGGCGCCGTTGAGGATGTTCACGCCCGGCAGGTAGCCGGCGTGAACGTCGCGGAGCTCGACAACGTTGGCGGTCATCGACCGTCCTCCTTCTCGTGCGACGACTCGTTGTCGATCGCGGCGTCGACCTGCTGAGCGGTCTCGAGCAGCTCGGCGGCGGCGGCCGAGTCGACCGTCCCCTCGTGGCGACCCGTGACGACGCCGAGGTCGACGTCCTGATGGGCTCCGAGGTAGGCGTCGATCACGGCCTGGTCCTTCATGACGGTGTCGGGCGGTCCCTCGGCGACGATCTTGCCCTCGGCCATGACCACGACCCAGTCGGCGATGTGGCGGACCATGTGCATGTCGTGCTCGACGAAGAGCACGGTCATCCCGAGGTCCTTCAGGTCGAGGATGTGGTCGAGCAGCGACTGCGTCAGCGCCGGGTTGACCCCGGCCATCGGCTCGTCGAGCATGACCAGCGTCGGGTCGCTCATGAGCGCTCGCGCCATCTCGAGGAGCTTGCGCTGACCGCCCGAGAGCGACGCGGCGAAGTCCGTCTCCTTGGAGTCGAGCTTGAACCGCTTCAGTAGATCGCGCGCCTTCTCGTCGTTGGCGGTCTCCTGCTTGCGCCAGACGAAGGGGAGGATGCTCGAGAGCAGGCTCTCGCCCTTCTGCTTCGTGGCACCCAGCTTCATGTTCTCGAGCACGGTCAGAAGGCCCAGAGCCTTGGTGAGCTGGAACGTACGGACCTGGCCCATCCGGGCCGCCTTGAACGCGGGGATGCCGGCGAGATTGCGACCGTCGAACGACCACTGGCCGCTGTTGGGCTTGTCGAAACCGGTGAGCAGGTTGAACAGCGTCGTCTTGCCCGCACCGTTGGGCCCGATCAGCGCCGTGATGGCATTGCGCGGGATCTCGAGGTGCTTCACGTCGACGGCGGTGTTGCCGCCGAAGTCGCGACGGACGTTGTCGGCGACGATGATCGGATCGACTTTGGCGACGCCGGGGGCGATCTCGCCCTTGTGCAGTCCGGTCGCCTTCACCCGTTGCGCGGGAGCGCTGGGCACGACCGGCGTGGACTCATCGGACAAAGGTCATCTCCTTCTTGCTGCCCAGGATTCCCTGGGGGCGGAAGATCACGAGCAGCATGAGCGCGACGCCGACGATGACGAAGACGAGCATCTGGGACTGGTCGGCGGTGAGGAACGGCAGCAGCCCGATCGAGGACAGCGCCGGCAGCAGGTTCGACAGGAACGCGCGCACGACCCAGAACAGCACCGCGCCGAGCACCGGGCCGAAGATCGTCGCGGCCCCACCGAGGAGCAACGCCGTGTAGACGAAGAACGTCTGCGACGTGACGTACACGTTCGGGTTCACGTTCGTGTCCATCGCGGTGATGATGCCGCCCGCCGCGATGATCACGCCGCCGATGACGAGCGCCTGCATCTTGAAGGCGAAGACGTTCTTGCCGAGAGCGCGTACGGCGTCCTCGTCTTCGCGGATGCCGCGGATGACACGACCCCAGGGGCTGCGCATGAGCATCCAGACCAGGAGGACAGCGACCACGACGGCGAGCAGGCCGAGGATGATGACGTACCACCGGTTGGCGTTGTAGGTCCACGGGCCGAAGCCGTAGTCGCCCGCGGGGAGCGGGTTGTTCTCGCCGCGCCAGCCGGACTGGAAGTTGAACAGACCGTCGGCCGAGCCCGTGACGCCACGGAAGGTCGAGGTCAGGAACACCAGACGGAGAATCTCGGCGGCCGCGATCGTGACGATGGCGAGGTAGTCGCCTCGCAGCCGGAGTGTCGGAATGCCCATGATGAGCGCGAACACGACGGCGGCGGCGAAACCGATCAAGGCCGCGATCGGCCACGCGAGACCGAACGTCAGGATCGAGATCGCGAAGCCGTACGCGCCGATGGCCATGAAGCCGGCGACGCCCATGTTGAGGAGCCCGGCGAAGCCGAAGTGCATCGACAGTCCGATGGCGGCGAGGGCGTAACCGAACGTGGCCGGCGCGAGGATCTGCGAGGCCGTGTTCGAGAGGATCTGCAGGAAGTCCATGGTTTACCTACCCGATTCGCTCTCGGCGGCCGAGGATGCCCTGCGGCCGGAAGAGGAGGATGACGATGAGCACGACGAGGGCGCCCACATACTTCATGTCGGAGGGGATCCACAGGGTGGACACCTCGACGAGGAGGCCGACCACGATCGAGCCGATGAGGGCTCCGAACGCGGTACCGAGTCCGCCGAGCACGACGGCGGCGAACATGAGAAGGAGGATGCCGGAACCCATGTCCCAGCGGATGCCGGGGCGGAAGTAGGCCCACAGGACGCCCGCGAGACCGGCCAGCGCCGATGACAGGATCCAGACCATGCGCACGACGTTGTCGACGTCGATGCCGCTCGCGGCGGCCAGCGACGGGTTGTCCGACACCGCGCGCGTGGCGCGACCCAGTCGCGTGCGCGTGAGGAACCACGCGAACGCCGCGATGACGACGATCGAGATGCCCATGCTGGTCAGGTCGGTGACACTGATGCGGATCGATCCGAGGCCCGGGATGATGTCGCTCGACGCCCCCGGGAGCTGCTGCGTGCCACCACCGATGAAGATCTGGAAGATGTAGCGCAGCGCGAGCGAGAGACCGATCGAGACGATCATGAGCTGGACGATGCCGAGGCCCTTGCGCCGGAGGGGCCGCCAGATCCCGGCATCCATCGCGAGTCCGAACACCCCCGAGAGGATCACCGCGAGCGGGATGGCGATCCAGATCGACCACCCGGTGCCGGCGCTCAAGAAGAGGGCGGCGATGGCACCGAAGGTCACCATCTCGCCGTGCGCGAAGTTCGACAGGCCCGTCGTGCCGAACACGAGGGAGAGGCCGATCGCGGCGAGGGCGAGCATGAGACCGAAGTTCAGGCCGTTCACCGTGCGCGAGAGCAGCTGGTCCATGAAGCCGACCGTCTCGCGTTCTGCGGCGCCGAGGGTGAAGTTGCTCGAGACGGTGCTGGAGCTGCCGAACTGCACCTGCCGCTCGAACTCCTGCCCGTCGGGAACGGTGACTCCAGAGGGGAGGGAGTTGCGGTCGAGGTCGACCGTCCACGCCCCCTCTTTCGTGGGGACCTTGATCGTCGCGCGACCGCGCTCGTCCGTCGTGGCCTCGCCGGTGAAGGAACCGTCCGTGGCGGTCACCTTCGCTTGAGCGACGGGCTCGCCTTCGGAGCGCACGTTGACCGTGATCGAATAGGGAAGATCCTCATCGTTGACGGCTGCCGTCGATGCCGGGGCGAACCCGAGCACCAGGGCGGCAGCGAAGAGTCCTGACAACAGCGTCAGGATCGAGCGTCGACGGCGAGGCATCCGTGGGGATGCTTGCCGAGTGGTCACGAAACCTCCTGGTCGTTCGACGACGTGGACCGTCGCCGCCCGGACACCGTAGTCCGGGAATATTGCCGCATTGTTTCCATCGCAGCAGTCGATGCGAGAACGATACCTGGATGCGACGAATTCACTGCGCGTTCGGCTTTATCGATATTTCCGTCTTTGCGGAATAGGGGTAGAGCCGACGCCGTGAGTGGGGTATACCGCGCGAGCGGGAAGAAAAATCGACCCTCCGGCGCTTACACTTTCAGGCGGAGCGCCTCGCACGCGCCCCAGCCGACGACGTCCCTTTTCGAGCAGGCGCCGCGCGCGCAGGAGGATTCATGGAGCAGCACGACCCGTTCGGATTCATCGGACTGACTTACGACGACGTGTTGCTGCTTCCCGGCCACACGGACGTCATCCCGAGCGAGGCCGACACGTCGTCGCGTCTGAGCCGCCGCATCACGGTGGCGACGCCCCTGCTCTCGAGCGCGATGGACACCGTCACCGAGGCGCGCATGGCGATCGCGATCGCGCGCCAGGGCGGTATCGGCATCGTGCACCGCAACCTCTCGATCGAGGATCAGGCCGGCATCGTCGACCAGGTCAAGCGCAGCGAGTCGGGCATGGTCTCGAACCCCATCACCACGAACCCGGACGCCACGGTGGCCGAGGTCGACGCGATGTGCGCGCAGTACCGCATCTCGGGTCTGCCGGTGGTCGACCCCGACGGCGTGCTGGTCGGCATCATCACCAACCGCGACATGCGCTTCGTCTCGGGGTTCGAGCGTCAGACCACCAAGGTCAAGGACGTCATGACCAAGGACGGTCTGATCACCGGGCACGTCGGCATCCACGCCAACGACGTCATCGCGACCTTCGCCAAGCACCGCGTCGAGAAGCTCCCGCTCGTCGACGACGACGGCAAGCTCGCCGGCCTCATCACCATCAAGGACTTCGACAAGAGCGAGAAGTACCCGCTCGCCACCAAGGACGAGCAGGGGCGCCTGCGCGTGGGCGCGGCGATCGGCTTCTTCGGTGACGCGTGGCAGCGCGCCGAGGCCCTGCGCGACGCGGGCGTCGACGTGCTCGTGGTCGACACCGCAAACGGGCAGTCGGCGGGCGTGATCGACATCGTGCGTCGCCTGAAGGCCGATCCCACCTTCGACCACGTCGACGTCATCGGCGGCAACGTCGCGACGCGCGAGGGCGCTCAGGCGCTCATCGACGCGGGGGTGGATGCCGTGAAGGTCGGCGTCGGACCGGGCTCCATCTGCACCACCCGCGTCGTCGCCGGCGTCGGCGTGCCGCAGGTCACCGCGATCTACGAGGCCGCGAAGGCGGCGATCCCCGCGGGCGTGCCCGTGATCGCCGACGGCGGCCTGCAGTACTCGGGCGACATCGCCAAGGCCCTCGTGGCGGGCGCCGACACCGTCATGCTCGGCTCGCTCCTCGCCGGAACCGACGAGTCGCCGGGCGAGATCGTGTTCCAGGGCGGCAAGCAGTTCAAGCAGTACCGCGGGATGGGATCGCTCGGGGCTCTGCAGACGCGCGGCAAGAAGACCTCGTACTCGAAGGACCGCTACTTCCAGGCGGACGTCCCCAGCGACGACAAGCTGATCCCCGAGGGTATCGAGGGCCAGGTGCCCTACCGCGGCCCCGTGGCGGCCGTCGCCTACCAGCTCATCGGCGGGCTGCGTCAGTCGATGTTCTACGTCGGGGCTCGTACGGTCGAGGAGCTCAAGACCAAGGGCAAGTTCGTCCGCATCACGTCGGCGGGACTCAAAGAGTCGCACCCGCACGACGTGCAGATCGTCGTCGAGGCGCCGAACTACAAGAAGTAAGCGTTCCGCACGAACGGGCCGGGCAGGCGACTGCCCGGCCCGTCGTCGTCCCGTCGCGACTTCGTGGCGCCCCCGGAGCCCGGGTGGTCGCTGGGGACATGGCATCCGGATGCCGATAAGCTGGCCGGCTCGCCAGCTGCGGGCCGACGTGGGACTGCCGCGGGCAGCCGACGTCGCCTCCGCCGCCACGCGCGGCCGACCCGGAATTCGCCATGGGATACATCGACCTCGCCGCCCTCTCGTTCACGCTGCCCGACGGCAGGCCCCTGCTCGACGAGGTGACCTTCCGCGTCGGCGAGGGGGTGACGACCGCTCTGGTCGGTCCCAACGGCGCGGGGAAGACGACGTTGCTGCGCATCATCCGCGGTGACGAGAAGGCGCACGGCGGTGTCGTGTCGATGGGCGGCTCGCTCGGAGTGATGGACCAGTTCGTCGGGCACGGGCGCGACGGAGAGAGCGTCCACGACCTCCTCGTGTCGGTGTCGCCGACCCGCATCCGACGTGCGGCGATCGAGCTCGAGGCGTCCGAGAATGCCCTCATCGAGCGCGACGACCTCGACACCCAGCTGCGGTACGCCTCGGCGCTCGCCGACTACGCCGACGCGGGCGGCTACGAGCACGAGACGGTCTGGGACACCTGCACGACGGCCGCCCTCGGGCTGCCGTACGAGCGGGCGCGGTTCCGCGACCTGTCGACGCTGTCGGGCGGCGAGCAGAAGAGGCTCGCCCTCGAGGCCCTCCTACGCGGACCCGACGACGTGCTCCTGCTCGACGAGCCCGACAACTACCTCGACGTGCCCGGCAAGCGCTGGCTCGAGGAGCAGCTGCGAGCCACGGCCAAGACCGTGCTGCTCGTCTCGCACGACCGCGAACTGCTCGCCCGCGCCGCCGACCGCATCGTCACCCTCGAGACGGGAGCCGCGGGGAGCACCGCCTGGGTGCACGGCGGGGGATTCGGCACATACGGCGCCGCGCGGGACGACCGCATGGCCCGCCTCGAGGAGCTGCGTCGCCGCTGGGACGAGGAGCACGAGAAGCTGCGCGCGCTGGTCGCCCGCATGAAGGTGGCCGCGGCCGCCAACGACGGCTTCGCCTCGCGCTATCAGGCGGCGGTGACGCGCCTGTCGAAGTTCGAGCAGGCCGGGCCGCCCGAGGAGCGCCCGCCCGAGCAGGACCTGCAGCTGCGCCTGCGCGGAGCGCGCACGGGCAAGCGCGCCGTGGTGGCGGAGCGGCTCGAGCTGTCGGGGCTCATGAAGCCGTTCGACCTCGAGGTGTGGTTCGGCGATCGCGTCGCCGTGCTCGGCTCGAACGGGTCGGGCAAATCCCACTTCCTGCGTCTTCTCGCCGGCGGAGGCACCGACCCCGACGCGCGTCTCGGGCACGTCACCACCGTGGGCGCCGGGCTCGACCGGGTCGCCCACTCCGGTCGCGCCATCCTGGGCGCCCGGGTCGTCCCCGGGTGGTTCGCCCAGACGCATCGGCATCCGGAGTTCGTCGGGAGAACCCTCCTGGACCTGCTTCATCGCGGTGACGACAACCGGGCGGGGATGCCGAGGGATGCCGCGAGCTCGGCGCTCGACCGCTACGGCCTCATCGCGCAGGCCCAGCAGGCGTTCGACACGTTGAGCGGCGGGCAGCAGGCGCGGTTCCAGGTGCTGCTGCTGGAGCTCTCGGGCACGACACTTCTTCTGCTCGACGAGCCGACGGACAACCTCGACCTCGCCTCGGCCGAGGCGCTCGAGGACGCGCTGTCGCGGTTCGAGGGCACCGTGCTCGCCGTGACGCACGACCGGTGGTTCGCTCGGTCGTTCGACCGGTTCGTCGTGTTCGGCTCGGACGGAGAGGTGTACGAGGCGGCGGAGCCCGTGTGGGACGAGAAACGGGTCGCGCGGGCCCGGTGACGCGCCGGATGGGCGCGGCTACGCTGTGCGCATGATCCGACGGCGCAGTCACCCGGCGGCGTCGATGTCGGCGCGGCGGACCGAGGCGTTCACCGACGGCGTCTTCGCGATCGCGGCGACCCTGCTCGTGCTGGGGCTCACCGACCAGTCGCTCGGCTCGCCCACCACCGACGACGCGTTGGCCCGAAGCCTGCTCGACCTCGCGCACCCGCTGTTCTCGTTCGTCATCAGCTTCCTCATCCTGTGCGTGATGTGGATGACCCACGTGCGGCAGTTCGAGTGGATCGTGCGCATCGACGACACCGGCATGTGGATCAACAACATCCGGCTGCTGCTGGTGGTGCTCGTGCCCTTCACATCGTCGTTGGACACCTCGCACTCGGATCTGCTGCTCGGGCGCGTGCTGCTGCCGGTCAACTTCTTCCTCGCGATCGTGATGGGGTGGCTGCAGTGGGCCTGGGCCGTGCGCTCGGGCGCGATCGCCGATCTGACGCGGGACGATGCGCGGCGACTGGGCCGCGCGAGCCTCAGCGCGGTCATCCTGAGCGCCGCGGCGATGGTGCTGAGCCCGGTACTCGGCTCGATCGGCTTCCTGCTGTTCGCCTTCGACGGCCTTCTCACGCGACTCCTGCGGGGATCGGACGACCCGTTGACGTCTCCCTCTGCGTCTGCGGGGGAGTGCGACGCGGCCGACGGCGATGTCGGAGGGCGCGGGTAGGCTGGTCGGGTGACCATGGAGATCGATCTCGGCCGCGCCAAGCGCGCCCGCCGCGCGTACACCTTCGACGACATCGCCGTCGTGCCGTCGCGGCGCACGCGCAACCCCGAAGACGTCTCGACCGCGTGGACCATCGACGCGTTCCCCTTCGAGATCCCGGTGCTCGGTGCACCGATGGACTCCGTGGTCAGCCCGCGCACCGCGATCGAGCTCGGGCGCCTGGGCGGGCTGGGCGTCCTCGACCTCGAGGGGCTGTGGACGCGATACGACGACCCCGAGCCGCTGCTGGCCGAGATCGCGACGCTGCCCGAGGCCGACGCCACGCGCCGCATGCAGCAGCTGTACTCCGAGCCGATCAAGCCCGAGCTCGTGCGCGACCGCCTCGCCGAGGTGCGCGCCGCGGGTGTCACCGTCGCCGGCGCCCTCACTCCGCAGCGCACGAACGACCTGTACGAGACCGTCGTCGCCGCGGGCGTCGACCTCTTCGTCATCCGCGGCACCACCGTGTCGGCGGAGCACGTGTCGAAGGTGGCCGAGCCGCTCAACCTCAAGAAGTTCATCTACGACCTCGACGTCCCCGTCATCGTCGGCGGCGCCGCCACCTACACGGCGGCCCTCCACCTCATGCGCACCGGCGCCGCGGGCGTGCTGGTCGGCTTCGGCGGCGGCGCCGCCTCGACGACGCGCGCAACCCTCGGGCTGCATGCGCCCATGGCCACGGCCGTGGCCGACGTGGCCGGGGCCCGACGCGACTACCTCGACGAGTCGGGCGGACGCTACGTGCACGTGATCGCCGACGGCGGCGTGGGCACCTCGGGTGACATCGTGAAGGCCCTCGCCATGGGAGCCGATGCCGTCATGCTCGGTGTCGCGCTCGCTCGCGCCACCGACGCCCCCGGTCGCGGGTACCACTGGGGTCCCGAGGCCCACCACCCCGAGCTTCCCCGCGGACGCCGGGTTGAGGTCGACCGCGTGGGCCCTCTCGAGCAGGTCCTCTACGGCCCCGCTCCCGTCGCCGACGGCACCGCCAACCTCATCGGTGCGCTCAAGAAGTCGATGGCCACCACCGGATACTCCGACCTCAAAGAGTTCCAGCGCGTCGAGGTCGTCGTCGCCCCCTACGGGCACTGATCCCGAAAGCCCCATGACCTCCACCCCCACGACCGAGCCGGCACCGCCGCAGATCTTCCCGCCGACGCTGCGGGAAGTCATGTTGCGTCCGCGCTGGATCGCGCTCCTCGCGTTCTCGCTCGTCGTCGCGGGCGTGCTCGCCTGGCTCGGGCAGTGGCAGCTCGGCCGCGCGGTCGACACCTCTCCTCCCGAGCCGGGGCTGACCGAGGTCGTGCAACCCCTCGCCGACGTCGTCAAGCCCGGCGACTACCTGCCGGAACCTCTCGTCGGTCAGCGGGTCGAGACGACTGGCACGTGGGTGGCATCCGATTTCATCGTCGTCTCGTCGCGCTTCAACAACGACGTGCAGGGCTACTGGGTGACCGGTCAGCTGCGTGTCTCCGGAACAGCTACGCCGACCTCGATCGCCGTCGCGACCGGATGGACGAGCAGCCTCGACCAGGCCAACGCCGCCGCCGACGAATTGCGCGCCGAGGCCGAAGCGGACCCGACAGCGGTCGTGGACGTGACGGGACGCCTCATCTCCGACGAAGGGGCGTCGATACCGCCGGCCAACGCCGACCCCCTCACGCTCGTGAAGATGTCGCCCGCCATGCTGCTGGGCCGCTGGCACGACACCCCGAACCTCGACGTCTACCGCCAGTACATCGCCTCGCAGACGGCGATCGGCCCCCTCGACGCCATCGCCTCCCCGGCGCCCGACGAGCGCTCGCGGGTCAACTGGCTGAACATCTTCTACGCGGCCGAGTGGGCCATCTTCGCCGGCTTCGCGCTGTACCTCTGGTACCGCCTCGCGCGCGACGCGTGGGAGAAGGAAGTCGAGGATCTCGAGGACGAACAGGCCGAGGCCCTCGCGGAAAGCTCCGCGTCGAGCAGTCCGGCGGGAGCCGCGGAATCCCGCGACTAGACTGGGCTCCATGCCCCGCGCCCCCAAGCTCGCCTCGTTCCCGGCGATCCGCGGAGCCCTGAAGTTCTACCAGATCTGCTCGATCATCACGGGTGTCGGCCTGCTTCTGCTGGTCGCCGAGATGATCCTGAAGTACACGCCCATTCACGTGGAGCTGTTCCTCGGCGGATCCGGTGGCTTCCTGTGGTTCGCGGATGCCGTGCCCGGCCCCGACTGCCAGTGGTTCTCGCTCTTCGTTCCGGGCGGCAACGGGTGTTCGATCCTGTCGACCGGCGACGGCGTGAACATCTCGCTGGCGATCCTGGTGGTCCACGGCTGGTTCTACGTCGTCTACCTCATCTCGTGCTTCCGCGTGTGGAGCCTCATGCGGTGGCCGTTCCGTCGGTTCGTCTTCCTCGCCCTCGGTGGCGTGGTCCCGTTCCTCTCCTTCATCCTCGAGGTGCGCACCGCCCGTCGCGTGCGCGCCTACCTCGCCGAGCGTGAGGCCGCGAAGGCCGCCGCTCCCGTTCCCGCCCCGGAAGGCAACCGGTGACCGAACAGACCGAAACGTCCCAGCGCCCCGTCCTCGTCGTCGACTTCGGCGCCCAGTACGCCCAGCTGATCGCGCGCCGCGTGCGCGAGGCCGGCGTGTACAGCGAGATCGTCCCGCACACCGCATCGGCGGAAGAGATCGCGGCGAAGAACCCCGTGGGCATCATCCTGTCGGGTGGACCCTCGTCGGTGTACGAAGAGGGAGCCCCGAGCCTCGACTCCGGCGTCTTCGACCTCGACGTCCCGACCCTCGGCATCTGCTACGGCTTCCAGGTCATGGCCAAAGCGCTCGGCGGAGAGGTGGCGAACACCGGCCTCCGCGAGTACGGAGCGACGGATGCCACGGTCGTCACCGAGGGCACGCTGCTCGAGGGCCAGCCCGCCGAGCAGAACGTGTGGATGAGCCACGGCGACCAGGTCTCGCGCGCCCCCGAGGGCTTCGAGGTCCTCGCCCGCACCGCGCACACCCCCGTCGCCGCGTTCGCGAACGACGCGCGCCGCATGTACGGCGTGCAGTGGCACCCCGAGGTCAAGCACTCCGACCACGGTCAGCACGTGCTCGAGAACTTCCTCCATAAGGCCGCAGGCCTCCCCGCCGACTGGAACAGCGGAAACGTCATCGCCGAGCAGGTGGAGCGCATCCGCCAGCAGGTCGGTAGCAGCCGCGTCATCTCGGCCCTGTCCGGCGGTGTCGACTCCGCCGTGTCGACCGCTCTCGTCCACGAGGCCGTCGGCGACCAGCTCATCGCCGTGTTCGTCGACCACGGTCTGCTCCGCCAGGGCGAGCGCGAACAGGTCGAGAACGACTACGTCGCCTCCACCGGCGTGAAGCTCATCACCGTCGACGCTCGCGAGACGTTCCTGAACGCCCTCGCCGGTGTCAGCGACCCCGAGCAGAAGCGCAAGATCATCGGCCGCGAGTTCATCCGCGCGTTCGAGAAGGTGCAGGCCGACCTCGTCGCCGAGGCGAAGGCCGAGGGCGAGCAGGTGCGCTTCCTCGTGCAGGGAACCCTCTACCCCGACGTCGTCGAATCGGGCGGCGGAGCCGGTACGGCCAACATCAAGAGCCACCACAACGTCGGCGGCCTGCCCGAAGACCTGCAGTTCGAGCTCGTCGAGCCGCTGCGCACCCTCTTCAAGGACGAGGTGCGCGCCATCGGCCGCGAACTCGGCCTGCCCGAAGCCATCGTCGGCCGGCAACCCTTTCCGGGGCCGGGCCTTGGCATCCGTATCGTGGGCGAGGTCACCGCTGACCGTCTCGAGATCCTGCGTGAGGCCGACGCCATCGCGCGCGCCGAGCTGACCAAGGCGGGCCTCGACAACGAGATCTGGCAGTGCCCCGTCGTGCTGCTCGCCGACGTGCGCTCGGTCGGCGTGCAAGGCGACGGCCGCACTTACGGCCACCCCATCGTGCTGCGCCCCGTCTCGAGCGAAGACGCGATGACCGCCGACTGGACGCGCCTGCCCTACGACGTGCTGTCGAAGATCTCGAACCGCATCACCAACGAAGTGCGCGACGTCAACCGCGTGGTGCTCGACGTGACGTCGAAGCCGCCGGGGACGATCGAGTGGGAGTGAGCGTCTAGCCTGCTCCCGCGCCGACGTCGTCGGCCGGCTCCGGGGCACCGCCTTCGGGTCGAGAGCGGGGCCCCTCCCCCGATCGACCCGAAGACGGTGCCCCTTCGCCGTCCGGCGCCGGCGGCGCTCTGTCTCGACGCGGAGGTATGGGAGCGGGGCACCTCCCCCGATCGACTCAGGAGGGCGTGTCACTTCGCCTTGCGTGCGCGGCGGCGTGCGCGCTCCGCCTGCCCGGGCTGTGGGGATTGGGGCGGGATTTTCCGCTCGGGGCGAGAGAAGTTCTCCCCGAATGACGGGATGCGCCCCGAACCACATTCATAGGTGGCCCCGGGGCCGCTTCCGACGCCCCGATGCGCAGACCGGGTAGCCCACCGCGCGCACGCCGCGGGGCGCGCGACGGGTGGGGGAGGATGGGGGCGTGACTTCCGGCGACTTCCCCGACGCGTGGTACCTCATCCTGTCGAGTCGGCTGATCCCCGACCTCGACGGCGGATACACGATCGCCACCCTCGCGCGAGCGCGACAGATGGCGGATGCCGGCGCGGAACCGCTGCTGCTGACCGTCGACCCCGGTGACGCCGACGCCCACTCCGCGCACCGCGCGACCTTCGTCGAGCGCGGGGCGGCCTCGGCATCCGGGATCTTCCGAAACCTCTTCGACGAGGCCGTCGACGCCGACGGGGCAGCCGCGGGGTGGCTGCGCGAAGCGGCGCACGCGGGCGATTCCGATCCGGCGCTCGAGTACCGGGGGGTGGCCGGGGGAGCGGTCGAGCTGCCCGTGGTCATCGACCCCGACTGGCACCTCGCGACCGCGCCGATCGTGATCCGGGATGCCGCGGGCGAAGCCGTCGGGGTGCTCGACGGATTCGGGGCGCTGTACCGTGCGTGGCTGACCCACCTGGCCGATCGGCTCCGCGCCGAGAACGACCGGCCCATCGTGGTCATCTGCGAGTCGCGGCAGCTCGGCGAGCTCCTCGCGGGCTGGGGCGACGACGCCGTGCGGATCGTCCACACGGTGCACACGATCCACCTCGAGCCGCCGTTCCAGGCCGACTCCGACCTCAACCCCCTGTGGACGCGGTGGTTCGAGATCTCACCGCGGTTCGACGCCGTGCTGTGGCCGACCGCGTACCAACGCGATGACGTGCGCGCGCGCTTCGGCACCGCCGCGAACGACGTGGTCGCACCGCACGGCGTGGAGGCTCCGGATGCCGTGGTGCCGGCGTCGCAGCGCGAGAGCGGCCTCGTCGTCGTGCTGGGGCGGCTCGCCCCCGGCAAGCGGCTCGATCGGGCGATCGAGGCCTTCGCTCGGGTCGTCGCCGGCGTGCCGGACGCCCGACTCGAGCTCTGGGGCGAGGGAGCGCAGCGTGGGGCGCTCGAGGCCCTCGTCGCCGAGCGCGAACTCGAGCACGTCGTCTCGCTGCCCGGGCTCACCACCGACCCGGGCGCCGTGCTCGACCGGGCGGCGGTGTACCTCACGACGTCCGCATTCGAGGGGCAGGGGCTCGCCCTCGCCGAAGCGCTCGCGCACGGGACGTCGGTGGTGGCGTGGGACATCCGGTACGGCCCGCGCGACATGCTGGCGGACGGTGGCGGCATCCTGGTTCCGGACGGCGACGACGACGCCCTGGTCGACGCGCTGCGGCGGGTGCTCACGGACGACGGGCTGCGGGAGCGCCTTGCGGCCGAGGCGCGGCAGGCGGCGGATGCCGTGAGCCCGGCGCGCGCGATGCGCACGCTCGCCGCGGTCGCGCGCGAGGTGCTGGGGAGGCCGCGCCGGCGCTGACGCCGGGCACCCGCGACAGCTTCGCGCGACCTTGCGCTCCGGTCGCCGTATCGGCCGGGGGAGCCGTGGTGCGCCGGGCGGCACCAGTCGGCATCCACGCCCCGATTCGAACGAATAGGCGAGCGCCTCGGCCGGATCGCCGGTGAAGGGCGGCGCGTCCGCTCCGACCGGCACGGTCCGAGCCGCGTCGGCATTGGCTCAGCCGCGCGCGACCTTCCGCACCGCGTCTGCGGCCTCCGCCGGAGAACCGCGGAACGCCGGGCCGTGGCCGGGCAGAACCCAGTCGGCATCCAGCCCCGCGAGGCGATCGAGCGAGGCCAATGCTTCGGCCGGGTCGTCGGTGAAGGGCGCGGGTCCGGGGTCGGTGCGACCGGTCAGGACGTGCCGGGTCGTGAGGGCGTCGCCGACGAACACGGCGCGCACCTCGGGTGAGAAGACCGCGACGCTGCCGGGGGAGTGACCGGGCATGCCGACGATGCGAGGGCTTCCGGGCAGGTCGAGGGTCTCGCCGTCGGCGACCTCGCGCACCTCGGTCAGCCACTGCGGGCGCATGCCCTTGCGGATGCCGAAGGCGGCGAAGCTCAGCAGCGGTCCCAGGCGGAACGGGCCCATCGCGCTCTTGGGCTTGTCGCCGCCGCGGGCGCGATCGGCGTCGGCCGCGTGCACGAAGACGGGTACGCCGTGCTCGCGGCGGAGGCGCTCGGCGAAGCCCACGTGGTCGCTGTCGCCGTGGGTGAGGATGACGCCGCGGATGTCGTCGAGCGACCGGCCGATGGCATCCACCTCCCGACGAAGATCGGCGTACATACCGGGGAGGCCGGCGTCGACGAGAGTGATGCCCTCGGGGGTGACGATGAGGTACGAGGCGACGATGTCGTTGCCGATGCGGTGGAGCGATGGCGCGAGTCTCATGAGGTGCCTTTCTGAGTGGCTACGAGCGTTAGCCATGATAGCTTATAACCGTAGCCATGAGGAGGGTCCGTGCCCACACCGGAGAGAACATCGCTCGATGAGATCGTCGAGGCGGCAGCGCGACTGCTCGAAGAGGGCGGGCCCGGCGCCGTGACGATGCAGGCCGTCGCCCAAACGGTCGGGGTCAAGGCTCCGTCGCTGTACAAAAGGGTGCGCGACCGCGAGGCCCTGCTCGGACTCGTCGGGGCGGCCGCGGCCGACGAGCTGACGGCGCGGCTCGAGACGGCATCCGCAGACCTCGATGGCCTGCTGGTCGCCTTCCGCCGGTTCGGCCACGACCGACCGGAGGCGTTCCGTCTGCTGTTCACGACGGCGGTGGATGCTGACCGCCTCGCTGCCACGAGCGCTCCGGTGCTCCGCGCGGCGACGTCGGCGGTGGGCGAGGCGCATGCGCTCGACGCCGCTCGGCTGGTGACGGCGTGGGCGACCGGGTTCGTCACGATGGAGCTCGCGGGGGCCTTTCGCCTCGGCGGTGACCTCGACGAGGCGTACCGCTACGGCCGGCGCCACCTGGTCGCTTCGCTCACGCGGGATCAGGGGGCGGAACGGCCGGCCCAGGGGTCGTAGTCGGCGATCAGATCCTCTTGCGCCGGGCGATCGGCATCCGGAACGTGTTGCAGGTTCACGCGCACGCGGTACCAGAGCGAGCTCGACCCGCGCATGCCGTCGACGAGGACGTCGGCGGGGTGGAGCTGCGACGTCGCTTCCGGATGCCGCTGCTTCCACGTCTCGAGGGCGTCGAGGGCCTCGGACTTGGTCTTGGTGCGCGCGAGCTCGATGAGCGGCATCGTCGAGGCGCGGCGGCCGGAACCATCGGACCCCCGCGGCGGCTTCTCGGCGGGGCCGAGCTCTTTCGCCAGGGCGAGGAGGGCATCGAGGGAGCCTGCGGCGTCGTCGATGCCCGCGTGCGGATCCCCGATGCTGCGGAAGCGCTCGGGCACCGTGAGCACGGTGAACTCCTCGGGCCGGCGATCGCGGACCTCGTCCCACGTGAGGGGAGTCGAGACGCGGGCATCCGGCAGCGCGCGAATCGAATACGCCGAGGCGACCGTGCGGTCTTTGGCGTTCTGGTTGAAGTCGACGAAGACGCTCTCACCGCGCTCCTCCTTCCACCAGCGGGCGGTCGCAAGTCCGGGGGCGCGGTTCTCGACCTCGCGCGCGAGGGTCTCGGCGGTGAGACGCACGTCGGCGTAGTCCCACTCGGGGCGGAGGCGCACGAGGATGTGGAGGCCGCGCGAGCCCGAGGTCTTGGGCCAGCCGACGAGACCGTGGTCTTCGAGCACGTCCCGCGCGATGAACGCGACGTCGACGATCTGCGACCAGTCCACACCGGGCATCGGGTCGAGGTCGACGCGCAGCTCGTCGGGGTGCTCGAGGTCTTCGGCGCGGACGGGATGCGGGTTCAGGTCGAGGCAGCCGAGGTTGACGACCCAGGCCAGCCCCGCGGCATCCCGGATCACCGTCTCCTCAGCTGACGTGCCTGAGGCGTAGCGCAGGGTCGCGGTGTCGATGAAGTCAGGGTGGTTCTCGGGGACGCGCTTCTGGAAGAACGGTTCCTGGTCGAGACCCTTCGAAAAGCGCTTGAGCACCATCGGCCGCCCGCCCGCTCCGCGGAGGGCGCCCTCCGCGACGGAGAGGTAGTACCGCACGAGGTCGAGCTTGGTGAGGCCCGGCTCGGCGAACACGACGCGGTCGGGGCTCGTGACGCGCACCTCGTGGCCGTCGACGTCGAGGATCTCGGGCGGCGTCTTCGCGGGACTCATGGCGCGAGGCTAGCGCCGCGGCATCGGGGGCTTCACCCCCTTGCGTGCGGGCGCGGGAGCGCGGCGTGCCGATGAGTGTCCACAACGCCCGGATGAGGCCGCGGTGCTTTCCGCGTGTTCTGGACACTCAACAGCGGGCGCTGTGAGGCGCGTCGCGCCGGGGCCGTGAACGACGAAGGGCCGCCCCGAAACGGGACGGCCCTTCGTGTGAAGCGAGTGCGTCAGTTGTTGCCGCGCAGGATCGCGATCATGCGCAGGATCTCGACGTACAGCCACACGACGGTCACCATGATGCCGAAGGCGCCGACCCAGCCGTAGACCCGGGCGGCGCCGTTGCGGACGCCGCGCTGGATCTGGTCGAAGTCGAGCACCAGCGAGTACGCGGCCATGATGACCACGAAGACGCCGATGATCACACCAAGCGGGATTCCGAAGATCTCGATCGTGCTGCGCAGGCCGAACGCGCCACCGGCGATCGGGACGTTGAACAGCATGAGGCCGAGGTTGACCAGGCTAAACACCAGGTAGCCGACCATCGCGATCATGAAGATCTTGGTGGCGCGGGCCGAGGCGCGGATCTTGCCGCTCGCGAACAGGGCGAGGGTCACGCCGACGACCGAGAGGGTACCGAGCGTCGCCTGCAAGACGATGCCGGGGAAGATGAACTCGAAGAAGGCCGAGATGCCACCGACGAACAGACCCTCGAACGCCGCGTAGGCGATGAAGACGGGGACGGAGGGCTTCTTCTTGAACGTCGCGACCATGGCCAGCACGAAGCCGACCAGCGCGCCGATGATCATCGGCGCCGCGCTCGGGTTCGGGTTGGCGGCGCTGACGCCGGCCATCGACCAGATCCAGCCGACGACGGCGGTGACGACGAGGATGCCGAACAGCGCCAGGGTCTTCATGACGGTGTCTTCGACCGTCATGCGACCGGTCTCGACGGCGCTCGCCGACGGGGCGGCGTACGCGCCTTCGATCGAGGCGGCGGCGGCGGGATCGACGGCCGGGGGCGGGCTGTAGCGCGTGTTAGCGCCACCGGCTCGAGGGTCCTGGAACGCCGGGTTGTTGAATGCCGGGTTGTTGAGGGCCACGGGAACTCACACTCCAAAGATGGTGATCACAGCACCGTGCTGTCAGACAACACTAGCCGAGCGGGGCGGTGGATTCCTTGTGCTGACTGGGATTCTGCTCTGAGCGCACTCGCTGTTCACCCGGTGCCGTTAGCGTGTCGAGGTGCCCCTCGTCATCGGTCATCGCGGTGCCCCCGGGTACCTGCCCGAGCACTCCCGCAGCTCGTATCTGCGGGCGATCGCGGACGGGGCGGATGCCGTCGAGCCCGACGTCGTCCCCTCGAAGGACGGCGTGCTGGTCGTGCGGCACGAGAACGAGATCTCGGGCACCACGGACGTGTCGACGCGACCGGAGTTCGCCGAACGACGAACTTCGAAGGTCGTCGACGGGGAGCACCTGACCGGCTGGTTCGTCGAGGACTTCACGTGGGAAGAGCTGCGGACGCTGCAGTGCCGCGAGCGGATCCCCGCCCTCCGCCCCGCCAGCGCGACCCACGACGACACCGAACCGGTGCTGCGCCTTCGCGACGTCCTCGACCTCGCCCGGCAGGGCGAGGTGGCGGTGGTGCTCGAGATCAAGCACGCGGCATCGTTCGCCCGACTCGGGTTCGACCTGGCCGAGCTCGTCGACGCCGAGCTGCGCGCGGCGGGATGGCGGGATGCCGAGGACGCGCTCGTCATCGAGTCGTTCGAGCCCCTGGTCCTGGCGCGGCTGCGAGAGCGCGGCATCCGGGTCCCGCTCGTGCAGCTGATCGAGGCGGAGGGGGCGCCGTGGGATCTGCGGGAGCGGGACGGGGCGGACGCCGCCTCGTACGCCTCGATGCTGACCGCGGCGGGTCTCGATGCTCTCGCCGGCGAGGTGCAGGGCATCAGTCCGGACAAGCGCTCGGTGCTCGCGCCCGACGAGCGCGGCGTCGCGCGGGGGCCCGCGCGGTTCGTGCGCGAGGCGCAAGATCGGGGCCTGCGCGTGTTCACCTGGACGTGCCGACCCGAGAACGCCTTCCTGCCGCCCGCCTTTCGGGGGCCGGGCGGTGAGGGGGCGTTCGGCGACTGGCGAGGCGAGTGGGCCGTGCTGCGCGATGCCGGGCTCGACGGGGTGTTCGTGGACCATCCCGATCTGGGCGTCGGGTTCTTCGGGACCGGGCGAAACTCCTGATCCCCGACCCGTGTGCCGGTCGTTTCGGTCGCTGAACCGCGTCGAGGCGACGATCCTCAGGAGTTCCGGCCCGCGCAACCCCGACCCCCGGCGTGCGCACAGCCGACAGGATGGCCGCATGACGATGGATGTGACGGTGGTCGGCGGCGGGATCTCGGGCCTCGCGTGCGCGCGGGCGGTTCGGGATGCCGGTCGCTCGGTGCGCGTGCTCGATCGCGGGCGCCGGGTGGGCGGGCGTCTGTCGAGCCGCACGATCGACGGTCGACCCGTCGACCTCGGGGCCTCGTACTTCGTGGTCGGCGAGGCCGAGGGCTTCGCGCGAGTCGTCGCCGACTGGGAGGAGCGCGAGCTCGCGCGGCCCTGGACCGACACGTTCCAGGTGATCGACGCCGACGGCGAATGGACGCCCAAGCCCGGACCGATGCGGTGGGCCGCTCCCGCCGGGTTGCGTTCGCTCGCCCTCGACCTGGCCGAGGGCCTCGACGTCTCGTCGGAGCGCGTCGTCGAGAGCGCGGCGCCTTTCCGCATCGACGGCGAGGATGCGGGCGAGGTCGTGCTGGCGATGCCGGCCCCGCAGGCGGCGCGGCTGACCGGCGAGGCTCCCGGCGGCGCGCAGGAGTGGGAACCGGTGATCGCCGTCGTCCTGCGGTGGGACCGACGGCACTGGGATGCCGACCTGCACGGCGCCTTCGCGGACGGTGATGCGGACGTGTCCTTCGTGGCCGACGACGGCGATCGCCGCGGCGACGACGCCCCCGTGCTCGTCGTCCACACCACGGCGGACCGCGCCCGACAGCACCTCGATGCCCCCGAGTCGGCGATCGCGCCGGTGCTCGCGGCGACCCGGCGGCTGCTGCGGATCGACGTCGAGCCGGTGTCGACGCGCGCGCATCGCTGGACCTTCGCCCGGCCCGCGGGAACGACCGGGCAGCCGTTCTTCCGCTCGCCGGGGCTCTCGGCGTGCGGGGACGCGTGGGGCGAGAGCGCCGCCGTCCGCACCGCGTGGGCGTCGGGCGATGCCCTGGGGCGGGCGCTCGCGGCATCCTGAATCACGTCGGAGACACGCGCGGGCGGTGAGCGCGCGTGACTCCCGGGCGCGCCGCGGAATCGCCGAGGAGGGACAGGGGATCGGTGTCGTTCGCCCTCGGGGTGTCGGGGGCTCCCTCTATGGTGAGGCTATGGATGCCGGTATCGACGTCGCAGGAGTCAAACGGTCCTTCGGCGCGGTGCGCGCCGTGCAGCAGGTGACGTTCACGGCCCTCCCCGGCCGGGTCACCGGGCTCGTCGGGCCCAACGGGTCGGGCAAGACGACCCTCATGCTCATGCTCGCATCCCTGCTGCGACCCGATGAGGGCGAGATGCGCATCGGCGGCATCGACCCCGTGTCCGACCCGCCCGGCGCTCGTCGCCTTCTCGGATGGATGCCGGACTCCCTGGGCGCGTGGCCGAGCCTCACCTCGCGCGAGGTGCTGGTGGCCACGGCGCAGCTCTACGACCTGTCGCGAGACGACGCGCGTGCACGGGCCGACCACCTGCTGGAACTCGTCGACCTCGGAGCGCTCGCCGCCTCGCCCGCTCGCGTGCTGTCACGCGGGCAGAAGCAGAGACTGGCGCTCGCGCGTGCTCTCGTGCACGACCCCCGGGTGCTGTTGCTCGATGAGCCGGCGGCGGGCCTCGATCCCCAAGCGCGCATCGCGTTGCGCGTGCTGCTGCGGCGGCTGGCGGGCGAGGGGCGCACGATCCTCATCTCGAGTCACGTGCTGTCGGAGCTCGAAGAGGTCGTCGATGACGCCGTGTTCATGGTCGACGGGCGGACCGTCGGGACCGATCGCGTCGCCGCCGCGGCGACCCGCGTGCGGGTGTGGCGTGTGCGTGTCGCCGCAGACCTCGCTCGGTCGACCGAGTCCGTGCGCGGCGACATCGCGGCCGCCCTCGGGCGGACGGCCGACGAGGTGCGGGTGGACCGGCGCGACGTCCTCGTGCCCTTCTCCGACGAGGCGGCAGCGGTCGCGGGGCTGCGCTCGCTCGTGAGCGCGGGGCTCCCGATCGTCGAGTTCGCCCCGGCGGTGGGCGACCTCGAGCACGCGTTCCTCGACCTGAGGGCCCAGGCTTCGCCTTCGACACCCGACCTCCCCGATGGCCCGGCGGGGCCGCGAGATGCGTCTCCGCCCGGCTCTTGGGCGCCGCCCGCCGCGCCTTCCGCGACGGATGCCGATCGCACCGACGACGGGAGCGCCTCGTGAACCTGCATCGTCTGCGCACGATCATCGGCATCGAGCTGCGTCAGCGCGTGCGCTCCGTGGGCTGGTACGTGCTCCTCGGCATCTTCGCCGTCATCCTGGTGGCGTTGCTGAGCCTCTCGTTCGCCGCGTTCTCGCTGACGACCGGCGGCAGCGAGTGGTTCTTCTCGCTCGTCATCATGCTCGTCCTGCTGCTCACGCTGTTGGTGTCGCCCACCTTGAGCGGAAGCGCGGTGAACGGTGATCGGGATGCCGCGACCCTCGCGCCCGTGCAGGTCACCCTGGTCACCACGAGCGAGATCGTGATCGGCAAGTTCCTCGCCGCATGGATCTCGGGCCTGGCGTTCCTCGTCGTGGCGCTGCCGTTCCTCGTCGTGGCCACTCTCGCCGGCGAACTCAACCCCGGAGCGATCGTCACGTCGCTGCTGATCCTGATCATCGAGGTCGGCGTCGTGGCCGCGATCGGGGTGGGGCTGAGCGCGGTGATCGCCCGGCCGATCTTCTCGGTCGCGTCGACGTATCTCTTGGTGGCGGCGTTGACGGTGGGCACGCTCATCGCGTTCGGGCTCGGGGGTGCTGCTCTGCGCACGCAGACGACGACGATCAGCCGCGACGTCGATTGGAACGCGATCCCTCTCGGGTGCGACCCGGGTGCCCCGGTCCGCTCGACGGACTGCCCGAGCTACGACGAACTGCCGTGCGTCGAATCCCGCACTCTCTCGGAGCAGCCGCGTTTCGATCGCATCTGGTGGATCCTCGCGGCCAACCCCTTCGTCATCCTCGCCGACGCGACTCCGCCGACGTACGAGAACGGCAATCCGACCGACCTGTTCTCGCAGATCGCGTCGGGCGTCCGCCTGGCGCAGATCGCGCCCGATGCGACCACGTCGTTCGACGGGTGCGCTCTCTCGCGCGGGTCGAGTGTCGAGTCGTATCCGAGTACCGAGCAACGGATCGCGGGCACCGCGCCGGGCTGGTTCGTGGGGCTGTTCTTCCAGCTGCTGCTGGCCGGTGGACTGCTCGCGTGGGGCATCTCCCGGACGCGGACGCCCGCGAAGAGGCTGCCTCCGGGGACGCGCATCGCCTAGCGACCCGCCGGTCATCAAGGCCGAGCGAACGAGGGGGCGCCCCCTGCCGCAGCAGGACGGGCGCCCCTTTCGCGTGCGGGGGAGGTCAGGCGTGGCCTTCGGCGGCCGGGAAGCCGGGGTCGTCGGCGGGAGCGGCCTCGCCGTCGAGGGCGTCGCCGGTGTGGTCGTCGAGGTCCACGTGCTCCTCGGCCTCGGCGGCGTCTTCGCGGACCTCGTCGGTGACGGCGTCGGTGGGGGCGGCCGAGTCGGCGCGGGCATCGTCGGAGTGGCGGGAGGGGATGTCAGGAGTGCTCATGCGTTCACGTTCCTCTCCCGGGGCGGTGCGGGCGACCGGCTTGACACGGTCAGTCGGTGGCATCCGGGATCGATGACTCCACCGCGGGCCACGCCGGCAGCGGGTCGTCGAGGGCGAGCCAGGTCGCGGGACCGCCGGCGAACTCCTCGTCGGTCAGGACGGCGTGGTCGAGGAGGTGAGCGAGCTTCGGCGCCGAGAGGTCGAGACCGGTGAAGACGATCTCCTGCCCCAGGCCCATGCGGCCGTCGTCGGTGCCGAGTGGCTCGATCCACATCGCGGATCCGACGTGTTCCCAGCGGGCCAGGATGCCCGGGCGGGATGCCACGCGGCAGAATCCGGCCGAGCGCACCAGTCGGCCGGCCGCGCCGGCGTCGAGGCGGTCGAGGGCCGCCGAGAGACGCGCGGGGTGGAACGGTCGCACCTGCTCGTACGTGAGCGTCATCACGCGGTTGTCGCGCATGTAGGGATCGTGTTCGCCGTTCAGCGCACGCACCCACCCCGCCCGTTCGAGGATCTCGCCCTCGTGCGTCGCGGCGGAGCGCAGGTCGCTGAGCGGGTCGCGCGACAGGCGCACGACGGCAGCGGGGTTCAGGTGCGATGCCAGAGCCATCTGCACGGCCAGCGCCGGCGTGGGCACCTGCTCCCAGTTGACCCACACGATGCGCGTCGCGAGCTCCAGTGCCAGCGCGGCCTGGCGCGCCCGGGCGCCGATGTCACCGCGGGTGTCGCCGGGTTTCACGGATGCCGACAGGGCGACGTCGTCGAGAAGGTCGCCGATCATGTGGCGGGCATCGACCACGCACACTGCCTCGACCTCCGACCCGCCGCGCGCCGCGATCGCGTGGATCAGGTCGACGTCGGTGCCGAGGTCGACCACGGTCTGCGCGTCGTCCGCCCGGGGGCGGGGAAGGGGGAGCGCGTGGGACACGCGCAGGTCGGCGTAGCGCAGCAGGTGAAGGGGTCGTGAGAGCGCGACGGCGGTCCGTTCCGCGTAGGTGCGGCGCTCGGGGGCGCACACGCCCATGATGGCGATCGTGCGGGGCATGGCATCCACCTCTCATTTGTCTGGGGAGTGGGGACACTCTAGCTTGTTATTGATAACGCTTATCAAAAAGGAGGATGCCATGAAGGTTCGCGCGTCGATCAAGTCCCTGAAGAAGCAGTCCGGTGCGCAGGTCGTGCGCCGGCGCGGCAAGGTGTTCGTGATCAACAAGCTCAACCCGCGCTTCAAGGGGCGGCAGGGGTGATCGCTCGGGATTGGCGATAACGGAAACGAGAACCGTTCCCGAAAGCGTAAACACATTGCAATTCGTGCATGCGTGTGGTGGTCTACCTGGTGTGGACACGATTGCGGGGCTCGACGATGCCGCCGAGCTGTTCAAGGTCCTCGGCAACGAGTCGCGTCTTGCGCTCGTCTGGTTGCTGAGCCGCGAACGACTCACGGTCGGGGTGCTCGCGGAGCGCACAGGACTCTCGCAGCCGCTGGTGTCGCAGCACCTGCGGACCCTGCGGCAGTCGGGGCTCGTGAGCTCGGAACGCGAGGGCAAAGAAATCCGTTACGCCCTCGCCGACCAGCACGTCGCTCACGTCGTGCTCGATGCGATCGCCCACGTCACCGAACCGACCGATCAGGGGAACGAACAATGAGCACTGCCGACACCCACGCCGAGCATTCCGTCGACGAGCACGCGCACGGCGACGACTGCGGCCACCAGAAGATCGAGCACGGCGACCACGTCGACTACGTGCACGGCACGCATCACCACGCGCTGCACGGCGATCACTACGACGAGCACGAGTCGAAGGCCGAACACGGCGTCGACGAGCACCGTCACGGCGACGACTGCGGCCACGAGAAGGTGACGCACGACGACCACGCCGACTACGTGCACGACGGCCACCGTCACGCGCTGCACGCGGATCACTACGACGAGCACTGAGCTCGGGCGGCATCCCGTGTCACGAGCGCGGGGTGCGTCGAGGCCCGCTTCCCCCGTCGGGGTGGCGGGCCTTTCGCGTGGGCAGGGTCAGGCCCGGACGCGGAAGGAGGGGGTCACTACATCGACATGGCGGTGCAGAACGGATCCGTTCACGAATCGGATGGCGTCGACGCCACCCACCAGTCGGTGAAGAGCGCGGCACGGCCGTCTTCGGCGAGTTGGATGACCATCAAGTTGTCGTAATGTCTCGCCTTCGCGGTGGCGTGGGGGTAGTCCGTCCACCCACGGATCACAGCGACGTCGCCGTCGACCGCGACGAGCTCGTGCGTGAACGACCACGTTCCCGGTTCGTCCTTCTGAGCGAGCCACGCGTCGATGATCGCGTCGCGACCCACCCAGGGAGGGGTCGAGGGTCCGTCGCGGTACTCCGCCTCCTCCGTGAAAAGGGGGCGGATGTCGTCCGGGTCGTTCGTCGACCACGCGCGGACGTAACCAGCGATCCAGTTCTCAGCGGCGGCGGCATTCTCGCGATTGTCCATGAGGGTCACGCTTCCGGAGCGGAGGGCTCTGCGCAACCGCTGTTGCGGCGGAGGAGGGTGAACGCGTCACGTGACGAGGGACGGCTCATCGGGCCGCTGTCAGGCTGCGTCAGGTCTGCACGCGGAAGGATCGACCCTCGAAGGTCACGACGTCGCCCACCTGCAGCTGGCGGCCGCGGCGGCGGTCGACCTCGCCGTTGACCTCGACGTAGCCGTCGATGATGGCCTCTTTGACGTCTCCGCCCGAGTCGAGGATGCTGGCGAACTTCATGAACTGGCCGAGGCGGATGCCCTCGCTGCCGACGGGCACATCCTGGGGCGCGGAGGAGGTCATGCGTTCAGTCTGACAGCAGTCACGAGATCGTCGCGGGTGTCGAAACGCTGCTCCATCGCGTCGGCACGTCGTGCATGAGGAGGGCGTGGTCGAACTGTGCGGTGCCGTCGGGCAGGGCGTCGAAGAAGGTCGAGGAGAGGGCGGTGACGTCGATCGGCTCGACTCTCCACGCGTCGGTGTCGAGTCGGAGCCCCTCGAGCGCACCCGAGCGGGTGGGGGACCAGCCCACGGCATCCTTCCGGAAGAAGGTCGACGACTGCTCGAGGGTCTCGAAGAGGGTGCTGCGGAACGGGATGCCGGGACCCCGGCGCGCAGCGACGCGGACGCGCAGGTCGTCGGCCTCGACGCGGACCTCGAGGTCGTCGGCGGTGGAGCGGAAGTCGACGCTCGCGGGGGCGTGCGCTCCGGGGAAGACGCGTCCGCCGACCAGTCGTGCGAGAAGAGATGAACTGTGGCGACGGGGGATGTAGACGCTGGTCTGCGGGCCCTCGGCCGTGTCCCATTCGACCGCGATGCGGTGAGCGGCGTTGCGGCTGCGGTGACGATGGCCGAAGCGAACCACGCGGGGCGGAAGGCGGTGAGGTGGATCAGGCAGACGCCGGCGACGGCGCTCCCGTCGACGAGCTGGGGGCGGATGCCGTCGGGCAGCAGCGACCGGGCGACGTCGGGGTCGACGCGGTAGTTCACGAGCACGCGCTGTGCGATCGTCGCGGCCATCCGGGGGATGGGGCCCACGGGGCGCTTGCTCGCCGTCCATCGGCCCAGGGGGTCGGTCTGCGTGCTCACCGGATCTCCTTCGCTATTTAGCGAAGAAGCTACACGCAATTTAGCTTCAGTGCTAGATTGAGGATCGTGACCGACGCGGCATCCGACATCTTCGCGGCTCTCGCGCACCCCACGCGCCGCCAGATCCTCCAAGACCTGAAGGACGGCGAGATGGCCGCGGGTGAGATCGCGGCGCGGTTCGACGCCAGTGGGCCCACGATTTCTCGGCACCTCAGCGTGCTGCGCCAAGCCGGTCTCGTCTCCGAGCGACGTGACGCGAACCGCATCCTGTACTCGCTCGTGGGTGAGCGCCTGGCGTTGTCGGTGGGCGACTTCCTGTCGACGGTGTGCCCCGAGCAGATCGTGCTGCGCGAGGTGCGCAAGAGGCGTCCCGCCCGAGGCGGAGCGCTGCCGGCGGAGGCGTAGGAGAGCCGCGGGTCAGCGTGACGCGGAGTCCTCGGCCGCCATGAGGCGATGTGCGGGGGAAGCTCGGTGAAAGCGTCGACGCGACGGCGGGAGTCGAACCCGCCACGCCTTCGGTTATGAGCCGAGGCCCGGGACCGCCCGGATCGCCGCGATGTGCCCCCACGCTAACCCGGGGCGCGCGAGCGACGAAGGGGCGTTGCGCGAGGTGACGGGATGTGTCGCCGTGTGGCGGTTGGGGCCTCGATCAGCGCCCGGATCGCCCGTCGATGATCGCCCTCGTGGAGTGCTCGAGGTGTGCGCGCACGACCCGCTCGGGGTCGCGGAGCGCCTCTTCGACGTACACGCGGTGTTCCTCCGTCAGTGCCCCGGGCGCGTAGGCGGGTCGCACGTGCGTGAGCAGGAGGCGCATCTCGCCGTCGAGGCGGCGGTACTCCTCGGTGATGCGCGGAGACCCCGCCGCGGCGACCAACGCCAGGTGCACGCGGGCGTGCGCGTCGAGGGTTCCCGACCAGTCGCCCCCGGCCTCTGCGTCGGCGAGAGCGTCGAGAGCGTCATCGACCTCGGAGGGGTGGATGCCGCGATCCCGCACGATCCGCAGCGCCTCGGTCTCGAGAGCGCAGCGCAACTGCTGCAGGGCGATCAGGGCGTCGTCGTCGAGCTGGGACACGCGGACGCCGCGGTAGGGCTCGGCCGTGGCGAGCCGCTCCGCCGTGAGGGCCGCGAGCGCCGTGCGGGCGGTGTGCCGCGAGATGCCATGGGCCGCGCTGAGCTCCTCCTCGCGCAGCGGGGTGCCGGGGGCGAGCTCGCCCGACAGGATCGCGGCGCGCAGCGTGTCGGCGACGGCGTCCGCGGTGCGGGGGCCGGGCAGGAGCGCTTCACGGCGGCGCGGGTGCGTCCCGCCCGTGCCCGCGGCGGCGTCGTCACTGGTGTCACGCGCGGGCCGTGGCATCCGGAACCTCCTCCCGCCGACGAGACGGAGCTGACACCACGGCGAGACCCACCGCGATGAGGGCCAGGCCGATGCCGCTCACGAGCGTGAGGTGCTCGCGCAACACGAACAGACCCAGAAGGGTGGCGGCGAGGGGTTCGGCGAGGGTCAGGGTCGACACCGTGACGGCGCTCAGGCGAGCGAGCCCCCACCCGAACAGCAGATACGCGATCGCCGTGGTCACGATCCCGAGCCAGAGGGCGAGGACCAGGCCGTTCGGGGTGAGCAGCCACGACGTCCCGGCGAGGAAGAGGACGGGAAGGCTCGCCACGGCGGCGACCCCGAACACCGCTCCCATGACCCGCGTGGAGTTCCACCCCCTCTCGATCAGTGCCTTGCCGCACACCGTATAGAGGGCGTACGACATTCCCGCGCCCGCCGAGGCGAACAGGCCGCCGGGGGCGAGGGCGGCTGCCCCGCCCGTCACGCCCGACACGAGGACCACGCCGATCAGTGCGACGGCGGTCGCGAGCATCCAGCGCGGAGCGGGAGCGCGGCGCAGGCGGACGGCATCGACGATCCCGGTCGCGATGGGTGCGGAGCCGAGGGCGACGACCGTGCCGATCGCGACGCCGTTCTCGCGCGTGCCCAGAAAGAAAAGTGGTTGGTACGCGAGGACGCCGAGGGCCCCGACGGCGATCAGCGCCGCGGTGGACGCGCGGGATCCGCTGGGTGCGCGGACGGGCGAACGCTGAGCGAGAGCGAGAAGGCCCAGGATGCCGCCGCCCACCACGATCCGCGCCGCTCCGACCGCGAGGGGCGAGGCGTCGACGCCCGCGAGGGCCTGCGCCGTGCCGGTGGTGGAGAAGCACAGCGCCGCGGCGAGGATCGCGAGAGCAGGAAGCATGAGTGGATTGTTACACAATCCTACTCTCGGTGTGGGTCAGCTGCGGAGCGAGGTCACCATCGACCGCAGGGCGTGCAGGGCGGCCGCTTGCTCGGCATCCGTCATTCCGCTCAGCATGCGCTTCTCCACCGAGCGGACGGCCGTGCTCGCCGCATCGAGAGAGCGCTGCCCCTTCGCGGTGAGGCGCGTGGGGAGGGCTTTGCCGACGGGGGCGGCATCGGGGCGCTCGACGACGCCCTCGCGTTCGAGGTTCTGCAGGAGGACGTTCATCGACTGCCGGGTGACGAAGGCCCCGCGCGCGAGGTCGGAGTTCGACAGGCCGGGCCGCTGGGCGAGGAGTTCGAGGCAGGAGTAGTGCGTGATCGTCATGCCGAGGGGGCGCAGAACGTCTTCCATCGCCGCCCGCAGGGCGCTCGCTGCCTCTTTCAGGAGGTAGCCCAGGGAGGTGTCCAGGTCGATCGCCTCTTGCATCATGTCAGTATTCTGACATACAGTCGGTGTCAGATAACTGACACGCAAGGAGAGTCTCATGCCCGTCACCGGACCCGACTTCATCTCGCTGCAGGTGCGCGATCTCGCCGCCTCGCACGCCTTCTACGAGAAGTACCTCGGCCTGCGCCGCTCGCCCGCCGGCCCGCCCCACGCGGTCGTCTTCGACACCGCGCCGATCGCCTTCGCGCTGCGCGACCTCGCTCCCGGCACCGACCTCACCGGGGTCGCCCAGCCCGGTGTCGGCGTCGCTCTGTGGCTCCACGGCACCGAGGTGCAGCAGATGCACGACGCGCTCGTCGCCGACGGGCACCGCATCGTGATGGAGCCGATCGACGGCCCCTTCGGGCGCACCTTCACCTTCGCCGACCCCGACGGGTACCACGTGACCCTGCACGACAGGGCCTGAGCCCCGTCGCGCGCGCGTGGTGCCGGCATCCTGGGATACCGTCCGGAGAGGGGATGCCGGCACCCCGGCGCTCGCGCCGACTCACCCGTGCCGATGCTCACCGCTGAGCGGTCGGGAGGCCCGAATCCGACGGGTAACGTAGGTGCATGGCGACGACGGCGGGACGAAGCATCCTGGCCCTCAGCGTCGCCGCGATCCTCTTGGCGATCGGCACGGTTCTCGCCGTGATGGTCGACCCCTTCACGCGAGAGCAGATGACGGTCGACCCGGCGACGGAGTGGATCGCCCGGGTGCTCCTCGCCCTCGGCGTGGTCTGGGTGCTGATCGGAGCGGTCGCCGCCCGCACCCGTCTGGTCCGCCGCCCCGGGGCCGCCGCCGCGCGCGCGTCGTGGATCGCGTCGACACGGCCCTGGCGGGCGCGCGAATCGAGCCTCGGCCTGCTGCCGCTCGATCGCTGGCTCATGATCCTCGTGCCGGGCGGACTGCTCGTGCTCACGCGTGTGGTGCAGACTCCGCGCGACGGACTGTGGGGAATGGCCATCGCCGTGGCCGGCTGGCTCCTGTTCGCCGCCGCGGTCCGGCTGCTGCTCGGGCGACGCTCGCCGTGGCCGATCATCGCGGCCGTCGGCGGAGCGCTCGTGCTGCGCTGCGTGGTGGCGTTGTTGGCCGTGTCGCTGTCAGGCCCCGAGGGCATCTGGGAGGCGCTCTGGGCGCAACCGTGGGTGCGCATCCTCTACCTCGCGGTCGCCTTCGCCCTCGTCGCGTGGGTGTTCGTCGTGGCCGGTTGGTCGCTGTCGGCGCAGCTGGGTCGCCGCCGCGCAGCCGGCGTCGCGCTCGCGGGCATGGGTGTCGGTTACGCCCTGCCGGCGGTGACCATCGCCGTGGTGGGCGCGAGGGACGCGCTGCGCTCGTGGAACGAGCAGTTCGGCATCCTGCCCTGGGATCTGGCTCGTTTCGCGGGGGTACGCGACGGCGCGTTCCCCGTCGAGCTCATGACGGTCACGGCCGTGATCGGGGGGATCGCGACAGTGGTCGGCATCCTGCTCGCCCTTCCTCGCCGCGTGTACGTGCGATCCGCGCGCTGAGCGCTACCGCCCCAGCGTCTGGTCGAACGGTCCTCCGCGACCGATCTCGCGCACCTCTTTGCCCAGCGGCATGAGAGACACGGGAACGAGCTTGAAGTTCGCGATCCCGAGCGGGATGCCGATGATCGTGACGCACAGCAGCAGCCCCGTGAAGATGTGGCCCAGGGCGAGCCACCACCCCGCGAGGATCACCCAGACGACATTGCCGAGGAACGAGCCGACGCCGGCCGAACGCTTCGCGACGATCTCGCGGCCGAACGGCCACAGGGCGTAGAGCCCGATGCGGAACGACGCGATGCCCCACGGGATCGTGAGGATGAGGATGCACAGGACGATCCCCGCGGCGAGGTAGCCGAGGAAGAGCCAGAAGCCCGAGAGCACGAGCCAGAGGACGTTGAGGATCAGCCGCATGAGTCCATCATCGCGGTGTCGGCTGAACGGCATCCGGGGGTTTGACTCTTCGGCGCTAACCGGGGCCCGGCGCGCGCGCAACCGCCCCGCGCGGTGCGGCCGACGTCGTTAGCGTGGGGACACCGAGGGAAGGAACCCCCCATGTCCGACATCACCCGTGCCACGCCCGAGCGCCGCGTCCTCTCGAGCTTCAGCGACTACACCGGAGCGCAGGCCGCCGTCGATCGCCTGTCCGATGCCGGCTTCCCGGTCGAGCACACCGCAATCGTGGGAACGGGCGTGCGCATCGTCGAGCAGGTGACCGGGCGCCTCACGCGCGGCCGCGCCGCGGGTCTCGGCGCCGCCTCGGGCGCGTGGTTCGGCCTGATGATCGGGGTGCTGATCGGTCTGCTCAGTGTCGGCGGCTTCCTCGGTTTCGTCCTCCTCGGGCTCGTGCTCGGCGCCGTGTGGGGTGCGGTCTTCGGCTTCGTCGGGCACTCCTTCACGGGCGGGCGCCGCGACTTCTCGTCGGTGCAGGGCTTCGAAGCCGAGCGCTGGGACGTGACGGTGGATGCCGAGCACTTCTCGCGCGCGCAGTCGCTGCTGTCGTCGGGCGCGGCCGGCGAAGCTCGCAGCTGAGGGCGTTCGCGGGGCCGATGTCGGAGGCCCCGCCTAGACTTGACCACGCCATGACCGACGCCTCCACGCCCCTCATCGTCGACGGTCCCGGACCGTCGGCATCCCGACCCGACGCCGACCTCCTCGAGGGGCTGAACGGTCCGCAGCGCGAGGCCGTCACCTATCGCGGCCAGGCGCTGCTGATCGTTGCGGGCGCCGGCTCCGGCAAGACGAGCGTGCTCACGCGCCGCATCGCCTCTCTTCTGCGCACGCGCGAGGCGTACCCCAGCCAGATCCTCGCGATCACCTTCACGAACAAGGCCGCGGGCGAGATGCGCGAGCGCGTGCACCAGCTGATCGGTCAGAAGGCCGACGGCATGTGGATCTCGACGTTCCACTCGGCGTGCGTGCGCATCCTGCGACGCGAGGCCGAGCAGTTCGGTTTCACCAAGTCGTTCACGATCTACGACTCCGGCGACTCGCGTGCGCTCATCAAGCGCCTCGTCAAAGAGCACGAGGGCGACTCGTTCGGTCTCACCCCCGCCGGCACGCAGAGCCGCATCTCGAAGCTCAAGAACGAGCTGGCCGATGCCGAGTCGTACGCGCGGTCCGCGAACATGAGCGACCCCGCCGAGCGCGTGTTCGTCGAGATCTTCGGCTCGTACCAGCGCGAGCTGCAGCGGGCCAACGCGTTCGATTTCGACGACCTCATCGCGCAGACGGTCTACCTCTTCCGCGCGTTCCCGCAGGTCGCCGACCGCTATCGCAAGCGGTTCCGCCACATCCTGGTCGACGAGTACCAGGACACCAACCACGCGCAGTACGCACTGATCCATGAGCTCACGCGGCCTGCGGGGTCCGATGCCGAGCCGTTCTCGTCGGGCGGCATGATGATCTTCGACGCCGAGCCCGCGGGCGAAGACGCCGCCTCGCTGACCGTCGTCGGCGACTCCGACCAGTCCATCTACGCGTTCCGCGGCGCCGACATCCGCAACATCAGCGAGTTCGAGCGCGACTACCCGGGCGCCAAGGTCGTGCTGCTCGAGCAGAACTACCGGTCGACGCAGAACATCCTGTCGGCGGCCAACGCGGTCATCTCGAACAACTTCGACCGCAAAGACAAGAAGCTCTGGACCGACGTCGGCGCGGGCGACCCCATCATCGGCTTCACCGGCTACTCGCAGCACGACGAGGCGCAGTTCGTCGCCGACGAGATCGAGGCGCTGCACAAGAAGGGGCTGCCGTACTCCGGCGTCGCGGTGTTCTACCGCACCAACTCGCAGTCACGTGCGCTCGAAGAGATCTTCATCCGCTCCGCGGTGCCCTACAAGATCATGGGCGGCACCAAGTTCTACGAGCGCGCCGAGATCAAAGACGCGCTCGCGTACCTCATTGCCGTCGCGAACCCCGCCGACTCGATGGCACTGCGTCGCATCCTCAATCGTCCGCGCCGCGGCATCGGCGACGTCACCGAGACGGCCATCGCGCGATACGCCGCCGAGCACGGAATCACCTTCCGCGATGCCCTCGCCAACTCGGCTCAGATCGGCGTCGGCCCGAAGCTGCAGAAGGCTATCGATCAGCTCGACGCGGTGCTCACCGAGGCGACGGCGATCATGCTCCCGGCATCCGGAGAGCTCGCCCCCTCCACCTCGGTCACCGAAGGTCTCACGCTGCTGCTGAACAAGAGCGGCTACTTCGATGCCCTGCGCGCCAGCAAAGACCCCCAAGACGAGGCGCGCCTCGAGAACCTCGACGAGCTGGTCGCCGTGACCCGCGAGTTCGCGCGCAACAACCCCGAGGGCACGATCATCGACTTCTTGACCGAGGTCACCCTCGTCGCCGATGCCGACGATCTCGACGATGCGTCGGGCTCGGTGTCGCTCATGACCCTGCACACCGCGAAGGGCCTCGAGTACGACGCGGTCTTCCTCACCGGCGTCGAAGAAGACCTCCTGCCGCACCGCATCTCGGCGAACGAGCCGGGTGGTCCGCAAGAAGAGCGACGGCTGTTCTACGTCGGCATCACGCGTGCCCGCAAACGGCTGCACCTCTCGCTCGCGATGACCCGCGCGCAGTTCGGCGAGGTCACGGTGGCCATGCCCAGCCGGTTCCTGCAAGAAATCCCCGCCGACCTCATCGACTGGCGGCAGTCGCCGGGCGACGTCAACGGCCGTGGCGGCTCGCAGTCGCGCGCGCTCAATGCCCGCGGCGGACGCCGCCCGGGTCAGCCCGGGGGCGGAAGCCGGTACGGGGACGACCTGGTGCCGCTGCCCAAGCGCGCGCCGGCGGATCCGAGCAAGTTCCCCAACCGCATCCCCGCCAAGGTCCGCGACAACGGCGACATGGAGCTGGCGTCGGGCGACCGCATCCGGCACGACGACTTCGGCGAGGGCCGGGTGGATGCCGTGACCGGCGAGGGCGCGAAGCGCGTCGCGCACGTGCGCTTCGACACCGTCGGCCCGAAGAAGCTGCTCGTCAAGATCGCGCCGATCACCAAGCTGTAGGTGCCGGGCGCCAAGACCCCGGTTTTGGGGCGCGTTCCTCCGTTCGGGGCGGGAGACAGCGCGCCGAACGCGATATCCCCCACAACCTGCACCTCAGATCGCCTGAGCCTGCGTCACGGGCGAGACGCGGACCCCACGACGCGCGCCCGGCGGACCGGGCGGGCGAGCGCCCCGGCTAGGCTGAACCAATGGCTCTCTTCTCGCGCCGCAAGAAGTCCGACTCCGACGACGCATCGGTCGATCGGCCCGACACGACGATCGAGCCGGGCGAACAGCCCGTAGATCCCGCAGGCCCGAGCGACGCCGCTCCGGTCCCGGAGGTTCCGGCCGAGGCCGCCCCCACCGTCGGCATTTCGATGTCGTCGTTCCGCGGTGTGGGTGCCGGCCCCGATACCCCCGAACCGTCGTCGGCTCCGCCCGTTGCTGCTCGCCCGTCGGCGCGTCAGCCCGGCGCGATGGAAGCGCCCGAGGCGCCCGAAACGGTGCCGGGACTGCGCGACAACGTGCTGCTCGGCAACGCTCTCGCCGAGATCGAGGGGCAGCCCGAGCCCGCTCAGCTGCTCAACATTGCACGTCAGCTGCTGCAGGGGCACGTCTTCTTGCGGGTGAAGGGTGACGCCCGCGCCCTGCTGGCCGAGGGCAAAGATCTGCCGCTCGCGGTCGCCAACAACGGCGACGAGCAGCTCGTGCTCGCCTACAGCGGCGGACTGGCCCTGCGCGCCAGCGTCGACGCCGATGGCGACCGCGACACCTCGGCGATGGGGCAGCCGGTCATGGCGCTGCTGCGTCACGTGCTCGCCGGTCCCTACGCGGGGATCATCCTCGACCCCGCGTCGGGCGCGAACCGCGCGGTGCTCCCGAAGGCGCTGCTCGAGCGCATGGTCGCCGAAGTCGACCCCGAACTCCGCATCAAGACGGCCCTGTGCGAGACGCGCGACGACTCGACGGCATCCACCATCGTCGACGCGATCGTCTCCGAGGCTCCGCTGTGGATCGGCGTGAACCGCTCCGAGGAGGGCGGCCCGATCGGCGTCGCCGAGTCGCGTTCGGCGACCGGCGAGCGTTTCCTCGAGGTCTTCACGCACCCGCTCGAACTGCTCGCCCTCGGTCGCGGCGACCAGCCGTTGCCCATCACGCGCGACCAGCTCGCGAAGGCACTGGCCGGGGACACCGGGCTCACCGGCATCCTGGTCGATCCGGCGGGACCGTGGATGCGCATCGATCGCGACGAGCTCGCACCCGTGATCGCCCTCGCGCAAGAGGGCGCCGAACCCACCGCGTAAAGCACGAACGACGGCGGGCCGCTCCCTCTCGGGGCGGCCCGCCGTCGTTCGTGTCAGACCCCGTACAACTCGCCGACCGGCACCGAGACGGGCAGGACGTTGCCGGCAGGGGCCAGGGGGCACGCCCACATCGGGTCGTAGGCGCACGACGGGTTGTACGCGAAGTTGAAGTCGATGACCAGGGTGTCGGGGGCGGAGCCGCGGCCGAGGTCGGCACCCTTGATCGTGTCGAGCAAATAGCGCCCGCCGCCGTACGTGCCGCCGGGGCGTCCGGCCGCGGCATCCCGTACCGGGACGAACAACCCTCCGCCATACGAGGTGAGCCGCCACACGTCGAGCGAGCCGGTGCCGGGGAGCTCGACGCGACCGATGCGTGCGAATCCGACCTCGCCGTCCGTGCCGGTCGTGGCGACGAACGACGCCTCGTCGGTATCGAGCAGCGGGACCTCGAACCGCCACGCGGCGTCGTACGGCGCCAGCGGCAGACCGACGAAGCCCTCGCGCTGTTCCGGCAGGAGGGGAGTGGCCGGGTGATCGGCGAAGAGCGCGTCGCGTTCGATACGCCACAGCTCGTGAGCGTCTTCGGGATCGTCTGCTTCGCGCACGGCGTCGTACAGCGCGAAGACGCGGCGGCGCCAGTCGGCGATGTCGAGGGCGGAGCGGGCGGCGGCGGAGGTCATGTACCGAGCGTAGGACCGTGGCGGATGCCGCGGCTCGGGCTGGACAGCGGCGCCGCCGAGCGTCTTTGCGCTGTGCGTAGGTGGCCCCGGGGCCACTTCCCGCGCCCCGGGGCCACGAATTGTGCCCCGGAACGGGCGCGGCACCCCACAGAAGTGGAACCCCGCCCGAATGCCCGCAACGGGGCAGACACGGCCCCGGCTCGCGCACTAGCGTCGGGGCATGGCATCCCCCCGCATCACGCTGACCGTTCCGGGACCCGAGGGCGAGCGCGAGGTGGGTATCTCGAACCCCGACCGCGTGCTGTGGCCCGAGGTCGGGATCACCAAGCGCGAGCTCGCCGAGTACCTGATCGCCGTCGCCGATCCCTTCATCGCCGCGAACGGGCACCGGCCGGTGTCGCTCGAGCGCTTTCCCGAAGGCGTCGGCGGTGAGGCGTTCTTCTCGAAGAACCCGCCGAAGGGCGCCCCCGCCTTCGTCGAGGCCGTGACCGTGACGTACAACAGCGGGCGCCGGCATCCGCAGCTCTTCCTCGGCGAGATCGCGTCGGCAGTGTGGGCGGCGCAGATGAACACGATCGTGTTCCACCCGTGGGCGTCGCTCGCAAGCGACCCCGATCACCCGATCGAGCTGCGCATCGACCTCGACCCGCAGCCGGGAACGGGCATCGCCGAGGCGGTGACCTCCGCCCACGAACTGCGCGCGGTGCTGCGCGAGGCGGGACTCGAGGCGTGGATCAAGACCAGTGGCAATCGCGGCCTGCACGTGTTCTGCCCGATCGAGCCGACGCACGAGTTCCTCGACGTGCGGCACGCGGTCATCGCCGCGGCACGCGAGCTGGAGCGCCGGATGCCGGAGGCCGTGACCACCAACTGGTGGAAGGAGGAGCGCGGCGCGCGGATCTTCGTCGACTTCAATCAGGCGAACCGCGACCGCACCATGGCCGGGGCGTATTCGCCGCGGGCGCTGCCGACCGCGACGGTGTCGACACCGGTGGCCTGGGACGAGCTCGACGACCTCGACCCGCTCGCCTTCACCGTGCGCTCGATCCCCGAGCGATTGGCATCCGTCGGCGATCCGTGGGCGGGGTTCCGCGAGAAGCCCGGGCGCATCGACACACTCCTCGAGTGGTGGCAGCGCGACCTCGACAACGGGTTGGGGGAGTTGCCGTTCCCGCCCGAGTTCCCGAAGATGCCGGGGGAGCCGCCGCGCGTGCAGCCGTCTCGGGCGAAGACCCCGGAGGCTTAGGGGGTGAGCGCGTCGCCCGCGGCGCTGCGGTAGTAGAGCACCGCGCGCCCGTACCGGGTGCGGTTGAGCAGCCCCGCACGCTCCATCACGCGCAAGTGCTGGTTGATCGCCGAGGTCGAGACCCCGAGCTGCACGGCGAGATCGGTGGAGGATGCCGGCTCGCCCAGCGCCGCGAGCAGGGTCGCCCGCGTGCGACCGAGCAGGTCGACGACGGCGTCGGGGGCGGGCTCGGCGCTGGTGGACCACATGGCCCCCTGCCCGCGCGCGGGGTACATCACCGTGGGCGGAAGGTCGTCGTCGATGGGCGTCGAGACGCGGACGGTGAAGATCGACGGGACGAGGGTGAGACCCTCGCCGAGCACCGGCCGCCTGCGGATGTCCGGATTCCACAGGCGTACGTCGAGGTGGCGGCCGTCGTAGCGAGCGGCATCCGACAATCCGTTCAAGACGGTCCCCATGCCCGCTTGCGCGGCGATGCGCCCCCGGTAAGCGATGTCGGACCGCAGCACCGCGCTCATGCGCGCCCAGTGCGGGGCGAAGCAGAGGTCCCATGTCGTCGCGAGCGCCCGCTGCAGGCGAGCGACGACGAGGTCATGGCGCCCGCGGAAGACCGCAGGCACCTCCCCGTGCACGCGTTCCAGATCAGTGTGCAAGCGCGCCCGCGAGATGCGGCCGAGCTCGGCCAGTTCGTCGTCGAACGAGGTGAGCGGGGAGGCGGGCCGTGGGTTGACGAAGTCGGCCGTCCACTTGCGATCGTTGATGAGGGCGAGCAGCACGTCGAGATCGAGGAGCGGGCGAACGTCGGCGATCTGGCGCAGCCATGGCGCCTGCAGCGGGTACCCCTCGGGCTGGGACAGAGCTCGGAGTCCGAGCCCCAACTCCGACAGCGGGGAGATGCCGAAGCGGATCGCCGAGATGTCGGCGGCTTCCAACTCGTACCTAATCATGAAGCCCCACGCTACATCGATTGAACGCCGCGGCGACGACTGCATCAATGGAGACGTGACCAGCACGATCCCCACCGTCCCCCTGAGAACCCTCGTGCAGACGGACAAGACCCTGCGCCGTCTGCTCACGATCACCCTGGTCGACACCCTCGGGCGCGGCGCCTTCTTCACGCTGACGACGCTGTACCTGACGATCATCGTGGGGCTCGAACCGGTGACCGTGGGTATCGGCCTGACCATCGCCGGCGCGGTGGGCGTCGCCAGCTCGCTCATCTTCGGTCACCTCTCCGACCGCCTGAGCGCTCGGATGATGCTGATCGTGCTGCACGTCGTGCAGGGCGCGGCGCTCATCGGCTACCTCTTCGTGCGGGACCTGCCGACGCTCGTGATCGTCGCCTCTTTCGTCCTGCTCTCGCTGCAGGGCGGAGGCAGCGTCCGTTCCGCCGTGGTGGGGCGCGCCTTCCGCGGCGAGGGTCGCGTCCGCATCCGTGCCACGATGCGGACCGTGACGAACGTCGGCATCGGCATCGGGACCGCGGTCGCCGCGATCCCGCTCGCCCTCGGCACCCCGTTCGCCTTCCACCTGACGATGACGATTGCGGGCTCGCTCTTCCTCGTGTCCGCCGTGCTCGTCGCGGGGCTCGACCCGGCGCGCGTCGACGTCTCGGTCGCAGAACCGGTGCCCGGCACCCCCGCCCCGGCGGGGCGGAGTCCCTACCGAGACCCCCGGTTCTTGTGGCTGACCGCATTGATGGGGGTGTTCGGCATCCAATTCGGGGTGTTCGAGATCGGTGTGCCCCTGTGGGTCGTCGCCCACACGATCGCGCCCGACGTCGTGGTGAGCCCGCTGCTGCTGGTCAACACGGTCGTCGTGGTGCTGCTGCAGGTGCGGATGAGTCGCGGAACCAGTACGTTCACCGGCGCGGGCCGCGCAATGACGCGCGCCGGGTGGCTCATGGTCGCGGCGTGCGCGCTGTGGGCGGGTGCCGGATGGGTCGGGGGAGAGGGCTGGGGGCCCGCGACGCTGGTGATCGCGGTGCTGCTGGCGGCTGCCGTCGTGCACTCGCTCGCCGAGATCATGTCGAGCGCCGCGGGGTGGAGCCTGAGCTTCGACCTCGCCCCGCAGGAGCGCATGGGCAGTTACCAGGGGGTCTACGGCACGGGGTATGCGGTGGGGGCGATGATCGCGCCCGCTGTCGTGACGCTGACGGCGATCGATCTCGGCACCGGCGGGTGGGCGATCCTCGCCGCGATGTTCGCGGGGGCGTCGGCGGGCGTGGTCGTCATCGCCCGGCGGGCGGCGTTGGAGGTGCACGCCGCTGGGTAGCGCCCGCGGTCGCTGTCGTGGTTGTGGTCGCTGTCGCTGTCGTCGTCACCAGAACAGGACACTGCGTCGAGAACAGGACGTTTGCGCCGGTTTCGGCCTGTTGTCGTAACATCGCCTGTTCTCGTGACGCGCGCGGCGCGCGGACGCGCCACACGAGAGCGGACGGATGCCATGCCCCGACCGCACCGTCAGCTCGCGGACCGGCCGGGCTCAGTCCAGGACGTCGCCGAGGTCGTACGAGTTCACGGTTTCGAGCTGCGCGAAGGTGCAGGAGCGGGCATCGCGGTCGGGGCGCCAGCGGTCGAACTGCACGGTGTGACGGAAGCGCATGCCCTCGAGCTGGTCGTAGCGCACCTCGAGCACGAGCTCGGGGCGCAGACGCACGAACGACACGTCTTTCGACGCCGAGAAGCGCGAGCGGTCGGTCTCGCCGACCACGGCCTCGCCATCGGCGTCGCGTTCGACCAGGGGCGCGAGCTCGTCGATCAGCTCTTTGCGGCGCTTGTCGGTCCACGCCGAGACGCCGCCGACGCCGTGCAGTCGGCCATCGTCGTCGTAGAGGCCGACGAGCAGTGAACCCACGCCCTCGCCCGACTTGTGGATGCGGTACCCGAGGGCGACGACGTCGGCGGTGCGGGCGTGCTTGATCTTGAACATCGTGCGCTTGTTCGGCGCGTACGGCTGGGCGAGGGGCTTGGCGATCACGCCGTCGAGGCCCGCGCCCTCGAACTCGGCGAGCCAGCGCCGTGCGAGGTCGGGGTCGTCGGTCGTGCGCGTGACGTGCACGGGGTGCGGCACATCGCCCAACAGGTCTTCGAGCTGGGCGCGCCGCTCGGAGAACGGCTCGGTCTGCAGGTCGCGGTCGCCGCGGGCGAGCAGGTCGAACGCGATGAACATGGCCGGGGTCTCTTCAGCCAGCATGTTCACACGTGAGGCCGCGGGGTGGATCCGCTGCGACAGGGCCTCCCAGTCGAGGCGCTGGTCGCCGTCGTCGCCCCGGGCCACGACGACCTCGCCGTCGATCAGGCACGGCTCGGGCAGCAGCTCGGCGAACGCCGCCACGAGCTCGGGGAAATACCGGGTGAGCGGCTTGGCACCGCGGCTGCCGATTTCGACGTCGGTGCCGTCCCACGAGATGAGGGCCCGGAAGCCGTCCCATTTGGGCTCGTAGCTGAAGCCGCCGTCGACCTTCGCGTGCTCGGGCACCTCGGGTACGGACTTCGCCAGCATCGGCACCGGGATGTCGTACGGCACGGCCGTCAGCTCTCTTCGCCCGCCAGGGGAACGGGGTTCGTGCGCTTCTTGCGGCGCGCCCACTCGGCCGGCTTGTCGGGCCCGTTCCAGACGGTGACGATGCCCCACACCACGGCGGTCAGCGGCACGGCCAGCAGGGTGCCGAGGATGCCGCCGATCGCGGTGCCACCGGCCAAGACGACGAGCACGACGAACGAGTGCAGCTTCATCGAGCGGCCCATGAGCACCGGCTGCAGGAAGTTGCCCTCGAGCTGGTTCACCAGCACGACGATTCCGACGACGATGAGGGCCACGATCGGGCCGTTCGTGACGAGCGCGACGAGGGCGGCCAGGATGCCGGCGGTGACCGCACCCACGATCGGGATGAACGCGAGCAGAAAGACGAGCACCGCGAGCGGCAGGGCGAGGGGGACCTGGAGGATTGCGAGGCCGATGCCGATGCCGATCGCGTCGACGGCAGCGACGGACGCCGTGCCGCGCACGTACGAACCGAGGACGGTGACCGTCTTGTCGCCGATGCGGCGCGCCCGGTCGTAGTCGCTGCCGTGGAACGGGCGCAGGACGAACTCCCACATGCGCGGGCCGTCTTTGAGGAAGAAGAAGAGGATGACGACCATGAGCACGAAGCCGGTCACGAACGAGGCGACTGCGCTCACCCCGGCGAGTGCACCGGTGCCGAAGTCGGAGCTCGTGACGAAGCCCTGAATGCCCTGGATCGCCTGGTTGACCTGGTCTTGAGAGACCGCGAAGGGCAGCGTGTGGTACCAGTCCTGCGCCTGCTGGAAGCCTTGCACCGCCTGCGAGCTGAGGTAGTCCCACTGGTTGATGACGGCGTTCGCCACGAGCCAGCCGAGGCCGGCGAGCACCACGACGACGGCCAGGAGAGTCAGCAGCGTCGCGATGACAGAGGGGACGCCCTTGCGGCGCATCCACATCGTGACCGGGCCGAAGGCCGAGGCGAAGATGAGCGCGAGCACCAGCGGGATGATGACGAGTGTCACCTGCTGGATGCCCCAGATGATCCCCGCGACGAGCACCACGACGACGATGATCTGCACGGCCCGCACCGCGAGCCGGCCGAACCCGTCGGCCCAGAGGCTCTTCGGCGGAGTCTGGACGGCCTGCGCGACGGAGGTGACGGCGTCGCGCGGCGCGGGATGACGAGAGAACAGGCCCATGCACACAAGGTAGCGGGGGCCTCCGACATGGGTGCGGAGCTTGCGCGGCGCCGGGGCGCCGGATAGGGCGACGGATGCCGCGATCCCCGCCGTTGCGCGGGCCGCGGCGAGACGCGGGCCCGTGACGGACGGACCGCGCACACCGCGGGGGTGCGTGATCGGCGCCCAGACCGGGCAGGACCGGGGCGCCGGGTCCCCGGCATCCGGGATCGAACGCGCGGCTCTGCGGCTGAAGTCGGCGGCCGGGGTCACGGCATCCGGGATCAGACGAACGCGCTCATGCCCGTGATGTCGCGGCCGAGCAGGAGCGCCTGAACGCTCTCGGTGCCCTCGTAGGTGTGGATCGCCTCGATGTCGGCCATGTGCTGCATCACGCCGTTCTCGAGCAGGATGCCGTTGCCGCCCAGCAGATCGCGGGCGATCGCGGCGACCCGGCGCGCGGCACGCGTGTTGTGGTACTTCGCCAGCGACGCCTGGGTGGGGCGTAGGCCTCCCGAGGACTCGAGGTCGGCGAGACGGCGGCAGTACAGCTGCATCGCGGTGAGCTCGTCGAGCATCTGCGCGAGGCGCTCCTGCACCATCTGGAACTTCGCGAGCGGCTTTCCGAACTGCATGCGCTCGGTGGCATATGTCCGCGCGATCTCGTAGCACGCGGTCGCGTGGCCGAGCGCCGACCAGGCGACACCCGAGCGCGTGGCGAAGAGCACGACCGAGGCGTCCTTGAAGGTGCGGGTGCCGGGCAGCACGGCATCCGCGGGGAGACGTACGTCATCCATCGCGATGTGAGCCTGGTGGATGCCGCGGAGCGACACCTTTCCGGTGATGACGGTGCCCGTGTAGCCGGGGGTGTCCTGCTCGATGAGGAAGCAGCGCACGTTGCCGTGGTCGTCGCCGCCCTCGTTCTCGACGCGGGCCCACACGAAGGTGATGCCGCCGGAGGCGCCGTTGCCGATCCACTTCTTCGTGCCGCTGAGCGACCAGCCGTCGTCGGTGCGCGTCGCGGTCGTCTCGAGCGAGACGGAGTCGGAGCCGTGGTCGGGCTCGGTCAGCGCGAAAGCGCCGAGCACGGTGCCGTCGGCCAGGGGTTTCAGCCAGCGCTGCTGCTGCTCGGGCGAGCCGTAGAACGCCAGCGTCCGCAGTGCCAGGCCGCCCTGCACGGCGAGGGCGGTGGCGAGGGAGCCGTCGTGGCGCGAGATCTCCATGTTGACCAGCCCCGCGGCCAGGGGCGAGGTGTAGGGCAGCTCGTCGTGCTCGATGCCGTCGGTGAACAGCTCGAGCTCGCCCATGCGCTTCACCAGGTCGATCGGGTAGCTCGCGGCATCCCATTCGCCCTGCATGCGCGTGCCGACCTCGTCGGCGAAGGCCTTGGCGGTGTCCCACACGGCGCGGTCGGCGTCGGGGATGTCGGCGAACACCGCGTAGTAGTCGGTGTCGCGGCGGCCGAGCAGGTCGTAGTGGGCGACGCGCTCACCGGGGAGCGTGCGGGCATCGGCGTCGATGGTCATGGTTCCCAGTATCGCTCATGTTGGTACTCGGTGTCACCCGGTTCGTGGCTCATCACGCGATGAGCGTCCAGGACACGCGGTCGATTGCTCGGAGCATCCGAGTGTCGTGGACACTCAACGGGGAGATGGGGCGGCCGAGCGAGCGGCCATGCCTCCGAACTCAGTCGCCGAGCGCCCCGCGCAGCCGCCGCGTGACCTCGGCCGCGGGCATGCGCCGCGGGAACGCGGCGACGATCAGGTCGTCTCCGGCCGCATCGTCGCCATCGGGGTGCACGCCGTAGCGGCGCAGCACGTCGTCGAGGGCGCGACGAAGAGTGGATGCCGGCACCCGCGCCCCCCGCATCAGCCGCCGCAGCACGTGGTTGTGCACCGCCGTGACCGAGGCCGCGAAGCTGACGGCATCCAGGGGGTCGAGGCCGGGGAGCGCCTCGCGCAGGTACTCGTCGAAGAGGCGTTCGTAGCGGAACACCGTGACGATCTCGCGGTCACGCAGGCCCGGGATCTGCCGCACGATCGCGTAGCGGCGCCGGGCGACCTCGGGGTCGGCGGCGAAGTGCCGGAACACCCGCACCGATGCCTCGCACACGGCGCCCCACGGGTCGTCGTGCGGTTGCGCGAGGTACGCGCGCGTCTCGGTGAGCAGCACTTCGTGGTCGGCGAAGACGACGTCTTCTTTGCCGCCGAACTGCCGGAAGAACGTCGACCGCGACACTCCCGCCGCCTGCGCGATCTGCTCCACCGAGGTCTGGTCGTAGCCGTGCTCGACGAACAGGTCGATCGCGGCGGACACGACGGCCGTCCGGCTCGAGGGGGCGGCACTGTCGGTCACGTCCCGAGCCTATCCGCGGCCCGCCTTCGCGCGCGTGAGAGGTCGGAAAGTGTCGCCGAGAGCACTCCTCGGCGACAGTTTTCGACCCCTCACGCGGGAGTAGACGATCGGGGCGAGGGAGGCAACCGGATGCCGAGATCCTCGCGCCCGCGATGGGATGAACGCATGACCTCCTCCCTGTGGCACCGCGACCAGACGTCCGTCGACGGGACGCCGTTCGAACCCGATTCACGGCATGACGTGGTCGTCGTCGGGGCGGGGATCACCGGCCTCTCGACCGCCGTGATGCTCGCCGAAGCGGGAGTCGACGTCGCCCTGGTCGACGCCGGCGAGGTGGGACAGGGGGCGACCGGGGCGTCGGTGGGGATGGCATCCCTTCTGCAGGGGACGACCCTCGCGGCGCTCCGCGCGCATCACCCCGCCGGGCTCGTGAAGGCCTACGTCGACGCGAATCGCGCGGGGCAGGAGTGGCTCGCCGAGCGCGCCGGTGCCGCCGCCGACCGGCGCACCGCCTTCACGTTCGGGCGGGGCATCGCGACCGATTCGGCGATCGACGCGGTCCGCGACGCCGCGCGCGAGGCGGGGCTTCCCGTCCGCGAAGACGCCCCCTCCGACCTCGGCGGACGCACGCCCGTGCGAGCCCTCGCCCTCGACGATCAGGTCGCCCTCGACCCCGCGGCGCTCTCGCGCACGCTCGCCGAAGCGGCCCTCGCGGCCGGGGCGACGCTGCATACGGGCGTCCGCGTGACCGATGTGCACGCCCTCCCCACCGGTCGCGTCGACACCGACCACGGCACGATCTTCGGCGACACCGTCGTGCTCGCCACCGGCACGCCCATCGCGCGCCGCGGCCTCTACGACCTCAAGACGCGCGCGCTGCGTTCGTGGGCGATCGCGTTCGAGATGGAGGGGGATGCCGAGGCCCCCGGCGGCATGTGGAGCGAGGTCGGCGCCGGCGGTCGCAGCGTCGTCGCGGCACCGTCCTCGTTCGGGCGCGGCGTTCTGCTGGTGACCGGGGCGCGGCATCCGGTCGGATCCGCCCCCTCGGAAGTCGCTCTCGCCGAAGGCCTCGCCGCCTGGGCCCGCCGCACGCTGCCGGTCGGCGCCGAGATCGCCCGCTGGTCGGGCCAGGACTACCAGTCGCACAACCTCGTGCCCTTCGTCGGAGGGATGCCGAGAGGCCTCGGACGCCTCCGCTTCGCCACCGGATACGCGGGGTGGGGGCTGACCAACGGCCCCGCCGCCGCGATGCGGTTGACCGACGAGATCCGCGGGGTCTCGCGCAGCGACCGCCCGCAGTGGATGCGCACGATCGGCACCCGCATGACCGTTCCCGCCGACCTCGGCCGGGGGATCGGTGAGGCGGGGCGGCGCATCGGCGTGGCCGCGGGGGCGTTCGCCGCGGCGGCTCCGGCGCCGGTGAAGCGGCCGGCCGAGGGGGCCGGCCTGGTGTCGCGTCAGGGACTCCGGACCGCGGCGGTCTCGACGATCGAGGGACAGACGCGCGCGGTGGTCGCCCCGGCCCCGCTCACCTGGAACGACGCGGAACGCTCCTGGGACAGCCCGGTCGACGGCTCGCGCTACACGCCGGACGGGACGCGGCTCGAGGGCGCGGCATCCGCCGATCTGGGCGTGCGGGGGCGCTGAGGACGCGGCGGTCGCGATGCGGCGCCGAGACGGCATCTCGCTGACACATCGGTTGCAGGGTGACGCTGAGTTGTCCGCGAGATGCGGTCTCGCGGGTCGGGAGCCGCGCGTCAGCTCTTCGCGCCGGTCAGCGCGAGCGCGCCGCCCAGGCCGATCATCATGAACCCGCCCGTGCCCGAGAGGGCCGACAGGCGCTTCGGTGACCCCGCGAACCACGTGCGCGCGGTGCCGGCGGCGAGGGCCCAGGTCGAATCGCAGATCAGGGCCAGCACCTGGAAGATCAGGCCCAGCGCGAGCAGCTGCACCCACACGGCTCCCGCGTGCGGGTCGACGAACTGCGGCAGCACGGCGACGAAGAACGCGATCGTCTTGGGGTTGGTGACCCCGACGACGAAGCCCTGACGCAGGAGAGTCCAGCGTGACGTCGAAGCCAGTGCGGGGCCGGCGACGTGATCGCGACGATGACGGATCGCCTGGATGCCGAGCCACACCAGGTACGCCGCCCCGACGATCTTGAGCACGGTGAACGCCACGATCGACGAGGCCACGATCGCCCCGATGCCGAACGCCGTCGCGAGGATCGCGGGGATGTTGCCGATCGCGTTGCCGAGCACGCTGAGCAGCCCCGCTCGGCGGCCGAGCGCGATGGAGCGCCCGATCACGAACAGCACGCCCGGACCCGGGATGACGATGAGCACGAACGACGCCGCGACGAACGCCAGCAGGTTCTCGATCGGAGGCATGCGTGAACTGTACTGCCGCGGCGTTTCGTGCGCGGGTCGCGCGTAGCGCGCGGTCATGGGGAGATTCCGGATGCCGCGACCCCGCTGCTGCGGCGGTTGAGTTGCCGCGAATGGTCGATGTGTGGTGCGCGGGCAGCCTTGTGGGGCAAGTGAGGCGGGCGTTAGGCGGGCTGAGGCGGTTGAGTTGCCGCGAATGGTCGGTGTGTGGTGCGCGGGCAGCCATGTGGGGCAAGTGAGGCGGGCGTTAGGCGGGCTGAGGCGGTTGAGTTGCCGAACATCGGCGGTGTGCGGTGCGCGGGCAGCCATGTGGGGCAAGTGAGGCGGCCGTTGGGCTGGCTGGGCGGTTGAGTTGCCGCGATTCGTCGGTGCGAGGGTGCTGGAGCTGCAAAGAGGGGCAATTCAGGCATCCCACGCCCTCGGCACACGCGGACTGACGTCGCGGAGCTGCGTCCTCACGCCGGGACGGCTTCGCGGGCCAGCAGCTCGGTGATGCGCCCGACGCAGCCGCCGCAGCCGGTGCCGGCGCGGGTCGCGGCCTTCACGCACGCGATCGTCGGCTCGCCCGCGGCGGCCGCCTCGCGAATCACCCCCGCGCTCACCCCGTTGCACCAGCACACGGTCGCATCGGCGGCGAAGGGATCGCCGACGGCGGGCATTCCGGCATCCGCGGCGTCGAGGCGCAGCAGCGACGAGCGGTCGGCGGGCAGCTCGGACCCGCGCTCGAAGAGCAGCGTGAGCTCGGCCCCGGTCCGCGGCATCCCGACCGAGACGAAGCCGGTCAGCACGCCCTCGACGGTGACGAGCTTCACGTAGGCGCCGCGCGCGGGGTCGGCCCACAGCGTGACCTGGGGGCCGTGGCATCCGGGAGCGTGCGAGAAGGGGTCAGCGTCGACCATGCCTCCGGCGACCACGTCGATGCCCTCGGCCTTGAGCATCACCACGCCGGGGCGTTCGACGGCGGCGGGTCCCTCGACCCCCGACGACAGCAGGGCCGCGAGGCGGTCGGCCTGCCGCCAGCCGGGGCCGACGAGTCCGCTCGGGCCACCGGGCACGCGACCGTCGGGCTCGGCGTCGGCGGGGTCGGCGACGTGCGCGCAATCGCCGATCGCGAAGATGTTCGGGTCGGTCCACGAGCGCGACGAGGCGTCGACCAGCACGCCGGCCGAGGTCGCGAGACCGGAGAGGGAGGCCAACTCCGTCCGCGCTCCGACGCCGCACGACAGCACCAGGAGGTCGCCCGCGAGCACCTTTCCGTCGGCGCAGACGAGTCCGTCGAACCAGGCCTGACCGTGATCGTCGTAGCGCTGCACGATGCTCTCGGCGCGCGCGTGGTGCATCATCTCGACGCCCACGGCGCTCGCCGCGGCGGCGAGCACGCGTCCGCCGTTCTCATCGAGGGTCCGGTTCATGGGGGCAGCGGAGTGGTACGCGACCACCACCTCGGCGCCCGCTTCGGCGGCGGCGAGGGCGAGTTCCATGCCGAGCACCCCCGCACCGAGCACGACGATGCGCTGACCGGCCGAGACCGCCGCGCGCACGTGCTCGGCGTCGGCGAGGTCGCGCAGGGCGACGACGCCGCGGGGGAGTGGCGCGGCGCCCTGGTCGAGGGCGGAAGGATCGGCCGGCCGCGCGGAACGGTGCCGCTGCGCCCGCTCGAGCCCGGCGAGCGTGGGCACGTTCGCCCGCGCGCCGGTGGCGAGCACGAGTCGGTCGTAGGGAATCCGGATGCCATCGTGCAGCCGCACCACGCCCAGGTCGCGGTCGACGCCGACCACCGTCGTCCCGAGCGCGAACCGCACGCCCGCGTCTTCGGCGATGCGGCGGTCGCTCATGTCGAGCCCGTCACGATCGGTGCGGCCGACGGCGTACTCGGCGAGCAGTACGCGGTTGTAGACGTCGTGCGGTTCGGCGCCGACGACGGTGAGGTCGATCCGCCCCTCGCGCACGGCGGGCAGGAGACCCTCGACCAGCCGCGCCCCGACGGGGCCGTAGCCCACCAGTACGACACGCTCAGGCATGGGTCTTCTCCTCGGTGCTTCGGGTCCCCGCAACGCCGACGAGCACAGGCGCCATCCCCGGGTGCTCCGCCACGACGACCGGCGCGGCCGCGGCATGCGGGGTCGCCGGGGTCACGGCATCCGGGATCGCCTCGACCCGAACCCGCGTGCGCTTGAACTCGGGCATGGCCGAGGTCGGGTCGACGATCGCCTCGGTCAGGCGGTTGGCGCATTCGTCGCCCGCGTAGTGGAACGGCAAAAACACCGTGTCGTGGCGGATATCCGTGGTCACGCTCGCCCGCGCGCGCACGGTGCCGCGCTCGTTCGAGACAGCGACGAGGACTCCCTCGCGGATGCCGAGCCGAGACGCCGTCGCCGGATGGATCTCGAGCCGCGCCTCGGGGCGGGCGTTGTGGAGCTCGGTCACGCGGCGGGTCTGGGTTCCGGACTGGTACTGCTGCAGGTATCGGCCCGTGGTGAGAGTGAGGTCGGCGCCACGGTCGGTCGGGGCCGGGGGAGTCGCCTCGACCGGGACGAGCCGCGCGCGGCCATCGGCGTGGGCGAAGCGCTGGGTGAAGGGACGCGGCGTGCTCTTGGAGCGGTAGGGCCAGTACGCCTCGATGCCGGTGTCGAGCAGCGCGTGCGAGAGGCCGGAGTAGTCGGCGATGCCCCCCTCGGACGCGCGGGCGAGCTCGTCGAAGACCTCGGCCGGATCGATCGGCCACGTGGATGCCGCGCCCAGACGCCGCGCGATCTCGGCCAGGATCCACAGCTCGCTGCGGGCGCCCTCGGGCGGGGCCACCGCGCGACGGCGGCGGATCACGCGGCCCTCGAGCGAGGTCATCGTGCCCTCCTCTTCGGCCCACTGCAGCACCGGCAGCACGATGTCGGCGAGCGCGGCGGTCTCGGAGAGGAAGAAGTCGCAGACGATCAGGGTGTCGAGGGCGTTCAGCCGCGCGCGCACGCCCTCGACGTCGGGTGCCGAGACGACGACGTTCGAGCCCGCGACCAGCAGCGTCTTCACCGGCCCGCCGAGTTCACCGAGCAGGGCGGTGGCCGGGATGCCGGCATCCGGAATCTCATCCGGATCGATGCCCCACACCCCGGCGACATGGCGGCGGGCGTCGGGGTCGCGGATGGAGCGGTATCCGGGGAGCTGGTCGGCCTTCTGGCCGTGCTCGCGTCCGCCCTGGCCGTTGCCCTGGCCGGTGAGGGTGCCGTAGCCCGAGCCCTCGCGGCCGACGAGGCCGAGCACGAGGGCGAGGTTGATCGCGGCGGTCGCGGTGGCGGTGCCGTCGACGTGCTGTTCGACGCCGCGTCCGGTGAGGATGTACGCGCGACCCGCGGCGAGCCGGCGCGCGGTCTCGCGGAGCTGAGCGACCGGGATGCCGGTGATCGAGGACGTCCGCTCCGGCCACCACGCCCCGACCGATCGCCGCACCGCGTCGAACCCCGTCGTGCGCTCCTCTATATAGGCGCGGTCGGCGAGACCCTCGGCGATGACGATGTGCGTGAGGCCGAGCAGCAGCGGGAGGTCGGTTCCGGGAGCCGCCTGCAGGTGGGTGCCGGCGCCGTCTTCGGTGAGGCGCACGGTGGCCGAGCGGCGCGGGTCGACGACGATGAGTCCGCCGGCGGCTCGTGCTCCGGCGAGGTGGGCGAGGAAGGGCGGCATGGTCGCGGCGACGTTCGAGCCGAGCAGCAGAATCGTCGCGGCGTCGTCGAGGTCGGTGACAGGGAACGGCAGGCCACGGTCCATTCCGAAGGCGCGGTTGGATGCCGCTGCCGCCGACGACATGCAGAAGCGGCCGTTGTAGTCGATGCGCGAGGTGCCGAGGGCGACGCGAGCGAATTTGCCGAGCTGGTAGGCCTTCTCGTTGGTGAGTCCGCCGCCGCCGAAGATGGCGTTCGCGTCGGGGCCGTGGGTGGCCCTCGTCTCGCGGAACGCTCGGGCCACGGCATCCAGTGCCTCATCCCAGGTGGTCTCGGCGAGGGTTCCGTCGGGTTGCCGGAGCAATGGCATCCGGAGTCTGTGGGGAGACGCGAGGAGCTCCGTCGACGTCCAGCCCTTCGCGCAGAGCCCTCCCCGGTTGGTGGGGAAGTCGCGGCCGGTGACCGTGGTCGTGCCGTCGTGGCTCACGGTCATGGCGCACTGCAGCGCGCAGTAGGGGCAGTGGGTGTCGGCGGAGCTCATGGCGTCAGATCCGGGTGCCGGTCTTCTTGGACATCCGCAGGTACACGCCCGCGGTGAGGGCGAGGAAGATCACGTACGCGGCGACGAAGCTGCCGAGGGCCGGGACGTACGAGCCGAACGTGGTCTTCGAGAAGCCGAGCACCTGCGGGATGAAGAAGCCGCCGTAGGCGCCGATTGCCGAGATGAGGCCGAGGGCCGCGGCCGCCTTGCGCTGGGCGCCGATGCCGCCGTCTTTCGCTCGGAGCGCGAAGATCGTCGGGATCATGCGGTAGGTCGACCCGTTGCCGATGCCCGCCGCCGCGAACAGCACGAGGAAGCAAAGCAGGAAGATCGCGAAGTTCTGCGTCGGGAGGGTGAGGATCACGCTCAGGATGCCGAGACCCATCACCGTGAACGCGCCGATCGTGATGACCGTGCCGCCGAAGCGATCGGCGAGCTTGCCGCCGTAGGGCCGGGCGAGCGAGCCGACGAGCGCGCCGAGGAAGGCGAGGGTGACGGTCGCCGTGCCGATCGCGAAGCCCGTGAAGTCGGGGAAGGTGTCGGCGAGCAGCTTCGGGAAGACGCCCGCGAAGCCGATGAACGAGCCGAAGGTTCCGATGTAGAGGACGGCGAGGATCCACAGATGCGGTTCTTTCAGAGCGGCGAGGGATGCCGCGATGTCGGCCTTGGCTGCCGAGAGGTTGTCCATGCGGAAATACGCGCCGACCATCGCGACGAGGATCAGCGGCACCCAGATGAGACCCGCGAGGGGCAGGTTGAGGGTCGCGGCAGCGCCGACCGTGATCACGATGGGGACGACGAACTGGGCGACCGAGGCGCCGAGGTTGCCGCCGGCGGCGTTGAGTCCGAGCGCCCAGCCCTTCTGCGCGGCCGGGTAGAAGAACGTGATGTTCGACATCGAGCTGGCGAAGTTGCCGCCGCCGAAGCCTGCGAGGGCCGCGATCAGCAGGAGGACGCCGAAGGGGGTCGCGGGGTTGCTGACCGCGATGGCGAGGCCGATGCTCGGGATGAGCAGGAGGCCGGCCGAGACGATCGTCCAGTTGCGGCCGCCGAAGCGCGGAACCATGAACGTGTAGGGGATGCGCAGCGTCGCGCCGACGAGGCTCGGCATGGAGATGAGCCAGAAGATCTCACCGGTCGACAGCTGAAAGCCCGCCGCCGGCAGCGAGACGACGACGACCGACCACAGCTGCCAGACGACGAACCCGAGGAACTCGGCGAAGATCGACCACCGCAGATTGCGGGCGGCGATGGCCTTGCCGACGCTGTTCCACTGCTCGGCGTTCTCTGGGTTCCAGTTGTCGATCCAGCGGCCAGGGCGGTGGCTCAGCTCGGTGCTGGTTGCTGCCGCGGGCGGCGTTGCGGTTTCGGGGCGCGGGTCGGTGACGGTCACGGGGTCCTCCGGAGGGCGATGTGGGGAGGTGCAGCGACCCGCATGGGCGGGACGTGCCGCCAGCGTAGGGAGGAGGGATTACCCGGGACGGCGTCGTCGGGGGCGGGGAGGTAACGACTGGCTCACCGGGGGTGGGGGGAGGGGAGAGGGGGAGTTTACGTGGGCGTTACATGGGAGGATGAGCTGATATCTGGTGCGTCACCCCCGGTTCTTGCGTCCGACGCGTGGTTCACAACGAGCTTCTCTGACCGCGACGGCGCATGGTAGACATCATCCCGCGCCAAGCGGAACAAGAATGGCGAACTCAGGCAATCACCCGCCCGCCCCATGGCCCTCGCCCAGAATTCCCTGGGATGGAGGCTCTTCCCGTGCCATCTTGTACTACATACGGCGGCCGCTGCAGCCTGGCCCGACCTGAACGCAATCGTCTAACGACGCGTCGAAGCGATTGCCTCGGTCGCACGTCGGAGGTTTCTCGACGCGACCGGCAGAATCGACACCGAACCTCTCGATAACGTCGACACCGCTGCGCTATGCGATTGGTGTGGCGCCACACGCTGGTCTCGGCTGGAGTCCGCCTGTACTCGCTGACCAAAATGTGGTCCCGGTGTACGAACGTGCAGGCGCACATTGGCGGACAAGACCGATGGGGTCTCAAAGTCCCATCGTTCTCATTCTCAATCACCTCGTTGCGCGTCACCGCTCAATGCGGGTGGTCGGGACTGACCGGTGGTTTGCGCGTCCGTGTCGTGTGGCGGCCACTCAACGTCCGTGGCGTCCGTTAGCGTGAGACATTGGACAGTCGAGCGTGAACCTCGCGACAAAGCTACTGTTCCCGCGGGGGTGACAATTGGACGACGACGCAGATCTGATCGAGAGATTCTTAGCCCTTGCGCGGGGCGAGGATGAGGCACTGCTTGCGTTCCTTCCCCCCTACGATGAGGCGGTGCTCGTTCCGGGTACTTCAACAACCGTTCGGACCCACTTTGTCGCGCACGACATCAACGGAGCGCCGGCGATCGACCATTTGGCGGGGACGATGGCGGGCGCCGTGCTCGACTTCTGCATCCCGCGCGCGAAGACAGAGAAAGCGAACGCGGAGTACCGAGAGACGGGGTCTACTTCATCTCTCGTCGAGTTGATGGAGCAGGCGCGCGACCTCTTCGTCAAGTCAGAGAAGGCGGGCGAGGGGGGCGAGCTTCTGCTGTTCATTCTCATGGAACGCCTCCTGCATCGCCCTCAACTGCTGTCGAAGATGGCGCTGAAGACGAATACGCAAGTGCATGTGCACGGTTCGGATGGTATTCACGCAGCCCTCGCCGACGATGGAGTGCTTGATGTGTATTGGGGAGAGTCGAAGCTCTACGCGTCGAGTTCGGATGCATTCCGGGACTGCTTCGAGAGCATCGCGCCGTACCTAAGTCCGGACGGTGAGTCGCGGCGACGTCGGGATCTCCTGTTGGTGCGGGACCATCTGAATGTCAACGAAGCGCGGCTCGCTGCACATCTCCTCGAGTACTTCGATGATTCAAACCCGAAGACACTCCAAGTGCGATGGAACGGCGTCTGCCTCGTTGGATTCGATTACTCCAACTATCCCAACATTGCAGTGCTTACCGACGCGGACAGGGCCGCAGTCAGCTCCGCTATAGGGCGGTGGCACAAGACTGTGCGTTCACGCGTGGAGCAGTCTGAAGTCATCAGCGTGGGAATTGACCTCTTCTGCATACCGATGCCAAACGTAGCGACACTCCGTGCACGGGTGCTCGAAAGGATGGGCGTGAAGTGACTGCAGCCGCCGAGCTAGAGGAGGTTGTATTTAACTCGCGCAAGTTTCGCGATGTTCTTGCGGACACTCGGCAACTTACTCTTCGCGCCGAGTTTGATTCGATCTATTGGAAAGACTCTCTGCCCACCATCGACTGGAGCTTCGCGTTGCTGTACGCAAGTGCGCTCACGTCGGTTGAATCGGAGAGATCTCAGTCTGCCATCCTCCGCGTAGCCACTGCTTGCATCCTGGCCTCCGACGCCGAGCCAGAGCACCGGGCCGCTGCCGCTGCGCTACTCGAACGCAGCGGAAACCACATGGCGGTGGAGCTTGCCGAGGGGCGAGGTCGTATCCCCCTCGACGCGTGGCTCGACCTTTCAGGTGCGCTCAGGTTAGAGGTGATGAGAGCCCGAATCGAGTATTCCGTGCGGCTCTCCCACGGTGGGCTCATGGCGGTGAACCCTTTCCAGGGTCGATTCTGGGCTGCGGTCGAGGCGAATGACTGGCTCAGTGTCTCCGCTCCAACTTCCGCCGGTAAGTCGAGAATCATTCGTGAGCATTTCATCGAGGTCACTCGCGAGAGGGCGAAGTTCACGCTTGTTTATGTTGTGCCCACCCGTGCGCTGATCGAGGAAGTTTCTAGGGATCTCCGCCGCGAGGTCGCCGAGGGCGTTGGCGTATTCACGTTGCCTTGGGATCCAGATCTTGCGGCGTCGGAACGAACCATCCTTGTTGTGACGCAGGAACGGCTCCATATCGTGCAGGAGATGTTCCCCCATCTGACCGTGGATCTAATGTTTGTCGACGAGGCCCAATCGGTCGCGGGGGACGCTCGCGGCGTGCTTCTGCAGCGCGCCATCGAGCGGGTGGTTCGCGCCAGTCCTCAAGCTCGTGTCGTTTTCGCCAGTCCGCTGAGCTCCAATCCGGAAATCCTTATCGAAGCCGCGCCGGAAGCGACTAAAGCGAGCGCGTTCGTGTCAGAGACGGTAACGGTAAATCAAAACCTCGTTTGGGTCGAGCATATAGATCGGAAGCCGAAGCGGCGTGCCATTTCGCTCGTCGCCGATGGGAATCGCACGATGGTCGGCGAGATCGAATTGGCTCAGCGTGCCACGACCGTTCCTCTCAGAATCGCTCTGGTGGCTCGGGCGTTGTCTGGCGGTGGTGGGGGTAACGTCATCTATGTGAACGGTGCTGCGGAGGCCGAGAAGGTGGCGAAAGCGGTCTATGAGCAGTTGTCGCAAGGCGAGGCTGACGAGGAGATCGAAGACCTTCGAGCCCTCATACGCACTGCAATCCACAGCAAGTACCTACTGGCTGACGTTCTTGGTCGGAGAGTGGCGTTCCACTACGGAAACATGCCCCTGATCATTCGGTCTGAGATTGAGCGGCTGTTCGGCGAGGGAAAGATTCACTATCTTGTGTGCACCTCGACCTTATTGGAAGGGGTGAATCTGCCATGTAGAACAATTTTCATGCGAAACCCGCAAAAGGGGGTTGGTAACCCGCTGAGTGAAGCAGATTTCTGGAACCTCGCGGGCCGCGCGGGCCGTTGGGGCAAAGAGTTTCAGGGCAACATCGTGTGCATTGATACGGATGATGATCGCCTTTGGCCAAATCTGCCGCTCGTGCGGAAGAGATCCCCGATCAAGCGGGCGGTCAACGCAGGGCTGGATGACGTCTCCCGTCTGCTCGCCTTCATCCGCAGCGTCGACGTAGTGCATGAGGACAGCACCGCCGAAGGCCTCTTCGCATACTTGTGCGCACGAACTTTGGAGGGCGAGGCCAACGATCATCTCCTTGATCGGATACCTGTTGTCGCAGAGCGGGAGGAAGTGCGCCTCGCGGTAGACCAGGTGGTCTCGTCAGCGACGGTCTCCTCGGCTTTGGTCGCCCGGCATAGCGGTATCTCACTGATCTCCATGGAGCGGCTATTGCAGAGTTTCCGGGCATCAGCAAGCTCGCCCGCGCAATTGGAGCTTCCGCTGCCTGAAGAGCCCGACGCTCGGCAAAGATTTCAGGAGGCGCTTGTTCGGATCGGCGGCACGATGACGACTGTTTTCGGGACTCCGCAGGATGGGGAAGACCGCCGGAAATGGCAGCTCGCGAATCTAATTGTAAATTGGATGAAGGGCATGCCGCTGTCAAGGCTCATAGATCAACGTATTGCCAACAGCACGATGACACCCGCCGTCGCGATAAGAACAGTGATGACGGACATCGAGTCGATCGCACGATTCCATGCACCGAAGTACCTCGCGTGCTACTCCGACTTACTAGGGGTATACGCTGCCGAGCTCGGCTTGGATGAGGTTGAGCGTCCGGACTACGCAATGATGCTTGAGCTAGGGGTGTCCCGATCTAGCGAGGTGACCCTTATGTCGATCGGACTTTCACGGACCGCTACGGTCGTCCTGGCTGATTATGTTGGGGTTGACGATTGGTCAACGGCAGAGGCGCTCAACTGGCTCGCGGCCCAGAACCTCGACGGCCTGGGTATTCCCATGCTTATTCAACGCGAGGTCAGTGAAGTGTTGTCGACCGCGAATCGACGAAAGGGAGCCAGTTAGGGTCGAGGCGTCCAGTCGGCCTCCGTCGAGCGACGGCGGTGTGCGGCCTCGCTCCTCGTCGCGAGACCAAGGGCCGCGTGCTGAGAATGGAACTTCAGCCATCGTGACGCTTGACCGCGATCCGCAAGCCGGCTTCCGATAGCGGCATTGGCGGACTTGGCGGGAGCCACAGGGATGGACTCCCATCCACCTTCTTGTTCGGCGAAGCGGAAGGTTAGTTGGGCCCAAGTCGGATTCACGTAGATCACTTGCGCGTCGGTTCGGTCGTTGATCGGCGAACCGGTCAGGGCGCTGACCAGCTCGCCGTCACCTGCGAACTGCGCGTCGCGAAAGGCGAGCCGCCGATGATCGACTTCATTGCGCAGGGCTTCTTTGGCGTCTGACTTGGCCGAGTGCTGTCGGATTGCAGTGATGTAGCTGAAATCGATGGTTGAGCCATCGACTCGTCGTATCCAAATGCCGATGGCATCCCGTCCCACGTGGACTCCGGGAGCGTCCTGGGTGCGCCCAATGAAGAACTCTGCGACGCCAACTCCCACCTTCTCCTCGAAGTCGGGATGTCGTTCTAGGACCTCGGTGAGCATCCGGTGATGCTTCGGGTCAGTCACAGTGCCGCCGACGGCGTACCCCGCGCTACGAAGAATCTCGCGGAAGGCTGCCTCTGCTGCGCTTCGAGTTTTCCACTGAAAGGAGTCGAGGATCACCGGGATGCTGGCCACCTGCGAATTCTAGATGGGTGACTGACGAGCGGGATATGCGTCCGAGGCCTCGTTGAACTCTTTCAAGTGGAGTAGCGCCGTCGTGTATTCAGCCGTCATTGGCTCGTTGGATCCCGCGTCAAGAATCACATAACGATGACTATGGGTTCGGTCGCTCCCGACTCGCCTCCTGCGCAAGCGCGTAATCGCTCGACTCGGGCAGCTGTTGCTGGCCGGCCGAGCGAACTATATCGACCCACCTCATTACGCCCCACTACGCCCCAGATCGCCCGCCCCCGCGGCATCCCGTAGCTTCATCTCACCAACCCCTCCGAAGGCAGGTGAAGCCATGTCCCGCACGATCTCGTCGACAGTCCACCCGATCCAGCGCTGCATGGCGGCCTCGAACCCGTCGGCGTGGTGGGACGGCCTCGTCATGGCCGCTGACGGCTCGACCGCGACGCTCGCGCTCCTGAACGGCGCGACGGTGCAGCTGCGCATCATCGGTCCGGCGGTCGATATCGCGGTGGGGGAGCCGGTGGCGTACCACCCGGTCGCCGAACTGCTCAGCGCGTCAGCGATCCTCACGACCGCGCGCACCGCATAGCCGAGCGGCCGCCGACAAAACGTCAGCGGCCGCGCGAAGAAGAGAACTCAGGCGGTCATCGAGGCCATCATGGCCTCGCATTTCATGACCATGTCGTCGCAGGCCATGGCGCAGTAGCGGCACATCTCGTCCATGTCGCCGTGGGCGCGGCACTCGGCGGCGCACGCCTTGCCCATGGTCATGCAGGCGGTCATCATGGCGCTCATCACGTCCATGTTCATGCCGGCCGGACGCATCATCATGTGCATCGTCGCCTGCGCCATCTCGACCATGTTCGAGCACATGGCGCAGCACGTGGCCATCTCGGCGCCGTGCATCATGTCGCTGCCGGCGCACATAGCCGCGGCCATCGCGCACGCATTCAGAGACTGCATGCATTCCTGCATGGCATCCATGTCCATGGTCATCTCGCCCATGTCCATCGACTTCATCATCGCCATCGTGTCCATCTGGATCTCCCGTGTTCTCGTCGGTTCGGAGGGACCGGATGCCGCGGAGGGACTCCGGCGTACCGGCGATGCTACGCGCGAGAGGGGCGGGTGCGACAGAACTTTCAGCGGGTTGCTCAGCGCGTGAGATCGAGGACAGCAAGGCCGGCGCCGATAGCCCAGCTCTGCGTGAGGTCCGCAAGCTCCGGCACCTTGTTGAGCAGGACCCCGCCTGCCGCGATGGTCACCACGGTGCCGTTCCGGACCACCTGCACGCTCGCCGCGCCCACCGGTTCAGTGGGCTGATAGTCGCCTCCTGCGGTGATCCCCCACGCATCTTCGGCGCTCAGCCGGGGGTCGTCGATGTTCCATCCGAGTGGGGCGTAGGCGTCTTCGGTGTAGCTCGGGTCGTGCTCGATGACGAGGCTGATGCCTCCGTAGTTCTGCACGTCGAAAGACTGGCTCATCGTCTGTGGTGTCATCCACGTGCACCTCAGCTCGAGGCCGTTCGAGCCGGTGGTCTCGCCATTCTCCGCATCCGGTGCGATGACCAGTTCCGCGGCTTCGGGGCCGAGCGCTGTCTTCACCTCGTCGCAGCTCGGGTAGCGCGCAGCGGTGTCGGGCGAGGGCTGGGCCCCGTCGGAGGGGACAACAAAAGACTGGTCGATGTCGTCTTCCTCTTCGACATGTGCGGGGGCACCCCCGGGTGCGAAGGATGGAAGGGGGACGCAGCCCACCGCGAGAGTGGCTATAGCCGCGAAGCCGAGGGGAATCGAAAGGCGACGGAGAAGGCGCGACGACATGAACATCTCCCGGGGGGGGTAAGGGGCCTTGGGTGATGTTTTAGCCGACGGCCGTGGGCCGTCGCAAATGCACCTCAGAAACTCGCTTACCGGTGCGGAATGCAGGACGGTTCGTGATCGGGACTCACCCGACGCGGCGGAACCGCGGGCCCGAGTACCCGTCGCGCTCGACGTGCTCGGTGAACATCGCGATCGGGCGCACCCAGAACGAGTGGTCACCGTAGAGCGTGCGGTACGAGACGAAGACCTCTTCGGTCTCGGAATGACGCGCAATTCCGAAGACCTCGTAGCGCTGGCCCTTGAAGTGCTCGTAGACGCCGGGTTCGATGTGCGGCAGTTCGGTGTGCGTCACGACTTTGCGACGGCTTCGTCGGTGCGCGCCTGCAGGTACTCGCAGAGCTTGCCCGTCGTGTACAGCTCCTCGCCGAGGGCGATGAGATTGCCGCCCGACAGGGGGAACTCGCCGGAGCGTTCCGAGAGAGCGGCCGTCCACGTGCGCTCGCAGTCGACGTTCAACGAGATCGATGCGGGGCCGTGGTTGAGGTGGATCGCCACCATGCCGGACTCGAGGTGCTCGGGGTCGTCCTGGCGGAGGACGTGAACCGTGGCGTGGGCGACACTGTCGTGCTTCTCGTACTCGGTCACCCACTCGTGGATCTCGGTGAAGGTGGGGCGAGCGGAGCAGGTCATGGGTCGAGACTAACGGGGCTGGCTGGTGGTCAGCCGCCCGACCCCCGCACCCCGACGAGGTCGTGAAGCGCGGCGAAGGTCGCCGCGTACCGCTCCCGCAGAACCTCCCACCCGAGACCCGGATCGATCTCGTCGGGCGACGGCACCGCGACGGCGTAGCCGTGCTGCGCGCGCGGAACGGCCTCGCCGGGCAGGCGCAGCTCTTGCGTGAACGCGCCGGTGTCGGGGGCGAACGTGAGGGTGTGGGCGGCGATGTCGTGGTCCCAGTCGGCGGACGGCCACGACATGAACGAGACGTGCCGCGGGGGATCGAGAGGGGCCGTGGCCGATACCCAGCACCCGTGGTGATCCTCACCGGGGGAGAGGATCGTGTACGTCCCGCCCCGGCGGTAGACCAGCAGCGCCTCGCGGAACGGCTTCTTCGAGAACATCGCCGTGTAATAGAGAGCCTGCGCGTAGATCGGCTCTCCGAGAGGCAGGGTCACGGTCTGCTGCGGCATCGGGGTGAGGGTCCTTTCTAATCCGGGCGGGGTCTTCTCTATCCAGGCATACGGGCCTCGGGTCCCGATTGCGCAAAGCAAGGTCTTCGCTATGGCCTCGCTGAACAGGCCGGGACGTCGAGACACGGCATCCACGCTCTTGCTCTCGTCAGGCCACGGCGCGGATCACGCCCGTGACGATCAGCGTGATCACCGTCGTCCACAGCACGATCGCGGCGGCCTGCCAGGCGATGACGCGCATCGGCGGGACGCCGGTGGACGTAAGGGCCGCGGCGGTGAACTGCGTCGGCAGCAGCAGCGGGCCGAGCAGGCTCACGCCCGGGGTTCCGTAGCGGTGGTATGCCTTCTCGAACTTCGCGCGACGGGCCGACGTGGGCTTCTCGGCGACTCCGCGGCGGGTGGTGACGGCGGTGCGCACGCGCGACGACGCGAAGACGACCACGGCCACGCAGAGCAGGTTGCCGATCGCGCCGGCGAGAGCCGCGACGACGGGAGGGATGCCGCCCAGGATGCCGATCGCCGCCGCACCCTCGCCCTCGATGAACGGCACGGCCCCGGCGAGGGCGACGATGAGCGGCTGGACGAGGTCGGGCACGTCGGCGACGAGGCCCTGGAAGCCGAGGATGAGGTCGGATACGGGGTTCGACATGAGGACTCCTGGGGATGAGGTCGCGGCGTGTTCCGCGGTGATTCCATCCCACCGGCGAGCGGCTCGCGGCGGCAGTGTCGTCATGTCACGAGCGAGCGGGAGGATGCGAGGGGAGACCCGTGACGAATGTCAGGGTCGCCCTTTCGAGCGTCGCGCGCGTGGCGTATCGTCGCAACCCCGTGACAGACCGCGGCCGATCCGAAGGAGGGACGATGTCGAGCTTCGTCGTGTGGATCGAATACCTCTTCTGGGCGGCCATCGCGGTGGGTGTGCTCGTCCGTGTCGGCATCGCCCTCGGCCGTCGCCGCGCCGGACGGCGGGAGGATGCCGTGCGCCAGGCCGTCCGCCCCGTCATCGACGCCGGCGCCGTCGAGTCGGCGTTCTACGGCTGGACGCCCTCGACGTCTCTGCAGCTGAAGCACGAGCCGACCTCGATCGAGACGACGCAGGACCGCGATCGCGTGCCGCCCGAGCTCCCCGACAGCCACCGCTGACCGCCGCGCGCACCGCTCCGCGGGACGATTCGCCGCCCCACCCGTGACGAATGTCACGCCCGTACAGTGGCGGGTGTGAGCGCCCCCGCACCCGTCCGCACACCCGCGGCGATGTACGCCCGTGATGTCCGCGTCACGTGGTGGTACACCGCCGCCTCGGTGATGTTCCTCCACGTCTTCGCGGTCTTCATGTGGGCGCTGGTGGTCGTGCTGCGGGGGACGACGCTCGACATCGTCCTCTCGCTGATCGGGGCGGCCGGGTCGGTGGCATCCGGAGTCCTTCTTCTCATCCACTATCGGCGCGAGCCCCTCGACGAAGGCGATGACTCCGCGCGCAGACCGGTGTGGCCCCTCGTGCTGCTCGGGGTCGCGTCGGCGGTCGTGCTCGGCATCGGTGCTGGGTCGGTCTTGCTCGCCGCAGCCCTCGCGGCGCAGGCGCTGTGCACGGTGCGGTGGCGGGGCGGCATCCGGGTGCGGCTCGTCGCGCTGATGCTCGTCGTCGTCATCGCGGTGTGGGTGATCGAGGCGACGCGGCTGAGCCCCGGCGGCTACATCTCGCTGGCGTTCGCGCTGCCGCTGTTCGTCACGATGCTCGCGCCGCTCACCGCCACCTCGCTGTGGTGGTGGGACATCGTGCGCGAACTCGACCGTGCCCGCCGCGCCGAGGGGCGTCTCGCCGCAGCGCAAGAGCGCCTGCGCCTCGCCGGCGACCTGCACGACCTGCAGGGTCACCACCTGCAGGTGATCGCGCTGCAACTCGAGCTCGCCGAGAAGATGATGGGGCGGGATCCGGATGCCACTGTCGAACAGGTGCGCGCAGCTCGCGCGAGCGTCGACCAAGCCCGTCGCGGCACGCGGGACCTCGCCGCGCGGTTCCGCGGGGTGCCCCTTCCCGACGAACTCGCCAACGCCGCCGACCTGTTGCGCGCGGCGGGCCTGACCGTCGACCTGCTCGTGGATACCGAGGCCGAACGCGCGCCCGCCGACGTGCTCGGGCCCGTCGTCCGCGAGTCCACGACGAATGTGCTGAAACACGGTGGTGGGGTGTCGGCATCCCTCTCTCTCGCCCGCCACGACGGCGCCTGGGTGCTGACCGTCGAGAACGACGCGCGGGGTGCCGCGTCTGTCGTCGGCGACGGGGCGGGACTGTCGGGCATCGCCGAGCGCGTGGGTTCGGTGGGAGGAACGGTGGATGCCACCCGCCTCGAAGACCGCTTTCGGGTGACGGTTCGAGTGCCCGAGGAGGTTCTTGCATGATCCGCGTGCTCATCGCCGACGACGAAGACATGATCCGCACCGCGCTCGCCGCGCTGCTGCGGCTGGAGGACGACCTCGAGGTCGTCGCCGAGTGCCGCGACGGCGAGAGCGCCGTGACCGAGGCGCAGCGGCTGAAGCCCGACGTGTGCCTGCTCGACCTCGAAATGCCCGGGCTCGACGGCGTCGACACCGCGGCGAAGATCCTGCGGAGCGTGCCCTCGCGCTGCGTGATCGTGACGCGGCACGCGCGGCCCGGGGTGCTGCGGCGCGCGCTCGGCGCCGGGGTCAGCGGGTTCCTCCCCAAGTCGCGGCCCGCGGATGACGTGGCGGCCGTGATCCGTGAGGTCGCGGCCGGGCGGCGCTACGTCGACCCCGAGGTCGCGGCCGATGCGCTGAGCGATGAGCGGAGCCCGCTGACCGACCGGGAGCTCGACGTGCTGCGCGCGGGGGCGAGGGGGCAGACGGTGGCGGAGATCGCTTCGTCGCTGCACCTGTCGGCGGGGACGGTGCGCAATCACGTGTCGTCGGTCCTGGGGAAGCTGGGCCTCGCGAGCCGGCAGCAGGCGACGATCCACGCGCGCGAGCGGGGATGGATCTGAGGCGCCCCAGAACACCGAGGAGCTACCGAGAGCCGGCCTCGGGCGCCGGGGCCGAGCAACGATCCGACAGGGCCGTCGTGACTGTCTTCATGTGAGATCGGCGAGGGCCTGCCGAGATGCTGCGGCTCCGGACGTCACGATGCCCACCGTGAGGCGTGCTGATAGTGATCTCGCCCCAGGCGAGGTCGCGTATAGGTGATGCCCGTCACGCGAGTGAGATGGTTCGTCACGAACGCACGGAGCAGTTTCACCGTCACACCGAGCTCTTCGGCAATGGCTTCGGCATCGAGCCCGATGGACTCGAGGTGCGCGTACCGAACCGGGTCGACGAGAGCAGCGGCGGCGAAAGCGTCGGCCGCGGCCTCGGCATCGGGGTCATCGCGCCCTTGATGGCCGTAGAACGCATGCCCCAGTTCGTGCGCCAGCACGCAGACCCGTTCGATAGGGGTGAGGGAGATGTCGACGACGGCTCGCCGGCCTTCGTGGTCGTAGAAGCCTCTGAAAGGCTCCGGAAGGTGGGCGAGGTGAACGGTGACATCGAGGCGCGCCGCCAGAGAAAGCAGCTCCTTCACGATTCCCCCTTCAGTCTGATGTCGGCTTGCGCTCATCGGTGTTCGCGGCATCGCGCGCCGCGGGCGCGATGTGGCCGAGGTAGGTGACGTTGTCCGCATCGTCGACGGTACGGGGGGCCTCCGACATCGAGGCGAGCAGCATCATCAGGCCGTCCTGCGCGGAGCCGCTCGACGCGGTGGTCTCGGCGCTGTAATCGATCAGGGCCATGTCGACGATTTCGCGCGCCGGCACGCGGAGGACGGCCGCGATGCGCTCGAGCTCCGAGACCGTGGTCTCGTTCACGCCGTCTTCCCGTCGCTTCAGGTTCGACAGCGGTATGCCCGTCCTCGTGGAGAGTGCCTCCCGGGTGACATCCCGCCGCCGACGCGCGGCCCCGATCGCCGAACCCAAGTGCTTGTCGAACGGGTGGGGCGTCTTCTTCTGCCGGGCCATGCCCTCAGCGTAGAAGAGGTGAGCCGCACGCTGAGCGGGTGAAAAAGGTTGAACCCGTCAAACATGACCCGCTAGCGTTCAAACATGACCACTTGCGCATGCGGGAAAGACGGTGTCACGGAGGGTCCGACGCAGCTTCCCCACACCGATCACGCGACGTGTTCAGAACGAGACGTGCCGGTTCGCGAATTCCTGGCAGAAGGAGCGAAGCGCGGCGAGACGACCGCGCAGATGTTCCCGGGATGAGCGCCGAAGGCATTCGACCCCGTGCGTGATGAGAGCTCCGTTCGCCCGACGCGCGGTCCGTTCGCGCTCGATCCGCCCCCGCGAGCCCGCGCCGAGATGGCGCTCAGCACACCAGACACCACGTATCACCCACCGCGAGAGACAAAAGGAACTGGCATGACCGAACAGTCCATCGAGCGAGATATCGCCGCAGCCATCGTCGAGCGACTCGGGCTGGAAATCGAGCCCGCCGACGTCGATGTGGACGCGCCCATCTTCGCCTCCCTGGCTGAGGGAACAGAACATGAACAGTCGTCGCTCAATCTCGACTCCATAGACATCCTGGAGGTCGTGCTCGCGCTCAACGCGGCCTTCGACGTCGAACTGCCCGACGACCAACCCGAGGTCTTCACCTCCGTTCGCACCATCGCGGATTACGTGCGCGCGCACCGCGCCGGCGTCGCTTGATCGGTGCCGGCCGGGCATCGCAGACAGTGATCGCCGAAAACATGACGCGCGTGTACATCACCGGGATCGGACTCCTCACTCCGATCGGTAACACCCTGGAAGAGTTCAGTGAGTCACTCCGCGCGGGAGTAAGCGGCTTTCGCACGATCCCTTACTTCGACACCGCGGCGTTCCCGTTCGATCAGGGGGCGGTCATTCCCGAGTTCCCCGCCGACTTATCGGCACTCGTGGCTGATCATCCCGAGTGGGAAACCGCCGAACACTACGGCGTGCATTGCGCGTCGGTCGCACTCGCCGATGCCGGGATCTCCGTCGACGCGCTCGACCCGTTCCGAACGGCCGTCGTCGTGGCGTCGTCGAACGCGGGGGTCGAGACGAACCACGCGCACGCGGAGAACAAGCTGAGCAATCAGGTCACCCGGGGATCGACCATTGTTCGTACGCCGGCAACCGTGACCGCGGCGATTCGCCGGACGTTGGGTGTGCGGGGGCCTCAAGCTGCGGTCTCGACCGCCTGCGCAGCCGGCAGCAACTCCGTTGGCATGGCCTACGACTTCATCAGAGCCGGGCACGCTGACGTCGCCATCGCGGGCGGTACGGAGCCGTTCTCGATGCTTTCCTACTCGGGATTCACCCTGCTCAAGTCGCTGACTCACCGGACGCTGCGGCCGTTCGACGAGAATCGCGACGGAACGGGGCTCGGCGAAGCGGCATGCATGTTCGTGCTGGAAAGCGCGGAGTCCGCGATCGCGCGCGGGGCAACGGTCTACGGCGAGGTGTGCGGGTACGGCCTCTCCGATGACGCTTATCACGCGACGGCCCCCGATCCGAGTGGCGCCGGTGCCGTCCTCGCGATCACGCAGTGTCTCGCCGATGCCCGTCTCCGACCCGAGGACGTGGACTACATCAACGCGCACGGAACGGGGACGCGCTACAACGACGCCATGGAGCTGGCCGCGCTCAGCCACGTCTTCGGTCCCGATCTGACCCGCATCCCCATCAGTTCGACGAAGCCGCTGCATGGCCACACACTCAGCTGCGCAGGCAGTCTGGAGATGCTCGTCTGCCTGGCCGCCCTCGGGGGCGGCTTCGTTCCCGGCAACCTCGGCACCACGGAGCCGATGCGCGAATTTCCAGGACTCAATCTTCCGACCGCCTCGTTCGAGGCCGAGGGGATGACCGTCGCCATCTCGAACTCCTTCGGCTTCGGCGGGAACAACACCTGCATCGCAGTCCGGCGCGTCGGGCGGGGCGACTGATGGGCTCGCTTGCGCCGTTCGGGCCACACTCGCACCCCGTCCTCGCACCCGCCGGAATGATCTTCGACGTCTTGGGCATCACCGTCGAGCCGAGCGCGGTCGTCGTGATGGCGTCCGGGGTCCGATACGCCGATCCGAACGGCGTCGACGACTTCGGTGGGTTCGATGCAGCGTTCGACCTTTTCGAGGCAGCCGGGTTCAATTGCGAGCAATTCCGGAGCGTCGACGTCGGGCCGTTTCTCGATGCCGCTCGCCGTGAACACGCCCTCGCCGAGCGGCGGTGGAAAGCAACGCCGTTCTACTCCCTCCACCCGGAGTGCGACCCCGCAACGGGGCTGACGACTGTGCGGCCTGTCGCACTGAGCGAGTTCGCTGACAGCGCGGTGCGGATCACGTCGACGTTCGCCGACCGGATCGTGTCCTACGACGATCTGATGCGCCACAACCCGTCGCCGTGGGGATACGCGGCACCCGTTCCCTCTCTCCACGCAATCCTGGCCCCGACGCGCTACGACTTCGCCGCTCGGGCGCGCCGTTCCCTCCGACTTCTCCTCATGCGGTTGGCTACGGCGCGGGACGGCCTGTCACGACTCGAGTCGTTCGTCTCCAGTCGTCCTTCGCGCGCGAGCCTCGACACGTACCGGCGTGGCGTAGCGGCATTGAGCGCCCGCGACGACACGTTTCACCGCTCCGTGCTCGTGACGGCGATCGACAAGTACGGTGCCGGGACGGTACCCGACGCCACGCGCGCAGGCTTCGCTCGCTCAGCCGCTCTGCATGTCGAGTTCCTCGCGGGGGCGGACGCAGCGCTCGGTGAGATCGCGCGCGTGGAGCGCGCCGCACTCGACGCGCGCATTCTCTCCGTTCCGAGAGGGGCCGCCCCGTGAGGCTCAGACCACGCCGGCAATGGCCGGACAGCTACCTCCGGGGATCGCACTGCTTCTCCACCATGATCCGAAACGCGTTCGCCGAGACGGGGTTCGACCTCGACGAAGAAGAGGCTTACGTCATCGGCGGGGGGCTCGGGTTTCTGTTCTACCGTGACGGCCGCACCTACTACGTCAACAGTCGCATCCACGACCTCGAGCACTTCTTCGCTCGGCGCACGGGGTCGCGCATCGACTTCGTCTCGCACACGACGGCCAATGCGATGCTCGCGCGCGCGCGTGAATGGGCGGACGCGGGTGATCTTCCCTACCTCTACTGCGAGGCGCGGGAGCTGTCATCGTTCCGCGGCATGCTCCCCTGGGACGAGGTTCACCCGTTCGGCGAGCACGCCCTGCCGGTGCGCTCCGTCTCGGCGGATGGTTCGACGCTCGTCAACGACTACCTGTGGGCGCGCCCGATAACGGTGAGTACCGAGGAGATCGCGACAGCGACGTCCATGCCGAACGACGGCGCGATCTCGATGGCCTGCCCCGCACGCCGATTCGCGGTCGGTCGGATCGTTCCACCCGAGCACGTGCCCGATATCCGCGAGGTGCTCGCTCTGTCGCTCGTCGAGAGCGCGGACCTCTTCCTCCATCCCGCGAACAACACGCAGGGGGAGCGGGCGCTGAAAACCTTCGAACGTGAACTCACCTCGATGCCCGATGTGGTGGTCCCCGATGTGACGCGCGTCGAGCTGTTGTCGATGTCGACGATGCTCGAGAAGATCGGTTCAGGGGGTGGTGCCGGGCGGCACCTCTTCGCGCGCGGGCTCCGCACCGCCGCGATGCACCTGAACGATGTTTCGCTGAGCGTCCTCGCGTCCGAGTACGCGGCCCTCGGCGGACGATGGCGCGCCCTGGCACACGATTTGCGCGCGCACGCTGCGCAGCGAGACCCGCGAGATGGCTGGGCGGGCCTGGTTACCACCGTTCGCGAGGTCCGCCGTCGCGAGGTCGCCGCCGCCACCGAGTTGCTGCGTGTCAGTACCGTCGCGCTGGGGGCGACCGCGTGATCGTCGTGCACTGGATCAATCGTGCTGACCGTGGCGCGGGCGGATGGCCGCTGCGCCGCGCGGCGGGTCGAGCATTGCTCTCTGACACGGCTGCCGCCTTCGGCATCCCCAGCCCGCGGGTCCTGCGCCGTCCCGGGCGTCGGCCCGAGCTCGAGACCCCCGGCATCTGGTTCTCGATGTCGCATACCGGCGAGCTCACGGTGTGCGCCGTGGCGACCAGCAACGTGGCAATCGACGTCGAGCAGAAGAACGCACCGCGCGAGCGTCGTTTGGCAGGCGCGATACCGCCCCGCTTCTTCACCGCGGAGGAGCAGAAGACGATTGCGTGCGATCCCACTCGGCTGCTTCCCGTGTTCACCGCCAAAGAGGCGTGGGCGAAGTATCGCGGCGTCGGTCTCTCGCTCGGGTTCGGCAGCTTCGACGAGGACAGCGTCCTCGCCGACAATCCGGGAGTCGAGTTCACCCGTGTGTTCATCGACGGTGCGGTATGCACCGCGTGCCATCAAGCGGGGGATGACCTCGTCGTGAGTCGGCGGTCGCTGAGTCCGCAGCAGCTCGAAGCGGGCGCCGCCATCGATCGATCGGAGAGGGCGCGATGATCGGAATCGCTCTGCGAGACGTGGCCCATTATCGGCGGGAAGCCGTCGGTGTCGTTGCGCAGGTGGCCGTCGGCCTCGCGCTCTTCATCGTCGCGCTCTCGTTCGTCGCCGCGATCGGGCAGAACGCGGATCGCCTGCTCTTCGGTACCGTCGGCGCACCCTGGCTCGTGCAACCGACGACCAGCAAGGACATCCTCACGGTCACCGCTTCGCAGATGTCCGAGATGGCGGATGCCGTCGGGTCGGGCTCTCTCCGTTCGCGCCTGAACCTGAGCGCCAACGTGGAGAACCCATCGGCATCCGCCGACCGGCCGGCCAGCGGGTCCGTGACCCTTGTCGGAGCGGATCTGGATGCCGAACACGCGCTCGGCGAGAACTTCGGACTCCCCCCGGAACGGCTCGGTGGAGATCGCATCGTGCTGACCGACAAGGTCGCGCAGCAACTCGATGTCACGGCGGGCGACGCTGTAGTCGTCTCGATCGGCACAGCGCGACTCGACTACACCGTCGACGCGGTGGTCACGGCATCCACCCCCACCTTCATCCTCGAAAGCTGGGCGATCGTCGATCGACAGGCGCTGGCTCGAAAACTCTACGGCGATGCGGATCGGGCCAACGCCTTGCTGATCGATGCGCCGCAGACCAGCGCTTCGCGCGCCGAGATAGCCGCCGCGACCGCAAGCCTCCCATGCTCGACCACGATCTCCCTCTGGTCGGACACGAGTTGGTCGTCGCTCATGCTCGGGCCGACGATCTGGGGGATCGTCCTCGTCGCGGCTTCGACCTTCACCTTCCTGGTCATCTGTATCGGTCTGAGCTCGCTCGTGTACTCAGCGATGCTCGCCCGGGTCGCAGACATCGCTGTGCTGAAGGCAACGGGAGCTCCGCCGGGCGCACTACGGCGGATGTACGTGATGGAGGTCGTCGCGCAGTATCTGCTCGGCTACGTCGGCGGGGCGATCCTGGCAGGGGTCCTGATGGCTGGTGTGAATGCCGTCGGGTTCACCTCGACCGACCAGGCGTTCACGTTCGCGGTCGGGAGCACGACTCTCGTCTTGGTGCCGACGTGGTGGGTGTTCCTCGGTCCGCTCGGAATCGGTTTCGTCCTGACCGTCGCCGTGCTGTGGTTCCCCATTCGTTCGCTGTGCGCACTGCCCGTGCTCGACCTTCTGGAGATCCGATGACGACAACACCGATCGCGCCGCCGAACGAGATCAGGTTTTCGGTCCGCTTCGCCGAAACGGACATGGCCGGCGTGTACCACCACAGCAACACCTTCGTGTGGTTCGAGGCCGGCCGCTTCGCCCTCATCGAGCGGATGATCGGCGGGCAGCCGATGATCGAGGTCGCGGGCGCACCGATCTTCGCCCCTGTCACGAAGACGCGTGTCTCGTTCACAGGCTTCGGGAGGTTCGGGGACGAATTGCGGCTCGAGACCTTCATCAAACCGCAGGAGACCACGAAGCTCGTCTTCTACTACCGCCTGACGAAAGCGGTCGACGGATCCGCTGTGGCCCTCGGGATGACCGAACACGTCACGCTCGTCGAGGACGGAAGGTTCCTCTTCCGCTGGCCTGAGGAGGTCGCAGAGAAGATGAGGACGTTCTTCTCGGAGAACCCCGTCGTCGTGACCGACGGCAGAGGTTTCGATGAGAAGCTCTGACGTCGTGGTCGTCGGTGCCGGAATGGCGGGCCTCGTCGCGGCGGCGCGGATGCGGGAACGCGGTCATCGGGTCGTCGTGTTGGAACGTACCGATCAGGCGGGTGGGTACTTCGGAGGCTTCGAGAACGAGGCGGGGGACCGATTCGATCTGGCTGTGTCGCACCTTCTCGGCGGGGGAGAAGGCGAGTCTCTCGCACGCCTGCTCGCCGCACTCGATCTGAGCGCGACCGTGGAGTTGGAGCCGGTGGAGATCGCCGACGTGCTGACGATCGGCGAACGACGTATCGAGATGCCGACGGGCTTGGACCGGCTCGAAGAAAAGCTCGGGCGGGAGTTCCCGGCATCCGTGGACGACCTGGCGCGCTTCTTCGACTTCCTGCGTTCGTTTCTCGGCGACGGCTCAGCCGATCCGCGGGATCGTGGGCGCTTCATGGTGCGCCATCACCGCCGTGGCTTCGAGGAGTTCTGCCGGGAGACCATTTCTGACCCCGAGTTGCGAACAGCATTGGCGATGAGGATCCAGTGCGACGACTCGTCGCTGCTGATCATGGCCGGATTCCTCACCGAGTGTTACGGCAAGGGGATGGTCTACCCGCGGGGAGGTGTGCGGCGTCTCGTCGAGTCGATCGTGGACCGCCTCCGCTCCGCGGGCTGCGAGTTCGTGTACGGGGCGTCGATGACCGATGTGGTCGTCGATGACGGCCGCGCGAGAGGAGTCGTTCTCGCAGACGGCGCGGTTCGACGGGCGGACGTGGTCTTCTTCAACGGAGACGCCCCGACTCTCAACGCAATTCTCGAACGCCACGGCCTCGGCGGCATCGACGCCGGCGGGCGCCGCCGGGGGCACTCGTCGCTGAGCCTGTTCCACACCCTGGTCGGCGCCGATCTGACGCGTTTCGGTCGGGCCGCTCGCCACTACCTGACCCGGTCGACGGACGTCTTCGAGACGTACCGGGTTCTCGAGACGGGCGCTCTGCCCGAACACCCCGTCATCAAAGTGCACGTCATGACCAACATCGATTCGAGCATCGCTGCCCCCGGCCGTGACCTGGTGCGAATCGAGGTCGACATGTACCACGACCCCGACGTCCACGATGCCGCCTTCTACGCGGAGTACGCACGCCGAGTCGAGGCGATGGTCTCCGACAGCTTCCTGCCCGAGCTGCGAACGAGCAGTGTCTACCGGCGCACCGTCACACCGATCGACTACACCGATCGTTTCGGGCACACGGGCGGATCGGCGACCGGTTGGGCCCACGACGTCGACAACTACATGGTTCGGCGAATCAGCCAGAGGACGAGCCTCGAGAACGTCTTCATCACGGGCCAATGGGGGGAATACGGGTCGGGTCTCCCGCAGCTGATCGCCTCCGCCGACCGGTCCGTGTCCCTCGCGGAACAGCTGCTGAGAAAGCGAGAGAGAGCATGAACGAGCCCCTGTCGATCACCGGCGTCGGCGCGATTTCGACGTTGGGTCTGTCGGCGACAGACCATACGAACGCCGACGAAAGATGGATCTTCCCGAATGTGGAAGCTGCCGAGGCGACCTCACCCGGACCCATCGGGCATTCGATTCGGGAAGTGCCCGCGGGGTTCAGGATCCAGGACTACGTGACGTCGGTGGGGCTGCGACGCAAGCAACGTTTCAGTCACCTCGCGATGGCGGCGGCAGTGGACGCCTACGCAGCGGCCACGCTTGCGGAGCGTCCCGCCGATCTCGAACGGATCGGAATCGTGGCGAACACCGAGTACGGACCACAGCGCGTTGTGAGCGACTACCTCGACGGTCTCGTCGGCGGCGGACTCGTGAACGCGAGCCCCGGATTGTTCACCCAGACCGTCTACAACGTGGCCAACGGTCAGGCCAGCCTCGCGCTCGGGCTGAAGGGGGCGAACTCGACCCTCGTCGGCGGCTCCGCGGTCGCCTACGGCGCGCAGCTGATCGAGACGGGAAAAGCGGATGCGATCTTCGCGATGTCGCTCGATGAGACCAACGAGATCATGACGGACTACTTCGACGCCGCCGCGCCGGAGCTCGATCGCGAGCTCCCGTTCGCAACGGGTGAAGCCGCCGGCGTCGTCGTCCTCGAGTCCGCGCGATCAGCCGGGCAGCGCGGTGCCGAGCCCATCGCGCACGTGCTGGGGCTCTCCCTCGCCTCGGCGACCGGCGCCGGCGTCAGCTACCTCGACTGGGCGGAGGAAGACGACACGATCGCGTACACGATGCGAGCGGCTCTCGACGACGCGGGTGTCGCCGTCGCCGATGTGGACCTCGTCGTCGGTACCGCGAACGGGCTCGGTGCGATCACGCGGAACGAGTTCGCCGCGATCCGCAGGATCGGACACCGAGGTCCTCTCGCGTTGCCCCGACTTGCGACCGGTGAGTGCTTCGGCGGGAACGAGGCACTGGCCTACGTGCTCGCCCTGACTGCGGCCGAGCCCGGCCAGACCCTGCTGGTGACGGTATCGACGGTGAACGGCGGCGTCACCTCCGCCGTCGTGAGAAAGGCATAACGGTGATGAACACACGACGCGTGTGCGTGACGGGGGCGACGCGCGGGATCGGCCTTGCGATTGCCGAGCGATTCCTCGTGGACGGAGCTTCCGTTGCCGTGAACCACCGCAGTGACCGCCCGGATACCCTCGCCGTCCTCCACCGGCTCCAGAGCGAGCACCCCGGCCGTGTTCTTCCCGTGAAAGCGGACATCTCATCGTTCGACGACGTCAAGCGCATGTTCCAAGAGATCAAGGCCGCGTGGGGCGGCCTCGACGTTCACGTGAACAATGCCGGTTTCGCCGAAGACTCCTACGCGCTCATGATGAGCGAGGATGCCTGGCGGTCGGTGGTCGACACGGATCTGTCGGGCACGTTCGCCTGTAGCAAGCACGCCGCGTGGCTCATGGCTTCGCAGAAGTCGGGCGCCATCGTGAACATCTCGTCGGTGAGCGCCATCACCAGTCCCGCAGGCCAGGCGAACTATGCGGCGGCCAAAGCCGGGGTGCTCGCCTTCTCCAAGACGCTCGCGAAGGAACTCGCGCGCATGAACATCCGCGTCAACGTGGTGGCGCCGGGGTTCATCGAGACGGAGATGCTTGACGGGTTGCCTGCGGCGATGAGGGAGGACTACCTGACTCTGATCCCCGACCGGCGCTTCGGGCGAGCGGAAGACATCGCGAACGCCGTGCACTTTCTCGCGAGTCCCGCGGCTTCTTACATCAACGGGCATTGTCTCGTCGTGGACGGAGGGCTGACCGCATGAGCGGATCGATCGTCGAGCCGATCGTGCCCATGACCGCCGCCGGCATCATGAGCCGTCTCCCGCACCGCTACCCGTTTCTGATGGTCGACCGTGTCGACGAACTGATACCCGGCTCCTCCATCGCCGCCATCAAGAACGTGACCGTCAATGAGCCATTCTTCACCGGCCACTTCCCGGGAAACCCGATCATGCCCGGCGTCATGATCCTCGAAGCGCTCGCACAGGCCGGTGGCATGCTCTTCGACACCGGGGATCGACTCTGCGTGCTCGCACGGATCGACATGGCGCGATTTCGGGGAGTCGTCCGCCCAGGAGACCGGCTCACGTTGACAGCTGAAACCCTCGCTCAGCTGGCGACGATGGGCAAAGTGCGCGCGAGGGCCGCTGTCGACGAACGCGCCGTGGCAAGCGCCGAGATCAGCTACAGCTTCGTCGAGGGAGGGGCCGCATGATCGCCGTCGAACATCTGCATCGCACGTACGGCGACGGGCCGGATCTTCTGCACGCGAACCGCGACGTCTCGTTCCGGGTCTCCGCGGGTGAGTTCGTCGTGTTCGCAGGACCATCGGGATCGGGCAAGACCACGCTTCTGAACGTCATCGGCGGTCTCGACTCCGCGTCATCGGGATCGGTCCGTGTCGACGACGTCGAACTGACCGCCCTCTCGCCCCGTGCGCTCGCCGATTTTCGCCGCGACCGCGTCGGGTACGTATTCCAGCGGTCGAATCTCGTCGCCTCCCTGTCGGTCTATGAGAACGCGGTGCTGCAGCTACGACTGCAGAAGAGGCTGACCCGGGCGGCGCGGGACCGCACCCGCGCGCTCCTGGACGAGGTCGGGCTCGGGAGCAAGCTCGAAGCGCTCCCCGCGCAGCTTTCGGGAGGCCAGCAGCAGCGCGCTGCGATCATCCGAGCGGTCACGAGCGAGACCGCTCTCGTCGTGGCAGATGAGCCGACGGCGAGTCTCGACTCGACGAACGCCGACGGGATCCTCCAGCTCATGCGTCGGCTGAACGAAGAGAGCGGCGTGACGATCGTCGTTTCGTCTCACGACGACCGGGTCATCGAGGCGGCGCGACGCGTCATCCACCTCGCGGACGGCGCGATCATCTCGGACTCGGAAGCTCTCGGGGGAGATGGCGCATGAAGATCGTCGCCGTTCACTCGAGTCCGCGGCCGAACAACCTGAGTCACACGCGGGTGCTGCTCTCGGCTGTTCGGGATTACCTGCACAGCCGCCGACCCGACTGGGAATTCGAGGCCATCGCCCTTTGGGAGCGAAGGATCTCGGTGTGCGATGGCAACGGCCGCTGCTTCCGCACAGACGGTTGCGTCTTCGACGATGACGCAGAACAGATCATCGCGCAGATGCTCGACGCAGACGGCGTGATCCTGGCGAGTCCGAACTACTGCGCGAACGTGAACGCCACGATGATGACCTTCGTCGAGAGGACGACACGCCTGAGTCACCGTCGACTTCTGACGGGCAAGGGAGCGCTGGCACTGTCGACATCGGCGAGTCCGTTCGGCTCCACCCATGCGGCCGACTACCTCCGACGGGTGCTCGGCAGCTACGGTGCGAGCGTGGTCGACGCGTGCAACGTCGGGAGCCCGATGATCGTCTTCGACTACGGCGACTCGGAGCACGGTCGGATGATGCGCCGTCACGTCGACGACTTCATCAACGCGGTCACCGATCCGCCACGACACGTTCCCGACGAGAGCTTCGGCATCGATGTCCGGCAGCAGTTGCGCGACAACCCGGAGTTCGCACGGCGGCTTTTCCGCAGCGACGCCGCCTACTTCGCCGCGGCTGCACGACGGGGGGCGACCGCTCATGGCACGCACGAGTGACGCGCCTCCGCATCGCGGACCCGTCGATGTGGGGGAGCGCCGAGAAGGGGTGACGCCGCGCTACATCGTCTTCATGGCGATGTCGATGATCCGCACCGACCGGCGAACAGCCCGCACGTTCTCGAGCGTGGCCGTCGCGACGTTGGGGCTTCTGCTCTCCTTCGCCGCGATCAACGGCATCAGCACGATGATGACCCAGTCCGCGAAGGACATCGTCAGCGGTGATGTGTCCGGTTTCGCCCAGGGCTACGAGTACTCGATGCTCAACCCGCAGACCGACGTGGTCTCCTACCTCGACGACGGTGGCGGGCAGTTGGTCTCGAAGCTGGAGGAATCGCCGGGTGTGACCGCCGTTCGAACGAGGATCACGGCCGGCGGGCAGCTCTCGGCAGGCGGGACAGATGACGGCGTCGTCGTGATCGGATCGGACACCGTGGCCGAGGGCTACGTGATCCTCGCGGGCGCTGCCCCGAGCGGGGCCGGTGAGATCTGTGTCAATCAGGGGCAGCGCGACGACCTCGGCGTCTCCGTCGGCGACACTCTGACCCTGTCTCTCGCGGGTGCTCCTGCCGCCACGGCGTCGACCACGGTGAGGGTGGCGTGCGTATACGACGACAGCCGGTTCGGTCTGTTCCGCTCCAGCTTCATCGTGATGGACGTCGCGGGAGTGCAGGAACTCCTGGGCCGTCCTCACGCGCTGACGCAGGTGCTCCTCACCCTGAGACCGGGCACCGACGCGGGGGCGGAGTCTGCCGCCCTGGCGACCCGGTTTGCCGGGATCACCTTCTCCACCGCCCAGGACACCGCGGGTCTCATCTTCGCGATCCAAACGGCCCAGCGGGCGATCATGTGGGTCCTCGTGATTGTGATGGCGTTGATCTGCGCGGTGCTCGTTGCGCAGGTCGTCGCGTTCGCGTTGCGACGGCAGCGAGGAGAGATCGCCACGATGCGGGCGATGGGCTTCGACGCGAACGCGGTGCGCGCCGTGCACGCGACGCACACGGTGATCGTCGGAGCGCTCATGATCGCCGTCGGCACGAGCGCCTCGATCGTGTGCGTCGTGATCTGCGGGGTGGTCGGGATTCCGATCGGCAGCGGCGCGCAACTGTTCGGGGAGAGCACATTGCGTCCGTGGCTCGGAATCGGGGATGTGATGCTCACCGACCTTGTCATGCTGATCGCCCTCCTCGTCGGCAACCTGCTCTCCACCCGCAAGATGTTGCGCCTGTCGCCGATCGCGATGGTTCGCGACGTCTGACCTGTCGCCCGTGAACCGAGAGAAGACGTCGATGGCTCACCCGTCTCCCTACCGTCGTGGCCACTTCGCTCCCGTTCGGGAGGAGGTGACCGCCTTCGACCTCCCCATCACGGGCGCGATTCCCGAGGATCTCGATGGGCGGTATTTGCGTAACGGTCCCAACCCGCTCGGTATCGAGCATCCGCGTTTCCACTACTACCTGGGCGCCGGGATGATCCACGGAGTCCGCCTCGCCGGGGGCCGCGCCGAGTGGTATCGCAATCGCTGGGTTCGGCAGGCCCCGGTGTCCCGCGCACTGAGGGAGCCCCGGCGCACATATGGAGTCCTCGGGGGAATGGATGCCGCGTCGAACATCAACGTGATCGGGCACGCGGGGAAGATCCTGTCGCTGGCGGAGGGCGGGACTCTCCCGTTCGAACTGAACGGCGAACTGGACACGATCGGACCGTGCGACTTCGGTGGCGGTCTCCGCGGGGCGATGTCTGCTCATCCGAAGGTCGACCCGATGACCGGTGACCTCCACAGCATCGGATACTTCGCGGGCTCGCCGACGGTGGACTACACCGTGGTCTCGGCCACCGGGGGACTGATCCGCAGTGAGAGCATCGACCTCCCGCACGCACCGATGATGCACGATTTCGCGCTGACCCCCAGCTATCTGGTGCTCATGGATCTGCCGGTCACCTTCGACGTCCTGGCGGCCGTCGCGGGTGATCCGTTCCCTTTCCGTTGGAACCCGGGGGCGGTCGCGCGGCTCGGTCTTCTGCGACGCGTCGGCGCCGACGAGCCGCCGAGGTGGTTCGAGATCGAGCCCGTGTGGATTTACCACACCGTCAACGCGCACGACACGTCGAGTGGGGTCGTCGTCGACGTCGTGACGCACCCGTCCATGTTTCGAGGGCGCGCGAGCGATATCAGTGGTCAGGGAACTCCATCACTCGAGCGCTTCACGATCGACACCCGCGCGGGCGGCGTTGTGCGACGGGTCCTCGACGATCGGCCGCAAGAGTTCCCGCGTGTCGATGATCGCGTGATCGGTCGCGCCCACCGCTTCGCCTACACCGCGAGTGCCGCCGCCTTCGTCGATACCTGGCGTCCGCGAGAGCTCGACTCGATGGCGGACGGCGAGTTCGACAACGTCTTGTACAAGCACGACCTCCGGGGCGATCGGACCCTGCGTCGGCGCTTCGGTCGTGACGCGGCCGTGGGAGAGGCGGTATTCGTACCTCGACGCGGCGGCACGAATTCAGAGGACGACGGCTATCTGCTCAGCTACGTGCACGAGCCCGAGAGGGGAGCCAGCGATTTGGTGATCCTGGCCGCTGACGACTTCGAGGGTGACGAACTCGCACGGGTTCACCTGCCCTCGCGTGTACCACTTGGGCTGCACGGCAGTTGGATCCCCGCAGAGAACACTTTCGAAGCCCACGAGACGGAGGAGTACTCATGTCGATAGAAGTCGTCGATCTCTGCAGGGACTACGGGGCTCGGCGCGCCGTCCACGACCTCTCCCTCTCCGTGCCCGCGGGCTCGGTCTTCGCGTTTCTCGGAGAGAACGGCGCGGGCAAGTCCACGACGATCGGCTGCATCACGACGACTCTCGCGCCGACGTCGGGCTCGATCACGGTCAACGGCTACGACGTGGAGCACGAACCGCACAACGTTCGCGCGAGCATCGGCGCCGTCTTCCAGTCCTCCCTTCTCGACCCTCTCCTCTCGGTGCGTGAGAACCTCGCGGTTCGGGCGGGCTTCTACGGACTCGATGCCCGGGAGGCACGTCGCCGCATCGAAACGCTGTCCGACCTCGTCGGCCTCGGTTCTTTCCTCGACCGCCGGTACGGGCCGCTGTCCGGTGGACAGAAGCGGCGGGCGGACATCGCTCGTGCCCTCGTGCACGAGCCTCGCGTGCTCTTTCTCGACGAGCCCACGGCCGGCCTGGATCCGCAGTCCCGAGAGAAGATCTGGGCGACGATCCACGAGCTGCGCGCTTCTCGTGGAACGACGGTCTTCCTCACGACGCACTACATGGAGGAGACCGAGAACGCCGACCGCGTATCCGTCATCGACAAGGGTCGAATCATTGCGGAGGGCACGCCCGCGCAGCTTCGCTCTCAGTACAGCTCCAGCATCCTCACGGTGCGGTCCGAAGATCAGAACGGGGTGGTGACCGAATGCCGGGCGCGGGGAATCGATGCCCGTGTGGTCGGTGGTGACATCGTGATCCCGCTGGCGTCATCGCGGGCGGCCCGGGAGCTCCTCTCGGTCCTGCCGATCGATGACTTCGAGTTTCGCCACGGAACGATGGACGACGTGTTTCTCGCCCTCGTCAGAGGAGAGAGCGCATGAGGAGCATCGCACTGTTGACGAGCCGCAACCTCCGCGTCTTCTTCCGAGACCGCTCGGGAGTGTTCTTCTCTTTGCTGTCGGCGCTCATCCTCATCGCGCTGTACGCGTTGTTTCTCGGCGGCATCCAGGTCGACAGCCTGAAGACGTGGTTTCCGACGGCGTCCGATGCGGACGTGCGGTGGTTCGTCAACTCGTGGGTGTTCGCGGGCATCACGATGATCACCACCCTGACGACGTCGATAGCGGCCCTCGGCGTATTCGTGGACGACAACGTCTCCGGTCGCTTTCGTGACTTCACCGTTTCGCCGATTCGTCGGAGTCACCTCATCCTCGGCTACATGATCGCGGGCTTCACGGTCTCTCTCTCGATGACCGCGATCATCATCGTGATCGGCCAGCTCTACCTCGTGACCCAGGGTGACACCCCTCTCAGCCTTGCGAATCTGGCGGAGACCGGGGGATCGGTGATGCTGTCGAGTGCCGCTTTCTCGGCGATGTCCACGTTCGCCGTGACGTTCCTGAGGTCCACGGGGGCATTCACCGCCCTGTCGACCGTCGTCGGGTCGTTGATCGGGTTCTTTTCCGGCGCGTACGTTCCCGCGGGCACTCTTCCGTCGTCCGTGGTGGATGGCATCAACGTCTTGCCGTTCGCGCAAGCGGCCATGCTCATCAGAAGGCCCTACACCGAGCAGGCACTCGTCGCGCTCGTCGGCGGGCAGGACGACGCGGCACGAGCCGTCCGCGCGTTCTACGGGATGTCGGGGTCGATTGGCGACGTCGCCGTCACCGCCGGCGTCGCGGTCAGCACCCTCGTGGTCGTCGCGGTTCTCTTCGTCGGGCTCGGCGCGTGGCGCTTGTCTCGGACGATCCGGTAATCGCCGTGGTCGACATCCGGCTGTTCGACCCGGCGCGCGACGCGCATCGAGTCGCTGACTTCTATAACGAAGAGGGCTACGGTCCCGTCGCCTCCGGTCGGCCGGCAACGGCGAGAATCATCCTCGACATTCTCGCGGAACGCGCGGTGAAGCTGTTCGTCGTGGCGGAGCAGCGCGGCAGAATCGTGGGGACGCTCGGTTATGCGCGGATGTCCGGGCGCCGCGTCGCTCTCGACGGACAACTGTTCGCGGTGATGTTCCTCGTCGCCCCGTCCTTGCGTGCGGGCTTCCTCGTCGGCCAGTTGTTCAGCGATTCCTTCGAGCGTTTCACCACCCTGGGCGCGCGATCGCTCCGTGTAGAAGTCGACCCCACGAATCGTCGGGCTCTTCCCCTTTACGTCCGTATCGGGTTCCGGCTCGTGGGGGAGGGGCGCCCCGATGAGGAGGGGTATCTCGAACTCGTCAACCATCTGCCCGGCGTTGCGGCCGCGCTCCACGGGGAGCGGCCGTCGGTCGCGGGCGGACCCCGGTACGACGCCCGGACGATCAGGGAGGCGCGCAGGCAGACCCTGACGACGGGCGTAGGGCACGACCGCACGGGCGCGCCGACGATCTCGTACGATCTCGAGATCGATGGGCTTCCTGTCCGGGCGGTGACCCACGCCGACACCGGCGAGATCCTCTCCGCGACAGTCGACGGCACCGAGATCGATCGGCGAGGGGATGCCACGGGCGAGCGTGTTCGCGAAGTCCGCTCCGAGGTGGTCCGCCCCTTGGCAGACGGGTTCCTCATCGCCGTCCAGACGGGGGACGGCACGATCCGCATCGAGCATCCGAGTCATCTCGGCCCGCTCGCCGTGGATCCGTTCCCGGTGAGTGGGGAAACCCCGGCCGGGGTGCGTCGCCCCGCGGTGAGGGCGGTGACGAGCTCCACCTCGGATACGCGGTGGGTGTGCACCGACGGAGAGATCACGAGAACAGTCGAGTTCGGCCGAGGATCGGTGAGCGTCAGGGTGGTGAATCGCGCCGGAGGGCGTGTCACGGTCTTTCCCTGGTCGGGGTTTCGTGCGGCGAGCTTGACCGTTTCGTCGGCGTCGGCAGAACGCACCACATCGGGACGATACATTCGGGGCGTCTGGCCTCGCGACTTCACGGATTTCGAGGCGGCCGCCGACGACACGATCGAGGCGGAAACCGCTCAGGCGGTCTGGGCCGACCTCGCGACGGGGCTCGAGCTGGGGGTCGCGGTCTCGTCGCCCGGGCGGTGGCGGATCGAGGGTCCGCACCTTGCGCGGGTTTGCGCCGACGGTTGGCTGGACTATCGATACGTTCCTCGCAGCCGCCGATCAGCCGCCCTCGCGACCCGCACCGAGGGTGAGATCCCACGCCAGTACGAGCCGATGAACGAGCTCGACGACGAGTCCATCACAGACGAGTCACTCGTCGTCCTCGGGGCGGCTGGTCGGTACTCCGTCGAGGTCGACCCACACGAGGGCATCGTGAGCTGGCGGGTCCGAGACGTGAACGTCATCACGGCCGCGGCGTCGCACCGGGGCCTGGCGTCGCTCGGCGTCCGGCGTGCCGCGATCTGGTTCGCACTGCAGCCGGACCGATACGATCCGGATGCCGGAGCTGTTTCGGCGCCGCCCGATGCCCGTCTCACCTACCGCCGCGGAGTCGACGGCTGGTGGGCCGAGCCGTTGCCGGACTCTCGCCTCATCCTTCGCGTGAATGCTCGCAGCGCGGGGCTCGCATCGAACGAAGTGGTGGCATATCTCACAATGCCGGCCGCCCAGGCAGAACTCTGGGATCCCTCGGAGGGGTGGTTGCCGGATGAGACACCAGCGTGTCGGTGGAGAGCGTGGACATCCCGGCTTCGCGTGCGCACGGGTGACGGGATGATCGAGTTCGATCCGCTGTCGGGTCGCTTCCCGGAGATATTGGTGCGGCGAGAGTCGGCCGGAATCACCGTCGCGATGTTCGCGCGGGCCGATGCCGCCGGCGAGGCGGTGGCTTGGCAACTGCGCTTCGCCCCGTGAGAATGCTTTGTCTTCCTTTGGGCAGCGGCTGACAGACCGCGGGCCGGGCCGGGCCGTGCCGGGCCGGGCCGGGTCGCGCTCGCCGGTGCGGGAGGGGGCCGGCGAGTCGCGTCCGACGAGCGCGGGTGCAGAAGCTGAATCAGCCGACGACCGCGGCCACCGCCTCGATCTCGACCAGTTGATCGTCGTAGCCGAGGACCGTGACACCCATCAGCGTGCTCGGCACGTCGTGGTCGCCGAAGGCGTCCCGCACGACCTCCCAGCGCGAGCCCGAGCCGATGCGATCGATGCCCCTCCCATCGGAGGGGCAGGGGTCGGGGGTCTCCAGCCCCGTCTAGTAGGGTTGTCCACTGGCGAAGATCTCTTGATATCGAGAGAGTTCGCCTCCTCCCACCACCGATCGCCAGCGAAGGATTGTCCGTGGATCTCTACGAGTACCAGGCGCGAGACCTGTTCGAAAAGTACGAGGTGCCGGTGCTCGCCGGCATCATCGCCGACACCCCTGAGGAGGCGAAGGCGGCCGCGGAGAAGCTCGGCGGTGTCGTCGTCGTCAAGGCCCAGGTCAAGACCGGAGGCCGCGGCAAGGCCGGCGGCGTGAAGGTCGCGAAGAACCCCGACGAGGCGTTCGAGGCGGCCCAGGCCATCCTCGGCCTCGACATCAAGGGTCACGTCGTCAAGCGCGTCATGGTCGCCGCCGGCGCCCGCATCGCCAAGGAGTTCTACTTCTCGGTGCTGCTCGACCGCGCCAACCGCTCCTACCTCTCACTCTCGAGCGTCGAGGGCGGCATGGAGATCGAAGAGCTCGCCGTCGAGCGTCCCGAGGCGCTCGCGCGCATCGAGGTCGACCCGATCGAGGGCATCACGCCCGAGAAGGCCCTCGAGATCGCCAAGGCCGCGAAGTTCGACGACGAGCTGGCTCCCAAGGTGGCCGACGTCTTCGTCAAGCTCTTCAACGTCTACAAGGGCGAGGACGCCACGCTCGTCGAGGTGAACCCCCTCATCCAGAGCGAAGACGGCGACATCATCGCCCTCGACGGCAAGGTCTCGCTCGACGAGAACGCCGGCTTCCGCCACCCCGACCACGAGGCGCTCGAAGACAAGGACGCCGCCGACCCGCTCGAGGCCAAGGCCAAGCAGCACGACCTCAATTACGTCAAGCTCGACGGTCAGGTCGGCATCATCGGCAACGGCGCGGGCCTGGTCATGTCGACCCTCGACGTCGTCGCGTACGCCGGTGAGAAGCACAACGGCGTCAAGCCCGCCAACTTCCTCGACATCGGCGGCGGCGCCTCGGCGACCGTCATGGCCGCCGGCCTCGACGTCATCCTCGGTGACGAGCAGGTCAAGAGCGTCTTCGTCAACGTCTTCGGTGGCATCACCTCGTGCGTCGCCGTGGCCGAGGGCATCGTCAAGGCCCTCGAGATCCTCGGTGACGCCGCCACCAAGCCGCTCGTCGTGCGCCTCGACGGCAACCAGGTCGAAGAGGGTCGCCAGATTCTCGCCGCCGCCAACCACCCGCTCGTCACCCTCGCCGCCGGTATGGACGAGGGCGCCGACAAGGCCGCCGAACTGGCCAACGCGTAAGGGATAGGGACACCAGACATGTCGATCTACCTCAACAAGGACTCCAAGGTCATCGTCCAGGGCATCACCGGCGGTGAGGGCACCAAGCACACCGCCCTCATGCTCAAGGCCGGCACCCAGGTCGTCGGTGGCGTGAACGCCCGCAAGGCCGGCACCACGGTCTCGCACAAGGACGCGTCGGGCAACGACGTCGAGCTGCCCGTCTTCGCGTCGGTCGAAGAGGCCATCCGCGAGACCGGCGCCGACGTGTCGATCGCGTTCGTGCCCCCGGCCTTCACCAAGGACGCGATGGTCGAGGCCATCGACGCCGAGATCCCCCTGCTCGTCGTGATCACCGAGGGCGTTCCCGTCGGCGACACCGCCGAGGCGTGGGCGTACTCGAAGGCCAAGGGCGAGAAGACCCGCATCATCGGCCCGAACTGCCCCGGCATCATCACGCCCGGCGAGGCGCTCGTGGGTATCACCCCGGCGAACATCACCGGCAAGGGACCCATCGGCCTCGTGTCGAAGTCGGGCACCCTGACCTACCAGATGATGTTCGAGCTGCGCGACCTCGGCTTCTCGACCGCCATCGGCATCGGCGGCGACCCGGTCATCGGCACCACGCACATCGACGCCCTCGCTGCGTTCGAGGCCGACCCCGAGACCAAGGCCATCGTCATGATCGGTGAGATCGGTGGAGACGCCGAAGAGCGCGCCGCCGACTTCATCAAGGCCAACGTCACCAAGCCGGTCGTCGGCTACGTCGCCGGCTTCACCGCTCCCGAGGGCAAGACCATGGGCCACGCCGGCGCCATCGTCTCGGGCTCGGCCGGTACCGCTCAGGCGAAGAAGGAGGCCCTCGAGGCCGCCGGCGTCAAGGTCGGCAAGACGCCGTCCGAGGCTGCCGCCCTGATGCGCGAGATCATCGAGAGCCTGTAAGCAGCACTCTCTGCGGGGCCCGGATGCCATGGCATCCGGGCCCTTTGCCGTGCCCGGCGGGTCTCGGGCTGGGAGGTTGCGCGTCGGGTGGCGGGGCGTCAGACGGCGGGGTGGGCGCCGGGTGAGGACGCACTGGTTCGACGAGGACGTATCGGATGGGCGGCAAACGGGTGCGGTCTCGGCGAACGGGTACGTCTTCCGGGCGGCGGGTCGGGAGCGGCGCATAGCGAGACGCGGCGGTTGGTCGGGGCGGCGCTGCGGGAGCGGCGGCGCGGGGCGGGGCGGGGTGGACCGCGTGAGGACGTACGCGATCGTCCAGGACGTATCGGATGGGTGGGAAACGGCTGCGGCCTCGGCGAACGGGTGCGTCTTCGGGCTACGGGCCGGTCGCTCCGCCGCACGCGGCGCGGCGCGGTTGCCGCACACCGGCCCCGCGGCGGCGACGGAAAGAGGGGCCCGGATGCCGTGGCATCCGAGCCCCTTCAGAGCACCGGGCTCAGCCGAGCAGGGCCTCGACCGGACCGCGCGCGAAGAAGACCACGAAGCCGGCGGCGACGATCCACAGCAGCGGGCTGATGCGACGCGCGCGACCCGACAGTGCCTGGATCAGCACCCAGCTGACGAAGCCCGCGCCGATGCCGTTGGCGATCGAGTAGGTCAGGGGCATCACGGTGACGGTGAGGAACACCGGGATGAGCACCGACATGTCGCTGAGGTCGACGTGGCGGATCTGCGCCATCATCAGCGCGCCGACGATCACCAGGGCCGCGGCGGCGATCTCGGTGGGGACGATGCTCGTCAGCGGCGTGAAGAACATCGCGAGCAGGAACAGGCCGCCGGTGACGACGTTGGCGAGACCCGTGCGGGCGCCCTCGCCGATGCCGGAGCCCGATTCGATGAACACGGTGTTCGACGATGACGAGGTCGCTCCACCCGCGACGGCACCGATGCCCTCGATCACCAGCGCCGAACGCAGGCGCGGGAAGGTGCCGTCGGGAGCGGCGAGGCCCGCCTCGCGCGAGAGGCCGGTCATCGTGCCCATGGCGTCGAAGAAGTTCGTGAACACGAGCGTGAAGACGAGCATGAGCGCGGCGAGCACGCCGATGCGGCCGAAGGATCCGACCAGATCGACCTGACCGACGAGCGACAGGTCGGGGAGGCTCACCCACTGCGCGGGGAGGGTGGGGACGCTCAGGCCCCAGCCGCCGGGGTTGCCGTCGGCCTTGGCGCCGAGACCGGTGACGGCCTGGACGATCACGGCGATGACGGTGCCCGAGAGCAGACCGATCAGCAGCGCGGCCTTGACCTTGCGCACGAGGAGCACGGCGGTGATGACCAGGGTCAGCACGAACAGGGCCGTGGGGATCGTGGTGATCGAGCCGCCGACGCCGAGACCGACCGGGGGAGAGCTGAGCCCGGTCGAGGTGACCAGGCCGCTGTCGACGAAACCGATGAACGCGATGAACAGGCCGATGCCGACCGTGATCGCCGTCTTGAGCGCGAGGGGCACGGCCTCGAAGATCATGCGGCGCAGGCCGGTGACCGCGAGCAGCACGATGATGAGGCCGTTGATGACCACGAGGCCCATCGCCTCGGGCCACGTGACCTGACCCACGATGCCGACCGCGAGGAACGAGTTGATGCCGAGGCCCGCGGCGAACGCGAACGGCAGACGCGTGACCAGTCCGAACAGCATCGTCATGACACCCGCGGTGAGTGCGGTGACCGCGGCGACCTGGGAGAAACCGAGCGCATTGCCCGCGACGTCGGGGGTGCCCGAGAGGATGATCGGGTTCAGGATGACGATGTACGCCATCGTGACGAAGGTGACGACGCCGCCGCGGATCTCTCCGCCGACGGTCGAACCGCGGGCGGTGATCTCGAAGAACCTGTCGAAGGCGTTCTTCGGTTCGGGGACGGCCGTGGTCTCGGGAGCGGAAGCGCTCATGAAGGCTCCAGGAAAAAAGGGGGAGGGGCTAGACCGGAGGGGAAGACGCCGACGTATCGTGTGAGCTATGTCACTCTCAGGAGAGTATCTACCCAGCACCAGCGAATGGGCCCGCCAGCAGGCGGAGACCTTCGAAGCCACGGGGGGCAAAGAGTCCGCCGACATGCGGGGCGTACCCATCATCGTCCTCACCACCGTCGGCGCCAAAACGGGCGGCCTGCGCAAAACCGCACTGATGCGCGTCGAGCACGACGGCAAGTACGCGGTGGTGGCGTCCAAGGGCGGGGCTCCCGAGCATCCCGCGTGGTTCTACAACCTGGTCAAGAACCCCCGCGTCGCCCTGCAGGACGGCGACGTGAAGAAGGAGTACGACGCGCACCAGGCCGAGGGCTCGGAGCGCGAGGAGTGGTGGGGCTACGCGACCGAGGTCTGGCCCGATTACGACGAGTACCAGAAGAAGACCGACCGCCGCATCGAGCTGTTCGTGCTGGAGCCGGTCGAGTAAGTCCCCTCGGTCGCTCATCTGCGTGAGTGTCCACGACACCCGGGCGGATCGAGCATTCGTCCGGGTGTCTTGGACACACGCCGGGGTGGGGCCGACGTGCGACGCGGATCAGAGGTCCAGATGCCGGGATCCAAACCTCACACCGAGCCCACGGTCGCGTGAGAGAAACGTTCGCCGGGGGTAACGCGGGCGCGAGGGCGGGGGAAACCTCGACTGCCTAGCGTCGGGGCATGGCCCGCTCGAACCCCGCAACCGGAACGAAACACGCCGCTGACGCCTCGGCAAACTCCGCCGCGTACGGTGACGGCATGCGCCACCCCGCTGCATCCGGATCCGTCGTGGTCGTGGGTGCGGGAATGGTGGCCCACCGCTTCGTCGAGAGCCTCACGAGTCGCGACGCCGAGGGCCGCTGGTCGGTCACGGTGCTGGGCGACGAAGCCCGCGGGCCGTACGACCGCGTGGGCCTGACCGGCATCTTCAGCGGCAAGACCCCCGACGACCTCGCGCTCGACCCCGCAGTGCTTGAACACGAGCGGGTGCGGGTGAAGACCGACGCCCGCGTCACGAAGATCGACCGCGCGGCGCGCACCGTCACCACGGCGGGCGGCTCGACCCACGCGTACGACCGCCTCGTGCTGGCGACCGGCTCGTTCGCCGCTCGTCTGGCCCTCGACGGCTTCGACCACCAGGGTTGCTTCGTCTACCGCACGCTCGACGACGTCGCCGGCATGCGCGCCTGGGTCGCGAAGCGCTCAGCCCAACTCGGCCGGCCCCTGCGCGGCGCCGTGGTCGGCGGCGGTCTGCTCGGGCTCGAGGCTGCGGGGGCGCTGCAGGCCGAGGGCGTCTCGCCGTTCGTGCTGCAGTCGAACGAGCGTCTGATGTCGGCCCAGCTCGACCTGGGCGGGGCGCGCACCCTGCAGCGGCTCATCGAAGCGCGCGGCATCGAGGTGCGCACGAGCTCGGTGACGACCCGGGTGGATGCCGACAAGACCGGCGCCGTGTGCGGCCTCGAGCTGCGCGACGGCACGTGGGAGGCCGTCGACATCGTGGTCTTCACGGTCGGCGTCCGGCCCCGCGACGAACTCGCCCGTGCCGCCGAGCTGCGGGTCGATGCCCGCGGCGGCGTCGTGATCGACGAGGGCTGCGACACCTCGGATCCCGCGATCATGGCGATCGGCGAGGTCGCGAGCTTCGAGGGGCAGTGCATCGGTCTCGTCGCCCCCGGGTACGCGATGGCCGAGGTCGCCGCGACGCGCCTGCTGGGCGGCGAGGCCGCCTTCCCCGGCTTCGACACCTCGGCCAAGCTCAAGCTCTCGGGCGTCGAGGTCGCGAGCTTCGGCGACGCGTTCGCCGAGACGCCGAACGCCCTCGACGTCACCTACGCCGACCCCGTGTCGGGCGTCTACAAGAAGCTCGTGCTGAGCGATGACGCGCAGACACTGCTCGGCGGCATCCTGGTCGGCGACGCCTCGGCGTACACCTCGCTACGTCCGCTCGTCGGTCGCGCGCTCGGCGGCGACCCCGCGGCCTACCTCATGCCCGAAGGCCTCGCCCCGGCCCCGCAGGGTGACCTGCCCGCCGACGCGATCGTGTGCTCGTGCAACGGCGTCACTGCCGGGACGGTGCGCGAGGCCGTCACCGAGCATCAGTGCGCGGATGCCGCCGAGGTCAAGGCCTGCACCAAGGCCGGGGCCGCCTGCGGCTCGTGCTTCACGCTCGTGAAGAAGCTCGTGGCGACCGAGCTCGCGGCATCCGGAAAAGAAGTCTCGAACGGGCTGTGCGAGCACTTCTCGTTCACCCGGGCGCAGCTGTTCGACGCCGTCGGCGTCTCGGGGCTGCGCACCTTCACCTCGATCGTCGAGCGCTTCGGCACCGGCCGCGGGTGCGACATCTGCAAGCCGGCCCTCGCGAGCATCCTCGCGAGCCTCTACTCAGGGCACGTGCTCGACGGTGAGCTCGCGACCATGCAGGACACCAACGACCACGTGATGGCCAACATCCAGCGCGACGGCAGCTACAGCGTCGTGCCGCGCATTCCGGGCGGCGAGATCACGCCCGAGGGACTCGTCGTGATCGGCGAGGTCGCGCGTGACTTCGGGCTCTACACGAAGATCACCGGTGGCCAGCGCATCGACCTGTTCGGCGCCCGCCTCGACCAGCTGCCCGACATCTGGAAGCGCCTCGTCGACGCCGGTTTCGAGTCGGGCCACGCCTACGGCAAGTCGCTGCGCACCGTGAAGTCGTGCGTCGGCTCGACATGGTGCCGCTACGGCGTGCAGGACGCGGTCGGCATGGCCGTGCAGCTCGAGCTGCGCTACCGGGGCCTGCGCTCGCCCCACAAGCTCAAGTTCGGCGTCTCGGGCTGCGCGCGCGAGTGCGCCGAGGCCCGCGGCAAAGACATCGGGGTGATCGCGACCGAGGCCGGGTGGAACCTCTACGTCGGCGGCAACGGCGGCTTCACCCCGCGTCACGCGGTGCTGTTCGCCGAGGGCCTCGACGACGAGGGGCTGCTGCGGGCCATCGACCGGTTCCTCATGTTCTACATCCGCACCGCCGATCGGCTGCAGCGCACGGCGCCGTGGGCCGAGGAGTACGAGGGCGGCCTCGAGGCTCTCAAGGCCGTCGTGTTCGACGACGCGCTCGGCATCGCCGACGACCTCGACCGGGCCATGGCATCCCACATCGACGCCTACGAAGACGAGTGGGCCGCGACCCTCGCCGACCCCGAGAAGCTCAAGCGCTTCCAGAGCTTCGTCAACGCTCCGGAGAAGTCCGATCCCTCCCTCGCCTATGTCGCCGAGCGCGGCCAGGCCCGACCCGCCACGGCCGAGGAACGCGCGTCGGGCGCGGTTCTCATCGGCGGCACGACGCTGGCGGTGCGGTCATGACTCTGATGGAGACGACTCCGAATGCCGGGACCCCGGCCGTGACGCCGGGCTCGGCACCCGCTCCCGCGGGCCCGGCGGCACCGGGCAGCGGCTGGATCCGCGTCTGCCGCGTCGACGACCTGCTCGTCGAGCGCGGGGCCGCAGCCCTGCTCGGCGACCGGCAGGTCGCGCTGTTCCGCACGTTCGACGGCCGGATCTTCGCGACCGACCAGATCGACCCGTTCAGCGGGGCGGCGGTGCTCTCGCGCGGGATCGTCGGCGACCGCGGGGGAGTGCCCACCGTCGCCTCGCCCATGTACAAGCAGGTGTTCGACCTGCGCACCGGCGCGTGCCTCGACACGCATGGCAAAGAGCCGCTGACCGTCACCGTGCACCCGGTCGCGGTCGCCGACGGTGACGTGTTCGTGAAGCTCGTGACCGGCTCGGTTCCGGCGGGCAGCGCGCACGCCGACCCCGCGCACGCCGACCCCGCAGAAGGAGACGCCCGATGATCGCTCTCGCAGGACTCGACCTCACCGACAAGCTCGTCGTGTGCGTGGGCGGCGGCTCCGTCGCCGAGAAGCGCATCGCGCGGCTGCGCGCCGCCGGCGCCCGGGTGCGGGTGGTCGCCCCCGTCGCGACGCCGGGGCTCGTCGCGCTCGCCGCCGCGGGTGAGATCGAGTGGCAGGCGCGCGACTTCGCCGACGCCGACCTCGACGACGCCTGGTTCTGCCACACGGCCACGGGCGCGGCATTCGTCGACGCCGCCGTCGTCGCCGCAGCCGAGGCCCGCCGCGTGTGGTGCGTCAACGCGGGCCACGGCGGCAAGGGCACCGCGCGTCTGGCCGCCGAGACCACGAGCGGCGACGTCATGGTGGGCGTCGTCTCGACCGCCGGTGCCGACCCCCGACGCAGCGTCGCCGTGCGCGACGCCATCGCCCAGCGCCTCGCCGAAGGCGCCCTTCCGCTCCGCCGTCGACGTCGCCCGCTCGTGGGGAGCGTCGCGCTCGTCGGCGGCGGTCCCGGCCCGGTCGACCTGCTCACGGTGCGCGCCCGGGCGCTGTTGGCCGAGGCCGACGTCGTCGTGCACGACCGGCTCGGACCCACCGGCGTGCTCGCCGAGCTCGGCGACGACGTCGAGCTGATCGACGTGGGCAAGCGCCCGCAGCACCACCCGGTGCCGCAGCACGAGATCAACGCGATTCTGGTGGATCGCGCGGCTCGCGGCCTGCGGGTCGTGCGACTCAAGGGCGGCGACCCGTTCGTCTACGGCCGGGGTGGCGAAGAGGTCATCGCGTGCCGCGAGGCCGGGATCGCGGTCGAGGTCGTGCCCGGCATCTCGAGCGCGATCGCCGTGCCCTCGGCCGCGGGAGTGCCCGTGACGCACCGGGGCGTCGCCGGTACCCTGCATGTCGTGAACGGTCAGGAGGCTCCGAGTGAAGCAACCCTCGCCGCCCTGCGTGACGACAGCGCCACGGTCGTCGCGCTGATGGGCGTGAGCGCCCTGCCACGCTTCGTCGCCGCTGCCCGCGCCGCCGGTGCTCCCGAGACGCGTCCCGTCGCGTTCGTCGAGAACGGCCACACGCCCGCTCAGCGCACGATCCGCACCACGCTCGGCACGGCGATGGCGGATGCCGAGACCCACCGCCTCGCGAACCCTGCGGTGCTCGTGTTCGGCGAGGTCGCCCGGGCCGACCTCCTGCTGCCGGTCGCGGCGCCCGCCGCGGCTCAGGCCCCCGCGACGTCGGTCGCGGTCGCGGTCGCCCCGAGCGAGGGCGTCGGGTGACCACACCCGCGCGGACGATCAGCACGGTGCTCCAGGGGTGCACCGTGCTGCTTCCCGTCGACCGACGGTCGGGAGAACTGTCGGCCGCGCTCGAGCGCCACGGTGCACGGGTGCGCGTCGCGCCGGCGCTCACGATCGTCCCGCACGTCGACGACGACGAGCTGATCGCGCAGACGCGGTCGCTGGTCGATGACCCGCCCGACGTCGTCGTGGCCACCACCGGCGTCGGGTTCCGCGCGTGGATGGAGACCGCCGACGAGGCGGGCCTGCACGACGCGCTCGCACCCGTGCTCGACGGCGCTCGGATCGTGGCGCGCGGTCCCAAGGCGCGCGGGGCGATACAGCAGGCCGGGTTCGAGGCCGACTGGGTCGCCGAGAGCGAGACGGCCGCAGAGCTGCGCGACTTCCTCGTGGCCGAGGGCATCGCGGGAATGCACGTCGCGGTGCAGCACCACGGCTCGGGTGCCGACGGCCTCGACGAGGCGTTCGAGGCGGCCGGCGCGCGCGTGACCAGCCTCACGATCTACCGCTGGGGTCCGCCGCCCGACCCCGAGATCGTCGCCGCGTCGACCCAGCAGGTCGCACGGGGAGAGATCGACGCGGTGCTCTTCACCTCGGCTCCCGCCGCACGCGAGTGGATCCTCGCCGCCGAACGGGCCGACGCGCTCGACGGAGTGGTCTCGCGAGCCGTTCTCGGGCACGTGCTCGTCGCCGCCGTCGGGCCCATCACCGCAGGTCCCCTCCTCGAGGCGGGCATCACTCCGCTCATCCCCGACCGCGGGCGACTCGGCGCGCTCGTGCGCGCCGTCGTGACGCACTACGGCGGAACGGACGCGGCGCTGATCCCCACGACGGTCGGGCGTCTCGGCATCCGCTCATCGGGGATCGTGCTCGACGGGGCGTTCACGCCCCTGCCGCGCACCGGTGTCGAGATCCTGCGGGCGCTCGCCAGAAACCCCGGGGCGGTCGTCTCGCGCGCCGACCTGATCGCCTCGCTGTCGAGCGCGGAGGCCAGTGGCCACGCCGTCGAGGTCGCCGTGGCCCGCACGCGCGAGGCGCTCGGCGGGCTCGACCTGATCCGCACCGTCTACAAGCGCGGATACCGGCTCGACGTGATCGACGAGGAGGACGCATGACCGCTGTACTGATCGCCTGCGCCCACGGCACGAGGTTCGAAGAAGGCCGCGTCGTCGTGCGCGAGCTGCTCGAGGTGCTGCGCGCGACAGCTCCCGCCGACGTCGAGGTGCACGAGGCCTACGTCGACGTGCACGGTCCGTACGTCACCGACGTGGTCACCGCAGCCCGCGAGCGCACGGACGACATCGTGATCGTGCCACTGCTGCTCTCGACCGGCTATCACACCGAGGTCGACCTGGTGGAGGCCGCCGACGGACTCCCGGTCGCCCCCGCGCTCGGACCCCACCCGGTGCTGGCCGAGATCCTCGCCGATCGCGTGCGCGCCGCCGGAGCCCGTCCCGACGACACCGTCGTGCTCGCCGCGGCGGGGTCCACCCGCCCGGGCGCCGTGGTCGACGTCGAACGCATGGCGGAGCTGCTGGCAGATGCCGGGGTCACCGGACCCGTCGTCACGGCCTACGCCGCGGCATCCGACCCCCGCATTCCGGATGCCGTGGCCACGGCACGCGCGGACGGTCGCCGCACGGTCGCCGCGAGCTATGTGCTCGCTCCGGGCCACTTCTCGCGCGTGATCGAGAGGGCGGATGCCGACCTGACCACCGCCCCGATCGGCGCCGACCCGCGACTGGCGACGGTGGTGTGGGAGCGGTGGGCGGGGGCGCGACGCCCCCGGACGTCGATCGCGGAGATGGCTGAGCGTGCCGACGCCCCCGGTCATCCGGCGGTTCCGGACTCTGCGACGGGCTCAGGGTTCTCCTCTCGAGGGGGGCTCGCGAAACTGCGAGAGCTCGTGTCGGGCGCTCGCCGCCGCGCCTGAGGGGCGGGCTTACGCGTCGCGGGTAGGGTTCCTCTCGCCCATGCATCGCCTCCTCATCGCACTCCTCGCCGCCCTCGACGCCGTCCTGGCGGCCGCGGGTGGCATCGCGGTCGTGCTCGCGCCCCTCACGCTGCTCTGGGTCTTCGGAGTCGGCAGCCCCGACTGGGGAGCACTCTGGCCCGCCGCCGCCGCGGTGTGGCACCTCGGCCACCTCGTCCCCGTGACGATCACGCTGCCCGACGCGTACCTGGCCGTCACCGGCATCGACCCGACCTTCGCGACCTTCACGCTCTCGCTCGCGCCCCTCGCCTTCGCGGCCTTCACCGGGCTCTTCGCGGCCCGCTCGGGAGCACGCGCGGCCGAGGCGGGGGCAGGGCTGACCGGTTGGATCTCAGGATCGCTCGTCTTCGCGGCTCTCTCCGCGGGCGTCGCGCTCACCTCGGGAGCTGCTCTCGTGGCATCCGAGACCTGGCTCGCGATCCTCCTGCCCTCGCTGATCTTCCTCGTCCCCTCGCTCGTCGGCGCCCTGGTCGGCGCGTGGCGCGTCGGCGACGACGGTCCGGTCGATGCCCTGCGCGAGAGGATCGAGCGGATGCCGACCGCCTGGGCGCCCGTGCCCGGACTCGCCCTGCGCGGGCTCGCGCTCACCACCCTCGGGCTCGTCGGCGTGGGCGCTCTGGTTGTGGTGGCCGGGCTCATCGCCCGCGCCTCGCAGGTCATCGGCCTCTACCAGGCGAGCAACGCCGACCTCATCGGTGCGACCGTCATCGCCCTCGGCCAGCTGTTCTACCTCCCGACCCTCGTCCTGTGGGGCATGTCGTTCGCCGCCGGTCCCGGGTTCGCCCTCGGCACCGACACCGCGGTGACCCCGGCTGCGACGCAGGTCGGCGCGCTCCCCGGCATCCCGGTGCTCGGGGCGGTGCCCGACTCGACGTCGTCGTGGCTGCTGCTCCTCGCCCTGCTGCCCGTCGCCGTGGGCGCGTTGACGGGGTGGGTCCTCCGATCCCGGATGCCGTTCACCACCGGCCCCGAGCCCCTCGGGCCCCGGCTGGTGCTGGCCGTCGCGGTCGCCGCGCTCACCGGTGGGATGGGGGCGCTCGCCGCCGTGGTCTCTTCGGGGTCGATCGGACCTGGCCGGCTCGCCGACACGGGCCCGCAGCCGGGACCGCTCGCGCTGGCCCTCGGTCTCGAGGTGCTCGTGGGCCTCGCCATCCTGCTGTTGAGCCCGAGGTTCGGGGCAGACGAGGGCGACGACCGGTTCGAGGAGCGCGACCACCGCGGATTCTCGTTCGCCGCCCGCGAGCACGTGCCTTTCGACCGTGACGAACACGTGACGGGGCCGACCCCGACGGGGTCCCGGCTGGGGGCGGGGATCGCCCACGACGTGTGGCCGCGCTCGTACCGCGATCCGGATGCCGTGGCGACCGACACCGCACTCGCAACACGGGGAGGCGCCTCGGACTTCCCGACGTCCTCATCGGGGGGTGGTGCGGGGACATCGACCCGCTCGGCGCCCCTTCCCCCCGTTTCCGATCCGAAGCCATCCGCCCCGGTGGCGTCGGCGGAGAGAGAGGGCGCGTCGGACGACCTCACCGACGATGAGGTGCGCGCGCGGATCCGCGCGGCCTGGTCGGAGCATGGCGGAGAGCCCGGCGCCAAGGGCTGACGACCACCACTGGGCACCGCGGGGGTTCCCGTGCTCGTGGCGACAGGGGCGGCCGGACTGGCCGCTCGGGCCGCGCCGCGCCCGCCCGGGCGGGCCCGCACGCTCGAGCGCACCTGCGTAGACTGAGCGCGTGCTCACGGTCGCCGTCCTCATCTCCGGCACCGGCTCGAATCTCCGCGCCCTGCTCGAGGCGGCATCCGCCCCCGACTTTCCGGCGCGCGTGATCGCGGTCGGTGCCGATCGCGAGGCCGACGGCTTCGCCCACGCCGAGCATTTCGGCATCCCGACCTTTCTCGTTCCCTTCGGCGCCTTCGCGTCGCGCGAGGAGTGGGGCGCCGAGCTCGGGGCCCAGCTCTCGGTGTGGAATCCCGATCTGGTCGTGCTCAGCGGCATGATGCGCCTGCTCCCCGCCGACCTCGTCGCCGCGTGGGAACCGCGCATCATCAACACCCACCCCGCGTACCTGCCCGAGTTCCCCGGAGCGCACGGTGTGCGCGACGCCCTCGCCGCGGGCGTGACGCAGACCGGCGCGAGCGTGATCGTCGTCGACTCCGGCGTCGACACCGGGCCGATCCTCGCCCAAGAGCGCATCCCCGTGCTCCCCGGCGACGACGAGGACTCTCTGCACGACCGCATCAAGCCCGTCGAACGACGTCTGCTCATCGACGTCGTCCGCCGCATCGCCGAAGGCGAGCTCGACCTCGCCGCCACGGCATCCCGAACCGCCTGACCCGCGCGACGGGCGCCGGCCCGTCGCGCTTCCGAACCCGACTCGAGACACAGGAGCCGAACGCCATGGCCGGACCCCGCCACGACCCCGCCGACTACCGCCCCCGAGACATCGTCCCGATCCGCCGCG